>Ga0187765_10000098_pt1 | contig 29048 bp, 16 predicted proteins | sample 0216_QUI02_MP05__3_FD_133018 | JGI IMG/M metagenome (GOLD analysis project Ga0187765, IMG submission 133018) | Tropical peat soil microbial communities from peatlands in Department of Meta, Colombia - 0216_QUI02_MP05_10_MG | ecosystem: Environmental > Terrestrial > Soil > Wetlands > Peat ...
AATTTCATTCAGCGGTTGATCTGGGTTGATTAAGTCTGCAAAGCCAAGTTCGGCCATGATGCGCTTTTGCAACCTGGTCAGGAGCTCCCGGCGTGTATCACCAACTCCTGTCACCAGAGGCGTAACCGGAGCGCCCGTCCGCCGCGCAGCACTCGATGAACCGGAAACTTCGTTCGCATTCAACAGCTCTTTGAAGAATGGAGACTTGCCGGCCTTGCCGGCGTAAGTGGACCAATCGGCAACGGCAACCGCGATCTGCTCGACATCGCGTTGCATCATCTTGTCGAATCCCTGCATCGCGAGCTTGGGCGAAATAAATTTTACGCCCAGCGAGGACCACATTGCCTCACCACGGGTACCTGAAAGAGTGGCCAGGCCGCCGCCCGACCAGGCAGACCAGTTGATGGCCGTGGCGGGCAGTCGCGCGGAGCGGCGGTGAGCCGCCAAGGAATCAAGAAAGGTATTGCCGGCGCTGTAGTTTGCCTGGCCGGCAGAGCCCAACAGGCTCAATAAGGACGATTGCAAAATAAAGAAGTCCAGTTCCAGCGACTTCGTGTGTTCGTGCAAAAGCCAGCTTCCATAAATTTTCGGCTCGAAGACGCGCGAGAATCTATCCCAGTCGAGTTGGGCCAGTATTCCGTCATCCAGGATGCCAGCCGAGTGCACCACGCCTCTTAACGGCGGCAATTCATTGCTGATTGTCTTTATGAGGGTGCGCACGTCTTCATCGCGACTGATGTCGGCGGGCACGATCCGGATCGATGTGCCGTATTTTTCGGCTGTTTTGAACAGGTCCTTTGCCGCTTCGGCGTTCGCATTCCGTCCAGTCAGGACAAGGCTTTTTGCACCATTGCTCATGAGCCAATTGGCGACATTGCACCCCAACATCCCCAGACCACCGGTCATAAGATATGTGGCATCACCACGCACCCGCGGCGGCTGTGGTGGCAGTTCAGCAAGTGACTGGGTGACGAACCTTTGGATGTGGCGCTGGCCGCCGGCAGAGATGGCAATTTGGGTCTCGCCATCCGGATGCAGCAACTCGGCCGCTAATAAATCGCCGTCAGGTATCCGGTCGCTGTCCAGTTGCAGATCAACGAGTCCTCCCCAGAGACCCGGATACTCGATCGCAGCGGTTCGTCCCAAGCCCCATAGCGGGGCCTGGACCGGATCAACATGCTGGTTCTGGCTTTCTGCCTTCTGTGTATTTGCCGTTACGAACCAGAGTCGCCCATTGCCAGAATTTTTCGAGCGGGTTTCGGCGAGGGCCTGCAAGATGCCCAGTGCCCCGCGGCACATCATCTCACTGGCGCTCTTCAATGCGGCCAGCGTCAGACCTTCCATGGAAGGGGCATCCAGGCCCCACATGTAAACCACGCCGTCGCACTTGAGCGCCTCGCTGTCTGCGAATTGCGCAAGCAATCTGCGAAAATCGCGTGGCTGCCGTTCATTGACGGTCCACGTTCGTTTGCCCCGGTGGCCGAACGCCTTGTCCCTGTAGACGAGGTGGCAATGATGGCCCGCAGCTTCCATTCGCTTCGCCAGCGCTAAACCGACACCCTTTTCATCGGCCAATATTATCCAGCTCGCCGGGGAGCGATCCTTCTCAAGGCTAACGCGAATTCGCGAGCTCTTTCGCCAGGCCGCCCGATAGAACAGGTTGTCCGTGCGCGCTTGAGAGGATTGCACTTTGGCAAGTGGCAACAGGCGCACGGTCAGTCCTTCCAGGTCGGCGACCGGCCGGTCGGTCTCGTCGAAAACCCGGATATCGACCACCTGCGTATCGTCTTTCGCGACAGTCCGCAGCTTGGTGTGCACCCATGCATTTTCGGTCCCGTCCTGATAGCAGCGGAAACTTTCCAGCGAGATGGGCAGGTATGACCTGCGGCCATCACTTTGACCGCTTTCCGCGCCATCCAGGATGAGCGGATAGGCGTGCAGGCACGCATCCAAAAATGCGGGGTGCATGATGAATTGAGTATCAGCCATGCCATCCGGCAGCCGCACTCTGGTCAGAGCCTCATTTTGGCCGAGGTGCATTTCCCGGACGCCGCGAAAGCTTGTTCCGTATTCAAGGCCGACCTTGGCAAGCCGGTCATAGATTTCGGCAACAGACAGTGTTTTCTCGCAACGGTCCCGAACCTGTTTCGTCGAGAATGCTGATCCGGACGGCGGCTCTGCCTTGCGCAGAGTGCCCGTCATGTGGGTATGCCAGACATTCGATTCCTCAGGGCCTGCGCTTACCAGTCTGAAACCCACCCTATCGGATTTCTGCGGCGTCACAAGAATCCGAACGGTTCGATCTTCGCCATTCGAAAAAGTCATCGCCTGGTGATGCATCACATCGTCGAAACTGATTTGCGACGTCGCTAAATGGGTCCGGCCGACGGCCGTAGCGGCCTCCAGTTCGACAGTTGTCGGAAGGACTATCGTTCCAGCAACTCTGTGATCGGAAAGGAAGCGCGTGTGTTGCGCGCCGTAATGCGCTTGATAACACACCTCTTCAGATGTCGAGTTTGTGCGGGTGCCCACCAATGGATGGAGTGGTTCGGCAACATTTCGGGATTGTTCGACATGGACTGTGTTGTTTTCTATCCAGTGGCGTTTTCGCTGGAAGGGGTAGGTGGGCAACGGCATTCGTCGCCATGAAGCGTCCGCATGTACTGCGGCCCAATTCAGGTTATGGCCGGCGCGATACAATGCGAGCAGCATTTCGGTAAGAGAGTCGGCGTCCGGTTTCTGACGGTTTAACGTAGAAGCCCAGGCAGTCGATCTGGCCTTTGTGCCAAGACAAGCTTGCGCAATTGGCAACAGCACCGGGTGTGGCCCGACCTCGAGATATGTACGGCACCCAAGCTCACCGAGCGCAAGCATTCCGTCTCCGAATCGCACCGATTCCCGGAGGTGCCGGCGCCAATAAAATTTATCAGGTGCGGCCGGCATCGGCTCGCCGGTGAGGTTGGATATCAGCGGCAGCCTGGGCGCTTCATACTTGATCTGGCCCGCAACGTTTTCGAGGTCATCAAGTATGGGTTCAGTAAGCGGCGAGTGAAAGGCAGTGGAAACCTGCAATTCCCGATAGCTGACGCCTTGCCGGCCCAGCTCTGCCAATAGCATTTTCAAGTCATCCCGATCACCGGACACGACCGTATTGAGCGGCCCGTTCGTGGCGGCCACGGCCAGCCCGGGCGCGAACTTGTCGACGAGCGTACGCACGACGGATTCTGCGGCGAATATCGCGGCCATGCCGCCGCCAGGCAGTTGGCGCATCAATGCGCCACGGGCAATGACCAACTGCATTGCATCTTCGAGCGTAATAACGCCCGCGGTGCAGGCGGCGGCAAATTCACCCAAGCTGTGCCCGATCACTGCGGCAGGCGCGACGCCCCAGGATTTCAGAAGCTCAGTGAGGGCATACTCAACCGCGAACAGCGCTGGCTGGGTGTAGTCGGTACGGTTGACCAACGCAGCATCGCTGTCTCCGGCAAAAATGACATCAAGCAAGCCGTGCTCAAGATGTGGCCTCGCCAAAGCATGACAGCGGTCCATCGCATCCCGAAAAACAGAATGTGTGCGATAGATTTGCGCGGCCATGCCGGGATGCTGCGAGCCCTGGCCTGAAAACATGAATGCAATAGCCGTATTGCCTGCACGCGGCAAATTGGCCGGACCGGCCGCCGTTCGTAGCCATGTTGCGAGGTGCTTTTTCACCTCCTCAATCGATCGGGCCGGCGCGGCGAAGCGGAAGGCAAACTGGCTTCTGCTGACGTTCGTCGTGTAGCAGAGATCACCTATCGGCGCGTCGGGATTGTTATCGAGCCAGTTCAGAAGCTGCTCCACGCGCGCCCTCAGCGCGTCAGCAGTCTTGGCTGAGAGCGTGACAAGACATGGGAAAGCGCCGGACGACTCGTTTGTGGCGGCCGGCGGCGCCTCTTCGAGGATGACGAAAGTATTGGTGCCCCCAATCCCCAAGCTATTGAGTCCAACGCGTCGCGGCGTGTCCGTGACGGGAAAAACCTGAAGTTTTGTATTTACGTAAAAGGGCGACGACGCGAAGTTGATCGCGGGATTTGGTGTTTCATAGTTGATGCTCGGCGGAATTTGCTTGTGATGGAGCACGAGCGCGGCTTTGATGAGGCCGGCAATTCCCGCTGCCTGTTCCGGATGTCCAATGTTGGCTTTGACCGAACCGATGGCGCAATATTGCTTGCGGCTGGTATCGTTTCGAAAGGCAGCCGTCAGGGCTTCGATTTCCAGCGGGTCGCCGACAATCGTGCCGGTTGCGTGGCATTCGACATAGCCGATGCTGTCCGCACTGACCTCTGCCGATTTCAGCGCATCGACGACGGCCTGGGACTGCTGGCCAAGACTCGGCGCGGTGTAGCTGGTTTTGGCCGAACCATCGTTATTGGCCGCAGTCCCTTTGATGACCGCAAAAATGTGATCGCGGTCAGCGACAGCACGTTGCAAGGGTTTGAGCAGCACGGCGCCGACGCCGCTGCCAAAAATAGTTCCCTGGCCAACGGAGTCGAAGGGACGACAATGCCCGTCCAGCGAATGAACATTTCGCCTTTCTGCCAGATACCCCTCGATCTGAGGTACGCGGACCACCGAACCGCCCACCAGCATCATGTCGCACTCATTAAACCGTAGGTTTTGGCATGCCTGGTGGACTGCCAATAAAGACGACGAGCATGCCGATTGTATTGTGAAGCTGGGGCCTCTGAGATTCAGCTTGTAGGAAACCCGGGTGCTCAGGAAATCCTTGTCGTTATTGATGTGCGATGTGCTTGCTGTCTGTCCGGGAAAATCCGCGTGGTGCAGTTTTGCAAGAAGGTAGCTCGTCACCACGCCGCCGGCCGTTGAAAGCACCCCGATCTTCCCCGGGTAGACAACCGGGTCATAGCCTGCATTTTCAAAGGTCTCCCAGCACACCTCCAGAAACAGGCGGTGCTGCGGATCCATCATCGCAGCGTCCTTGGGGGAGTAACCGAAGAACGCTTCGTCGAACGTCTCGACATCCGGCAATATCGCGGCGGCTTTTACATACCGGGGATTGGCAACGAGATTCGGATCGGCGCCGCTGTCAACAAGGTCCTGATCGGAAAAAAATGTGATGGACTCAACGCCCTTGCACAAATTGTCCCAATAATCCTCGGCTGTGGCCGCTCCGGGAAGCCGGCAAGACAGTCCGATGATCGCGAGATCACTGTTCCGCCACGCGCCGTTCATATTGACACCTCGACCCGCACAAGCACTCGAAAATTTGCGTCAGTTTACAAAGTGATCGGATGCAAAGCCTCAACGGCAGAATTAATAATCATCCAGAAAAGTCCGCGCCTTTTCTATTTACTGTGCCCTTTAGCCTTGTTGCCGTTTTTCCATGTCATCAATGCATTGTGCATGTGCTCTAAAACAGTATCTTGCGCCTCGATAAAGTGAGTGGAGCTATCAAGAATTTTTGGAAATATTTCGTTGTACGTCTCTTCAATTTTTTTTTCAAAATCGCCGTCAACGTGGCTCCTCCATGTTCGCGACGGATCCAGGATCATCATCAGCCCATGAAGTTCAAGTAGCGTCAGCTTCTGGAGCGGCTTGACGTGACTGGTATCCTTGATGCCCTTTTTCAGGATTTTGAGCATATCGCTCTGGAAGGATACCCACGGCAATGCCAGCAAGGCGAAATTTCTCAATATGCTGGCCGGGTAATTTTGACCGTGATCCGATTTGCTCTGCTTTTCATTCGCCATCTGAGCACCCTTTGCCTTTCTTGAGCTCGTTCATCGCGTGACCGCTGTCCGGTCATGCTCACCGCAAGCCGGAAGCGGTCGTCAGGTTTTGGGATACCCGGCGTCTTCCGGATAGGAGCCTGCCTTATCGTTATGCCAGCGGTTGAGAAAATCCCGAGCGGCCTCGCGGCCCTGCCGACGCAGGTCATCCATGAAGTCGCGGCTGCGGTTAAACTTGGACGAATATGACAGATCGTCCGCGGTCTTTTTCTTCATCTTGATGGTGCGCACCGTCACATCTTTATGTTCCAATGCAAATTGTTGACCCGCGTAGTGTTTGTTCCACGCGTTGACGGTCATAATGAAATCAAGTTCCTTGTTCAGCGACAGGTTGCCCATCAGTTCGTTCTGCCGGTCCAGGATATCCCTGTTGGTTTTGGGGACTTCAGGCCATTGCTGCGGGTTGATGCGTATGATCCACAGCTCATTGGGGACATGCGGGGCTTTCGCCTCGGGCTTGTGTGCGGGAGGTTCGAAGAAATCGCTGACCGGTGGGTTCTGCGAGTAGAGGCCATCCCAGTAGTGGCCGTCCCCCTTGATATTTTCTGCCGCGCGCAGCGCTGGCAGTGTTCCCGAGGCGGCGACACCGGACAAGGTGAGTGGCAGTCGCTGGCGCCAGTAATTGGTCTTGTCGTGAGGTTGTCTTCCCCGGTTTTCCTTCCGTATTTTCCTGTTCACATCAGAGTCAAATACGGTCTCATAACCGTTGACGGCCTCCGACGCGCCAACCACGACACGCGTTGTTACGTCCGCCCAGTCGATCCTGTCGAAATCCGGACAAGCCTTGGCAAGCATGTCCTCCAGATCAAAATATTGCTTGCGGACGCCAAGGCTCGGCAAGCAGGCGGCGATGGCGTTGTACATCGCGCCATACGGATTAAGACCGAGGATTGGCATGTTTACGCCAAGCAACGGGATCTCTTTCTCTTCCACCCAGTATGTGCCGTATGTAAGCAGGTTCAGGGCGGACTCGGCGCCCGTGCCGGCAACGAAATCGTCCCAGAAAGTGTCGAGGGTCTCGATTGCATCATCGACAGAGCCGCGGCCGGCGTTTTTCTTCGGAGCAAGGCCGTACCAAACCATCAGCGCGCACAAGGCGCCGGCCGACGTGCCGCTCAAGCCAGCCAATTCGAACGCGTTTTTGTCGCGGATATCCTTGAGGATTTCGGTGAGGACACCGACGCCAAACGCGGCGTGCATTCCGCCGCCCTGGCAACCGATGACGACTTTCGTTGTCCCAGCCATGTGCGCCCTCCAAGCTCCGGATAATCCTACTGTACGGGCTCAGGCACGCAGTGTGAATGGCAGCACACTGTTGCCCCGCGCAAATGACCGGACATTTATGACCGACCGGCCGGCTGGCCAGGCGGGATTACTCTGTCGGCACATGACAACGCGGCCTTGCCGGGCGGCGAATCCGGCTCTTCGCGATGCGCTTCGCGGCAGCCCGAAAAATGGAGGTATTTTAGAGAACTTAGTCGATTTGTTTCACTGTTAGAGTTAAACAGCCAAAGTAAGATTTGAATATTCATTCGCGAGATAGCCTGCCTGCTGGGCTATATTGTCGTATGTTATGTATTGAGAACTTCTGGTGGGGCAAAATTTAAGATGCCGGCGGCCACGACCAGGAATAGTCAATCGCAGCTTTTCGACAAGCATGTATTGCTGCGCGCGCACCCGTTTTTCAAGGATTTAGGGGCGACAATTATCGACCGGCTGGCCCCTCGTGTCGTGACGGCGAGGGTGAAGAAAGGCGCGGCGATATTTCACAAAGGCGACATCGGATCGAAACTTTATGCGGTGCGTGCCGGTGCAGTCAGGATCAGCGCGCCTTCCGAGCAGGGGAAAGACGCGATTTTCAACCTGGTCGTGCCCGGCGAACTTTTCGGGGAAATCGCGTTTCTTGACGGTGGGGAGAGGTCGGCTGATGCCGTTGCCATCGATAACTGCGAGCTGATGGTCATCGAGCGGCGCGATTTCATTCCGCTCCTTCAGGACGACCCGGAAGTCGCGCTCAGGCTGATCAAAATACTTTGCTCCCGCCTGCGACGAACAAGCGAGCAGGTGGAAGACATTGTCTTTCTCGGGTTGCCGAACAGGCTCGCCAAGGCCCTGCTACACCTTTATCGCCCTTCGGCGACCGATTTGCCTCGCCGCAAAATCCAGGTCACTCAACGCGAAATCAGCCAGATGATCGGGGTGTCGCGCGAGAGCGCAAACAAGCAATTACAGGACTGGCAACGCCGGAAGTGGCTCAAGCTGGAACGTGGCGGCATCGTCATATTTTCCCCCGAGGCATTGCGCAATCTTGTCACCACGGCCGCAGTCTAGCGTTCCGGAGACGTACCAATCGTCTCCCTTGGGACATCTAAACGTCACATAAATGAGGGGTGCGATTAACCGTTCGCGGTGCGGTCCGGCATATTCGGGCTCTCGGTTGTTGGACGAAAATGCTCTAACGCAAAATACATAGTTAACGTCGGTGAACCGCGCGCTTAATGACTCAAACGAGATCAACGTCTGACAGTTCCATATAACGGAAAATCAATGGCTTTCGGCTAATTATTTGAAATGATTGGCAATGATAGCCACACGGTTTTCCCCGTGACTCATTTTTCAAAGTCATGGCAGCCGTTTTTCAAATACCGGTCGGCGCTATTCGGGACCATCCTGATTAGCCTCGTGTGGATGACTCTGTTTTTTTTCCTGAAGAACGAACATGAGAGCGCCGAACGGGCGGCGATTCAAAATTCCACAAATTTGGCGGGTGCACTGGAGGAACATCTTTCACGGTCGCTGAGCGAGATCGACCGTATTTTGGTCATTGTGCGAACGCTCTACGAACGCGACAAAAATAAATTTGATTTGGCCGCGTGGCTGAGATCCAGTCGCGTACTCAATGATGAGGATCTGAAAATCAGCATCGTCGACAACGGCGGTGATGCGCGACTCAGCGGCGACAAAGCGACGGCCCGGAATGCCGGCGAGATCGCCCGCGATATTGCCGATCAGCCGATTGACACGCTGACAATCAGCAAGCCCATCCTTGTTGATGGCCAATGGTCAATCCAGTTTTCGCGTCCTCTCGGAGCTGCCGACAAATCCCTCAAGGGCGCCGTTATTGCATCGCTCGATCCAGCTTACCTCACGCGTATCTATAACTCCGTCGACATCGGGCGCGAAGGCTATATTCGTGTTATCGGGCGGGACGGAATTGTTCGTGCAACAAGCGGACGCACGCTGTCGGTTCTTGGAAAGGATTTTTCGAACGCCGATGTGTTCCAAAGAACGTCGGCAGCCGGGTGGTACTATACGCAAAGCAACTTAAGTGACAGTGTCCAACGACTGATAGCCTATCGCTGGGTCAACGGCTTTCCTATCGTCATCACGATCGGCCTCTCGTCGCACGAGATTTTTTCCCGTCTCGATGCACAAAGACAATCCGGCTATTTCATCGCAATTGTACTGACGCTGCTCATTCTGGCGGCAACAGTCTTCAGCGTTCGCGGCCATATTTTGCGGGATCGCGCCAAGCAGCACCTCGAACATGCCAACATGCTTTTGAATGCAACCCTGGAAAACATGCCGCAGGGAATATGCATGTTCGGGGCGGATCACAGGCTGGTGCTCGCGAACGATCTCTACAGCAAGATGTATGGCCTCAATCCGGACGATGTAAAACCCGGGACGACGCTGCCGGCGATTTTGCAGGCACGAATTGCGGCTGGCTCATGTCCGCAGGACACTCAGAAATATGTCAAGGATCGGCTGAAGGAAGCATTTCTGCCGGAACCCGGGTACGTTATCAACGAACTTCGCGATGGCCGGACCTTTTCGGTAAGCCGCAAGGCCATGCCGGATGGCGGATCGGTTGCTGTTCATCAGGACATCACCGCGCATTTGCACGCCGAGCGCGAGCTGGGTGAAGCCAAACAGTTTCTGAATTCAATCATCGAGAACGTTCCCGTCGCAGTCGTCGTGAAAGATGCCGTGACTCGCAAGTTCATACTTGTGAACCGCGCATTTGAGGCAATGCTCAAGGTGACGAGGGACGAAGTCATCGGGAAAACCGTGTTCGATATCTATCGTACCAAGGATGCAGAACGGATCGATGCGACCGACAGCGAGGCGCTTGCGGGCATGATCGGTACCTATCCAGGCGATTATGAAATTGAAATGCCCTCTGGTCAGTCACGCATTTTGGCCACAAGCCGTATCGTCGCTCGCGACGCGCAGGGCACACCAAAACACCTTATTGTTGTTATCGAGGACGTTACCGAGCGGAAGAGATCCGAACAGCGCATCGCATTCATGGCGCATCATGACGTTCTAACGGGTCTCGCCAACCGCCTCGCGATCATGGAAAAGATCGAAGAGGCGGTCGCCCGTCAGCGCAGGCGCGGCGATCCGTTCGCGGTGCTGCTGCTGGATCTTGACCGCTTCAAGCACGTCAACGACACGCTCGGCCATGCGGTCGGAGACGCATTACTGCGGGAGACCGCGGCTCGTCTGAAGGCGTCGCTTCGCGACACCGACGTGCTGGCCCGCCTCGGCGGCGACGAATTCGCGATCGTTCAGGACCGGGAGAACAATCAGCGTGAGGCCGCATCCGCGCTTGCCGATCGAATTACCGATGTGATTGCCAAGCCATTCTATATTGAAGGCAATGAAGTAAACATCGCAACGAGTATTGGTATTGCCCTGGCGCCGGAACATGCAGCCAATTCAGATAGCCTCATGAAAATGGCGGACCTGGCGCTGTATCGCGCCAAATCGGCCGGTCGAAACGGATACCGCTTCTTTGATCCGGAAATGAGTCTTGCCGCCAGCGCGCGGCATGAGCTTGAAAGCGATTTGCGACGCGCCGTCCAGCAGGACGAACTCGAGCTTTTTTATCAGCCGATTGTCGAGACCAGGAGCGGTGCAATTTGTGGGGCCGAAGCGCTGATTCGATGGAGGCATCCGACCAAGGGCATAATTTTGCCTGACCAGTTTATTCCGGTTGCGGAAGAAACCGGCATGATTACGCAAATCGGGGACTGGCTATTGCAAAAGGCTTGCGTTGATGCCGCGAGCTGGCCCAAAGACATCAAGGTGGCCGTCAACCTCTCTGCGGTGCAGTTCAGAAAGAACAACCTCGTCGACGTTGTCATATACGCGTTGGCTCAGTCGGGTTTGCCGCCCGAGCGACTGGAGCTCGAGATTACCGAAACCGCGCTTATCGAATCCGCGACAGAGTGTCTGCCGGTTCTGCATCAATTCAAGAATCTCGGCATCTCCGTTGCACTCGACGACTTCGGTACAGGATACTCCTCGCTGAGTCAGCTGATGATGTTCCCGTTCAACAAGATCAAGGTCGATAAATCATTCATCCAGAACCTGACGAAACGACCCGAGTGTGCCGCAATCATCGCGGCGACTCTCACCTTGGCGCGAAGCCTCGACATTGCGACTACGGCTGAAGGGGTGGAGACGGTTGAGCAATACCGTCTGTTGCGTTTGGCCGGAGTGACGTCGCTGCAGGGTTACTTGTTCGCCTCTCCGTGCCCGTCATCGGAGATTGATTTCCACAGCGCCTACAACATCCCCGATGTCGAATATGCCGCATAACACCGCATTGCAGCCGGAGTCTGTAGATCGGCGGAACCGAAATTCCGCCGCTGGGCAGAATATTGGGCCAGGCCATAAATCCCTGGTTGACGAACTCGAGGCTGCTATCCAGCAAAGAAATATCGGGGCACGGGCCGAGATTCTCCGGCGGATTACCGATTTGTTTGTGGCCGGGTCCGATCGCTTTGACGGCGAACAAATGTCCCTGTTCGACGATGTCATGGGCCGGCTGCTTGCCGAAATCGAACATTCGGCGCGCGTTGCATTCGGCGAAAGACTTGCGAGCATCCCCAACGCGCCACCGAAAGCGAGTCGGGCGCTTGCGCTGGACGACTCAATTGCCGTTGCCGGGCCAATTCTGAGGCGTTCGGAATCTCTCGACGATGAGACGCTGGTTGCCGGCGCGAAGACCAAAGGGCAGGAACACCTGCTGGCGATCTCGCAGCGCGAGCGTCTCAGCGAAAACGTGACCGATATCCTGGTCGAGCGCGGCAATCAGAAAGTCGTCATCAGCACGGCTGCGAACACGGGGGCCCGGTTTTCCGAATTTGGTTATTCAACGCTCGTCTCCCGTTCTGAAGATGACAGCGAACTTGCCATGCTGGTTTGGTCCCGCCCGGAAATTCCGCGCGAATACCTGCTGACACTGTTCGAGACAGCATCGGAGACGGTGCGCCTTAAATTCGAGAGCGCAGATCGCAGCAAGGCGGATCTGGTTCGCGACATGATCAAGCAGGCGGCGGATCAAATTCAGACCCAGTTACGTGATCATTCGCCCAATTTCCCCGCAGCGCGGGCCAATATCGAGCAGCTGCACAAAAATGGCGAGCTCACCGAAGCGCGCGTTTGTGAATTCGCGCTAGGTGGCAAATTCGACGAAACGGCGGAGGCGCTCTGCCTGCTGGCCGATCTGCCGATCGGTGCGGTCGAGCGTGCTTTGGTACACGATACCGGCGATCAAATCCTGATTTTGGCAAAGGCGATTGATTTTTCGTGGAAGACGACTCACGCCCTCCTGGCGCTACAGGGTGGCGCTGATCACCGGCCGGTCGGTGTATCCGGAGAGTATCTCGATCGATTCAAGAAACTGCGGCCGGAGACTGCCCGTGCCGCCATTCAATTTTATCGGTTGCGCGAGCGCGCGACCAATTCACACCAGAAATAGAGCTATTTGCAGCCGTGACCTCGCGCGTCGGCGGGAGCAATTCCGGCGTCTGCAGATGAGGGAGCCATGATTTCTGGCCTCCGCGATGTTTGCGAGGCCGGGCTTGAGCCCATATACTTTTATAGATGAAAGCGGTACGCGATATTTTGTCAAACTTGGCAATGTCCGCTGTTTTTCGACGATCCCGGATCGCTTGAACCAAATTCTGCGTCGAGTGTTGCGGTAGAGCGTCAATGCGATCGGAAGTTTTCATTTACATGAATGAAATCCTGGGTTTCATTTGCAGTGCGGTCTGGATTTATCTGGTTTTTGGCCGCGGCGGATTTTGGCGAGGCCACATAACAGACGCGGCATATCCCGCGCGGGCCGTGGATCGATGGCCGGCGGTGGCAGTCGTCATCCCGGCTCGCAATGAGTCCGAATTTATCGGCGCAAGCACCCAATCGATCCTGCGTCAGAATTATCCGGGATCGCTCACGATCTTTGTCGTCGATGACGACAGCAGCGACGGCACAGCAGCCATTGCTACGCGCGCTGCAGCCATGATGCCAGAGCGTCAGTTGAAAGTGATCACAAGCAAGGGGCCAGCCCGCGGCTGGACCGGAAAGCTGTGGGCGCTAAATGTGGGCATTGCGGCCGCCGAGACTACGCAACCAGACTATCTGCTGCTGACGGATGCCGATATCGTACACGCGCCTGACACAGTTGCCTGGCTGGTGGCGCATTCATTGGCTGGTGAATACGTACTGGTGTCGCTAATGGCAAAACTTAGATGCGTCAGCCTGGCCGAGCGCAGCCACGTGCCGGCATTCATTTATTTTTTCCAGATGCTTTTTCCATTTTCAATGGCCAATCGCCCCCAATCGAGCGTAGCTGCCGCCGCCGGCGGCTGTATTCTCGTCAAAAGGGAAGCGCTCGAGCGGGCAGGCGGCATCGCTGGCATTCGCAATGCGCTGATCGATGACTGCTCGCTGGCGGCGAAATTGAAAGCCATAGGACCAATCTGGCTGGGTCTGACGGAACGTGTCCAGAGCGTGCGTCGCTACGAGACCGTGTCCGACGTCAAGCAGATGATCTCGCGTTCCGCCTACGCGCAGCTTCGCTATTCGCCCGTACTGCTGGCGGCGACAACGATTGGCCTGTTATTGACATTCGTTGCTCCGCCGATGCTTGCCATCTTTGCAACGGGCCTGGCGCGCTACCTCGGCCTTGCCGCGTGGATCGCAATGGCGCTGTCATTTGTGCCGACGCTGCGGTTTTACCGCCTGTCGCCACTATGGGGTCTGGCTTTGCCCGGAATTGCATTCCTTTACCTGTACTACACGCTTAATTCCGCCTATCAATACCTCCGCCGGCGAGGGGGCCAATGGAAGGGGCGCGTTCATGACGCGCCAAGCTTGCAATGACCAGCAGCGCTCAACTTCGGTCCGGCAAGGGCGCGCGGGACGAAAATTTCCCCGTTGCATCCTGGCTAATCAAGCGGCGCCATCGGCCGGTCATTCTGGCATTCTACGAATTTGTTCGCGTCGCCGATGACATTGCCGATCATCCGAAGCTTGCAAGCACAGAAAAGCTCTTGCGGCTAGATCGCCTCGAAGCGAGTCTGCTCGGCAGCGGTAATGAAGAGCCGGAAGGGCTTGCACTTCGGGAAATATTGCATAGTCGTGGACTATCATCCCGTCATGCGCAGGATTTGTTGAATGCATTCCGTCAGGATGTGACCAAGCTCCGGTACAAGGATTGGGAGGATTTGGTCGACTACTGCTCGCGTTCGGCCATGCCGGTCGGGCGCTTCGTGCTCGATGTCCACGGGGAGACGAGAGATACCTGGCCGGCATCGGACGCCTTGTGCGCCGCATTGCAAATCATCAATCACCTGCAGGATTGTGGCACGGATTATAGGACGCTCGACCGCGTCTACATACCGCTCGATGCGCTGACGGCGCAGGGGATCGGCGTCGAAGCGCTCGGTTACGATAAAGCCAGCCCGGCCTTGCGACGTTGTCTGGACACACTGATTGCGCACACCCTGGTGCTGTTACGCCAAAGCCAGGGCCTTGAGGCCAATGTGATCGATACGCGCCTTGGCTGTGAAATTTCCGTTATTCAGTCGCTCGCGGCGCGGCTGCTGGACGTACTTCGCGAGCGTGATCCATTGAGCGAGCGTGTCCATCTCACCAAAGGTGAGGCCGCCATTGAAGCCGCGAGCGGCGGAACACGGGCGCTGCTGCGGCGGTTGTTACGGACGGTCGCGCCGACGCGCCGTTACCAGACTCCATGAACGTTCAGGTTGCCAGTGTGACTGAAAATCCAGCGCGTGCCGCAAGCCGCGCGGGCGGCAGCTCGTTCTATCTGGCGATGCGTATCCTCGGGCGTGAGCAGCGGGAGGCGATGTTCGAAATATATTCGTTCTGCCGCGCTGTCGACGATATTGCGGACAGCAACGCGCCACATGCGCAACGGGTAAATGATCTGGCGGTTTGGCGGAAGAATATCGATTCGCTTTATTCCGGGAGCGTTCCGCCCGGGCTCGGGCGCCTCGCGCGCATTATCTCCTGCTACGCGCTGCGTAAGGACGATTTCCTTGCGGTGATCGATGGCGTCGAAATGGATGCGCGTGCCGATATACGGGCGCCAAGTTTCAACGAACTCGATCTATACTGCGATCGCGTCGCATCCGCGGTCGGCCGCCTGTCCGTGCGCATTTTCGGGATGGATGATGCCGAGGGGATTGCTCTGGCCCATCACCTCGGCCGGGCGCTCCAACTGACGAATATCCTGCGCGACATTGACGAAGATGCAGCCATTAACCGCCTTTATATGCCTCAAGAAGCGTTGCGGGTGGCTGGCATCACAACGACAGATCCGGCATCGGTCGTGGAAGATCCTCGCCTCGGAGAAGCCTGCATTATAGTCGCCGATCGGGCGCGAGAGCACTATGTCAAGGCGAATGAGATCATGTCGCGCTGTCCGAGGCGCGTCGTGCGAGCGCCTAGAATTATGGGCGGGGTCTATCGTCAGATGCTCGAAGGCATGATATCGCGGGGATGGGCAAGGCCGCGGGGCCGCGTCCATATCAACAAACCGCGCCTGATCTGGATTGCGTTACGTCATGCGTTCGTCTGACAGCGGTACTGTTCACATTATCGGGGCTGGTCTGGCAGGGCTCGCAGCGGGCGTGAGGCTTGCCGCGGCGGAGTGCGCTGTCGCCATCCACGAGGCAACAAAGCAGGCCGGCGGGCGTTGCCGTTCGTATTTCGATCAAGGCACGGGAATGCTGATCGACAATGGCACGCATTTGCTCCTGTCGGGCAACCATGCCGTTCTGTCATACGCCGAAGCGATCGGCTCAAGAGCCGGCTTGAGCGGCCCGAAAGAAGCAGAATTTGCATTCATAGACATCGCGACCGGTCAGCATTGGACTTTGCGGTTCGGCGATAGCCGTTTCCCCTGGTGGGTGTTCGACAAGGAGCGGCGCGTTCCGCAAACGGCAGTGATCGACTACCTGCCGCTGGCGCGTCTTGCCTGGACGTCGACGGACAAGCCCATCGGCGAAGTCATGAACTGCTCCGGGCCGCTGTATGATCGTCTGCTTGAACCGCTATTGCTCGCTGCGCTCAACATTACGCCGCGTGAAGGCTCGGCCAAGCTTGCCAGTGCTGTAATCCGCGAGACGCTCGCGCTCGGGGGACAGGCCTGCCGGCCATTGCTCGCTCGTGACGGATTGGGACACGTATTCGTAGAGCCCGCGATTGCCCACTTGCAAGGGCGCGGTGTCTCCGTCGTGTTCGAGGACGAATTGGTCGCGCTGCAGTTTTCCGACAGCCGCGTATCGGCACTCAGATTTGCCGGGCATTCCGTCGAGCTTGGCAGCGATGATGCCGTCATTTTGGCCGTTCCGCCGAATGTCGCGGTTAGTCTCGTGCCGGGATTACGCGCACCGACCGAATTCCGCGGAATCGTCAATGCTCACTTCCGAATAGAGCCGCCGCCGCGCGTACCGCCGATGCTGGGTATCATCAACGGAACGGCTGAATGGATATTTGCGTTTCCCGGAAAAATTTCGGCAACGATCAGTGATGCGGGGCGACTGTTCGATATGCCGCGTGCGGACCTGGCAGCGGCCATTTGGCGCGACATCGCCAAAGTTTCCGGCCTGCCGGCGGGCGACGTGCCGCCCTGGCAGATCGTGCGCGAGCGCCGGGCTACGTTTGCCGCCACGCCGGCGCAGAATGCATCGCGCCCGGCCGCGGAAACGTCGTCGGCCAATTTATTCCTCGCCGGTGACTGGACGGCGACGGGCCTGCCCGCCACGCTCGAGAGTGCGGTCCGTTCAGGTTATCGGGCCGCGGATCTCGTGAACTTTAGATTGCGGGCCGCCGCATGACGGTCGCTTTTGCCGGCGAATCGCGCCTGCCACCGCACGCAGACGTACAGCAAGCTGCCGCCGCTGCAACACGCGCATTGCTGGCCTGCCGGCAAAGTAACGGACACTGGGTATTCGAGCTTGAGGCGGATGCGACAATTCCGGCCGAATACGTGCTGCTGCGGCACTATCGCGGAGAAGCCATCGATTCTGTTTTGGAGCAGAAGATCGCGAACTATCTGCGCCGCATCCAGGGCGCGCATGGTGGCTGGGCGCTCTATCACCTTGGCAATTTTGATATGAGCGCCAGCGTGAAAGCCTATTTCGCGCTCAAGATGATCGGGGATAGTCCGGACGCGGACCATATGCGCCGCGCGCGCGAGGCGATTGTGGCGCGCGGTGGCGCCATTCACTGCAATGTTTTTACCCGCGTATTGCTGTCGCTTTTCGGTGTCCTCAGCTGGCGCAGCGTTCCCGAAATGCCTGTCGAGATCACGCTGCTGCCGCGCTGGTTTCCGTTTCACTTGTCGAAAGTGTCCTATTGGGCTCGCACGGTTTTGGTTCCGTTGCTCGTCGTACAGGCATTGCGCCCGCGCGCGAAGAATTCGCTTGGCATTGGAATCAACGAGTTGTTTCTCGAGCCGCCATCTTCCATCGGACCTGCTGCGAAGGCGCCACATCAGCGCTGGATCTGGTTTGCTTTGTTTCGAGGTATCGATGCAATTTTGCGCCCAGCGGTAAAACTTTTTCCAAAGAGTTTACGACAACGCGCGATTGATCGGGCCGTCAGCTTTGTCACCGAGCGCCTCAACGGTGAAGACGGCCTCGGTGCAATTTTTCCGGCGATGTCCAATGCGACAATGATGTTCGATGTTCTTGGTGACAAGACAAACGCCACGGTCGCGCGCGGTTCGATCGAAAAGCTGCTTGTCGTTGGCGACCACGAAGCCTACTGCCAGCCTTGTGTGTCGCCGGTTTGGGATACAGCCCTGACTTGCCATGCATTGTTGGAAACCGACGACGCCGCCGCACGCGCTGCCGCCTTGCGCGGGCTCGACTGGCTGCTGCCTCTCCAGGTACTTGATATCGTTGGGGATTGGTCCGCGCGCCGCCCGCTGGTGCGGCCGGGTGGTTGGGCATTTCAATACGCCAATCCGCACTATCCCGATCTCGACGACACCGCAGTGGTTGTCATGGCGATGGATCGTGCGCGCCGTACTGGCGCCGGGAACCGATACGACCAGGCCATCGCGCGCGGTGTTGAATGGGTGAAGGGCCTGCAAAGCGGCAATGGAGGCTGGGCGGCGTTCGACGTCGACAACACCTATGACTATCTCAACAATATCCCCTTTGCCGACCATGGCGCCTTGATTGATCCGCCAACCGAGGATGTGACGGCGCGTTGCGTCTCGATGCTCGCTCAACTGGGCGAAACCCGCGATAGAAGCGAGGCTTTGTCGCGTGGCGTTGATTATCTGGTCAAGACGCAAACGCGGGACGGCAGCTGGTATGGCCGTTGGGGCTTGAATTATATTTACGGAACGTGGTCATCGCTCTGTGCGCTCAATGCGAGCGGAATTGATCCGAAATCCACAGAAGTCCGCAGAGCGGTCGATTGGCTGATTTCCATCCAGAATTCCGATGGCGGGTGGGGCGAAGACGGTTCGAGTTACAAGCTCGACTATCGCGGCCATGAGCCGGCGGCCAGCACCGCATCACAAACGGCGTGGGCACTTCTTGGGCTCATGGCCGGCGGCGAGGTCGATCATCCCGCGGTGGAACGCGGCGTGCGGTATCTGGCGCAAACGCAGGTTAAGGATGGATTTTGGGACGAAGAGCGGTTCACGGCCACCGGATTTCCGCGCGTGTTCTATCTACGCTATCACGGCTACAGAAAATTCTTTCCGCTGTGGGCGCTCGCGCGCTATCGCAATCTGAAGGCTAACAACAGCGCTGCAGTGCCGTATGGCATGTAGCGTCTAGCGGCTGAGCGCATCAAAACGCGTCTTCTGCGCGCCGTCCAATCTTGCATAAAACTCATCGAACGCAATTTGTACGGTTGTTGCCGCATAATTTATGGCCGTCAGCTGGTCATTGGCGTCGTCCAGCCGTGCCATCGGGTCTGCAGGGACAGGCCGCACACACGAGGCGATCAGAAGCTTTGCCATGTCGGACGAGACTTTGTGGAAGTTTTCAAAACTTGCGGCCTGATTCTTGGTTGGCCGCACTCTCATTTCAATCTCCTTGACCAGCCGTTCCGCCCTTTCGGCATTTTGCGAAGCACAGGCCTGATATTGCTTGTTCATGGCGGGGTTCGCATCTTTGGCCTCAGCCGTCGGTTCGGATGGGGCGTGCCGACTGGCAAAGCTGTTTTTCTGCATGGTTGTCAGGGTGTCGTAGAAAGTCTTAACGGGCTCGTGCATGGATATGCCGGCATCACGCACAGCCCAGATTGTCTGTACGAGGGCCCCCAGCCTTTGCGGGGGTGACAGTTCTGCTGATGCACCACAGTCGGATTTGATGGGTTTCATCGACCGAAGAACGGCGGACTGAAGCTTTTCAACGGCATCGTGCTCGTTATTTGTTAGCTGCAGAATTTGTTCGACTCGCGCCGCCGGCCAGGCAGCTTGCGTGTCCGCATCGTCACAACGCGTCGTTGAGCCGTCATTGCCGGCCGCTACGCCCGTCGTCGCGACGCGATCGACGCGGCGCGGCATATCGAAATGCCCACTGATGGTGTCCGCAATCACGTCAAACCCGCGACTGCGCAGGCGCGGGGCATAGTCGTCTGGCCAGAAGGCAAAGCCGAGAACGTCCTCGTAGGCAGTCGGCCACGCTGGAGGTCCGGCCCAGCCCAGCCGTCCTGCCGTAGATGATGGCGCCTCGTTTGAGGGCGCAGATGCGGCCGCCTGTGAATCAACGGCCGCCGTGCGATGGCGATGGCGGGGGTAATAGCCTAAGTGCCCCAATACCTGCCGGAACGGACGCGTCATGCCGCCGATGAGGCCTTGCGGGGAAAATTGCGCCTGGGCGAGATTGGGGGTCGCCACAGCTGCGCCAAGCATCCCCAAGACTATGGTGGTCCGCCAGCGCATCGCTGAATTCCTGTGGTCGTTGCCACGTATTACAGCTGGAATTCTCCGGTTCGAACATAACGGGCAACAAGGTCCGTAAGTTCCACGCCGCGCCGACTATATATCCGGAACCGCGCCGTCAGTCCGCCTCGACCAATGCGGGTTCGCGCTTCGTATTCTTGATTTCTTCGAGTTTGCTCTCGACATGTTTTGAAAACACGTATTCCGCGGGCCGCTGCCCGGCGAGCGGAATCTCCGGGCTCATTTCGCCTTCGGTGCGCACGCCACGCAGGGTGACGCCCAATGCCTTGAGCGGGTGGGCCACGGCATCCTGGACCGCGGATGCTTCGAAGCCGGAATGCACCATGCAGTCGGCGCACTTCTCATAATTGCCGACGCCGTAAGCATCCCAATCGGTCCCATTCATCAGCTCGTCGAAGGTCTTCGTGTAGCCCTCACCAAGCAGATAGCAGGGCTTCTGCCAGCCGAAGATGGTGCGTGTCGGATTGCCCCAGGGCGTGCAGTGATAAGTCTGGTTACCCGAGAGGAAGTCGAGGAACAGGCTGGATTGACTGAATGACCATTTCGTCTTGCTCGGCCCGCGCTTGAAGACGTCGCGGAAAAGCTGTTTTGTCTTGCTCCGATTGAGAAAGTGCTGCTGGTCGGGCGCGCGCTCGTAGGCATAACCGGGCGACACGGTGATGCCGTCGACACCCAACTCCATTGCGGTGTCAAAAAACGCGGCGACGCGATCGGCCTGAGCGGTGTTGAATAATGTACAATTGATGTTGACGCGGAAGCCGCGTTCCTTGGCGTTCTTGATGGCCTTGACGGCGCGATCATAGGTGCCCGGTTGGCAGACCGAGTGGTCGTGCATCTCCTTGTCGCCGTCGAGATGGACCGACCACGTGAAAAACGTGCTCGGCTCATATTGTGACAGTTTCTTGTCCATCAGCAGCGCGTTCGTGCACAGATAGACGAATTTTTTCCGCGCAATGATGCCACGCACGATTTCGGGTAATTGTTTATGGAGCAGGGGCTCGCCGCCGGCGATCGAGATCACCGGCGCGCCGCATTCATCGACCGCGCTCAGGGCGTCTTCCACCGACATGTTCTGGTGCAGGATCGGATCCGGATAATCGATCTTGCCGCAGCCCGCGCAAGCCAGGTTGCACCTGAACAAGGGCTCGAGCATCAGCACGAGCGGGTAACGCTTCCGGCCGGTCAGGCGCTGGCGAACGACGTAACTACCTACATACAGTTTCTGAAGAAGGGGAATGCCCAAGATTGCTGTCCTTGCTGATTTGCTGAGAGCTGGTCACGTCGAGCAATTCGACCGGCACCCGGAATTCGATGTGTTCATCCTGTCCCGGCAGGGTGAAGACCTCCACCGGATCAAATGTACGCAACGTGTTGATCACGTCGCGCACCATGACCTCCGGTGCGGAGGCACCAGCCGTAATGCCAACTACCTCGACGTTTTGCAACCATTCCGGCTCAATTTCACTGCCATTTGCGATCAAATGGGTGGGAACGCCGGCTTCGATGCCGATTTCACGCAAGCGGTTCGAATTAGAGCTGTTTTTTGCGCCGACCACGAAAATCAGGTCGACCAGCTTGGTCAACTCGAGCAGGGCCGTTTGCCGATTTTGTGTCGCATAGCAGATATCCTCCGTGCCTGGCCCAACGACGTCCTTGAACCGGCGATATAGTGCGGCGATGATTCCGCGTGTGTCGTCGACGCTCAGCGTGGTCTGCGTGACGTAAGCGATTGGCGTATCTGCGGGGAGGTCGAGCCCGTTCACATCGGCTTCGGTCTGCACGAGGATCACGGGCCCCGGGATTTGCCCCAGCGTGCCCTCGACCTCCGGGTGGCCCGCATGCCCGACCAAAATCACGGTCCGTCCGTTGCGCAGGTAGTGACGGCCCTGAGCATGAACCTTTGACACGAGAGGGCAGGTGGCGTTGAGCACCCGCAAGCCACGTGCCGCGGCTTCGTCCTGCACCTTTCGCGCCACGCCATGCGCGCTGAAGATGGTAATTGCATTCGGCGGTACTTCGGACAGCTCTTCGACGAAGCGCGCGCCGCGCGCCTTGAGGGCGTCGACCACCCACTTGTTGTGGACGATTTCATGCCGCACGTAGACCGGCGGTCCGTATTTATCGAGCGCGCGCTCGACAATTTCGATCGCGCGCACAACCCCCGCGCAAAAACCGCGCGGTTTGGCAAGAATAACCTTCATTCCGCCGCCCCCTTGGCGTGTCCGTTCATCGTCGTTGCCTGCCGGCGTCGTTGCGCACGCTCTGCAAGAAACGCTATCTCAGCCGGCTCCAATTCCGGCGCGTGACGTGATCCGAAAACCTCGAATACCTTTCTGACGATACCATTCGCGTCGAGTCCCGCTTTGGCGTACATCGCCGGCGGGCTGTCGTGGTCGATGAATACGTCTGGCAATACCATGCTGCGGATCTTGAATCCTGAGCGATCAAGTGCGCCGGCGTCGCTGAGCATTTGCATGACCTGCGCGCCGAATCCGCCGACGGCGCCTTCCTCGACCGTGATAAGTAACTCGTGCTCGCGCGCCAGCCTCAGAATGAGCTCGCGATCGAGCGGCTTGGCAAAGCGCGCGTCGGCGACCGTTGCAGAAATTCCCTGAGCCGCGAGCATTTCCACCGCTTTAATGCATTCGGCCAGTCGCGTGCCCAGCGACAGCAAAGCCACCGTATTGCCTTGCTTGATGATGCGGCCTTTGCCGATCTCGAGCGGTACGCCCGCCTCCGGCATTGTCGTGCCAACGCCGTCACCGCGTGGATAGCGGACGGCGCATGGCCGATCATCTATCACGGCAGCCGTCGCAACCATATGGACAAGTTCGGCTTCATCTGCCGCAGCCATCAGGACGAAATTGGGCAGACAGCCGAGGTAGGCGAGGTCAAAAGAACCGGCATGGGTCGGCCCGTCGGCGCCGACCAGGCCAGCGCGATCCATCATGAATCTAACTGGCAGACTCTGAATCGCGACGTCATGGACAACCTGGTCATAGGCCCGCTGGAGAAATGTCGAGTAGATCGCTACAAAAGGCCTGAATCCCTGAGTTGCCAGGCCGGCAGCGAAGGTCACCGCGTGCTGTTCGGCAATTCCGACGTCAAAAGTACGATCCGGGTAGCTTTTCCCGAAAATATCGACGCCGGTGCCTCCCGGCATTGCCGCGGTGATGGCGACGATCCTGTCGTCCTTCGCTGCTTCTTTGACGAGGCTTTCGCCGAATACCTTCGTATAGGATGGCGCGTTTGAAGCGCCTTTGTGTTGCTTGCCCGTCGCAACGTCGAATTTGACGACGCCATGATATTTATCCTGCGAGGCTTCAGCAGGCGCGTAGCCCTTGCCCTTCTCGGTACGCACATGGACAAGAAATGGACCATTGTCCGCGTTGCGGACATTTTCGAGCACCGGCAGCAGTTGATTCAGGTCGTGGCCGTCGACAATTCCGATGTAGTAAAAGCCGAGCTCTTCGAACAACGTGCCGCCGGTAACGAAGCCGCGCGCCAGTTCTTCAGCCAGATGCGCCTTTTCCTTGAAGAATTTCGGCAGGTGGTCCGCAACCTGTTTGCCGATGTCACGCAATGACATGTAGGTCGGGCTCGACAACAGGCGTGTGAGATAATTCGACATCGCGCCGACCGGTGGCGCGATGGACATTTCATTGTCGTTAAGGATCACAATCAGGCGCCGATTCATCGCTCCGGCGTTGTTCAATGCCTCATAGGCCATGCCAGCAGAAATTGCGCCATCACCAATAACGCAGATGACATTGTTATCTTGTCCGGCAAGGTCGCGGGCAACCGCCATGCCTAGTCCGGCCGATATTGATGTTGAGGAGTGCGCCGCGCCGAAACAATCATATTCACTTTCCGATCGCTTCGTGAAACCGGACAGTCCGCCACCCGTGCGCAGCGTTCTGATGCGGTCCCTTCGCCCCGTCAGGATTTTGTGTGGATAGGCCTGGTGGCCCACGTCCCAGATCAGTTTGTCATTCGGTGTATCAAAGATGTAGTGAAGCGCGACGGTCAGTTCGACCACACCAAGACTTGCTCCCAGATGTCCTCCGGTAACGGCGACGGCATTGATGGTCTCGGCGCGCAGTTCGTCAGCAACCCGTTGCAGGTCGTGCGCATTGACGCGTCGCAAGTCGGCAGGGCTCTTGATAGACTCCAGAAGCGGAAGGGCTGATTTTGCTTGAAGATCTTCATTGGGCGCCGTCATGGTGAATCACCCTTCTCCAACAAACGCGGAGCGGTCGTGCCTTTGGCAGAACCACGGAATATTTTGTGTCGCCCAATGCCGGCTTGGACTCGTCCTAAATGTTCTCAGTCTGCGTCAATTTATAAAGTTAGCAAAAGTTCCGCACGGAAAGCATTGATTTTCCTGCTTGCGGCCACAGTTGGGGATGACTTTGTTAGCTTCGAAAGGCTTTAAGACCCATGCTTGCGTCCATAATTACAGCGACTGTCCGTTATTGCACCCGATTTCCTTGGCCAATCATTGCCTTAGCGCTCGCTGGCGCTGTGGTTTCAGGGGTTTATTCGGCCCGGCACTTCGCCATAACCACGGACATTAACAAGCTAATTTCGTCCGATCTCGACTGGCGCAAACGCGAGGCCGAATTCGAAAAGGCCTTCCCTGGTCATTTTGGCTCTGCCCTAGTGGTCGTGGATGCACCGATTGCCGAATACGCCGCGCGCGCCGGTGCCGAATTGTCCAAACGGCTCGCGGCGCAACCGCAGGTCTTCCATTCGGTCGTCGATCTCGGCGGAAGCGAATTTTTTGCGCGCAATGGGTTGCTGTTCCAGTCGACAGAAAGCGTCGAACAATCTGCAAAGGGGTTAGGGCAGGCTGCTCCGCTTATCGGCACGCTCGTCAGCGATCCCAGCCTTCGCGGACTGACACGCACGCTCTCGTTAGGCCTTATCGGCGTGCAAAACCGGATGGTGACGCTCGACGCGATGGCTCGGCCTTTATCCATGGCGTCAGCGACCATCGAGGATGTCTTGGCGGGTCGCCCGGCGTCGTTCTCGTGGCAGGCTCTGTTGAGCGGGCAGCGGCCTGCCCCTAGCGATGTGCGGCGCCTTATCGAAACTCACCCGGTGCTCGATTTTTCCGCGCTTCAGCCCGGACAGGCCTCTAGCACGGCGGTTCGCAAGGCCGCAGCCGACCTGAAGCTTGCGGAAAAATATCAAGCACGCGTGCGGCTGACGGGCTCAATACCGATGGCCGATGAAGAGTTCGCAACGGTCCAACAGGGTGCGTTGGTAAACGCCATCGGCACCATTGTCATCGTGTTGACGATTCTTTGGCTCGCATTGAAATCCACACGCATCATTGTCGCCGTTTTTATCAATCTGTTTGTGGGGCTGGCGATCACGGCTGCACTCGGCCTCAAAATGGTGGGCGCGTTGAACATGATATCCGTTGCGTTCGCCGTGCTCTTCGTCGGACTTGGCGTTGACTTCGCTATCCAGTTTTCCGTGCGCTACCGAGCCGAACGTCACGACATTCCCAAGCTTCGTCCGGCACTGGAGAAAGCGGCTCAAAAAATCGGTGTTCCCCTGACGTTGGCTGCGGCGGCTGTCGCAGCCGGATTTTTGGCATTTTTGCCGACCGATTATCGCGGTGTTTCCGAGCTGGGACAGATCGCGGGTGTCGGCATGCTCGTCGCCTATGCCACGAGCATTACACTGCTGCCGGCGCTGATTACCGTTCTCAATCCGCCGGGCGAGCCGGAGGCGGTCGGCTATCAAGCGCTCGCGCCGGTGGATAATTTTCTGCAGACTTATCGCGTCCCGGTGATCGTGACGACCTTGGCGGTCGCCGTTCTTGGCGCGCCGTTACTTTATTTCCTGACGTTCGATTTCGACCCGATTCACTTACGTAGCACCGAGACCGAATCTATTTCGACGCTGCTAGATCTTGGCAATGATCCGCGCGTGGGCATCAACTCGGTGAACGTGGCGACCCCATCGCTCGACGCCGCGTCGGCGGCTGCCGATAAGCTTCGGACACTTCCGCAGGTCTTGCAGGCGACGACATTGCTCAACTTTGTGCCGCAGGATCAGGACAAAAAGCTCGCCGCGATCCAGGATTTAGGACGACGACTGGGCCAGGTGCTTCAGCAGCCGGCAAACAAGCCGCCGAGCGATGCGGAAAATATTGCCGCCCTCAAAGGGCTGGCCGACCAGCTCAACAAAATCGCCGGCAATGCTCCGGGTCCCGGCGGTGCGGCGGCCAAGCGCTTGTCGACCGATGTCGTGAAGCTGGCGCAGGCGGACCAAGCAGCGCGCGCGCGCGCGCAAACAGCGTTCGTTGTCCCGCTTGAAACCGCACTTGCACAATTACGCGGCTTCATGGGCGCGCAACGGGTCACAAAAGATAGTCTGCCGGATGTGCTCAAACGCCAATGGGTGACGCCGGATGGGCGCGCACGCGTCGAAGTTTCGCCAAAAGGCGATACCAACGATACTGAGGTGTTGCGGTCATTCGCCCGCGCGGTTCTCGCCGTATACCCGAATGCAACCGGGGGTCCGATTTCCATTCTGGAATCCAGCCGGACAATCGTCTGGGCATTTTTCGAAGCAGGTTTTTATGCGCTGGTATCGATTGCAATTCTGCTTTGGGTTGTTTTGCGGCGGTTCGGCGATGTTTTGCTGACACTGGTGCCGCTGCTGCTCGCAGGCGTGGTAACGCTGGAGATCTGCGTGCTGATCGGCATGCCGTTGAATTTCGCCAACATCATTGCATTGCCGTTGCTGCTGGGCGTCGGCGTGGCTTTCAAGATTTATTACATCATGGCGTGGCGTTCGGGCCGCACAAATCTTTTGCAATCGAGCCTGACTCGCGCGGTCATCTGGAGTGCTTTGACGACAGCCACGGCCTTCGGAAGTCTGTGGCTGTCACAGCACCCGGGCACGTCAAGCATGGGCAAACTACTGGCGCTGTCGCTTGTGTGCACCTTGGCGGCGGCTGTGTTATTTCAGCCCGCGCTCATGGGTAAGCCCCGCAGGTCCAAGGATTCTTAGGCACACCTCTTCACTTGATTCCGGCGGGGCGCCCGCGGTTTTGTCGGTCGACGTGGGGCGGGTGCCGGTTGTTTTGCGGGTGGCAGGTGGTTTCACCGATGATTTTTGCGACGATGTGCCCGTTGGCGCATCCGCAGTGTCGACGCGAGTCCAGTTCTCGCCTCCGCAAAGGAAGCCAAGAAAGCAGCCTTGCACGCGCAGGGTGTTGGGATCGGCCAGGCTGATGTTGGAAGAATAGGTGTGACCGTCTTCCGAATTGTAGATTTCGCCTTCCCATTTGCTGTTGTCCTTGTTCGGCGTCATGCCAAGAAGGATCGGCATCCCCAAAGTCGGGCGATTTTGCAGATTTGGATCCGGGTTTTTACGGTCGATGCCGGGTGTTGCTTCCCAGGCGACGACCCCCCAAAGGCGGCCATCGCAATCCACGATTCTGATCCGTGCAAATTGTTTGGCCACCAGCCATTCGCCGGTAGGATCTGGCGCCGTAATGCTGGCAGGTTGGGCTACAGCGGCGCCAGCGGCCAAAAACCAGACAGCCACTGCTGCGCAGAGCGGCTTTGTCTTGCCGATCCTTCGGGTCGCTTTGTTTGTCACGTTTGCAGCCACCTGGAATGTTGGAAAGGTCATTTAGTCCTTAGCATCTGAAATGGCCGAAATCGTGCCTTGTTCCGCTACTTTTACCGAGTAATTGCATCGAAATGGAACTGCGGTAACGTAGTGATCGTTCTGCGTGCAGTCCACATTTAGCCGATTCCTATCGGTCCAGATATTTAACGGAGGCCGACTTGCTCGATTTCACCGCGGAGCTTAGCCCGCCGGCGCCGGTCCCGCGGGCGCAAGCGTTGGGTCCGATCGCACTGCTCCGCGTGCTTGCCGATAATCCGATTGAAGCCTGGACCGCGGCCCATTTCGAACAACCCGTCGTAATGAGCGGCTTGTCGATGGGCCGCGTTGCCGTCGTCAGCGATCCAGCGGCGATCCGCCGTGTCCTTCTGGAAAACTGTGACAACTATCAAAAAGACTGGTTGCAGCGGCGCGTCCTGTCAGCCGGCTTGACTGGCGGGTTATTGACCGCCGAATCGCAAAGTTGGCGCGTGCAACGCCGGGCGATAGCGCCGCTTTTCGCGCGCAGAACAGTCATGAATTTTTCGGGGGCGATGATCGACGCCGCCAGCCGTATGGTCGAGCGTCTTGCGCAACGTGAAGGTCAGGTGACGGATCTAAGCGTAGAGGCGACGCGCGTCACCCTGGAAATACTCGAGCGGACTATTTTTTCGGACGGGCTTGGGCGCGATGCCGAAGACATTCGCGTCGCGATGAAGAAGTATTTCGAAGCAATCGGTCGTATCGATCCATTCGACCTGTTGGGCGTGCCGGGTGTGATCCCGCGCCCGGGGCGCTGGAAAGTCCGTCCGATGCTTCGGTTATTTGAGTCCGCGATCGACTCGATTATTTCAACGCGACGCGAGCGCATCGCCGAATATCCGGACAATGCGCCGCGCGATATTCTCTCGCATCTGCTTGAGGCCAAGGACCCGGAGACCGGTAAACCGCTGTCGGAAGCCGAGATTCGCGCCAACATCCTCACGTTCATTGCTGCCGGGCATGAAACCACAGCGAATTGCATTGGCTGGTCGCTCTTCCTCCTATCGCAGTCACCTCGGTGGCGGGAACGGGTCCAGGCCGAAGCAGACCGCGAGTTCAATGGCGACCTGGAGGGGTTGGCGGACCGCCTCGTCGAAACCCGCGCCGTGATTGATGAGGCCAACCGGCTTTATCCGCCCATTGCCGCCATTAGCCGGGTTGCGCTCGGCCCCGACGAGCTTGCTGGCGTTCCGATCAAGCCGGGAACCATGATCGTGATCGCGTCCTACGTCCTCCACCGTCACCGCGCTTTGTGGCGGGCGCCCACCACTTTTGATCCGAACAGATTTCTCGGTGCCGCACGGAATTCCATTGATCGCTTTGCA
>Ga0187765_10000099_pt1 | contig 28960 bp, 23 predicted proteins | sample 0216_QUI02_MP05__3_FD_133018 | JGI IMG/M metagenome (GOLD analysis project Ga0187765, IMG submission 133018) | Tropical peat soil microbial communities from peatlands in Department of Meta, Colombia - 0216_QUI02_MP05_10_MG | ecosystem: Environmental > Terrestrial > Soil > Wetlands > Peat ...
ACGAGATGGCCCTGATTGCCCCTCCAGACGACATCGCCGCTGTTGATCACGAAGCGGGCGCGACCGACGTGCACGTGGTGCACGATTTCGCGCGCCACCCAATCGCCGCCCTGCAGTTGAAACATTTCTCGGTGCACGCCGGGAAGCAGTTTCACGTCCTCGACGACGGCCTGGGTGACCCAGCCCTGATCCACCGACAACGTCATGACCTCGGTCTTCGTCATGAACGGCATGACGACCCGAACAAGGTCCTTGGTGGCCGGGTCGAAGATCATCTTGACATCGCGCTTGACGACCTCTTCGGCGACCTTCTCTGGCAGGACGAGGCCAAACATCTCGGTGAACAGCCTGACGAGATCCGGATGTCCGTCCTTATAGGGCAGGTACATCATCGGCCGCGAATCGCCGCAGGCCGCGAAGGAAAACCCACCAATCGGCGATGCCGTCTGCGCTTGAGCCACGGTCGGTAGAAGCGCTCCGCCCAGGACCGGCGCTGCCGCCATGCGCGAGAGCATCGCGCGGCGGCTCAAGTCGTCCCATTTGTTAGGCATGTTTCCTTCTCCTCCTCAGCTTAATTCTTGCTCAGCTTAATCGCGCATGCTCGGCTGCATCCAGCCAATATCTTCCAGTCTTTCTTCTTGCTGATGACGGTCCAGCTCTTCTCCTTCGCCTCGTCATATAGCGCTTGGGTGAAGGTTCCGACCTTGGTATGGGGCAACCCCCGGGCTGGCCCATGAGGCGGGCGCCCGAATAAGGCGCCCGCCGCACCACATCGCCTTTTGCCTCAGGCGTCTAGTCGCTGGGGTGGTTCGCCGCCCGAATTTGCTTGAGGATGCCATCCAAATTGTAGGTTTCCGGCGCCTGCAGCGGTGGGAATTCCTTGTATGACAGAAGTTCCTTCTCCCACAACTGCTGGCCAATGGGCAGCATGTTCCAGTCGTAGACATAGGCAGTCACGGGGCCAGCCAATGCACCTTGACCATTGGCTACCGTCTTTGCGTCTCCCCCCAAAAGGACGGCCTGCTCGAAGGGGTCGCGCTTAATGTTCGCGACGATGGTCCAGTGGAAGTTGACGAGCGGTTCAACCCAACCGGCTGCCGCGGACGCTGTCATGCTGTAGTACATCTTCCAGTTCTTGTACCGCACTGCGGACGGCGTCGAGCCCGAATAGTAGAAGAAGTAGTCGCGTGCCGACTTTTCCGACGTGCCTTCGAGATAGGCACGCTGGTTGACGCCGTCGAGTGTGGTCCTGACGATGCCGGGATATTGTCCAGCCTCGATCTGCTTCCTCAGATCGTTGCCCTTGGCTCCGCCAGCGATGTCTACGAACGTGGGCAGCCAGTCGAGGGATGCGAACAGCTCTGCCTTGATCGTGCCGGGCTTGATGTGCCCGGGCCAGCGGACGACCATCGGCACGCGGTAGCCGCCCTCCCAGGCCGAGCCCTTCTGCCCCTTGAAGGGTGTGACTCCGCCGTCAGGGAAAGTAACCTGCTCGGCACCATTGTCCGTAGTGAACACGACGATGGTGTTGTTAGTTTGGCCCATATCGTCGAGCTTCTTGAGGACGAGGCCGATGTTGTCGTCCAACTGCTTCATGCCAGCCTCGTTGACGCCCCAGTCCTTGCCGCCCCGTTCGCCCACCATATCCATGTACTTATCCGACAGCACCGTCGTTATGTGCATGCGCGCTGGATTGTACCAGACGAAGAAGGGTTTGTTGGTTTTCTTGGGATCGTTGCGATCGAGGAAGTCGATGACCTTCGCAGAAATTTCTTCGTCCACGGTCTTTGAACGCTCCAGGGTCAACGGGCCTTCGTCGCTGCATCTCTGATTCGCCTCTGCGCCATCAGAGGACTTGCACCACAGAATATTACGTGGAGGCGTCAGACAAATTGTGGTCTTGGGATCCACTGCGCCGGGCACTTCTGGAATCCCGGGAATCGGCGTATTCTTGCAGGGCGGCGCGATAGTCTGCGTGGTTGTCGACTTGTTGATGTCGGGAAAGCTCACCTGCTGCATGGCGTCTAGATGATACAAATAGCCCCAGTATTCCTGGAAGCCATGCGCTGTTGGTAGCGCCGCGGTGTGATCGCCAAGATGGTTCTTGCCGAACTCGCCGGTGTTATAGCCGAGATCGAGCAGGAATTTGGCGATCGCCGGAGTGCCGGGTTGCAGGTACGAGGGACTGCCGGGCAGTTGCGGGGGGATCATGCCAGTGCGCAGCGGATACATGCCGGTGAAGAAGGCATTGCGGCCGGAAGTGCAGCTCTGCATGGCGAGGTAGTCCATGAACTTGGCGCCTTCCTGCCCGATGCGGTCAATGTTGGGCGTTTCGCCAAGCCCAAGCCCTTCGTGGTAGATGCTAGGTTGCATCCAGCCGATGTCGTCGCCCATGATGAAGAGAATGTTGGGCTTCTGCTGCTGCGCGGCTGCTGGCGCTGGGACAAATGAGCTCAGCAACGGCGCCCACATTATTGCTGCACTCAAATAATTGCAGAGACTTCTTAGGTCCACGTTTCGTCTCCCTTACTACGATGGCCCCCAGCCAGCGTCGTCACTAAAAGGTGCGACCGCTGATAAGCAGTCACACGCATCATATTATCAGTCACACGCATCATATTATTAGTGACAAATTACGAACGCTGTTAACGAATTGTTGCAACGCTGCGTTGGTATATTTAAGCGGAATTAGATCGGCAAACTTTTGATTGCATGATGGGCCGTTGGCGACCCAAGGTGGGGGCAAAATGACGCCGAAGTCGTTTGAGCGCGGTTGTGAAGCAATGATTTTCGAGGAGCTTTTCCTGGTAGGCGGCTTGCGTGGTTTCACTGGTACTGTGAGTCGTTAAGTCCTCCCGGCAGCGAGGAAACCAGAACCCCGCCTTGTCGCGCCTTAAAACGGTCGCCCGTTGACCGCCGCCGGTGCGGGGAGAAAACCCCACTGCCGGGTTAATGCACACGATAGCACGACAATTTACGCGCGTGTCAACAGAGTCTGCTTTGGGTCTTGGCTGTGTGAAAGGCGGCTGCGGAAAATTGATAGAGCAACGATCTCTTCGGATCGCGACTAGGGCAACGACAGTTTCTGAACGAGGTGGATTTCGGGCGATCTGAGAAAACCTTCCTCTTGGGTTTGGAGTTTGAATAGTTTTCACACAGCCAGGGGCAATTGGAGACCAGCCGACCAAAAAGCCGGCATGGCAGGTTCACCCCCAGTAGCGGACCCGATCGCAGCCCACAACTGAACGGCTACAAGGTGCCAGAAGCCATCACATCCTCATTAGATCCTGATGGACCTCCTACCCGCGCCGACGACGACCAACATTGCGTTGTCCAACGGTCGCTCACGCTCTCCGGGATTGCTGGTGAGCACGTGTTCGGCCCATGCGGCCAGTGCCCGCGCCCGCTCGTCGGCGAAACCGTAACGCTGGTAGATGGCGGCGACCCCGCGGAGCTTCGTCGGCCGGTGCGCGAGGAGCTTATCGATGGCGATCGTGTCGAAGCCCAGCCGCGCAAGCGTTGAGGCGCCGGTCCGCCGCAGATCGTGCAGGCGCCAAGGGAAGAGCGGTGCGGATTCCGTGGCAGCTGCTGCCGCGGCCTTGGCACGCGCCGCAGCGATCGCCGCATCGAGACGGGCCTTCGCCCTCGAGAAACCGGAAATCCAAGTGTTGCCCGTTGTGCTGAAGACGAAGTCGCAGATCTCAGCTTTGCCGGCCCCATTGTCCTTGCTCCGGGCTTCGGACAGGGCGCGCAACACGGCCTGCGCGGGTGGCGACAAGTGAACGTCGTGCGGCTTGCCATTCTTCATCGGAGCGCCCGACATGGTCCAGACGCTCAGGTCCGGCGCGATTTCAGACCAGCGCATGGCAGCCACTTCCTCGCGACGCTGCAAGGTAAGGATCGCAATGCAGAAGAATGGACCCCACGGATATCCCATGGTTTTGATTGCAGCCCACACATCTGCAAGTTCGAAGTCCGTCAGCGCCCGCTCGCGCTCTGCGGTAACTGTGGCGACGGGCAGACCGACGAACGGATTGTCGGGGACCTTCCCGCGCTTGGCCGCCCAGTTGAACGCGGCACGAGCGTACGCAAGCGAGCGGGCCGCGGTCACCGCCTTCGTACTTCTCACCAACTTGTCGAGCACATTGATGATTTCAGCCCGGGCGATGCGCGCCGCCGGACGTTTCAAAAGATCGGCGAAGGTATCGTTGCAACAGGTTGCCGAGTAGGTGGCGCCGCTGCGGGCCGCTATAGAGCACCGTGCCGATGACCACGAACGCCATCCCAGAGCGCTCGGCGCAATGAGAGCATTTGCGGCGGCACCAGCGCGCGAGCGATGCGCGGCGGTCGATGATGAAAATACCAAAGGACGCGGCCCACACTGCTGCAGCAGGCAGATAGCCGGCAGCATTGGGCCCCAGACCCGGCATGGGCATAAAGTCCCTCTTCGGCGTATTCCGGAGCTAGAATCGGGCGGGAGTTCCCCAATGCTCTGTTCGCATCCGCAGGGTGCAAGTCAGAGGCCGAGCTGGAATCGGCGCCCGATCGTCTCATTGGGGCTGCTGTTGTTCCGGCAAGGTGTGCTGCCGCAAGCGAGCTACCTCTTCAAGCACGGTCGCGTATGGCCCGCGGGAAGCCGCGACAGAACGCCTTCAGCGAATCATTAATCGACCGTCTGGGTCTGAGTCCAAGGACGAGCTGAGCACCTTTTGTCAGGCGTCGAGTTTGGTCCATGGATGTCTCATATAGGCTTCGCGTCCTCCCAAGGTTCAACGTATCCAATAAAGTCGGCAATCTGATCTCGCTCGACTAGAATAAAACCCTGGACAAGTCGGTTTGGCCTGCAGCATCCTCGACGCGGTCGGAATTGAGATGTTGGGGACGCCGGCCGTAACGATTTGCGCGCGCGGCTTCGAAGTTGCGAGCGCAAGCTCGCGCCTTAGGGATGCCGGAGTTCTAATCATCGTGATTCCTCATCCGCTTGCGCAGAAATAAAGCGACAGGCATCCATCGCCTGGCCGCAGATTCAATGCACTGCTTGCGGCATCCGCAATATGATTTATATCACCACCGCGATCAAGACGCTCGATCGGTCGCTGCGCGAAATTCATCAAGCGCTTTGCGACATTGAACAGGCGATGGTAGATTTGTTGCCGAAACCCGCCAGCGTACTGGGAGATGCTTACAACGGTTTGCCCGATAGGCGAGAAGAAACAGGGGTGCGAAGCTTGCCGAGAGGCAAGAATTTTTAATCGGCGCATCATTGACGTGCGTCATGGAGGCAAGCTTTCATGATGGCCACTATGGCTGCACCAATTATTGCCTTTGACCTGGACGGTACACTCGTTGATACCGCCCGGGATCTTATCGAAACGCTCAACGTAGTCTTGGCCGTCAAGGGCCTGCCACGGGTCGACGAAGCGACGCTACGGATGATGATTGGCGGGGGGACTCGACGCCTGATCGAGCGTGCGCTGTTTAACCGCGGGATCACCCTTCCCCAGGCTGAGATCGACCAACTCCATGCCGAGTACTTACGCTACTATGAGGCACACATCGTAGATCACTCCCGGCCTTTTTCGGGGCTCGAGGCGGCCCTTGACATATTAAGTACGAGGGGTTGGCGGTTCGCGGTTTGCACCAACAAGTTGGAGCGACTTTCGGTTCTGCTGCTCGAGCGTTTCGGACTCAAGCACCGCTTCATGGCGATCTGCGGCCAAGACACCTTTGATACGCAAAAGCCCGATCCGAACATGTTGCGCCGGACGATCGCGCGAGCTGGCGGGCACATCCATCGCGCAGTGATGGTCGGGGATTCGGCAACCGACATCGATATGGCCCGCGCCGCCACGGTCCCCATCATAGCAGTGGACTTTGGATACAGCGAAACGCCAGTGTCTCAGCTAGGGCCGGATCGAATCATCAGTCGGTACGACGACTTACCGGCGGCGATATTCGATCTCATTGCCCTATAGGCCGATAGACCAATACACGAGACGTGTTCCTGTAACACTTGTTGCCGCGAACCCGGAGGTCGGGCCGCGAGCGACCCGCCGTCATTTCGACTCGTCCAGTGGGACGGCAAGAGCGAAAGCGCGCCAGAGGCGGCTTCGGCCATATAGAAAACAATCACGGGTTTCGGGAAATCATCCTGCTTCACAGGTTAACGCTCACCTGAGTTGTAGCAGCTCGAGAAGGTAGTTGGGTTGCAGCCAGCGAATTTTCTTCGAGTTTAGACGCTTCGCGCGCTATTGTTTGCCCAAACCAGGCCAAGCGCGAAAAACGCACGATAGCCATGTTCGATGACAAATGGCGAGATGGCACTCAAACCCCGCGTCATTTAGGCCCGGCCGCCTCTCGACCTCGGCAATACTGGATCCCGGCCTGGTGACGTCGAACTGCACCGACCCTGGCGCGGCACGCGCCCCCGATGTTGCGCGGTTTGGTCGTCCACGAACACAATCTCCTCGGCGGCAAGGTCGAGTGCCTCGCAGCCGAGCTGTGTAGGCGCGCGGATCCGGCTTGACGATATGAGTGTGGGTCCCATCAACAATTGAATCAAGCTCTTTGAGGATATCTCCTGCTGGACAAGCCAAAAGGAGGTGACCCAACGAGGCCAGCAGGCCGGGCGCCTCGAGCCCGTCCTGGGCATTATTATCCCAGGGCGGCTCCGCCCGGAACCCTCGTCAAGATTTCGACCGAGCGACGCGGCAGCTCTCGAAAGCTGAACCACTTGCGAAACGGCGTCCCGATCTCGCTCGTGCGCACCGTTCGAACTCCCGACCGGGATTTCCCTCGGCGCATAACCGACCACAGCTCGATTTGCTGACAATCCGGGATCTGCAGGACCGGGCTGAAAGCCCCCAGCCGTGACAGGCGGTCAACGGTCGGTTATGATGGCGCCCCCGACACAAGCAAAGCGGTGCGGTGGAGCACAATCTCATGGCGATCGCCTTCACTCGCGAGGTTTCAATCTCAGCTCGCCACACCTCGATTGCTTGCTACCTGCCAGTCCTTGCCACTTGGGTTCTGGCTCTAGCCCTCGCGGGTTTTGTAATCGGCTATCTTTTCGGACCTCCTGACGGCGTCGAGCCTGAACTCGTGCGGTTGCTCCGCTTGATGGCGCTCGTCAAGTTGGGAATGGTGGCCGGCGCAACTTGGCTCGTCGCTTGGCGCCTTAGTTGGCCGTGCGACCGGTATCTCGTGAGAGGTTATCTGATCGCCGTAGCGCTCATGACGATTGGCCCCGGGTTAATTTGGTCTATGTCGCATCCCGTTGTCGCATTCGGTTTGTTCCATGCCGGCCTTGTGCTCGGGCTCATTCTGGCTTTTCAAGATAAGGAACCTCCGAGACTTGCCTCGTTCTCCGGATCAGAGCAACGGCAAACGCGAGACGACGGCGCGGTGATGGTTTAGCCTCCCGTGGCCCGAGTAGCCCCTAAAGGCTTTCGGAGCCAGCGCAAAGGGTGGAGTTCGATCCTCACATTCTTCACGCCCTCTTATTGCGGCGAGGCGAAAAATGAACGGCCGGAAAGTCCGCCCCGTAACGCCGCACTTCAGGCTCGGGGCGGTACTTGGATCGAGGGCTCAGATCCGGCCTAATCACCTTGCGATACAAATGCCAGGTTGAGTGTCCGAGCACCGGCATCACCAAGGCCAGGCCGACGAAAAATGCAATGAGGCCACGCCCGTAGGATCAGAAGCGGTGATGATCTCTTGGTCTGACCACGGTGGGTCCTCGCAAACGGTGTGATTGCCAGAAATTGCTGGCGCGCCGAGGTCGCTACTGTCCATTACGGCGCTCCGCGTGCTGTTTGGCCGCGAATCCCAAAGAAGAGTTGGGCAGCCGGAGGGCGAAGCATCGCCGGCAAGTTCACTGTAGGCTCGTCTCAGGCGCTCCATTGTGCCGTCGATTCGGGGCCAAACAGGAGAAACTCTGCGCGACGCTTCCGCATACTAGCTACGTAGCAGCGGACTTGAGCAGCAGCCACGCGGTTTCGGCGATCCGTTCGGCCGTGAAACCGAAATGAGGAAAAAGGGCGCTGGTGGGCGCGGACTCACCGAAACGATCAATGCCGATCACCGCTCCGTCGAGCCCGACATATTTCCACCAGAGGGCAGTGGCGCCAGCTTCTATAGCGACGCGCTTGATCCCATCGGGAAGCACGGAGCGGCGGTAGGCCAAATCCTGACGATCAAAGACCGTTGTCGAGGGCATGGAAACGACTCGTGCCGAAACCCCGTGCCCGGCAAGTATGCCGTTCGCCTTGATTGCCAACCAGACTTCCGAGCCGGTCGCAATCAGAACCACATCTGGCTCTCCCGTCGGAGCGTCCTGGAGGACGTAACCTCCCCTGGCGGCGAGTTCGGCGCGATCATCGCCGCTTGGTTGCGCCGGAAGACTTTGACGCGACAGCAGCAGACTCGTGGGACCGTCCCGTCGCTCCACCGCGGCCCTCCAGGAGACCGCGGTCTCCAAAAGATCGCAGGGACGCCAGACGTCCATGTTGGGGATTAGTCGCAGTGACGTCGCATGCTCGATAGGCTGGTGCGTCGGTCCATCTTCCCCAAGACCAATCGAGTCATGGGTGAAGATGAAAACCGCGCGGAGGCGCATTAGTGCAGCCAATCGTAGTCCGTTTCGTGCATAGTCCGAGAATACAAGGAATGTGCCGCCAAACGGGATATAGCCGCCATGCAGAGCGACCCCATTCATGATCGCCGCCATGCCGAATTCGCGAACGCCGTAGTGGATATAGTTGCCGCCTTCGTTACGACTCACGGCGCGACTCGCCTTCCAGTTCGTCAGGTTCGAGCCCGTCAAATCCGCCGAGCCACCCAAAAGCTCACCCAAAATGGGCGCCAAAGCTTCTATGGCCAATTGTGAAGCCTTTCGCGTCGCGACCGTTTCGGTGGTCGACCCCGCACTCATGATCCAGGCATCGGCTCGCGCTTTGAAATCTGCTGGAAGATCGCCAGCCGTCCGACGGAGGAACTCCGCAGCAAGAACCGGATACTCGCTGGCGTAAGCTTCAAACCGCTGTTTCCACTTGCGCTGAATTCGCTCACCCTCGCGGCGTGCATCCCACGCGGCGCGCACCTGCGGCGGGATCTCAAACGGCGCGTGAGTCCACTCCAGCGCTTGCCGCGTGGCGGCCACTTCGTCGGGGCCCAACGGGGTCCCGTGTACCTCGTGGGAGCCCGCCATGTTCGGTGAACCCCATCCGATCACCGTCTTGCAACAGACCAGGGTCGGTCTGCCGCAGCTTTTGAGTGCTATGTGGATTGCTGACTTGATCGCGCGAAAATCGTGCCCGTCGACATCGCGGATGACGCGCCAGCCATAAGCCTCGAAGCGGCTCGCTGTATCCTCGGAGAACCAGCCCCGAACATCCCCGTCAATGGAAATACCATTAGCATCATAAAATACGACCAGCTTTTCAAGCCCAAGGGTGCCGGCAAGCGAGCATGCTTCGTGCGAGATCCCCTCCATCAGGCAACCGTCGCCGACGAACACGAAGGTTCGGTGGTTGATGACCGTGTGAGTCGGCCGGTTGAATTCCTCCGCGAGTAGCTTCTCGGCGAGAGCCATGCCAACTGCATTGGCGATCCCCTGGCCGAGAGGCCCGGTCGTCGTCTCGACGCCGGGGGTAACGCCCACCTCGGGATGGCCCGGCGTTTTCGAGTGGAGCTGTCGAAAACGCTTCAAATCGTCAAGCGCAAGATCGTAGCCTGACAGATGCAAAAGCCCATAAAGAAGCATCGAACCGTGACCATTCGATAGCACGAAGCGGTCGCGATCTGGCCAGCGTGGGTCACCAGGATTGTGTTTGAAATAACGACTCCATAAAACTTGCGCTATATCGGCCAGCCCCATCGGGGCGCCAGGATGGCCGGATTTCGCCTGTTCGACAGCGTCGAGGGCCAGCATGCGTAGTGCATTCGCCAGCGTGCGATCATCCAAGGCGCTTGCTATGTGCGGCATCGTCATCATAAATCAGTCGCGTTCAAAATGTGTTCTTCTTGCGGTCCATCAGTTGCCAAATCATTGGCGTGAAGATGAGCTGCATTGCCAATGCCATTTTCCCTCCCGGGCAGACGATGGTGTTGGCGCGTGACATGAAGCTGTCGTGCAGCATGGAAAGGAGATAGGGAAAATCGATATCATTCGGATTGCGAAAACGGATGACGAGCATGCTCTCATCGGCGCTGGGGATGTCGCGCGCTATGAAAGGATTCGACGTGTCTACCGTCGGGACCCGCTGGAAGTTGACATGCGTTTCAGAAAATTGCGGACAAATGTACTTTACATAGTCCGGCATGCGGCGCAAAATTGTATCGACGATCGCTTCCTGCAGGTGGCCGCGCGCGTTGCGGTCGCGGTGCAACTTCTGAATCCATTCCAGATTGATGATCGGCACGACCCCGATGAGAAGATCGGCGTGTCGTGCAACGTTCACCTTGTCAGTTTTGATGGCTCCGTGGAGTCCCTCGTAGAAGAGCAAGTCCGTACCGGAAGGCAGATCTGCCCAGGCAGTGAAAGTGCCGGGATTCTGTTTGTAAGGCGCCGCTTCCTGCTCGTTGTGCAAATATTTCCGCGTTTTTCCAACCCCGGTCTCGCCGTAAACACGGAAAAGATTCTCAAGTTCCTCAAACAAATTTGTGTCAAGGCCAAAATGGCTAAGATGTCGATTTCCAAGCTTTTGTGCTTCGGCCATTCTCAACTGCATCTCCGCGCGGTCGTACCGGTGGAAGGCATCGCCCTCAATCATCGCGGCGGAGATGCCCTCGCGACGAAAAATCTGCTGGAATGTCGTCGTCACCGTTGTCGTGCCTGCACCCGACGAACCCGTAATCGCGATGATCGGATGTTTTGCGGACATAGCGGAAACTCGGCGTCGTCAGCGGGATCGAAACAAAGAGCGTTTGTGGAACAGCGGGGTTTCAAAAGTCGGCCGCTCTCCCTCGTCGTACGATTTGTGATAGGCAACCAGTCGCTCGACTTCCGCGCGTGAGCCGAGGATCAAGGGTACGCGTTGATGCAACGCGGACGGCGCTATGTCGAGAATGCGTTCCCGCCCAGTCGATGCCGCACCACCTGCGCGCTCCACGAGCAACGCCATTGGGTTTGCTTCGTACATGAGGCGTAAGCGACCCGGCTTAGACGCGTCCCTGGTATCGCGCGGATACATGAACAAGCCGCCGCGGATCAAGATGCGGTAGATCTCCGCGACCAGCGACGCGATCCAGCGTGTATTAAAGTCAACGCCCCGCGGGCCGGTTTTGCCTTGGATACATTCTTCCACATAGCGCCTGACTGGGGGTTCCCAGAAGCGCTCGTTAGACGCGTTGATAGCAAATTCGCAAGTCGCCGCCGGAACACGCATGTTGGGATGCGTCAAGGTGTAGGCGCCGATCTCCCGATCGAGCGTGAAACCGTGTACGCCGGCGCCAAGTGTGATTACGATCATAGATGCGGGCCCATAAAGCGCGAAACCGGCTGCGACCTGGTTAGTGCCGGGCTGCAAAAAATCTTCTACCGTCGGATGGGTGACATCTTGTGGCGCACGCAATACGGAAAAAATGGTTCCTACGGTGACATTGACGTCGATATTCGAAGAACCGTCGAGCGGATCAAATAAAAGCAGATAGCGGCCTTTTGGATACTGACAGGGGATAAGGTACGGCTCGTCCATCTCCTCGGAAGCCATGCCACAAAGTTGGCCGCCCCACTCGCAGGTTTCGAGGACGATTTCGTTTGCAACGACATCGAGTGGCTTCTGCTTTTCGCCATGCACATTGACATTCGCCGCCGCATCGTCGAGGGTGATCAACATCCCGCGGGAGACGGTCGATGCGATGAACTTGCAGGCTGTTTGAATATCGTTAAGCAGGCCCGTAAGATCCGGATCGGGCTTGACGCAGCGACGTTGATCCTCAATGATGAACTTGCTGAACGTCGACCGACCATGAGACATCGACCTCTCCCAAATGAGTTTTTTCTATTGCAAGAAAACGCGACTGGCGCGGATATCGTCCGCTGTGATCGTCTGCAGTGCAGTCCTATTAAGCGGTTGGCCGCGTTCGGAAAACAACCGGTTCGCTTGCCGTAGCCGCGCGCGATCTAGCGCATTGCGGATCGAGCGTGCATTCGAAAATCGTGGTTGGCGCATACGGCGCTCGATGTATTCGCGCATGGCCGTTTCTGCCCGAGCGTCGAACCGATATTGAATTTTGTTTAACATGAGATTGGCGATATCCATTAACTCCTCTGCACTGTAGTCGGGGAATTCAACATTGTGAGCGATCCGAGATGCCATTCCTGGATTGCTCTTAAAAAATGTGTCCATTCGATCTTTGTAACCGGCGAGGATCACGACAAGATCGTCACGGTTATCTTCCATGACCTGAAGAAGAATTTCGATCGCCTCTTGGCCGTAGTCACGCTCGTTTTCGGGTCGATATAGGTAGTAAGCTTCGTCGATGAATAGCACACCTCCCATAGATTTTTTGAGTATCTCCTTGGTTTTGGGTGCAGTGTGACCGATATACTGGCCAACGAGATCGTCGCGCGTGACGCTTACCACGTGATCGCGTCTTGCATACCCCAGGCGGTGCAAGATCTCGGCCATCCGCAAAGCCACCGTCGTTTTTCCGGTGCCGGGATTGCCCGTGAAACACATGTGCAAGGAGGGCGGCTCCGTCTGCAACCCGAGCTCGCGTCGTGCGCGTTCAACAAGAAGCAACGCCGCGACCTCGCGGATGCGTGTTTTGACCGGTGCGAGTCCGACGAGCTCTTGATCAAGCTGATCAAGTGTTTCTCCTATGCTCGTCTGCGCGTAAAGATCGGCAAGATCGACGAGCTCGGTAGCATCTGTTCGCGCGCATGGAGCTGCTGTCATGCGGGTCTCTCTCCGTCGTCGCCGCCATCACAAGTTCGCGATGCAAGGTGTCAATGGCAAGTAAAAGTCACCGTTCGTTTTGTAAGAACCTAAGAGCAACTCAACGAAAAAAGACTTGGCGCGCATCAGCGCCTTTTCTGGTTGCAGATGTCACCGTTGGTCGTCATCGAACTTTCAATCAGTAACGCTGGCCGGCTGGTTTGGCGCTGGCGTAGCTGCGCATCGTGTAGTTAATCTGCCGTCCCGGCCCCTCTGCCCGAACCAAATCGAAGCCTGGCTCCTCCGCCGGCCGGTTAACAATGAAGGACATTCGTACAGTCTCGAACCCCTTTCTTGAATCGAAGGCCAGTACCTTGATGTATTTTGTGGGGTGCGCCTTACGGCAGGCTGTAACTTCGAGCATGACGCCTGCGGGATCCTTGATGTCGAACATGGGTTGGCCCCACATATCCCAATAGGTGTTGCGAGGATGCGGATCATCAGTGAATTCGACGGACAACGCCCAACCCTGCGAGAGAGCGTATTGGATCTGCTTCTTGATTTCTGCGTCGGTCAAATCTGGAAGAAACGAGAACTGTCCTTGTGTCAGTCGCATATGGCGCTCTCCCAATCTCAACTCGCCGTCGGCGTGAGCACATAGTCGACCGAATCGGTCGGTGCATATTCAAAAGTTACGTCCTTCCATGTATCCAGTGCTGCGCGTAGCGGCATGCACCATTTTGCGGCATTGGCGAGAATCTGCGGGCCTTCTCCCCAAATATCGCGGCCCTCATTGCGGGCCTTGACCATAGTCTCGAGTGCCACGCGATTGGCGGTAGCGCCAGCTTGGATCCCTTGCGGATGGCCAATGGTACCGCCGCCGAACTGTAAGACGACATCGTCACCGAGATAAGTGAGTAACTGATGCATCTGCCCAGCGTGAATGCCTCCCGAAGCGACCGGCATCACCTTCTTTAGGCTTGCCCATGGCTGATCGAAAAATATTCCGTGTCGAAGATTCTTTGCGACATGATTTTCGCGACACGTATCGTAGATTCCGCGAATGACGTTCGGGTCGCCTTCAAGTTTACCGACAACCGTACCTGCGTGCACATGATCGACCCCAGCCATACGCATCCATTTCGCGATAACACGGAACGACACGCCGTGATTCTTTTGGCGCGAGTAGGTGGAGTGGCCCGCGCGATGCAGATGCAAGATCATGTCGTTCTTCCTGCACCATTTTGCCATCGACTGAATCGCGGTGTAGCCGATGACAAGATCGATCATGACGATTACGCTCCCGAGCGCTTTGGCGAATTCCGCTCGCTCGTACATGTCTTCCATGGTCGCGCCGGTGACATTGAGATAGTGCCCCTTAACCTCGCCGGTCTCAGCGATCGCTTTGTTAACGCCCTCCATGCAGTAGAGGAAACGGTCGCGCCAATGCATAAACGGCTGCGAGTTGATATTCTCATCGTCCTTGGTGAAGTCGAGACCACCCTTGAGCGCCTCGTGAACCACGCGCCCGTAGTTGCGGCCTGAGAGGCCAAGTTTCGGCTTGGTTGTGGCGCCGAGAAGCGGCCGCCCAAAATTGTTCAAACGTTCGCGCTCAACCACAATGCCGGTCGCAGGTCCTTGAAACGTCTTTAGATAGTGGGCGGGAACGCGCATATCCTCTAGGCGGAGCGCCTTGAGGGGTTTGAAGCCGAAGACGTTGCCGATTATCGAGGCCGTGAGGTTGGCAATCGAACCCTCTTCGAAGAGATCGAGATCGTAGGCGATGTATGCGAACCACTGATCGGAGGACCCGGGTACGCGTTCGATTTTGTAGGCCTTCGCTCGGTAGTACTCGCTGTCGGTCAGACGATCCGTCCAGACTACAGTCCAGGTAGCTGTGGAGGATTCCCCCGCAACCGCCGCCGCCGCCTCCTCGGGATCTACACCGTCTTGTGGCGTGATTCTAAAAACCGCTAAGACGTCGCTGGGCTTGGGCTCGTAGTCTGGCTCCCAATAGCCCATCTGTTTATATTTTAGAACGCCAGATTTATAGCGTTCCTTCACGTCTGTAATTTTGGTGGCGACCGGTTTATTCATCGATGAGCTCCTCGCAATCGGGGGCGAACGCATCTAATCCGGACGAGCCAGGCTAAGGACTGGACTGAATTAAGTAAATCAATATATTCTTTGACATATGACAAGGAATCCCTTGATTAACGTCTTTGACGTGGAACGACCATGATCAACGTCACCGTCAGGCAGCTGCAAATTTTCTGTGAAGCCGCACAACGGCTGTCCTTTGCGCGCGTCGCCGAGCAACTGCATCTGAGTCCAGCCGGTGTCTCCTTTCAAATTAAGCAGATCGAGAGCGCGACCGGTTTCGCACTTTTTGAGCGCATCGGTAAGAAGCTGACTTTGACCGACGCGGGCGAAGAGCTGCTGGTTTATGCCACGACGGTTTTGCGCGCGCTTGATGATGCCGACCAAGCCTTCATGGCTTTGCGAGGTGTAACCGGGGGCGACGTGAAGATCGGCCTTGTCTCAACCGCCAAATACATTGTTCCTCACATGCTCACGCGTTTTCAGGCGAGCTATCCTGCGATGACCATCAACCTAAGGGAAGGCAACCGGCGGCACATCATCGACACCCTTACGAGCGGCGAGATCGACCTTGCCATCATGGGGCAGCCACCCGAAAGCGCGGATGATGTGCTAGCCGAACCTTTCGCCGCACATCCTTCCGTCCTAATCGCCGCGCCATGGCATCAGCTAGCGAAGCTGACCTTGTTACGGCCACGTATGCTTGCGGACGAATTGTTCGTGGTTCGCGAGGAAGGTTCTGGTACTCGAGCACTGTTCCAGCGCTTCCTGCAGACGGCCGATCTTTCGCCGCGTATCGCATTGACCTCAAGCAGTAACGAAACCATTAAGCACGCCGTTATGGCCGGGATGGGCATCGCCTTGATCTCGCGCCATACGATTGGACTTGAGGTAAGCCTCGGCCTGATTTCTATCTTAGCCGTTGAGGGGTTCCCCTTAATGCGCTCCTGGTTCGTCGCGCGCCGACGAAGCATGCCACTGCTACCCGTTCATTGGCGTTTATGGACTTTTTTCATCGAACAAGGGCAGTCGATCGTCAACGATCTTGAGCGCAACAACGAAAAGCTTGGTATCGGAATCGCAAAAGAAACCATCAACCGTCGTATCGGGGCCAGACGCCATCGATCGCGCAAAAACCGTCGATCGGAGAATCGCTCAAAAAAGAAGGGGGCGTAGTTGACTTTGGGCATTTTTGAACGACCGCCCACGCCCAGGGTCCCGAAAAAATGCGCCTTTGTAGAATTTCTCGATGGCCGCAGCTGCGTCAAGGACAGTAAGAAAATTTCCACCAGTGTCGGGAATATGGGGAAAATGGGCGTGTCTTGCTGGTCAAAAATGGCCAAAGTCCAGCTTAGTTTCAGCGAGTCTGATTTGACATCCACGGGGTCGTTGGGAAGAAAAACATGAACCATCGGACGCGTGCCGAGTTTGATGTCAGACGGGCGGACGGGAAGCCTGACCTGGTCAACGCAGTGCTCTGAATTATCACCAAGAAATATTTTGATAGCAAACTGAGCTGAGAGTCTTTGCCGGAACCTTTCACTTGCCTCCCTCTATTGCCTCAACGCCTTTGGCGTCGATCCGCTGTTCGATGTGGTCGCGAAAGTGACGGATCAACCCTTGCACCGGCCAAGCAACCGAATCCCCCAGGGCACAAATGGTATGGCCTTCGATTTGCGATGTGACGTCGAGTAGCATTTGAATTTCGTGCCTTTGAGCGCGACCTTCGGCCATGCGCGACAGCACGCGCCAGACCCAGCCAGCCCCTTCCCGGCAGGGCGTGCATTGGCCACAACTTTCATGCATATAGAAACGACTTATGCGGGCGATGGCGCGAAGCAGATCGGTGGATTTGTCGAAAACAATAAGGCCGCCGGTGCCGAGAGCTGACTTCAGGCTCAGCATCGTATCGAAATCGAGAGGTGCGTCGATGATGTCGCGGGCGGGAATCAGCGGCGTCGTGGCACCACCCGGGACGACGGCCAGCAGGTTGTCCCATCCGCCGCACACGCCCCCGCAATGCCGGTCCACCAATTCGCGAAACGTGACGCCAAGCGCCTCCTCAACATTACATGGCTTGTTGACGTGGCCAGAAACGCAGTAGATCTTGTTGCCGGAATTGTTCGGTCGTCCGAGGCCGGCAAACCATTGGCTGCCTCTGCGCAGGATCGTACCGACAACTGCGATGGTTTCGACATTGTTCACGATGGTCGGACAGCCGTAGAGACCGCACTGGGTCGGAAACGGCGGTTTGAGCCGCGGTAAAGCCTTCTTGCCTTCCAAACTTTCGATTAGTGCGGTCTCCTCGCCCGCGACATAGGCCCCGGCGCCATGGTGAATATGGATGTCCAATGGCCAATCATGCAGATTATGCCGGCCGATCCTTCGAGCATCGTAAGCCTCGTCGATCGCTCTCTGGAGAATCCGGCGCTCGCGAAAGAATTCTCCGCGCACGTAGATGTAACAACAGTGAGCGCGAATGGCGAGGCCTGCGAGCAGGCAGCCCTCGATCAATAGATGCGGTTCGTGTCGAAGAATATCGCGATCCTTGCAAGTTCCAGGCTCGCCCTCATCGGCGTTTACGACCAGGTATCGCGGCAGTTCGTCGCGGTCCGTCGGCATGAAGGACCACTTCAAGCCAGTAGGAAAACCCGCTCCCCCGCGTCCACGCAAACCCGATTGCTCAATCTGCTTGCGGATCCAGTCCGCGCCCTTTTGGGCGATGTGTCGGCTGTTGTCCCAGACACCGCGCTGCTCTGCTGCCTGCAGGTCTGGAGCAAATTGGCCATAGAGATTGGTGAAGACGCGGTCGCGCTCATCGAGCATGGAAAAAATCGCGGCACAGTTGCGCCGCCACTGTTCTCCCGACGGCGATGCGAAGGTGGCTAGGCCGCCTGTTTGAGACCGAGGTCGGCCCAGATGGTCCGCAGGGCGGCTGCGAGATGATCGATATCGGCATCGGTATGCAGTGGTGACGGCGTGATGCGCAGGCGCTCGGTTCCGCGTGGCACGGTCGGAAAGTTAATCGGCTGAACGTAGATCCCGAACTGGTCGAGCAGCCGGTCGCTGATCAACTTGCACAGGACAGCGTTACCTACCATGACGGGGACGATGTGACTGGGATTGTTGAGATGCGGCAGTCCGATTGCGTCGAACCGCTGGCGCACGGCAGTGACCCGATTTTGGTGGCGATCACGCTCGGCCGCGCTTGATTTGAGATGCCGGATGCTGGCGAGCGCGCCGGCGGCAACGGCCGGCGGCATCGCCGTCGTGAAGATGAAGCCCGACGAAAAGCTCCGAACAAAGTCGCAAAGCGCCGCAGAGCCAGCGATATAGCCGCCGACGACTCCAAAGGACTTGGCGAGTGTTCCCTCGATTACCGTCAGCCGATGGCTCAGACCTTCGCGCTCGGCGATCCCGCCCCCGCGCGGACCGTAAAGTCCAACCGCGTGCACTTCGTCGAGATAGGTCATGGCATCATGGCGGTCCGCCACGTCACACAACTCGCCGATGGGCGCAATGTCACCGTCCATGGAATAGACCGACTCGAAGGCTACCAGCTTGGGCGCGCTGGGCGAAACCTCGGCGAGTTTGCGATCGAGATCCTCAGGGTCGTTGTGCGCGAAGATGCGGATTGGCGCCCGGCTGTGCCGCATGCCCTCGATCATCGACGCGTGGTTAAGCGCGTCAGAGAAGATGACGCAGTCCTGCATCTGGGAGGCGATCGTGCTCAGCGTGGCCCAATTGGACACATAGCCGGAGCTGAACAGGAGAGCGGCTTCCTTGTTGTGCAAGTCCGCAAGTTCGTTCTCGAGCAACACGTGGTAATGATTGGTCCCTGAGATGTTACGCGTGCCACCGGCGCCGGCGCCGCAACGATCAAGCGCCTGGTGCATCGCCGACAGTACCAGGGGGCTCTGCCCCATTCCGAGATAATCGTTGGAGCACCAAACCGTGACCTCAGTGGAGCCTCCGTCACGACGGTAGGTTGCGCGTGGATACTCGCCAACGCGGCGCTCGAGATCGGCAAAGATCCGATATCGGCCTTCGTTTCGCAGGGCTCCAAGTTGTCTCCGGAAGAAGGCTTCGTATTGCATCATGCCCTCCAATTTGTGGTCGAGGACGGATCGGAGCCCGCTGGACCGCAAACCGGAGTCGCGTCGATCCGGGTGCGTGCCACGAACTCGAGTCGAAATCGCTCCTGAAGCTGCTGACGGGCCGAAGTCGAGGCCCCGGGCTTCGGCCAGAGGTCGGCGCGTGCGTCGGCACGCTCGCGTTGAGGCACGGTTGCGGCGTTTGTGACCGAAGCGCGCTCAGGCATGACCAGCGGGCTCACAACTTTGCCACTCTCATCCGGAGGTTCGCGCAAACACGCCTCAATGTTCGCATCCGCCGTGATCCGCTTGCAGGGTTTCGTCGGCGATCGCAGCCACCAGTTCCACAAGGCAGTGAGCGGCAGCGGTACCACCAAGCAACAATGCTCGAGTATGGCGAGCCCGAGCAGGCTCGCCAGGAGCGCGAAGCTGGCGATCTCAAAGGGACTCGCTTCAGGACTCATCGTCTTGCGAACGAGAGCCGTAATGGCAAGCATCGACACGATCATCGACACGACGAATAGCGAATTGATCGGCCTGGTGGCAAAAAAGCTCTTGAAGTAACGGAGATTCTCGGGAAGGAACTCATCATCAAAGAAGCCAACGCCCATAAACAAATTGAGCTTGGCGCTGAGACGCATCAACCAGAGGAGAGCGAAGGTCCAGGTCCCTACTGGATTGGCCCCACCCCAGGTGACGCCGACGATGGCGACGCCGGCAGCCAGTAACGCCAGCTCGTGATAGAGGATCGCGCGCACCGCGTAGGCGGCGCGTCGCCAAGGGCCGCAGCCCGTCGGACACGGTTGGCGCCAGGGCCCTGTAAGGAGGCCCGTGAGCAGGCTCATCTCCGGCCAGGCCCAAACCAGAATCGCGCAAGTAAACGACATGTAGGCTGCGAAGACCGTCGTGTCGGATCGATTGGCAGCAAGCCCCCAGAGCGCCAGCGCAAGGACGACAGTGACCCCAGCCAAACTCATCCAATAGGTGCGCGGCGGTAGCCGGATGAGCAAAACCACAAACCCGGTGCTAAGCCACCAGACGAGCAGCGCGTACAGCGCCGGCAGGCCGCATGCCAGCAGCACGGTCAGGTCTCCGATCTACCACCCCGGAGCCAGGCGAACCTGGACCGGTAATGTGTTTGACTTGGTCGGAAGGAAATACAATCGGGCAAAGATCGCCGCCGCGCCAATGGCGAAACCCAGGCGCTTGACGTGACCCACAATGCCCCCTTGCTTGCGCGTGACCGCGCTTGCCTCCGCTATCCGCCACAGCCGGTCAAGGCCTGCGCGAAACTCTGGACGATTGAGATCGAGCGTGAATGGAAACACTTGCCGCGATATGTCGGAGGTGATGCGGAAGACCGTGAAGTCGTAGTCAGTGGGATTGAGACCGAGTGCGTCATGAAATGCGGGTCGCATGTGATCGCGTACGTACATTGTTGCGAATACCGCGAGCAGAAAAAACCGTATCCATAGCTTGTTGCCGCCCTTAAGCAGGTTCGGATCGGCGCGCATCAGCAGTGCGAAGGCCTCACCATGACGGAATTCATCGTTGCACCACTTTTCGAACCAGGAAAAAATCGGATGGAACTGCCGATCGGGATTGCGCTCCAATTGACGATAGATGGTGATGTAACGGGCATAGCCGATCTTCTCTGACAAATATGTAGCGTAGAAAATGAACTTGGGCTTGAAGTAGGCGTATTTCTTGCTCCGGGTCAGGAAATTGAGGTCGACGCCGATGCCAAAATCCTTGAGCGTCTCGTTGATAAATCCGGCGTGGCGCGACTCGTCACGGCTCATAAACGAAAACAATTCTTGGATATCGGGATTGCTGATGCGTTTCTTGATTTCGGCGTAGAGTACGCAGCCCGAGAACTCGGCGGTTAACGAGCTGACGAGAAAATCGACGAATTCCTCGCGCAATTCCTCGGGCAATGCTGCGAGCTTGACGTCGAAGGCGTCGGTGCGGCGAAAGTGGCCGCGATTGAAGTCGCCGCGCAGCTCCGCGAGGAGGTCGTTCCATTCGTTGCGGACCGCATCGACGTTGAGCCGATCCATCGCCGCGAAGTCGGTGGTGTAGAATCGCGGGCTGAGGATTGCATCCCTTTGCGCGCTGCTGGTTGTGGCGTTGACGTTGGCGCCGCCCTCGATTGTGATCATGATACCCTCCCGTCTGAGAAGGTCACCTCGTAAAGTTCCGTCAACGCCAGATATCCGGCAAGCCGCGCCGCGGTGGCCCGCAGTACACCCGCGCGGACCATCGTGGCGCGGCGTTGCACCACCCGCCGTTGCCCGAAGCCGACCTGGGTTGGCGCATCGTGGACAATCACTCGATCGCCCGGACCGACCTCGACGCCGTGGAGTTCGACATGTGCATGGAGGCTCTCGCTTGTCTGCTCCAGATCGACGATACAGGCTACCTCTAGAGTTTGCCCGAAGATCCGGCTGCTGCTCATGGCGTCACTTTCTCCAGGTTTAGGAGACGAGCGAACGCCTCGGCGTTCGTCATCCCGAAGGCTTCCAAAGTGATGGCTTCGCCTGTCGATGGATCTTCGACCGATAGCCGGCCGTCTGACCAACGGGTCAACCGGACGGGAATGTCGGCCCCGAGATGTTCGCGCTTGCGCTCGCGGGCGAGACCACGCAGGACACCACGCACGAAGCCGTTGGAGCCGGGGGGCAGAACGTCAATCACCGTGGCGGTGCGCGCAGCATAGATCGTAACCGCGCCATCGGAGCGGTCTTCGAAGCGAAGATCGCTGATAGCCACCTGTGTCGCCGCGGGAATCTGCGTCGCGCCGATTCCGCTCACACGCGCCAGCGTCGCCGACACCATCGCGAGGCCGACCAGCACCGCCGCGCCGATCAACGGCCCGCGAGGGAACGAACGGGCTTGCGCGCTTGGGCTCACGCGGATCTCTCCTCAGGCCGCGGCCACGGCCGCAACCCGGTTCGAAGTTTGACTGGCCGTGCCAGCCGATTCGGAGGACTCAGGAGAGGGCTGCGTTTCCGCGGTCGCCGCCCGCGCCAAGATTTCAGCGACGCGCGCTGCGTCGGGGACAGCGCGCAGCATCGGCTCTGGGCGGGCGAACCGCCACGGGCGCACATGCGGCCAAAGCAGCAGATAGGCGATCTGATCGTCGCCCAAGGTCGCAAGTGAAATATCGCCGCTGCCGCTCTTATAGGTCTTAAGTGCCGCGGCGGCGACCCGACGAAACGGAACGTTGATGATCGTCGGCAGTGCGACGCCGATCTGCATCACGACCCTACGGCTGGTGATGGTGTAGCGCGTCGTCGCAGCGAACAGCCACGCAAGCATCATCAACACGCCCACGGCCGCGAGTGCGGGCAGGAGGATCCACAAGGCTGTAGTTGCCGCAACCGTCACCGGTCCGCCATCTTCCAGAGTTGCCGTGACACGCCAGATCAAGAGCGCCCCGAAATAGACGGCCACGTGACGCACGCGAAAAGCTCGATGCGCCAATGCGATCCAACTCGGCGCGCCTTGCCAGAGAATGGTCTCTCCGATGGGTAGAGGCTCAGGCGCGCCCCGCAGCCTGATAGGGTCGTCGTCTCTGCTCACAGCACCGCCTCCCTGCGCAGCGGGGTGGCATAGAGGGTGCCGCCGGCGTAGTAGGCACAGATCCGGTCTTCTTCGCGCTTGGTTACTTGGTCTGTGCTTTGCGTCGCTGGAACCGCTTCGAACTGCGACGCCAGAATGGCCCTGACCGTAATGTAACGCCGCCAACCGGTCACGTGCATACGTGCCATGGTCATCGGCAGCAAAACGCGCCGTCTGCCTTCCGCGCCCGGCACGTCAACCTCCAGGTAGCGGATCAACCCCTCGGCCCTGTCGACCCACACGTCGCTCACCGTGCCGGCAAGCGCGCCGTCCGCCCCAAACACGTCCATACCCCGGGGTTCAGCGTCCTCGCGGTCGATAGAGATATCGGTCGCGATCCGCATTGGCACGATGCTCGGCAGGCCCTCGAGGGTCAGTTCGGGCTCGTCTTGGCGTTCGGCGAAAGCGGCCGGGCCGATACCGTCGCGCATGGGGTCTCCGGTCGGCTCTAGGGGAGCCCCAGGCCACAACGCTACGGGCTCGCCGCGGATCTCACGTCGGTCCGGCGTGCGGTTCGGGACCGACACGGTCTTGCCGGATCGCAGCCGGAATGTTTTGACGCTCGGTATCGTCGGGAAGCCCTGGACACTCATCCGCTCCGAGCGGTCGGATTCGAGCGGATAGCCCTCACGCTTGTCTTCGCGCCGAAGGTAGAAGATCAGTCCGGCGAAGAACACAAAGAACGCGTAGAGTGTGACCTGCGCGACGTCTATATAGTTGGTGAAGGCAATGCTTTTCATCGGAGCACCTCCGCGGAGCTACGGCTAGCTGGGAAACTCGGCCAAACCGAACTTTGACGACGATTGTTGGCGGCGCTCGCACGCGGGACGGACGAGCGGACCGATCGCTGCGAGGGTCGCGAACAGCAACACGATTTCGATGTGGTACACGACGCCATAGCCGGTCGACGGACCGGTCAGCGCCGGCCCGAGCAGCCCTTTGGCGGCAAGCGCCGACACCACATCGCGAATGGCCCCGCCGAGCGCGATCGCGCTGCCGGCTGCCGTCGCCTGCACCGCGCCCCAAGCGCCCAGCACCAGACCGCTTTGTCCGTCCTCAGTGAGTGCCATGGCGGCCGTGAGCGTGCCGACCGCGAACAGCCCGCCGCCGAACCCGATCAAGGTGGCGCCGGTTCGAAACAACAGCGGGGACGACATCGGATCCGCTAAAATCACTGCTGCGAAAGCTGCAACCCCACACACTGCGCCCCACGCCGCTAGCCGATAAGGATCGGCGCCGCGGCCGAGCGCGCGCGCCGCGAGAGCGAAGCCAGCCAATGTGCCCACGGCAAACAGTGCAGTGAGCGCCGTGGTTTCGCCCACCGTCAGGTGCAGGATCTCGCCGCCGTAGGGTTCGAGCAGGATGTCCTGCATGGTGAAGGCAGCGGTGCCAAGCCCAACGGCGACAAACATCCGCGTCGATCGGCCTTGACGGCGAAAGCGCTGCCAGGATGCACGAAACGCGGACCTCGGCTCATTCATTGCGGTGCGCGTTGGATCGCGCGCCTCCTGCTTCCACAGCGCGACAAGGTTGAGGATCATGGAGGCGAGCGCGGCTCCCTGAATGACCTGGATGAGGCGGATCTCCGCGAAGTTCGCCAGCAACTCTCCGAATACGAGCGCGCTTGCGCCCATCCCGATCAGCAGCATCACATAAAGGAAGGCGACCACGCGTGGCCGCGAGCTGGCCGGCGCAACGTCCGTGGCAAGCGCCAGTCCGGCGGTCTGCGTGGTGTGCAGGCCGGCACCCACGAGTAAGAAGGCAAGCGCGGCGCCGACTTGACCGACAACGACTGGCCCCTGTGCGTCAGTTGATAAGGCGAGCAGAGCGAACGGCATGATCGCCAACCCGCCGAACTGCAGCAACGTGCCCATCCAGATGTACGGCACGCGCCGCCATCCCAGCGCGGAGCGGTGCGTGTCGGACCGGAATCCGACCAGCGCACGGAACGGGGCGAAGACCAGGGGCAGTGAAACCATCAAAGCGACGAGCCAACTGGGCATGCCCAACTCGACAATCATGACGCGGTTGAGGGTGCCGTTGAGGAGAACAACCGCAATGCCGACCGATACCTGGAACAGTGACAGTCGCAGCAGCCGGCTCAACGGCAGTTCCGCCGTCGCCGCGTCTGCAAACGGAAGGAAGCGGACGCCGATCTGCATCCATCGCCGTGACAGCGCGGTGTCGCCCAGGATCATGCGGGAATAAGCTCCAAAGCCTGCGAAGTGTAGAACCCGCTGGCGATGAGCTCGGACCTGGACACACGCCATCTCCGCAGTGCGGGCTCGGCCGCAAGTAGTTGTCGGATCAACCGTTCGCCGACCGGCTCGATCGCCGGCGCGCGATTGCGACGTGGAAAGCGGCGGCCGACGGCGTGCATCACGACCAGCGCCGGCGTAGACGGCGCAAACGTGAACAGCACCGCCTCCCTGGTGCGTGCCGCCAGGGCGGCCAGCACATGGACGGCGTCACAGCTCGTGTAGTGGATCAATGAATCCATCGCGACGATGAAGTCGAAACCGCCGAACGCCTCGTCAAGCATGTCGCCAATGCGGAAGTCCACGCTGCCGACACCAAGCTCGTGCGCGGCGCGTTGGCGCGCAAGACCGATCAGCGTTGGCGACAGATCAACGGCGATGACCTTCCCGCCGCGACGCGCGAGCTCGACCGCGAGCATGCCGGTGCCGCAACCGGCATCGAGCAGCCGCGCGCCGCGCAAATCTGCGGGCAGCCAGGAGAGCAGGTTGCGCCGCATTTGCTCGCGTCCAGCCCGGACCGTGGCGCGAATCCGTCCGACCGGCGCCTCGGAGGTGAGTCGCGACCAGTTCTGGGCGGCAGCACCGCTGAAATAGGCTTCAACCTGCGAGCGGCGCTGTTGGTAAGATCCAGTCGGCATCAATCAAATCCCAGCAGATCAAAAATCTCGCGATCCTTCAGCGGAACCGCTGCCAGCGGTTCACCGCCTTCCCACAGTGCTTCGGCCAGGCGCAGATATTCGGTTTGCACTGCCATGAGCTGCGGCGAAGGCTCCATTTCGAACAACGTAGACTTCTTGAGGCGGCTGCGGCGAATTAGGTCAAGGTCGGGAAAATGCGCGACGGTCTTTAAGCCGGTTTTTTCGTTGTAGCGCTCAATCTGATCGGTACCGGAGCTGCGGTTGGCGATGACGCCGCCGAGCCGCACCGGATAGTTGCGTGACTTGGCGCGGATTGCAGCAACGATGCGGTTCATCGCGAAGATCGAATCAAAGTCGTTGGCGGCCACGATCAGGGCGCGATCGGCGTGCTGGAGGGGCGAGGCGAAACCGCCGCACACCACGTCGCCGAGGACGTCGAAAATCACCACGTCGCTGTCTTCGAGCAGATGGTGTTCCTTGAGCAGTTTGACGGTTTGGCCGACGACATAGCCGCCGCAACCAGTCCCCGCTGGCGGGCCTCCAGCTTCGACGCACATCACACCGCCATATCCCTCGTAGACGAAATCTTCAGGTCTGAGCTCCTCGGCGTGAAAGTCGACAGACTCAAGCATATCGATGACAGTCGGAACCAGGCGCTTCGTCAGCGTGAAAGTAGAATCGTGCTTGGGATCGCAGCCGATCTGCAGCACCCGCTTGCCCAGCTTCGCGAATGCGACCGACAAGTTGGATGACGTCGTGCTCTTTCCAATGCCGCCTTTGCCATAGACCGAGAACACCTTCGCACTGCCGATTTTGAGGGACGGGTCGATCTGGACCTGCACACTCCCCTCGCCATCGGCTCGCAGCGTCGTCGGCTGTACCCGCGACCGCACAGTCATTGTCGTCATGCCGCCACTCCTGCACCGATCCCTTCGAGTCGGTCCTCAAGATCTTCGTGAGCCCGACGCAGCACGTCGAGCGTCGCCGGGTCGGGCGACCAGTAGCGCCGCTCGTGCGCTTCGAGCAGGCGATTGGCGACCTTCGCCGACGCTTTGGGATTAAGCGCCGCCAGGCGTTCGCGCATCGCCTCGTCGACTACGAAAGTCTGTGTGAGCTGTTGATAGACCCAAGGTGCAACCTGCCCGGTGGTGGCCGACCATCCGAGCGTGTTGGTGACATGCGCCTCGATCTGTCGGACGCCCTCGTACCCGTGGATGAGCAGCGCCTCGTACCATTTCGGGTTGAGCGCGCGGGTGCGCGTCTCAAGCGCGATCTGTTCGGCGAGCGAGCGCACCGTGCCGTCGCCGCGGGTCTGGTCACCGATATAGACCGCCGCTGCGGAGCCTCGAACCTTGCGCACCGCGCGGCTAATGCCGCCGAGGGTGTCGAAATAGTGGTCGACGGTGGTCACTCCGAGCTCGATGGAATCCAGGTTCTGATAGGTGATGTCCACGCCGTTAAGCAGATGAACCAATACCGCGTCTTGGCGACCCGGAGCCCCGCTCACCCCGTGGGCAAAGCTCTTGCGACGTACGTAGGCGTCAGCCAGTTCGGCTTCGTCGTTCCACGCGCCGTGATCCACCAAATGGTTGACGTTGGCTCCGTAGGCCCCCTCGGCGTTGCCGAATACCCGGAGCGCGGCGCGTGCGAGATCGCCGCCATGCGCCGCCTGGAAGGCGAGCGCGTGCTTGCGTACGAAGTTGAGCTCGATTGGTTCCTCTGCGGTGGCGGCGAGGAGCGCGGCCTCGGCCAGGAGCTTGGTCTGCAATGGCAGTAGGTCGCGGAAAATTCCAGAGAGCGTGGCGACGACGTCGATTCGCGGACGGCCGAGCCGGCTGAGCGGCACGAGCTGCGCGCCCGCGAGCCGGCCATAGCTGTCGTGACGCGGCTCCGCACCGATCAGCCACAGCATCTGCGCAATGGGACCGCCCTCGGTCTTCAGGTTGTCGGTACCCCACAGCACCATGGCAACGGTTTCGGGCAGGCCGGCGGCGTCGGCTGCGTGCCGCGCCAACAGACGCTCGGCCTGCCGCGCCCCGTCCCCAACCGCGAAAGCGCTCGGAATGCGGAAAGGATCGAAGCCGTGCAGATTGCGGCCGGTCGGCAGCACGTCCGTGGTGCGCAGGATGTCGCCGCCGGGCGCCGGCCGCAAGTAACCGCCGTCGAGCGCATGCAGGACGGCAGGAATTTCGTGGTCCTGAGCAAGTAGCACGTCAAGCGCCGTGCGCCGCGCCGGATCAGTAACGGCCGCGGCGTCGAGCATTTCAGCGCGAGCGGCGGCGGACGGAGGTTCGCCGACAACATGGAGCCCGTTGGGAATCAGGGTGTATTCGAGCTCGAGCACCGCGCGCCCGAGGCGTTCAATCGGCGCTGCCAAATCTCCGGTCCAGGGCGGCTCGGCGGCCGTCAAGTCCACGGCGGCAGCCTGAGCTTGAATCAACGCAGCGAGCGAAGCCTGCTGTTCGCTGTCGGCGTCGGGTGCCAGGGTGCGCCAACGGTCGAGCGACGCCTTAAGATCGAGCAGTCCGCGATACAGCCCTGCGTGGGTCACCGGTGGAGTGAGATAGCTGATCAGCGCCGCGCCGGTGCGGCGCTTGGCAAGCATGCCCTCGGAGGGATTGTTGGAGGCGTAGAGATAGAAGTTGGGAACGTCGCCGATCAGCCGGTCGGGCCAGCACGCCTGCGAAAGGCCAACCTGTTTGCCGGGCATAAATTCAAGCGCGCCGTGGGTACCGAAGTGCAGGACCGCGTTGGCGGCGAAATCTTCGCGGATCCAGCGGTAGAACGCGGAAAATGCATGGGTTGGCGCGAACCCGCTCTCGAACAGCAGCCGCATCGGATCGCCTTCGTAACCGAAGGCCGGTTGGACTCCAACAAACACATTGCCGAAACGCTCGCCAAGGACCAGCAGGCCGCCGCCGTCGCTTTGCTGACGGCCGGGCGCCGGACCCCATTGCCGCTCAATCTCGGGTAGCCAAGATTCGCGGCGAACGTGATCGTCGTTCGCCACCCGGGCGGCAACGTTGGCTTCGGTGCCATATCGTCCGCTGTTACCCTCGAGGAGGTGCGCACGCAACGCGTCGACCGTTTCGGGCAGGTCGACGCGATACCCCGCGTGTTTTAGGGCCTGCAAAACGCGGTACAACGAGGCGAACACTGACAAATACGCCGCGGTGCCGGTGCTGCCCCCATTGGGTGGAAAATTGAAAAGCACCACGGCGATCTTGCGCTCGGCGCGCGCGCATCGCCGCAGCGCCACCAGCCGTTCGACGCGGGCCGCCAACATCGCCGCGCGCTCGGGATGCACCGCCATGTCGCGACGGCCGGCGCCTGGAGCGGCGCTCGAGCGTCCGCCGAAAGTCATC
>Ga0187765_10000100_pt1 | contig 28944 bp, 26 predicted proteins | sample 0216_QUI02_MP05__3_FD_133018 | JGI IMG/M metagenome (GOLD analysis project Ga0187765, IMG submission 133018) | Tropical peat soil microbial communities from peatlands in Department of Meta, Colombia - 0216_QUI02_MP05_10_MG | ecosystem: Environmental > Terrestrial > Soil > Wetlands > Peat ...
CGCGTCGGCTTCTGGCGCATGCTGAAGGTCTTCGACGAGTTCCAGATCCCCGGCGTGCTCGCCATCAACGGCTGCGCGATCGAAGCCTTTCCGCCGATCGTGCGCGCCGCCATCGAGCGCAAGTGGGAATTCATCGGCCACGGCTTCACCCAGCGCAACATGCAGAAGGTGCCGGATGAGCGTGCCGACATCCGCATGACGTCGGAGGCCATCGCCAAGGCGACCGGGAAGCGTCCGCGCGGCTGGCTCGGCCCCGGCCTGACCGAAACGTGGCAGACACCCGACTTGCTCAAGGAAGCCGGTTACGACTACGTCGCCGACTGGGTGCTCGACGATCAGCCAGTTTGGCTCAAGACGCGCACCAAGCCGATCGTCAACCTTCCCTACACGCAGGAATGCAACGACGTGGCGATGATGCTGATCCAGCATCACAAGGCGTCCGAATACTACGATCGTGCCACGGATCAGTTCGAGCAGATTTATGCCGACTCGGCCGACAGCGCCCGCGTCATGGCGATTGTGGTGCACCCCTACATCATGGGCGCGCCGCACCGGCTGAAATACTTCCGCAGGATCTTCGAGACCATCCGGCGCAAATCCGACGTGAAATTCTGGACCGGCGAACAGATTCTCGACTGGTACCTCGCCGCCGGACCGCAGGCGCCCTGACGGCTCCGCTAACCCCGCAATTTTACTGACGTTTCGGAGCGTCGCTGCATGTTGCACCGCGCATATCGATATGTTACGGCAACCGCGCGATTTTAGCCGGGTTGAGCTCTTGGCGCTCACGCCCGAAATCGCCAAGTCCCGCTTGAATTCCAAGGGCTTGCGCCGCCCAATTCGCGACGGCGCCGGACCCGCGGATGGAAAAGCCCAAAACGAGCGAGTCCAGTGGCAGGCGAACAACCGATCGTATCCGGCATGGCGGCGCGCTATGCGAGTGCGCTGTTTGAACTGGCGCTCGAGAACAAATCCGTCGATGCGGTGAAGGTCGATCTGGAAAGATTCGATGCGCTCGTCGCCGAGAGCCCCGATCTGGCGCGGCTCGTGCGCAGCCCGGTTTTCGGCGCCGAGGAGCAGACCAAGGCGCTCGCCGCCGTGTTGCAGCGGGCCGGCATCACGGGCATGACCGCAAAATTCCTCCAGGTCGTGGCCTCGAACCGGCGCCTGTTTGCCGTGCGCGACATGGTGAAGACCTACCGCGCACTGGTCGCCCGCCACAAAGGCGAAATCAGCGCCGAGGTCACCGTCGCCGAGACTCTTGCCGACAAACATCTCGATGCGCTCAAGACCGCGCTGAGATCGGTCACCGGCGGCAAGTCGGTCGACCTCAACGTCAGGGTCGATCCTGCGATCATCGGCGGGCTTGTGGTCAAGCTGGGCTCGCGCATGGTCGATTCCTCACTCCGAACCAAACTCAATGCGATCAAGCAAGCGATGAAAGAGGCAGGCTGATGGATATCCGCGCTGCAGAAATTTCTGCGATCCTGAAAGAGCAGATCAAGAACTTCGGCCAGGAAGCCGAAGTCTCCGAAGTGGGCCAGGTGCTCTCGGTCGGCGACGGCATCGCCCGCGTCTACGGCCTCGACAACGTGCAGGCCGGCGAGATGGTCGAGTTCGAAAACGGCGTGCGCGGCATGGCGCTCAATCTCGAGAGCGACAATGTCGGCATCGTGATTTTCGGCACCGACCGCGAGATCAAGGAAGGCCAGACGGTGAAGCGCACCCGCGCCATCGTCGACGTGCCGGTCGGCAAGGGGCTGCTCGGCCGCGTGGTCGACGCGCTCGGCAATCCCATCGACGGCAAGGGCCCGATCAAGGCCGACAAGCGCGCGCGCGTCGACGTCAAGGCACCCGGTATCATCCCGCGCAAATCGGTGCACGAGCCGATGGCGACCGGCTTGAAGGCCATCGACTCGCTCATTCCGATCGGCCGCGGCCAGCGCGAGCTCGTCATCGGCGACCGCCAGACCGGCAAGACCGCGATCATCCTCGACACGATCCTCAATCAGAAGCCGCTCAACGCGCAGCCCGACGAGAAGATCAAGCTCTATTGCGTCTATGTCGCGGTCGGACAGAAGCGCTCGAGTGTCGCGCAATTCGTCAAGGTGCTGGAGGAGCAGGGCGCGCTCGAATATTCGATTGTGGTCGCCGCCACCGCCTCCGATCCGGCGCCCATGCAGTTTCTCGCGCCGTTCGCCGGTTGCACCATGGGCGAATACTTCCGCGACAACGGCATGCATGCGGTGATCTTCTACGACGACCTGTCGAAACAGGCCGTCGCCTATCGCCAGATGTCGCTGCTCTTGCGCCGTCCGCCCGGCCGCGAAGCCTATCCGGGCGACGTGTTCTACCTGCACTCGCGCCTGCTCGAGCGCGCCGCGAAAATGAACGACGCCAACAAGGCCGGCTCGCTCACCGCGCTGCCCGTGATCGAAACCCAGGCCAACGACGTGTCGGCCTACATCCCGACCAACGTAATCTCGATCACCGACGGCCAGATCTTTCTCGAAACCGACCTGTTCTATCAGGGCATCCGGCCGGCGGTGAACGTTGGTCTTTCGGTGTCGCGCGTGGGCTCGTCGGCGCAGACCAAAGCGATGAAGAAGGTCGCCGGCCGCATCAAGGGCGAACTCGCGCAATACCGCGAGATGGCGGCTTTCGCGCAGTTCGGCTCCGACCTCGACGCCACCACCCAGCGTCTGCTCAACCGCGGTTCGCGGCTGACCGAGCTGCTCAAGCAGCCGCAGTTCTCGCCACTGAAGATGGAGGAGCAGGTTGTCGTCATCTATGCCGGCGTCAACGGCTACCTCGACCCGCTGCCGGTTGCGCGCGTGCGCGCCTTCGAGCAGGGCCTGCTCACGCTACTGCGCACCAAGAACGCGGACATTCTCGAGGATATCCGCAAGACCGGCGATCTTTCCGACACGACCGCCGGCAAGCTCAAGGCCACGGTCGACGGCTACGCCAAGACGTTTGCATGATGATCGGAACACAAACCTATTTCCGTCATCCTGAGGTGCCCGCGCGTAGCGCGGGCCTCGAAGGATGCACGGCCCGGGCCGTCGCCCTTCGAGGCTCGCGCCTTCGGCGCTCGCACCTCAGGGTGACAGCGAAAGGCAACGGCTAGACGAAATGCCCTCCCTCAAAGACATGCGCGTCCGCATCGCCGCCACCAAGGCGACGCAGAAGATTACCAAGGCCATGCAGATGGTCGCGGCATCGAAGCTGCGCCGTGCGCAGGCTGCGGCCGAAGCGGCGCGCCCCTATGCCGACCGCATGGAAAAGGTTTTGGGCAATATCGCATCGTCGGTGACGGATGTCGGCTCTGCGCCGAAACTGCTCGCCGGCACCGGCAACGACAAGGTGCACATGCTCGTCGTCTGCACGGCCGAACGCGGCCTGTGCGGCCCGTTCAATTCGTCGATCGTGCGGCTTGCGCGCGAGAAGGCGAATTCGCTGATCGGGCAGGGCAAGGAGGTCAAATTCCTCTGCGTCGGCCGCAAAGGGTTCGATCAGCTCAAGCGGCAATTCGAAAAGCAGATCGTCGAGACCATCGAGCTGCGCGGCGTCCGCCAGATCGGCTTCGAGCATGCCGACAAGATCGGCCAGAAGATCATCGAGCTGTATGGCCAAGGCGCCTTCGACGTCGCCACCTTGTTCTTCTCGCGTTTCAAATCGGTGATCGCGCAGATTCCGACCGCGCTTCAGATCGTTCCGCCGGTCTTCCCCGAGCGGAAGGCCGATGGTCCGGCGATCAGCTACGAATACGAGCCCGACGAGATCGAAATTCTCGACGAGCTCTTGCCGCGCAATATTTCCGTGCAGGTTTTCCGCGCGCTCCTGGAGAACGCCGCCTCCGAGCAGGGCGCGCGCATGTCGGCGATGGACAACGCGACCCGCAACGCCGGCGACATGATCCGCAAGCAGACCATCAAATACAACCGCACCCGCCAGGCGATGATCACCAAGGAACTGATCGAGATCATCTCCGGCGCCGAGGCCTTATGATTTCCCTCCCCTTGAAAAGGGGAGGGTGGTCGCCGAAGGCGACCGGGTGGGGATCGCCCCGCCTGATGACCCCCACCCGGCGAGCTTCGCTCGCCGACCTCCCCCTTGCGGGGGGAGGAAAAAGAAAGTTGTGACGAGGAACCAATGGCCACCACGCCCAACGCAGTCGGAAAAATCACGCAGGTGATCGGCGCCGTCGTCGACGTGCAATTCGAAGATCATCTGCCGGCGATCTTGAATGCGCTCGAGACCAATAACCAGGGCAACCGTCTGGTACTTGAAGTCGCCCAGCATCTCGGCGAATCGACCGTGCGCACCATCGCCATGGATTCGTCCGAGGGCCTGGTGCGCGGCCAGGAGGTCATGGACACCGGCGAGCCGATCTCGGTGCCGGTCGGCGACGGCACGCTCGGCCGCATCGTCAATGTGATCGGCGAGCCGGTCGACGAAGCCGGTCCGGTCCAGCACAAGGAAAAGCGCGCCATTCACCAGCCGACGCCCTCCTACACCGATCAATCGACCGAGGCGCAAATTCTCATCACCGGCATCAAGGTCGTCGATCTGCTCGCGCCTTACGCGCGCGGCGGCAAGATCGGCCTGTTCGGCGGCGCCGGCGTCGGCAAGACCGTGTTGATTCAGGAGCTGATCAACAACGTCGCCAAGGCCCACGGCGGCTATTCGGTATTCGCCGGCGTCGGCGAGCGCACGCGCGAAGGCAACGACCTCTATCACGAGATGATCGAATCGGGCGTCAACAAGGATCCGAAGAAGAACAACGGCTCGGCCGCCGGCTCCAAATGCGCGTTGGTCTACGGCCAGATGAACGAGCCGCCCGGCGCCCGCGCCCGCGTCGGCCTGACCGGCCTCACGGTCGCCGAATATTTCCGCGACCAGGGCCAGGACGTGCTGTTCTTCGTCGACAACATCTTCCGTTTCACGCAGGCCGGCTCGGAAGTGTCGGCGCTGCTCGGCCGCATTCCTTCGGCGGTGGGCTATCAGCCGACGCTCGCCACCGACATGGGCGCGCTGCAGGAACGCATCACCACCACGCAAAAGGGTTCGGTCACTTCCGTGCAGGCGATTTACGTTCCCGCCGACGACCTGACCGACCCGGCGCCCGCCACGTCATTCGCCCATCTTGATGCCACGACCGTGCTGTCGCGCGACATCGCGGCGAAGGGCATCTATCCGGCCGTCGACCCGCTCGACTCAACCTCGCGCATGCTTTCGCCGATGATCGTGGGCGAGGAGCACTACAACGTCGCGCGCCAGGTGCAGCAGGTCTTGCAGCGCTACAAGGCGCTGCAGGACATCATCGCCATCCTGGGCATGGACGAGCTGTCGGAAGAGGACAAGCTCACCGTCGCGCGCGCGCGCAAGATCGAGCGCTTCCTGTCGCAGCCGTTCCACGTCGCCGAAGTTTTCACCGGCGCCGCCGGCAAGCTCGTCGACCTGAAAGACACGATCAAGGGCTTCAAGGGCCTGGTCGAGGGCAAGTACGACTATCTGCCGGAGGCTGCGTTCTACATGGTCGGCACCATCGAAGAAGCGGTCGAGAAGGGCAAGAAGCTCGCCGCCGAAGCGGCATAACCGGGACCACACGAGGTTGCGCCGTCCCCCTGAGGTGCGAGCGCAGCGAGCCTCGAAGGGGCGACGGCCGCCGCCGTTCATCCTTCGAGGGCCGCCTCCGGCGGCCACCTCAGGATGACGGATTGATCAACTTGGATTGAACTGACAATGGCCACCTTCCACTTCGAGCTTGCCTCTCCTGAACGCCTGGTGTTCTCCGGCGAGGTCGAGCATGTCGTCGTGCCGGGCTCCGAGGGCGAGCTTGGTGTGCTTGCACAGCACGCCCCGCTCGTCGCCTCGCTGCGGCCGGGCATTTTGAAAATCCTGGGCGCAAGCGAACAGAGTTTCATCGTGCGTGGCGGCTTTGCCGAGGTCAATCCGGACGGACTGACCGTGCTGGCGGACTTTGCCGCACCGGTCGATCAGGTCGACCGCGCCATGCTGGCAAGCCAGATCAAGGACCTCGAAGAGGATGTCGCCGACGCGACCGATGGCCCGGCGCGCGACCGCGCCGCCACCCGGCTTGAGCAGCTCAAAAGCCTGCTGAGCGCGCTCGGTAATTAGCGAACTTGCGGTTCAGCGCGCGAACTTTGCGAACGCCTCGACCACCCGCTCGTATACCTTGCGCTTGAACGGGATGATCAGGCCGGGCAGATTTTTCATCGGCTCCCAGCGCCACGCGACAAACTCCGGCTCGTGCCCGTCGCCCGGATTCGCCACATCGATCTCGTTGTCCTTGCCGGTGAACCGCAACGCGTACCATTTCTGCTTCTGCCCGCGATATTTTCCCTGCCAGGCCTGGCCAACGATTTCGCGCGGGATGTCGTAGTAAAGCCACTCGGAAATTTCGCCGAGCTTTTCGACCGAGCGGATATTGGTCTCTTCATAAAGCTCGCGCAGCGCGGCCGGGTAGGGGTCCTCGCCCTCGTCGATGCCGCCCTGCGGCATTTGCCACACATGCACTTCGTCGACGTGTTCGGGACCGCTGGTTCGGCGGCCGATGAAGGCGTGGCCGTCGCGGTTGAGCACCATCATCCCGACGCAGGGCCGATAGGGCAATTGTTCGAAGGGAGGCATTCTGTCTCGTTACGCCGTGCAGCCCGCGAGGTCTAGCTCGCTTTTGGCTTGTTGGCCACCACGCTGATCGGCACCAGCACGAGGCCGCGGCCTTCCGCCGCCTTGGCCCATTGCGCGATGCGATCGATCACCGCCGGAACGGCCGAGGCCATGCCGACGACGACGCCATGCTCGCGCGCGAGCGCCTCCAGACGAGTCAAAGCGCGGTCGATGCTGGCCGGCGTCGGTACCGCATCGATCACGACTTCCGCCTTGGCGAACGGCAATCGATTGGCGCCGGCGATTTGGCTTGCGAGGCTGCGTGGCGAGGCCCCGTCATCGACGTAGATCAAGCCGCGCTTGGTGACCTCGTTGAGGATAGGCGTGAGCGATCGCTCCGACGCGGTGAACCGATTGCCCATGACATTGACGACGCCGACATAGCCCTGGAACCGGCTCATCAGCCAATAGAGACGGTCGAGATTCTGGTCGGCCAGAAGCGTGGTGAGCAGGGTCTGCGGACCGGGATCATTGTCGGGATAATCGAACGGCTCCATCGGCACCTGCAGCAGCACCTCATGGCCGTCGGCGCGCGCCCGCGCCACCGCTTTGTCGACATCGGCACCGTACGGAGAAAACGCCAGCGTGACCTCGCCGGGCAGCTTGCTGAGCGCCTCGTTGGTGTTGGTCGCGCTCACCCCGAGCCCGCCGATCACAATCGCAATGCGCGGCTTGTCCGTCTGGTCCGCCTTCAGAGCGGCGACGCGGGCATAGATGTCGGCCGGCCGTGTGCCGTCGGCCGCGATCTTCGGAATGGCGCCGTGCCGCGACGCATCGAGCAGGCGCTGATCGACCGCAGCCCGGCTGTCCGGATTCGGGATTTCCACCTCCTGCCGCCGGCCGCTGGTGCCGTCGATGATGGTGATGGTTTTCATTCCCGGCGTCGGCTTGGCGGCAGGCGGAGTGGCGGCATCGGCCTTGTTGGCGGCGGGGCCGGTCTGCGCGGCGCGCTCTGCGCTCGGCCCGTCATAGCGATTGGCCCCTTGAGACATCCCGTTCAAGGTGTCTTCCGAGCCTGGCGCGTGGATCGGATTGGCCGAGACCACGACCATCGGCTCGCCGCCGAGCGGATCGTGACCGAGGAGCGCCCAGACAACGAAGACGAGCACGAACAAGCCCAGCGCTCCCGCGATCAGCTGTGGAACGCCGATCGAGAGCACGAAGCGTCGCTTCTTCTTCGTGTTTTGGCCGAGAGGCGCGTTCAGGTCATCCGTCGCCACGGCCCGAACCCTTGCGAATCATCGGGAAAGTCTAGCACGCCAGGGCACTCTCTCGCGCAGCGGTATAAAAGCCGCAGAAAATGAACGGGGCGGCCGCGAGGCCGCCCCGATCCGATCAATCTGGCGTTTTAGCCTTCAGTTCGGGATGTTCGCCTTGGGATTCGGCGGGAACGCCGCATTGGTCTTGATCCCGCGGATGAGATCAAGCGCGGTATGCAGCGCCTTGTCGTCCTTGGGATCCGGCGGGACGTAGGATTGCGAACCCGTCTGCTCGTCGCCTTCCGCCTTCAAATGCCCGCGCAGCGTGGACTCCGCCGTCGTGTTGGCCCGCGCTTTCAGTTCATCCGGTACGTCTTGCAGCACCTCGATATCGGGCGAGATGCCCTTGGCTTGGATCGAGCGGCCCGACGGCGTGAAGTAGCGCGCCGTGGTCAGCCGCAGCGCGCCGTTGCCGGCACCGAGCGGAATGATGGTCTGCACCGAACCTTTGCCGAACGAGCGCGTGCCGACGATGGTCGCGCGTTTATGGTCCTGCAATGCGCCGGCAACGATCTCGGAAGCCGATGCCGAACCGCCGTTGACCAGTACGATGATCGGCTTGCCCTTGGTCAGGTCGCCGGGGCGTGCGTTAAACCGTTGGGTTTCTTCGGCATTCCGACCGCGCGTCGAGACGATTTCGCCTCTCTCAAGGAACGCATCCGACACCGAAATGGCCTGGTCGAGCAGGCCGCCCGGATTGTTGCGCAGATCGACGATGAAGCCCTTGAGCTTCTCGGCCGGGATTTGTCCGGCGAGATCGGTGATGGCCTTCTTCAAGCCGTCGGTGGTCTGTTCGTTGAACTGGGAAATGCGGATGTAGCCGACGTCCTCCTCCGGCCGCGACCGCACCGACCGCACGCGAATGACGTCGCGGGTGATCGAAACCTCGATCGGCTTGTCCTGACCCTTGCGCATGATGGTGAGCTTGATCTTGGTGTTCACCGGGCCACGCATCTTCTCGACCGCCTGATTGAGCGTCAGGCCTTGCACCTGCTCGTCGTCGAGCTTGGTGATGAGGTCGTTGGCGAGAATGCCGGCCTTGGCGGCGGGCGTGTCGTCGATCGGCGCCACCACCTTGATCAGGCCGTCTTCCATCGTAACTTCGATGCCGAGCCCGCCGAATTCACCGCGCGTCTGCACCTGCATGTCGCGGAAGCTCTTTGGGTCCATGTAGCTCGAGTGCGGATCGAGCCCGGCGAGCATGCCGTTGATCGCCGACTCGATGAGTTTGGCGTCGTCCGGCTTCTCCACGTAATCGGCGCGCACGCGCTCGAACACGTCGCCGAACAGATTGAGCTGTCGGTACGTGTCTGCGGCGGCCGCTTTGGCGGTCGATCCGAGATTCAGAATTCGTGGTTGGCTGGCGAGCAACGTGATTGCCACGCCCGAAACCGCGCCGATGAGTATGAGAAATGTCCTGCGCATCATCCGCGAACCTTTTCACCTTCACTTGTCGCCCACCAGGGGCTGGGATCGACGGGAGTCCCGTCCTTTCGAAACTCAACGTAGAGGATCGATTGATCAGGACCGATCCCAACGCCAGTAGCCATCTGGGAACCATTTCCCATGGTTGCCACTGGCTCTCCGGTTAGCACGAACTGGCCGATACCGACGGAAATCCGGTCCATTCCCGCAAGCACCACATGATACCCGCCACCGGCATCGAGGATCAAGACTTGGCCGTAATTACGGAAGGGTGCGGCATAAACAACCCACCCATCACACGGACTTGTGACCTGAGCCCCGCTACGGGTTGCTATCGATAGGCCTTTTTCGGTTTCACCGACAGCGTTTGGCGCGCCAAATTCTCGTATCCGCACGCCATTTACCGGCAATAGTAAATGGCCACGCGTATTGGTAAATGCAACGGCCGGTGCGAGTCGGCCTGGATCTTTCAGCGCCGACATTTCCGGCCGGCTGTCATTTTCGCGGCTTTCTTCGGCCGCGCGGGCCGCGCGCGATTTGCGATCGAGACCTTTCTCGAGCTTGGTAATCAAATCCTTGAGATTGTCCGCCTGACGGGCAAGGTTGGCCACGCGCTGCCGTTCGGTCTCCAGCGCCTTTTCGGTTTCCGCCTGCTTGTTCTGGCGTTGCTCGACCAGGCGCGTCGTGCGCAGCCGCTCCTCGGTGAGAGCGACCAAGTCTGTCCGCATCCGCTCCCGCTCCTCGGAAATAGTCTTGCGCACATTCACCAGCGCGGAAAGCTCGGCGGCCAATTTTTCAGCCTGGCCCCGCATTTCCGGCACCACGGCCCCAAGCATGATCGCGGTCCGTACCGAGGCCAGGGCGTCCTCCGCCGACACGATGATGGCAGGCGGCGGATGACGGCCCAACCTTTGCAAGGCGGCCAGCACTTCGGCGATCTGGCCGCGGCGGCCGTTGAGGCTCTCGCGCATCTTCGATTCCTGCGACTGAAGGATCGTGAGGCGCACCTCCGCGTCGCTGAGCCGGCTTTCCACGCTGCGCAGCCGCGTCGCGGTGTCGATCAGGGCTTGATTGAGCTTGCGGCGATCGTCGCCGATGCTCTCAAGTTCCCTTTTCAGCTTGGCCTCGGTTTCGGCCGCCTGTTTTTGTTCGTCGCGAATCGCTTCGAGCTCGCTGTCGCGTTGCTTGAGCGCTTCGAGTTTGCCGGTGTCCTTGGCAGGTGCCTGCCGCGTCGGTGGAGTCGATGGTGCTGATTCGGCCATGGCGGCCGCAGCACTGCCGAGCGCCATCGCGATCCCGAGGGCGGTGGGCAACGCTCGGCTTAATCTCTTGGTGCGATTGGGCACCATGGCGAAAATCAAGTCCTGCGCGGTCGACTGAAGCGAAGACATCACTGAGCCCGCTATTTTCGCCGGAAATAAGACCGCAAACGACCGGCCGGCGCCCAAATTGTGCCGGTAATATAGGCAGAAAGCGCCAACAAACCGCTAATATCCGCCTTAAGCGCGGTGATACGGGTGTCCGGAGAGGATGCTGAGCGCGCGATAAATCTGCTCGAACAGCATGACTCTCACCAGTTGATGCGGCCAGGTTGCCGCCCCCAGTGCCAGCGTGAGGGTCGCCTTATCGCGCAGGGTCGGCATCAGCCCGTCATCGCCGCCGATGATGAACGCGATGGCTGGGCGACCGTCGTCGCGCCATTTCCGCAATTGTCCCGCGAAGGCCGCACTGTCGAGATTGTCGCCGTGTTCGTCCAGAATGACCGCCGCGGCCTTTTCGGGAATGACACTGGCGAGTGCGATCGATTCCTCGACCTTGCGCTTGGCTGTCTCTTGCGCGCGGCTTTCCCTGATCTCGATCAGTTCGACCGCGCGGAAGCCAATGCGGCGTCCGATTTGCTCCGCGCGTTTGCGGTAGCGTTCCACGAGTTCGCGTTCCGGGCTTTCCTTGAGCCGGCCGATGGCGGCGACCACGAGCCGCATGACCCGCGCGCCTCGCGTATCAGCTCGCGTGACGGCCGCGGGAGCGGTTGCCTGCCCACATCTTTTCGAGATTGTAGAAGGCGCGTACCTCCGGCCGGAAGATATGGACTATGACGTCGCCGGCGTCGATCAGGACCCAGTCGCAATGCGGCATGCCCTCGACGCGGACGTCCGGCACGCCGGCGGCTTCAAGCCCCTCGATCACGCGATCGGCGCACGCCGCCACGTGGCGGTTGGAGCGCCCGCAGGTCACCACCATGGCGTCGGCGATCGACGTTTTGCCTTTGAGATCGATTGTGAGGGTATCCTCGGCCTTGATGTCGTCGAGGCGGGCAAGGATCAATGCAAGGACCTCCTTCGCGTCGGGACGCTTGGAGACCGATTCGGGCACGCGACGGGAGCTGGCCTGAGAAGATGCAATGGGGGACAGTGGATCCTTTCCTTTCGGTTGCCTCACGCCCCGGAATCAGCGGGGCCGACGTCGTTAAGATAGGCGCTCCACCTTCAGGATTTCAACCTCCACCCCGGCCGCGCAGCGCCCGCAGCGCGGTCGAGGACAATGGCGATTTAAGCCCATGCAGATAGACCCAGACCGGCGGCTCGTGGTCGGCCAGGCTTGCCGCCTCGTCTTCCGGCAGTCGAAACCGCGCAAGCGCCTGCCCCGCCCGCCCGGCGGTGGCGTAGAGGGTGGTTCCCATCCGGTCCACCACCGCGATCGGAATAAGCGCCGCGATGCCACGCCAGTTCTGCCAACGGTAGAAGCTTCGCAGATTATCGGCTCCCATGACCCACACGAATCGCACACCCGGACAGCGGCGCAGCAGGTACGTCAGCGTGTCGTAAGTGTAGCGCGCATTTATGACAGCTTCAAAACCGGTGATGTCGATGCGCGGATGCTTCGTGAGGCTGCGCGCCGCGGCGATTCGCTGTTCGAGCGGTGCCAGCCCGCGCGTGTTTTTCAGCGGGTTGCCCGGGGTCACCAGCCACCACATGCGGTCGAGCTTGAGCCGCTTCATGGCGAGCAGCGTCGCGCCGAGGTGAGCCGCATGCGGCGGGTCGAAGGTGCCGCCGAACAGGCCGATGCGCATCCCCGGCGCATGTGGAGGAAGGCGGATCAAGGCCGCGTCTGTCCGCTGCCACGGACTCGATACTTGAAGGTGGTGAGCTGCTCGACGCCGACCGGCCCGCGCGCGTGCAGCCGGCCCGTTGCGATTCCGATCTCGGCGCCGAAACCGAACTCGGCCCCATCGGCGAACTGCGTCGAGGCATTATGCAGAACGATTGCGGAATCGACCTCGCGCAGGAATTTCTCCGCCGCCTGCTTGTCCTCGGTGATGATCGCGTCGGTATGATGCGAGCCGTAGCGTTCGATGTGATCGATCGCCGCCTCGACGCCGTCGACCACGCCCGCCGTGATGATCGCGTCGAGATATTCGGTGCTCCAATCCTCTTCGCTGGCCGGCTTCACGCGATTGTCGGCCTTCTGAGCGGCGGCATCGCCGCGCACCTCGCAGCCCGCCTCGATCAGCATCGCGATCAGTGGTTTCAAGTGCGTCGCTTCCGCCGCGCGGTCGACCAGCAGCGTTTCGGCCGCGCCGCATACGCCGGTGCGCCGCATCTTGGCGTTGAGCACGATGCTCTTCGCCATTTCCAGCGCCGCCGCCTTGTCGACATAGACGTGGCAGACGCCCTCGAGATGCGCGAACACCGGTACGCGCGCTTCCGCCTGCACGCGCCCGACCAGGTTTTTGCCGCCGCGCGGAACGATGACGTCGATCGCGCCGTCGAGACCTTCGAGCATCATCCCGACCGCGGCACGGTCGCGCGTCGGGACGAGCGAGATCGCATCCTCCGGCAGGCCCGCTTGTTTCAGCCCAAGGGCGAGCGCCGCATGGATCGCGCGCGCCGAACGATGGCTCTCGGAACCGCCGCGCAGGATCACGGCATTGCCGGCTTTCAGCGCGAGCGCGCCGGCGTCAGCCGTCACGTTCGGCCGGCTTTCGTAGATCACGCCGACGACACCGAGCGGCACGCGTACGCGCTCGATCGTCATTCCGTTCGGCCGCGTCCAGGACTCGGTGACCTTGCCGACCGGATCGGCGAGCCCGCGCACGACTTCGATCCCGTCGGCCATGGCGGCGATGCGCGCATCGTCGAGCGCGAGCCGGTCGAGGAACGCCGTCGTCGCCCCCGCGGCCTTGGCCTCGGCCAGGTCTTGTGCATTGGCCGCCAGGATTTCGGATTTTTGCGCGCGAATCGCCGTCGCCATGGCGGCAAGCGCCCGGTTTTTCTCCGCCGTCGAGGCGAGCGCGAGTTTGCGCGCAGCCGCGCGCGTCCGCTGTCCGATCTCGCGCATTGCGGCGGCAATGTCGGACTTGCCCTCGACGGTTTTCAGCGGCGCGGCCACGGTCGGACCCTAGATTTGCTCAAACAGGTCATAACGGCGCTGTTTTATCACGTCTGGCCGAAGCGGGTCACTCCCCGCCCAGCACCAGATCGTCGCGATGGATCATTTCGGCGCCGCCCGTGGGCCCGAGGATCAGCATGATTTCGTTCGACGATTTACGCAGGATTTTGCCCGCCTCTTCGGCGTCATAGGCGACCAGCCCGCGGCCGACTTCGGCGCCATCGGGCCCGCGGATGATCACCGCTTCGCCGCGCTCGAATTCACCGTCAACCCGCACCACGCCGGCGGCCAGCAGGCTTTTGCCCCGCCGCAACGCTGCAATCGCGCCGGCATCGATGGTGAGCGTGCCCTTCGGTTCGAGCGAGCCCGCGATCCATTTTTTGCGCGCCGTCACCGGATTGGCCGGCGTCAGAAACCAGCTCGCCCGTCCGCCCGCCGCGATCGCGGAGAGCGGATGGTCCACGTGGCCGGAGGCGATCACCATATGCACGCCCGCCGTGGTCGCGATCTTGCCGGCCTCGATCTTGGTGCGCATGCCGCCGCGCGCGTCGCCCGAGGCGGCGTCTCCGGCCATCGCTTCGATCTCGCGCGTGATGCGCGGCACGATCGCGATATGCTTGGCTTTCGCATTCTTCGCCGGCGGGGCGTCATAGAGTCCGTCGACATCGGACAACAGCACCAGCAGGTCGGCGCTTGCCATGGTGGCGACGCGCGCCGCCAGCCGATCATTGTCGCCATAGCGGATTTCGGTGGTCGCCACCGTGTCGTTTTCGTTGATGACCGGCACGCTGCGCCATTCCAGCAGCTTGCCGATGGTCGAACGCGCGTTGAGATAGCGCGTGCGCTCTTCCGTATCGCCGAGCGTGACCAGAACCTGGCCGGCGACGATGCCGTGCTTGCCGAGCACTTCGGTCCAGGTGCGCGCGAGCGCGATCTGGCCCACCGCGGCGGCGGCCTGGCTGTCCTCGAGCTTGAGCGGACCTTTCGGTAATTTGAGCACCGCGCGGCCGAGCGCGATCGCACCGGAGGACACCACCAGCACGTCGCGTTTGTCCTTGTGCAGTTTGGCGATGTCGGCCGCGAGCGAAGCGAGCCATGCCTCTTTCAGCTTGCCGGCGCCGGCATCGACCAGGAGCGACGAGCCGACCTTGACCACGATGCGGCGGAAATCGGCGAGGGCAGGGGTTTTCGACATGGCAAATCAGCGTTGTGGGCGCGGGTTCTCTAGCACGCGCCGCTCCACCTCGTCATGACCCGCCCGGAAGCGCGTCGCTAGTCGTCGCTCGGCCCGCACCAGCCGGGCAGATAGCGGGTGTCTTCGCTCTTGGCTAATGTCATCGCCTCCTTGGTCGCCGCCCGGAAGTGGTTCTCCACGAGCTTTCGCTTGATCCGCCGCCGGAAGAAATCCGCCCACAGGAACTCGCTGAACGGCGTCGTGTCCTTGGCAAATCCGCCCGCGCGCCGAAGTTCGCCGGCGAGACTGCGATAGGGATCGTCTTCGAGATCGGTAATCGACTTCGGGATATCGCGAAATGCACGTCGCCGGCCGCCGGCGTCGTAGGGATGCGTCCAGCCGTGATGATCGAGGAAGGTCCAGAACGCATCGCCGTCGACCTCGCTCAAATTGGAAACCACGGTTACGAAAACTTCCGGGATGCCTTCCTTATGCAGCGCGAGCGTAAGGTGATGATGATCGATGACGTAGAGATGGTCTTTCGGTCCCTGAATGACCGGGATCATGTGGCTGCCGAGATATTTGCCGATTTTTTTGGTCGGGTGTTTGCGCAATCGCTGGCGTTTCTCCTGCACTTCGCGCATCCCGACCGTGATCTGGGTCGGGCGCAAGTCCTTGATCGAAATTGGCTTCAGAACAGGTTCGCGCACCATAATCATGACACCAGTCTCCCGAGAAAAATTGAACAGGCTCCGGTGCAATCTAGCGGAACGCGGGAGCGAACTGAATGCGCTAATAAATCACCACCGATCTGATGCTTTTTCCTTCGTGCATCAGATCGAACGCGTCGTTGATCTTCTCGAGCGGCATGGTGTGGGTGATCAGATCGTCGATATTGATCTTCTTCTCCATGTACCAGTCGACGATTTTGGGCACGTCGGTGCGCCCGCGCGCGCCGCCGAACGCGGTGCCTTTCCACACCCTTCCGGTGACCAGCTGGAACGGCCGCGTCGAAATTTCCTGGCCCGATGCCGCGACGCCGATGATGATGCTCTCGCCCCAGCCGCGGTGGCAGCATTCCAGCGCCTGCCGCATGGTCGCGACATTGCCGATGCATTCGAACGAAAAATCCGCGCCGCCGCCGGTGTGATCGATCACCGCCTGCACCACCTTGTCGCGGCCGATCGCGTCGGGATTGATGAAATGCGTCATGCCGAATTTGTCGGCCATGGCGCGCTTGGCCGGATTGGTGTCGATGCCGATGATCTTGTCGGCGCCGGCCATGCGCGCGCCTTGGATGACATTGAGGCCGATGCCGCCGAGCCCGAACACCGCGACATTGGCGCCCGGCCAGACTTTCGCGCTGTTGATCACCGCGCCGATGCCGGTGGTGACGCCGCACCCGATGTAGCAGATTTTGTCGAACGGCGCGTCATCGCGCACTTTCGCAAGCGCGATCTCCGGCAGCACGGTGAAATTGGCGAACGTCGAGCAGCCCATGTAGTGGAATACCGGGTCGCCGTCGCAGCGGAAGCGGCTGGTGCCGTCCGGCATCACGCCCTTGCCCTGCGTCGCGCGGATCGCGGTGCAGAGATTTGACCTGCGAGAAAGACAGGTTTTGCATTGCCGGAATTCCGGCGTGTAGAGCGGGATCACGTGGTCGCCGGCCTTCAGCGACGTGACGCCCGCGCCGACCTCGCGCACGATGCCCGCGCCTTCGTGACCGACTTCCGGATCGGCGCCAGAAAGCGTGTATGCATCGGTGTGGCAGATGCCGGTGGCCTTGATCTCGACCAGCACCTCGCCGGCTTTCGGCCCTTCGATCTCGATCGTCTCGATCTCCAGAGGCGCGCCCGCCTTCCACGCCACCGCCGCACGCGTTTTCATTCCGGATCTTCTATACTAATTGTGCCGAAAATTTTTTTCACGGCATTGCGTGCTCCCTTGAGATGAAATGGAATATAATTCCACAAGCCTTCTCTGGTGCGGAGAAATATCACCGTTCGGTACAGAGCGAAGATGAGAAACGATGCAAGAAGCATTACGAAGAGCCCCACACTAAACAATATTAGTACAATGGCCATCGGCTCGGATATGTCTCCCGATAAGTCAAAAAAGTTTAGCAAACGGAGTAAAGTGTTCGGCGGCCGAGACTCCAGAATTTTATGGATTTCGAAGAACACCAGTAGAATACCGAAAAAGCCGATCGCAACGAGAATAATAGTGAATTGCTCAGTTTTTTTAGCAGACCGACGATTCTCAAGATCGTTTGTCATTGTGGCTAGGCTTTCGACTATTTTTTCCAGGCGGTCCGCCTTCCGCTGCGTGCCGCGGACATCCTCGAGTGCAGCGAAGCAATCCCGCTCGGTATCGTATCGGAACACGTTCTCGTACTTGTACCTATGATAATCCTGGAGCGTTGTGCGGCGAAAATCGTAAAATGTCTCGACTGTCTTTTTGTGGTGTTTGTTGAAATTGGCGTCTTTGGTCTCCAACTTCTTAACCTTCCGTTCAAACGAACGCGTGAGGAATTCGTTGTGCACGGCGGCAACGTGCACAAGAAATGCATACGGGCAGGTTCCGATGTAGCGGCTTCCGAGATCAAGACTGCGTGATTCCGAGACGAATTGGACCATCGCCCGGGGATTGGCAAAGCGGAAGAAAAAGTTCTCTTCTTCCTGTTCGGGTGTGGTTGGGTAGATCGGGTCGAGGCTATCGCGGATTTCCGAGGCGTCTTGATTGAGAAAGTCGATGATATTTTGGCAGAAGCCGGAGAGAAAGTAGTATTTTAAAGCTGTAGGCCGGTTGGCTAGGTATTCGATGAATTCGGTATTGAAAAGGACATGGTGGACGCCGCTGTTCTTAGGCGCGGCTTTGTCCAGTTTTTCTCGCACGTCGTCAGCGAGCGCCTTGCATTCTGGATTCCGAGCAATCGTTTCACGGTTCTCGCGTGAAAGGAGATTAAAAAACTTTCTGTCTCGGAACAGAAAAAGACAGCGTACACGCGGCATTTTAAGTCCTGGTACCTCGATAAACTCGTCTTGCCCGACAAAATGGGCAAAATATTCGGGCACATTTTTTTTGGCGATTTTGCTCTCTTCTTCATCGGCGATTTTGACACCCCACTCTTTTGACAGATCACGCGTGTGCTCTTGAAATTTGTCGTGGACGTAACGCCAAAAAGTTTTTCGATTGTTTACGGGTCCGACCTCAATTTTCTTAAGCGGCAATATTCCGCCCGAGTGTTCGAGGCAATCAAAACTCGCCTCGCCAGACGCCCTGGGAGCAAACTCCTTCGGCGCGCAGACTTTTTGCAGCATTGAGATGAAGAAGAAGTCGTCCGCTTCGTGCGTGTATTGTAGTTGGAACGACATGTGATAGGAAACCGCTCCGTTGGCGTGCACGTACCAAAAAGTGCGGACGGCGACTTCGTGCGATATCTCGTTGCGAAACTCCGCCTCTAGTTTGTTTCCCTCCGTGGTCCAAGTAATGGATTTCGGACAGGTAATAGTAATTGTCTCTGCATCGTGCTGTGGCGTGCAGAGGAAGAAATCTTCGACGCTCCCTCCACGCTCGCGGTCCGTAATATCATTAAGCAGTGGTTCGATGGCATCACGAAGCTTAAGCGAGTCATTAAAGTCATGTTGAAACCTAAGTTGTTCTTCTATCTTCCGCAGTTTATTCATGTCCCCCTGAAAAAGCTTGTGTGTGAGGTCTCGATCTTCATCTCCATCGACGTAGAGAGAGAGCGTAAAGTGAAGCGTGCGGTCTTGGTTGTGGGTCGCGGCGAGTTTGCTGTGTGTCTCCATGATAATTCCCCCCATTCAAAGTCGAGATCGTAACAACCAAATGCGTGCTTGGAACAGTAGAAATTGCGGCGGCTATAAGTCCGAGCCAAAAAGGTCGATTGGAATCCCGTCAGCGCATTTTTGGCCGAGCGCAGCGAGTTGCGCGCGCGCCTCGGGGTCATCGTCGAGCGGACGTCCTTTAAGCACCGAAATGCCGAAGAAGCACCGCAGGTGATCCCGCAATAAGCAGGCCGAGAGCTTCGGGGAATGCGCGCCAATTACTGCGTAAAGCAGAGTACGGTCGGGCGCCTGGCTGGGCGATAGCGCCGGCTGTACGTAAGGAAGGCCGATGGTTCGTGCGCCGAGCCGCAGCCATATGGCGTTGCGCGTACGTTGATCGAGACCAGAATACGTGGTGTCGCGTGCATAGGCGTCGGCGCCCATCCTCGCCGGGTCGTTCTGTTCGAGAAAGATCAGGACGGGCGGCGGAGTCGTAGCGCCAGTGGGTAATAGCAATAACGCAGCGTGCCGGACGGCCGCCAACATCTTGCGGAGATAACCCTTACCGCGTTGTTCCGGCGCGATGAATATATAATTCAAATTCATCGATATGAGCGGCATGTTGTTGTGCTTGTCGCGTAACGGGAAGCAGATGAAATTCGCGCCGCCAATCATCGCGCCGCTCGTCCTGTCGCGCGCGACCATCACAGCCTCGCGGAATTCTCCAAATTGCGCGGTAAGCCGCGCGCGTGCTTCGTCAAAATTCTGCGCCAGACATTCGCGGAATCCCGAGAGCGTTTCCTTTTCATTAGGCAGGACGAACGCCTCGTCGTAACCGCGATAGAAATCATCGAGGATCGGGCCTTCTGGTGCGAGTGACACCTGCACGTGCAATGGTGCCTGCTGGAATTCAAGCGGCGCCCGTGACGGATCGACGGTTCTCGATTGTTCGCTGGTCGGTGCCATAGCGTCGTGTGTCATAAATCTACGGCTGCCAGGCCGGTGCCGCGGTCCGCGCGCGTTTGCCTTTCGGTTCCTGCGTCTCGTTGATGATCTTCAGCAGCGCGCGCAACGCCTCCTTGACGCCGTCGCCCGCCAGCGCGGAGATCACCAGCGGCGTCTTCTTCGCCACGCGCTTCAGCCGCGCCGTTTGTTGCTTGATCTGCTCGGCCGTCATCGCATCGGATTTGGTCAATGCCACGATCTCCGGTTTCTCGGCGAGCCCTTGGCCGTAGGCTTCGAGCTCGGCGCGCACGGTCTTGTAATCCTTGCCCGCATGCCCGCCGGTGCCGTCGACCAGATGCAGCAGCACGCGGCAGCGCTCGGTGTGGCCGAGGAAACGATCGCCGAGCCCCGCGCCCTCGTGCGCGCCTTCGATCAAACCCGGAATGTCGGCGAGCACGAATTCGGCGTCGTCGATGCCAACAACGCCGAGCTGCGGATTGAGCGTCGTGAACGGATAGTCGGCGATCTTCGGTTTCGCCGCACTCACGGCCGCAAGGAAGGTGGACTTGCCGGCATTGGGCAGCCCGATCAGGCCAGCGTCCGCGATCAGTTTCAGCCTGAGCCAGATCCAGCGCTCTTCTCCCGGCTCGCCCGGATTGGCGTGGCGCGGCGCGCGATTGGTCGAGGTCTTGAAATGTGCATTGCCGAAGCCGCCGTTGCCGCCTTCCGCCAGCACCACGCGCTGGCCGGCCTCGGTGAGATCGGCAAGCAGGGTGACCTTGTCCTCATCGAACACCTGCGTTCCGACCGGAACCTTCAGCACCACGTCGGCTCCGTTGGCGCCGTGCCGGTCCTTACCCATGCCGTTGCCGCCGGGTCGCGCCTTGAAATGCTGCTGGTAGCGATAGTCGATCAGCGTGTTCAGCCCGTCGACCGTCGCGACGATGACGCTACCGCCGCGCCCGCCATCGCCGCCGCTCGGGCCGCCGAATTCGATGAACTTCTCGCGCCGGAATGCGACGCAGCCGTTGCCGCCGTCGCCCGAGCGCACATAGATTTTGGCTTCGTCGAGGAATTTCATGGGGCGATAGATAACACCTTCGACCGGGAATTCTAACTGGTCATCCGCGAGACAGCTCATACCGTCATGCCCGCGCTAGTCGCGGGCATCCACGTCTTGCTTGCTGCGGGGGTGAGAACAAAGACGTGGATGGCCGGGGGACAAGCCCGGGCCATGACAAATCAACCAGCAGTGAAGCGGCAGGAGCCGTCCCGCGCGATGCGCGGCAGGAGGTCGACTTCCCAGGACAGATATTCGCTCATCGCGCCCTTGGTATCGCCTGTTCGCTCGTAGGGCTTGAGCCAGGCGTCCACCGCCTCGTCTGCCATTCTGGCCTCGTTTGACAGCGGGTAACCGGCCTTCCGCCACGCCGCATTGCCGCCTTTGAGGTATCGCACCGGCAATTTCGTGAGCGCCTTGGCTTCGGTCACCGCAAGCCCGGCGAGAATGCCGTCTTCCGACGTGAGCGCGACATTGTCGTGCAGCGCGATCTTTTCGAATGCCTGCCCAAGCCGCGATCGAATGGCGTACCAGGCGCCCGGAATATGCGCCTTGCGATAGTCCCGGCTGAGCGAGAGATCGACGACAACGGCTTGTTCTTTCGCGATCAGCGCCGCAAGCGTCGCGCAATCGATCGCGCTCTCCGGCGGCGGCGGTGTGCCGAACAGCGGAAGCGGCGGCCAGCCTTTGTCGTATCCGGCTTCCGCCAGGACATACACGTCCTTCCAGCCCATTTGCTTGAGCCAAGATGCCGTCATCACGGCGCGCACTTCCAACTCGTCGACCAGTACGATGCGCGCGTTCAGCGTGCCGGCGTATAGATCGGTTGCCTGCACCAGCTGCCCGCCCGGGGCCGAGATCGCGCCGGCCACGTGCCCGGCTTCGTATTCCGCCGGATCGCGTACGTCGAACAGATAGAGCGTGCGCTCCTGCTGTTCCGCGATCCATTGGTTGAGCCTTACCCGATCGACGCGCTCGATCCCGAAACGCTGTGCCACCCGCCCGGCGACCGATTTCGCCCAGGCGAGACTTGTGCTCGAAACGCTCGGCGACCGTTTTTGCTTGTCCTTGTCGCAGGTGAAACCCGCGAGATGCCAGCCCATGGTGCCGTTGCGCAGGGCGACGACCTTGTTGGGGATGCCGGCATTGATCAGCGATTGCGCGCCGATGATGCTGCGCGTGCGGCCGGCGCAATTGACCACCACCAGTGTCTCCGGCGACGACACGAGGTCGCGGACGCGCAGCACCAGTTCTGCCCCCGGCACATTGGTGGCGGACGGAATCGATATGCGCTGGTATTCGTCGAACGGCCGGCTGTCGAGCACCACCATGTCGGCGCCGCCCTTCATCAGCTTATTGAGCTGCTCGGCCGATATGCTCGGCGTACCGCTCGTGTGCTCGATGTGCTCGCCGAACGCTTTGCTCGGAACGTTGACGCCTGAGAAAAGTTCGAATCCCGCCGTGGCCCAAGCCGCAACGCCGCCCTTCAGCGTGTGAAGATTGCCGTATTTGGCGCGCGCCAGAATCCGCGCCGCGCGCTCGACCAGCCCGTCATTGTCGTCGAGCAGCACGATGCGGGTCGTCCGGCGCGGCACCAGACGCGCAAATTTCAATTCCAGGCGGCTTAACGGTATCGATCGCGCCCACAGCAGATGGTTTTGCGAATAAATCAATTCCTCGCGGAGATCGACAAGCGCGATCTCCTGCTCATCCGCCAGCATGGCTTTGAGCGCCTCCGCGCTCAGCGCGCGGAGCGTGGCGATCGAAACTCCGGGGATGGATGGAAGCGCTTGGCTCACGTCGCGAGCTGCGGCGTCATCTGGTGCACTTCGCCGGTTTTCAAATCGAACCGCACACGCACGATATTGTCGAGGTTCGTACCGGTCACGCGCACGAAGCGCGACTTGTCGGGATAGTTGATCGCGTGGATTGCGCCATCCTGAAAGATTCCCGCCTGGCCGGGGTTCAGGCGGTATTGCTTCGTCTGCTTCAACTTTGCGTGTTTGGGATCGCGTCCATCGTCGACGCGCTCCCATTCGGTCATGTCGGTATATTTGATGGCCTGCCCGTAGATCGCCCACGATGCGCCGTGATCGTGCGGCTGGCCGGCGCGTCCCTTGTCGTTATTGTGCGCCAGGATTTGAAACCCGAGCTTCGGATCTTCGTAGAGCGTCACTAGGCCCTGCGAGACCTTCTCGCCGCAATATTTGTCGACGAACTCCGGATTGTTCAGCAGCCGTTCGAGCCGGACGCGGACGTCCTCGCGTCCCTTCGGCCCGGGGTCACGCGCAAGAATGTTGCGGCAATCGGTGATGAACTGGTTGAGGTCGTAGCCCATGGCGCTCCTCCCTGGCGATATTGTTTGTCACGCTGGAGGACATTCTACGCAAGGCGTCGCAAAGTGCCAGCACGCGCAAGGGCATGGGTTGCTTGAGAAAATGCAGGTGGACACGCCGTCGGGAGGGGCCAAGATGGGCCTTGCCTCACTGATGTGGCCCGTTAGGCCGCTCCCAACGTGTCGTTCGCAGAGAAGCCGCTACGCCATGGCCCGAACAGATGCCGTGTCGCTTAGCGGCCATTCTCGCCCGGTGGCGTCATGGCTCACCTCCGTTGCGGTGCGGATCCGATGGTGAATGATCCGCAGGGCTGACAAAATCGTCCTCCTATCGGCGCGGGCTGTCAACCCTGACGGTCATTCACACATTAGTGAAGCTTAAGCCGTTCGCGTCATTTTGCCCCAACTCTTAAGCGAGGCCCACAGGCCGCGATCGAGACGGAAGCGGTCGATCGGCACCGAGCTGTTGAGCGCGCGGCTGCGGCCGAGTCCGGCGCTCGTCCATTGGAAGCCGCACTTCTCCAACACGCGGCGCGATGCCGGATTGGTGACGCGCGCGGACGAATGCAGCGCGTCGTAATGAAATCGCTCGAAGGCATAGTCGACCACCGCGCGCGCCGCTTCGGTGGCAAAACCGTTGCCCCAGTAGCGCACGCCGATCCAGTAGCCGATCTCCGGGTTATCGCCTTCGCCTTGGCCGACGCCGCAGGCGCCGATGATCGTGTCGTCATCGAGCGTGATCAGGAACGCGCTCTCGCTCCGCGTCTCGTTCGCCCACGTTACGTATTGTCTTGCATCCGCGATGCCGTACGGATGCGGAATGCGCGCGGTGTTCTCCGCGATGCGACGATCGTTCGCGAGCTTCGCAATCGTTTTAGCGTCCCCGAGCTGCGGCGCGCGCAGGATCAGCCGCTCGGTCTCGAGGACGGGGGTACTTCTTTCCCGTCGGCTCTCCGCGGGTATTTCCAGCAAGGTCATGGCACAGGCTCCTTCTTTGAAAACACTTAAGGGGAGCCGGCATCCCGTCTCCCCTTGGAAAGAGCCCGTTTGGGCCCGCCGGTTCGACAGATGCCGGCGGATCCCGATTGGTCCACCGTCTTATTCGGCCGTTGCCTCCGTCGTCATCGGAAGTACGGAAACGAAGATTCGGCCTTTGGCTTTGGTACGGAACTCCACTTTCCCATCGAGGCGCGCATACAACGTGTGATCCTTGCCGACGCCTACGTTGCGGCCGGCATGCCACTTGGTCCCGCGCTGGCGCGCGAGGATATTGCCCGCAATGACGTTCTCGCCGCCGAACAGCTTGATGCCGAGCCGCTGTCCGCCCGAGTCACGCCCGTTGCGCGAAGATCCACCTGCTTTCTTATGCGCCATCGTTATTCGCCCTAACTCGCCGTTTTGTTACTCCGATTCCATGACGGAATCATCACACAAATTTTGATAACACGCGCTGTTGAACGTCTGTTTACCTTTCGGCACCTCTAGAACAGAAGAATCCGGCGAAATTCCGGCTACTTCTTCTTTGTCTTGGAGGCGCCGCCCTTGGGTTTTGCCGCCGCTCTGCCGACCTTCGCTTTCGGCGCCTTGGCTTTCGCTTTCGGCTTGGCTTCGCCTTCCGTGCCCGCCTCGGCGGCTGCTTGCGGCTTTGGTCTTGCGACGGGACGCGGTTTGGCTTCCTTGCTCGGCGCTTTGCCGTCGGTCAGGATTTCGGTGATCCGGATCAGCGTGAATTCCTGCCGGTGTCCGCGCTTGCGCCGCGAATTCTTCCGCCGCCGTTTCTTGAATGCGATGATCTTCGGCCCGCGACCCTGCGAGATCACTTCGGCGGCGACGCTCGCGCCGGCAATCGTCGGCGCCCCGAACTTCGGCGCTTCCCCGCCCAGCATGAGCACGTCGCCGAGCTGGATGATCTGGCCCGGCTCGCCCTTGATCTTCTCGATCTGCAGATACTGATCCTCGGCGACCCGGTATTGCTTGCCGCCGGTTTTGATGACCGCGAACATTGTCGTCGTCCCGCGCTCGATGCTGACGCCCGGATGACCGGACCGCAGCTTTTGGTTTGAATTTGGCTGTGGTTACAGGCGTTTGCCGCTGTAACGAAAGCGCGCGGACCTCGCGACCCGCGCATTTGCCATGCTTATGGCGATCCCGCCGCGGCAAGTCAAGAAAGCCGACGCGCCCCCTGATCGGGGGGAAGGGCGAGCTTTACGCTCCGTCGCCGCTAAGAAATCGCTCGAGCGTCAACGGGCTGCCCTTCTTCCCCGGCGCGCGCGGCTCGACGCCGGGAAAGCGCGACGCCTCCTCGAACCACGTTCGCCGCGGCGGAAAGCCCCACGGCCGGTTGCGCATATAGGACAGGTTCCAGCGCACCGGCTCGTTCTCGATATCCATCATCTGGTAGTGCGTGTTGAACACTTCGATGCGGTGGCCGTCGGGATCGCGGAAATAGCCGAACAGCGCGTGCCCCGGTCCGTGCCGGCCGGGACCGAATTCGAGATTGCCGCCGAATCCGAAACTGCCGGCGATGTCGCATGCCTTCAGGATATGTGCCGCATCGGGAACGCTGAACGCAGCGTGATGAAACCGCGGACCGGCGGCATTCGCGAACACGATGTCGTGCGGATTGCCCTTGCGTTGCAGGAACACGAAGACGAGTTCGTCGCTGTTGTCGACCGCGATGAATTCCGACAGGCGAAACCCGAGCGCGGAGTAGAACTCGCACGCCTTCTGCACATCGGGACAGAGTATCTGCATGTGGTCGATGCGCAGCGGGCAGGCGCCCTTGTGCTGCGGGAACTGCACCACGAGCCGCGGCCGCGTCTCCATCGTGGCGCAGAATTCGAGCGGCGTGCCGACCGCGTCCGACACCTGCAGCGTCCGCCCCTGGTGCGGCGCCTCGACCCACTTGGCCGGCAGATTGGCGCGTTCGAAATAGGCCTTGGCTTTTTCGAGATCGTCCTCGGTGTAGACGCGCAGGCCCACGCGCTCGCACATCGGCGCCTCCTTGGCGTGCTTGAGCACGAGGCTGTGGTGGCAGGCCTCCTCCATGCCGCGCAGATAGAGCGTGCCGGCATCCTCGTCGCTCACCGCAAATCCCAGCGCGTCGACGTAGAAAGCGCGGCTCGCGCCCAGGTCCTTCACCGTCAGCACGACATGGCTGGCCCGCGTGGTGTTGAACGGGGCCGGATAGGCGGCGCGAGGGATGGCCATCCGAGAACTCCTTTGTCGCGCCGCCACATTGGCCCGACGACGCGCCGCATTGCAACGACCCCGCAGAGGGTTTCGGAGCGCCGCCGGTTGCGATAATCTGGAGGGAACAACAACCCCCGCGGCCGACAGCGCGGGATCGATCGGGGAGACCGCCGATGTTCCTTGCCCGCGTAATCCTGGCATTCGTGATCGTGCTCACGCTCGTGCTCGGCCTGCACGCCGAGGACTATCCGTCGCGGCCGATCACCCTGATCTTGCCGCTCGGCGCCGGCGGCGCCATGGATGTCTTGGCGCGCGGCCAATTCGAGCCGCAACTCAAGGAGCGTCTGGGCAAGCCGGTCATCGTCGAGAACCGCACCGGCGGCGGCACGGTGATCGCGGCCACGGCCGTCGCAAAATCGCCGCCCGACGGCTACACGCTGTTCTTCACGCCGGCCGGCACGCTGACCACCAACGTGACGCTCTACAAGCAATTGCCCTACGATCCGGCCAAGGATTTCGTGCCGATCGCCATGACCTCGACGGTCGCCTTTATTCTGGTGATCAATCCGTCGCTGCCGGTCAATTCGATGGCCGACCTCGTCAAATATGCCAAGGAGCATCCGGGGCAGTTGACCTACGGCTCGACCGGCATCGGCGCGACGCCGCATCTTGCATTCGAGATGCTCCAGCGCATGACCGGCATCAAGTTGAACCACGTGCCCTATCGCGGCATGCCGCAGGCGACGAGCGACGTGGTCGCCGGGCACATTCAGATGGTCTTCACCGACCCGACGGTCGGGCCGCCGCTGATTGCCGAGGGCAAGCTTCGCGCTTTGGCGGTGTCGTCGCTCACGCGCATTTCCTCCGCCCCCAACGTCCCGACCCTGAACGAGCTCGGGTTCAAGGATTTCGAGGCGGTGTCCTGGCACATGATCGTCGGGCCGGCCGGAATTCCCAAGGACATCGTCAATCGGCTCAACGCCACCTTCAAGGCGATCGGCGCGACGCCCGAATTCCGCGCCCAGGTGGAGCGCATGGGCCTGACCGCGGTCGACACGCCCCCGCCCGATGAACTCAAGCGCTATCTCGACCGTGAAATCACGCGCTGGGGCCAGCTGGTGAAGGACGTCGGCATCGCCGGCACCCAGTGATTCAAGTGATTCATGTGCCGGCCGGAGGCCGTCTGGCCCACGTTCTCGGCGCGCGCGAATGGCGTCCCAAATACCCGCGCTTGTCTCCGCTGCCGCGCTTGGCTAGAAAGCGCCAATCCGATCTCGGATGATTTACGACCACGCCGGGTTGGCCACGGAGAGGTGGCAGAGTGGTTGAACGCACCGCACTCGAAATGCGGCATACGGGTAACCGTATCGGGGGTTCGAATCCCTCCCTCTCCGCCACCAGCCTTTCCGCCGACTTTCGCCGATATGCGCAAATCTCTTACAATCTTATGTATTAACTACGCTTTTTAGCCTGAGACCGTTCGCCTGCCTTCCTTGACTTCCGCCGGTATGCGCCCCACATTTGTGGAAGCATTTGTGGGAGTACGGTTTATGTCGCGACCAATCGGCCAGCTTTCAGCGGTCGAGCTTGGCAAACTCGCCAAACGGCGCGGGATGCACTGCGACGGCGGCGGTCTCTATCTGTGCGCCGATCCGCCGAATGGTGCGTCATGGGTGTTCCGCTTCATGCTGAATGGCCGTGCGCGTGCGATGGGGCTTGGGCCTTACCCCGCGATCCCGCTCGCAAAGGCACGTGAACTTGCTACTGCGCAGCGCACGCTCAAAGCTCTTGGCAAGGACCCGATAGAAGCGCGCAACGCAGAGCGCACACGCACGCGACTTGAAGCGGCGCGAGCGCAGACCTTCAAGCAATGCGGCGAAGCCTACATCAAGGCGCATCGGCCATCATGGAGCAACGCGAAGCACGCCCAGCAATGGGAGAACACGCTGGCGACTTATGTGTATCCAGAGATTGGCAGTCTGCCCGTGGCATCAATCAACACCACGCTTGTGCTCAAAGTGCTGGAGCCGATTTGGACAACTAAGGCTGAGACTGCGAGCCGCGTGCGCCAGCGTATCGAGAAGATATTGAGTTGGGCCACAACGCGCGAGTTCCGAACAGGCGAAAACCCGGCCCGCTGGCGCGGCCACCTTGACCAACTGCTACCGGCACAATCGAAGGTTCGCACAGTCGAACATCATGCCGCGCTGCCTTATGCAGAGTTGCCCGCGTTCATGGCTAAGCTGCGAGGTGAGGAAGGCGTTAGCGCCCGTGCCTTTGAGTTCGCCATTCTGACAGCGTCGCGCACAAGCGAAGTGATTGGTGCGCGCTGGAATGAGATTGACCTAAAGAACAAGCTTTGGATCGTGCCAGCCGAGCGCATGAAGGCAGGCAAAGAACATCGTGTGCCTTTAAGCAAAGCTGCGATTGCCGCCCTTGAGAAGGTCAAACCGACCAAAGTGGACGGCGATGCGTGTGTGTTCCCCGGTGGCAAACCGGGTCAGTCGTTATCCAACATGGCCTTCCTGATGCTGTTGCGCCGTATGAAGCGTACCGACCTCACTGCGCATGGCTTCCGCTCTACATTCCGTGACTGGTGCGCAGAGCGGACCAGCTTTCCGAGTGAGGTCTGCGAAATGGCTTTGGCGCACACGATCAATAGCAAAGTGGAGGCTGCGTAC
>Ga0187765_10000101_pt1 | contig 28919 bp, 25 predicted proteins | sample 0216_QUI02_MP05__3_FD_133018 | JGI IMG/M metagenome (GOLD analysis project Ga0187765, IMG submission 133018) | Tropical peat soil microbial communities from peatlands in Department of Meta, Colombia - 0216_QUI02_MP05_10_MG | ecosystem: Environmental > Terrestrial > Soil > Wetlands > Peat ...
AGGTTCGGTGGCCTTGCTTATTCCTGCGACCTCAGCGGTATTCCGGTATCGAGCCTTGATGCATTAAGCACACTCGACGTCTGGATCGTCGATGCGCTCCGCTATACACCGCATCCAAGCCATTTCTCCGTCGACGATGCACTGCGTTGGATTGACCGAATGCAGCCGCGCCGCGCGATCCTTACCAATCTGCACGCTGATCTCGACTATGACGCGCTACGCAGCAGGCTACCTGCGCATGTAACGCCGGCTTTCGACGGCATGACGGTGACACTCGCGGAAGCCGAGCAAAATCGCGCTGCCGTGTAGTTGTTCCATAATATTCCTTATGCGAATCGGGCTGGCTAGACGGGTACAAAGCGAGGAACGCCCTGCCCGGGTTCACCAAACTCCGGGAAGCAAGCGCCAGCGTACCCGGCGCGTATAGTCGGCATAGCCATCCAACTGGCTTTGCAGCATACGATCCTCGTTGCGCACGCGATAAAGCAGGAACGGTATCGTGATGGCGATGAGGAACGCGGCGGCAAGCCACGAGCCGAGCGCGACTCCGCTTGCCACCAGGATCAAAATGCCGGCGCTGTAGCCTGGATGCCGAATGAACGCATATGGGCCGCTGCTGACGACGACGTGCCCTCGATCTGACTGGATGCGCACGACGGACGAAAAGAATCGGTTCTCCAACATCGCCCAAAAAGCAAAGGCATAACTCGCGACAATGATGAACAGCGCGAGCGCTTGCAGCCACGGCGGTACATTGTCGCTCCAATGCAAGCGGCCTCGATCCAACCCCGCGATCATCCAATGTGCCAGCAAAACAAGATTAAGAAGCCGCAGCCCTAGCGGAGTTGGTTTGCCGCCGGGCCGCATGCGCTCCTGCAGGAGCCCGCGATCAAGCAGCGCGAAGGCGGCGACGAAGACGATGGCGAGGATCGCCAAATAGACCCAGAACACCGCAATTGCGAAAGTACCCGCCGAGACGAACAGCACGGCGCCCGCGCAAACCAAAAGCGCGGCAGCACGGAGATAGGCTGAGACGGGCATGGCAGCCGCTCGCAGCGATATTCGAGCTCTGATAGGGTCCGCACCTCGCCGCCATGGGCGGCTGCGGCGATTGTATCAGGATTTTTTATGATGACTCCCTCACGCGAGATCGGGCGCCTTCTCGAAATCATGGCGGCGCTCCGCACCCCGGAGACCGGATGCCCTTGGGATTTAGCGCAAAATTTCTCGACGATCGCACCCTACACCTTGGAGGAAGCCTACGAGGTCACCGACGCGATCCTGCGCGGCGATCTTGCCGACCTCAAGGATGAGCTCGGGGACCTGTTGCTTCAGGTCGTGTTCCACGCCCGCATGGCGGAAGAACAGGGCGCGTTCGATTTCGGCGACGTTGTGCAAGCAATCACCGAAAAACTCGTCCGCCGGCACCCGCACGTTTTCGCGGACGAAACCTCGTCCACGCCTCGCGCTGTCGAAGGGCTTTGGGAGCGTATCAAAGCAGAGGAAAAAGCGACGAACAAAACCGGCCAGACCGGCGCGCTTGCCGGTGTGCCTCTCGCCCTTCCTGCTCTGTCGCGGGCACTTAAATTGCAAGAGAAAGCGAGCAAAGTCGGATTTGACTGGAATGATCCCCGCGCGGTCTTGCGTAAAATTCGCGAGGAAGCCGACGAGATCGAAGCCGAGCTTGACCGGTCAGAATTGGACAAGGCAGCGACCGGGGCCGAGATTGGCGATCTGTTGTTTGCCGTAGTGAATCTGGCGCGCCATCTTGATGCAGATCCGGAAACCGTATTGCGGCAGACCAATCTGAAGTTCGAACGGCGGTTTGCCGCGATCGAGCGGGCGCTCGCGGGCCGTGGCAAAACTCCGCAACAGGCAAGCTTGGCCGAAATGGACACGCTTTGGGATGAAGCGAAGGAAGCCGAATAAGCCTCCGATCAATGCTCGCGCCGTTCTCCCGGGGTAAGGGAGAACTTGGCCCTCACCCTTGCAGCTTTCTCGGGATCGGCGCGGACGGTCATGGCGATCGCGCCGTTTTCATCGATCGACTTGTTGAGGACTTCGGTGTGGCGGTGAAGCCAGCTGACGCCCGCCCCGTCGGCCGGATCGAGACGAAGGTCGATGACCTCACGGTTGGCGGCAAGCCGCGTCTCCATTGCTGCGGCGAGTTTCTCAAGCCCCTCCCCTGTGGTCGCCGAAACCAATACAGGCCGATCGGCGGGGCTTCGTCGTTCGGCCACATTTGCAAGACGCTCCCGGGCGGCGTGGTCCAGTCGGTCGATTTTATTCCACACCTCGATCAGAGAGCGCCGATCATCACTCTCCCCGCGCGGCTCAATCCCGAGCTCGTGCAGGATCTTCTCGACGTCCTGCAATTGCGCCTCGGCGTCCTCGTGGGAAACATCGCGCACGTGCAAAATGACGTCGGCCTCGACTACTTCCTCGAGCGTGGCACGGAATGCGGCGATCAGCATGGTCGGCAAATCGGAGATGAAACCGACCGTGTCGGAAAGAATAATCCGCGCGCCATGCGGCAGCGCTACCGCTCGCAGGGTCGGATCCAACGTCGCAAACAGCATATCCGCCGACAACACGCTCGCCTGGGTCATCCGATTGAAAAGTGTCGATTTACCCGCGTTGGTGTAACCGACCAGTGCGACGATCGGATATGGCACGCGTCTTCGGCTGATCCGATGCAGCGCGCGGGTTCGCTTGACCGTAGCAAGTTCGCTTTCGATTTTGGCGAGCCGCTCGTCGATCATGCGGCGGTCGGCCTCCAGCTGCGTTTCGCCAGGGCCGCCGAGAAAGCCAAAGCCGCCACGCTGGCGCTCAAGGTGGGTCCAGGAACGCACCAGCCTGCTCTTTTGATAGGTCAAATGCGCATGCTCGACTTGCAGCGCGCCTTCGCGGGTGTGGGCACGACGGCCGAAAATCTCCAGGATCAATCCGGTGCGATCCAGGACTTTCGCATTCCAAGTTGTTTCCAAGTTGCGCTGCTGCACCGGCGACAGCGCGCAATCCATGACCACGATGCCGGCATCGAAGCTTTTAACCAGGCCAGAAACCTCTTCGACCTTACCCTTGCCGAGATAAGTCGCCGGCCGCAATGCATTGAGCATGACGATGCCGGATTGTTCGACATCGAGGTCGATGGCGCGGGCGAGGCCAATCGCCTCATCAAGTTTGGCCGCCGGCGCCCGCTCGCCTGTATTTTTCGGCGATCGGCGCAGGATCGGCTCGATCACCAGCGCCCGGCCGGTGCTGGCGCCCTCTCCGCGTCTGTCCGTCGCTTGGCCGGACTGGCGCTGCGCCAACGGGCGCGTGTCGCGACGGCGCGGCTCCAATCGAACCTATTCCCCGGGAGGCGCTTCTTCAGCGCCTTCGAACAGCTGCACCGGATGACCTGGCATGATCGTTGAAATGGCGTGCTTATAAACAAGCTGCGAGTGCCCGTCACGACGCAACAGCACGCAGAAATTATCGAACCAGGTAACTACGCCCTGCAGCTTCACGCCATTCACCAGGAAGATGGTGAGTGGGATTTTGTTTTTGCGGACGTGGTTTAGGAAAGTGTCTTGCAGATTTTGTGCGCGGTCGGCTGCCATGGCCGTTATCCCGTTCTTTGTGCCGCGAGCCCCTGCCCCACGGCCCTTTTCTTGGCCTTTACAAGCGTTTTCACCTCTGCTTGCGATCCTGCAGAGCGGGGCCGAACTATGTTGCCGGTATTAGAAGGCGCGGCGGGCGGCGATGCAAGCCCAAGTTCAAGGCGGATTTAGGCTTATCCCGCCTCCGCGAAACCATGGTATGCACGCCGCAATGCGATCGCCACCGGGCCGGGCTTGCCCTCCCCAATTAGCCGCTCATTGACCCGTACGACCGGCAGCACAATCTGGCTTGCGGACGTAATAAAAGCCTCGCGTGCTCCGTAGGCTTCCTCAAGCGTGAAGCCTCGCTGCTCGACGGCAAGGCCCTGGGCCTCGACGGCATCGAACAAAACGGTGCGAGTGATGCCGCGCAAAATCGCGTTGTCCGCGTGCCGCGTGACCAGCGTCCCAGCCGGTGTAACGATCCACACATTGGCCGATGAGGCCTCCGTCACGATACCCGCCGCATCGACGAACCAGACATCGCGAGCACCTCGGTCGATCGCCGTCTGCCTTGCCAGCACATTGGGCAATAGTCCTATCGTCTTGATGTCCACGCGCCCCCAGCGATTATCTGGCGCTGTGACCACTGCGATGCCGCGCTCTGCGAGTGCTTCGTTGCGCACCTTGTTGAGTGCCCGCGCGGTGACCACGACGCTCGGTCGCACCTCCGGCATCGGAAAGGCGTGATCGCGTCGGGCTACGCCTCGGGTAATTTGCACATAGACAATGCCGTATCGAATGCGATTCCGGGCCACCACTTCGCGCATGACGATACCAAGCGCGTTCAGCGGCATCGGCGTGCGGATGCGCAATTCGCCAAGGGAGCGTTTCAGCCTATCAAGATGCCGCCGCTCATCAATGAGAAGGCCGCCCCTAACCTCGCATACTTCATAGACACCGTCGCCGAACTGATAGCCGCGATCTTCAACATGGACCTTGGCGTCGGCGAACGGCAGATAACGGCCATTGACGTAAGCGATGCGGGACATGGAAATCAGATGTCAGAGACCGGATGTCGAAGATCAGATATTACTGCTCCAAAAGGCAAAGGCCGAAGATCGAAATCAGATTCATCGGATATTCAGATATCTCATCTCTGCATCTCGCGTCAGATGTCCGACGTTAGTCGATTCCCAGTGCCTTAAGCTTGCGATGCAGCGCCGAGCGCTCCATACCGACAAACTCGGCCGTGCGTGAAATGTTGCCGCCAAAACGATTGATCTGCGCCAACAGATATTCGCGCTCGAAGACCTCTCGCGCCTCGCGCAATGCCAGACTCATCAGATGCTCGCCGCCGTTGCCATTCGGCATATTCGGGATCATCGAGCCGACATCCTGCGGTAACATCGATGCGGTAATCACAGCTTGCGGTTCGCCACCGGCAAGGATCATCAGCCGCTCCACATTATTGCGGAGCTGGCGGACATTTCCGGGCCAATCGTGCGATTGCAGCACCGCAAGAGCATCGGCGCCCACAGTGCGCTTGGGCAGACCGGTGGTCTGTGAAATCTGGGTCATGAAAAACTCGACCAGTTCAGGAATATCTTCCCGCCGTTCGGCCAAACCGGGGACGCGGATCGGAACCACCGATAAGCGGTGATAGAGGTCCTCCCGGAATTTGCCGGCGCCGATATCGGCCTCGATGTTGCGGCTGGTCGACGACACGATTCGCACGTCGACGGTCACTTTCGTGCTGCCGCCGACCCGCTGGAAAGTTTGATCGACTAAAACGCGCAAAATCTTGTTCTGCGTTTCGCGCGGCATGTCGGCAATTTCGTCGATGAACAAGGTGCCGCCGTGTGCTTCCTCGAGCGCGCCAACCTTGCGACTTGTCGTACCGTTGCCGCCTTCGATACCGAACAACTCGGTTTCCATGTGCTCCGGCGTGATCGCGGCCGCGTTGATAACCACGAATGGCGCATTGGCGCGGCTTGAATGGGCATGAATTGTCCGCGCCGCAAGTTCCTTGCCGCTGCCGGACGGCCCGACAATGAGAACGCGGCTATTCGTGGGCGACACCTTTTCGATGGTCTGGCGCAACTGATTGACCGCCGGCGAATGTCCGACCAGCGTCGCGGCAAGAGGCGCAAACTGTTTGAGTTGCTGTACTTCGCGCTTGAGGCGCGAATTCTCGAGTGCGCGCTCGGCGACGAGCAACAGGCGATCGGCCTTGAACGGCTTTTCGATGAAATCATAGGCGCCGCGCTTGATTGCTGATACCGCCGTTTCGATGTTGCCATGTCCAGAAATCATGACGATTGGCAATTCGGGGTGCTGCTGCTTGAGGCTGTCGAGCAGTTGTAAACCGTCAAACCGGCTGCCTTGGAGCCAGATATCGAGGAAGACGAGATTCGGACGACGCGCAACGACTGCCGCCAGCGCTTCATCGCTGTCGCGGGCCGTGCGGGTGCTATGACCTTCATCCTGCAGGATGCCCGCGACCAGCTCGCGGATATCCGCCTCATCGTCCACGATCAGGATGTCGGATGCCATGCTGTGACCGTTGTCCTATCCTGAATTATTCCGCCGCCGTGCGCGCTTCGAGCAGCGGCTGTTCTGCAGCGGCCCCGGATGCGGGTTCGGCGTTGAATCGCAATTGCATCCAAGCGCCCCGAGCGCCGGGACTGTTCTCCGACGCGTCGCGCAATTCCAGTCGCCCGCCGTGCTCCTCTAAAATGCGACCGACGATAGCAAGGCCAAGGCCGGTCCCTTTTTCTCGGGTCGTGACGTAGGGTTCGAGGAGGCGCGCCCGGTTTTCCCTCGGCAGCCCAATGCCGTTGTCAATCACGTCAATGACGACGTCCTTGCCGTCGGGCTGCGCTCGCACAGTGATGCGTCCGCGCCCGAGCTCGGCTGGCGGCACGGCGCTGATCGCTTCTGTTGCATTCTTGATGATGTTCGTCAGGGCTTGCGAGATCAGCCGCCGATCGAAGCGTGCCGGCATTGCTTCAGCCTTCAATTCAACATTGAAATCGGTTTCGGAGTGAGCGACGCGCAGCAGGAACACGACCTGACGCACGGTATCGGCCACATCCTCATCGGCAATCACTGCCTTCGGCATGCGGGCAAAGCGGGAGAACTCGTCCACCATGCGCTTGATATCGTCGACTTGCCGGACGATCGTCTCGGTGCATTGTTCGAACACCGCTGGATCGTCAGAGATTGTTTTGCCGTATTTGCGACGCAACCGTTCGGCTGAGAGTTGAATTGGTGTCAGCGGGTTCTTGATCTCGTGCGCAATCCGCCGCGCTATATCGGCCCATGCCGAGGAGCGTTGCGCCAATACAAGTTCCGTAATGTCGTCGATCGTGATCACGTAGCCGTGTTCAGCCTCCTTCGCCTGCTCGCTGGTGACGCGGACGGAATAGTTTCGTTCTTGCCCATTCCGCATCATCGCCAGCTGTTTTTGGACGAGACGCTGATTGCCGTTCCGCGCTGCTTCGAAGATTTCACTTAGTTCGGGCGCAACCTGCGCAAGCGGCAGACCGAGAATTTCGGTTTCGGATCGAGCCATCAGGCGCTCGGCCGAGCGGTTCACAATGGAAATGCGTCCATCAGCATTGACGCCGATGACACCGGCGCTAGCGCCCGCGAGCACCGCTTCGGTGAAGCGGCGCCTACTGTCGATGAGGTCGCGCGCGCGCACAATGTCCTCGTGCTGGGTGCGCAGTTCATGAGTCATTTTGTTGAACGTCTCGCCTAATCGGGCGAGATCGCCTTCCGAGCGGCGCACCGGAACTTGAATATCCAGATTGCCGGTCGAGACCACGTTTGCGGCCCCGATTAAGCGGCGAATGGGAGCAACCAGGCGATTGGCAAAATCCAATCCGATCCAGGCCGCCGAGAGCAGGACGATGAGTGCGATGATCGCAAACATCAGCCCGAAGGCAATCTGGATGCCGAGGCGGCGCGCCTCGAGATTGGCGAATTCGCCGACGCTCTCCTGAGTCGAGCGCAGTTGCGCCACCACCCGAGGATCGAGGATGCGCGCGGCGTAAAGATACATGTCATCGTAGCCGTGGAGTTTGACTACCGCGGCGAGATGATTGTCCTCGGGAATGAGTGCGACCCGAGGCTCCGTTTCATTAACTTCGGCGAGCAGGTTGGGCGTCGGCAGGACGATTTTCTTGTCAATCGCCACGCCGGCTTTTTCGACCGTCGTACCGTCAGCTTTGAGAATAAGCGCCGCGGAAAGATTACGTCCGGCAGCTTGCGCGCCAACGATCTTTTGGAATTGATCGCGGTTAGAATCGAAAATCGGCTTGGCGCGACCGAGATCGTACGCCATTGCCAATAGATCGCTGCGTATCGCCTCGGCATGCTCAGTGACGTAAGCGTTGGCGACGATCAACGATTGCTCGATCATCGCGCGCGTGCGCGTCGAAAAGAATCGGTCGAGCCCGCGATCGAGCGTCGTGCTGGCCACGACCGAGACCAGTACGGTCGGCACCGCCGCGATCACAGCGAACAGGCCGACGATTTGAACATGGAGCCGGGACCCTGCGCGGCCGCGTCGGCGCGCCTGCACGACCTTCCAGACCTCGCGTCCGATAATGCCAAGTAGCAGCAGTCCGGTTACGACATTACCGAGCAAAAGTTCGACCACGACCTCATGGACAGGTGCAATCGGAGTGAGGCCGGCAAGCACCAGGAAGGTCGCTGTGGCCGACAGCAGCGCGACGCCAACGGCGCACGCACCCATAAGCCTGGACGTAAACGGCACAGGCGTAATGCCCGCCGAGTCCAGCGCGGCTACTTGGTCAACCGTCGCCATGTCAAAAAGTCCGGAGCCTGCCCTTGGCTGAAAACCGGCCGGATGAGCAATGAAATGGCCCACCCCACCCGAGTGATGCTTTTATACAACAATGTTGCCCGATTGCGACAATAACGGGGCAACCGGTACCGGCCGGCAACGAAAGCTGCCGTGGTTTTGCAGGGCTTTAGCCGGTTCCAGTGCGATAGACTTGAATATCCAAATCGCGGATCTTCTTGCGTAAAGTGTTGCGGTTTACGCCTAGAAGATCGGCCGCTCGGATTTGATTGCCGCGGGTGGCGGCCAAGGCGGCAGTGACCAGCGGTCCTTCGACCTCGCGCAAAATGCGATGATAGAGGCCGGGCGGTGGCAAATCGCCGTCGAACCCGCCAAAATATCTGGACAGATAGCGTTCGACCGCGTTGGAGAGATTCTCATCGCTTCCGTGACTTTCGCCGGGCGCGGCCAAGGTCGGCTGCGACAATTCCGCGTCGACGACAGCCGCGGTGATCGTCTCCTGCGGATAAAGCGCGGCCAGCCGACGTGCCAGATTCTCCAATTCACGGACGTTGCCCGGCCAGCGATGTCGCTTGAGGCGATCGAGCGCAGCCTGATCGATCTGCTTCGGCGGCAGGCCTTCGCGTTCCACCAACGCAAAAAAATGGCGGATCAAATCGGGAATGTCTTCGCTGCGCTCGCGTAGCGGCGGCAGCCGCAGTGGCACGACATTGAGACGGAAGAACAGATCCTCGCGAAACAGGCCTTGCTGGATCAACTGCCGCAAATCTTTGTTGGTCGCGGCTATGATGCGCACATCGGCTCTGATCGGAGTGCGGCCGCCAACGGTTGTGTATTCGCCTTGCTGCAACACGCGCAGAAGCCGCGTCTGCGCTTCCATCGGCATGTCGCCTATTTCGTCGAGAAATAGCGTACCGCCCTCCGCCTGCTCGAAACGCCCTGAGCTGCGTGTATTCGCGCCTGTGAAGGCGCCCTTCTCGTGACCGAACAATTCCGACTCGATCAGGTCACGCGGGATCGCCGCCATGTTTATAGCCACGAATGGTCCGTTGCGGCGCTTGCCATAGTCGTGCAATGCGCGGGCGACCAGTTCTTTGCCCGTGCCGGATTCGCCGGAGATCATAACTGTCAGGTCGGTCTGCATAAGGCGCGCCAACACACGATAGATTTCCTGCATTGCCGCTGAGCGACCGACCAGCGGGATCGACTCAAAGTCTTCCGATTTCGGTGCGGGCCGTGGTTTCTCCTTCGGCTCCGACAGCGCGCGGCCGACGATTGCTATCAGTTCTTTAAGATCGAACGGCTTGGGCAGATACTCGTAAGCGCCGCGTTCGGATGCTCGAATGGCCGTCATGAAGGTATTTTGCGCGCTCATGACGATGATCGGCAGGTCGGGCCGCGCCTTCTTGATGCGCGGCAAGAGGTCGAACGCGCTTTCGTCAGGCAAAAGCACATCGCTGATGATCAGATCGCCGTCGCCCTGACCGATCCAACGCCATAGCGTGGCGGCGTTGCCTGTCGAGCGCACTTCATAGCCGGCGCGCGACAGCGCCTGGCTTAGAACGGTCCGGATCGCCGCATCATCATCGGCTACGAGAATACTGCCTGCGGGCATCAACGATTCCCTTGCGCTGGTGGGCGGTTCTCCGGCTGGCCACCCTCGCCGCCTGAAGTCGCGGCATATTTCGGCATGAGGATACGAAACACCGTGCGTCGCGGTTGCGACTCGCATTCAATGATTCCGCCGTGATCGCCGACGATCTTCGCTACCAGTGCGAGCCCGAGCCCGGAGCCCGTAGGCTTTGTGGTGACGAACGGATCGAACAGATGCGGCATCAATTCATCGGGCACGCCCGGTCCATTGTCGCGGACACAGAACTCGAGCGGTAAGGAAATGCGCGCATTGGCGCCCGGCAGCGACAACCGCACGCCGGGTCGAAACGCGGTTGACAGGCCGATCTCGCCGCCGCTTGCCGTTTCGCCGATCGCCTCGGCGGCGTTCTTGACCAGGTTCAAGAATACCTGGACTAGGTAATCACGATTGGCGAGGACCGGCGGCAATGACGGATCGTAATCCTCGACGAATTTGATGTGCCGCGCGAATCCGGATTGCGCCAGACGTTTAACGTGGTCGAGCACCACATGAATGTTGATCGGCTCTCGTTCGACCGGTCGTTCGTCGCTGAAGACTTCCATGCGGTCGACCAGTTTGACGATGCGATCCGCTTCCTCGCAGATCAGCCGCGTCAAAGCACGATCATCGTCCTCGACCGATTGTTCGAGGAGCTGCGCGGCGCCGCGAATACCCGAAAGCGGATTTTTGATTTCGTGGGCGAGCATGGCGGCGAGCGCAATGACCGAACGCGCGGCGCCGCGATGCGTGAGCTGGCGGTCCATCTTGTCGGCAATTGTGCGCTCCTGCAGCATCACCACGACGTAGTCCGGCTGTTCTGGCAATGGTGCGACATGCAGATCGACCAGCCGGTCGCCGGGGTTGCGCGGCGTGCCGAGGTCGACCTTGTATTCGTTCACGGCGGCGCCGCGCCGGCGCACTTGTTCGACCAGCACAAGCAGGGGACTGCCGAACGGGACCAGTTCGCGAAGCAAGTGCCGCCGCAAAAGCGGCAGTGAAACTTCGAAAAAGGCTTCGGCCGCGGCGTTGGCATCGACGACCTTGCCATCAGGTGCAACGACGATCACCGGATGCGGCAATGCGTTAAGAACGGCATCCGCCGGCGTTCCGGCCAGCAGAGTTTCAACGACGCTCATTAAGCCTTATCCCTGCTGGCTGCCGCGGCACCTGCAAAAGTGCTGCAAATGCAAAGCCCTAGGCCCAGTGCCCACATTCAGACGCAAGATTGCAGATTGCTGCACATCCGTTAGGCAACCTAAAATCACTGCATATAGTTTAGCCAGTTTTGGGCGCGGTGCAAGTGCTGCAGTGCAATATCGGCCGGCCAGTGTGCATTGGAGTGATTTTGACAACAGCCCGTCCAAGCATTCGCTGGCCCCGGGAGATGCGATAAGGAAAGGCACGAGAACCGAGGGAGTCTGAATGACTGAGACAGTAGCGGCGGTGGTTGTCGCTGCGGGGCGCGGCGAACGCGCTGGAACAAGAACTCCCAAGCAATACCGGCTCATTGCCGGAGAGCCGATGATCAGCGCGACGCTGCGCGCCTTTCTTGGACACCCACGCATCGATTTCGTGCAGCCAGTGATCAATTTCAACTATCAGGACAGCTATCAACACGCGATTGCCGATCTTCAAAATCTGTTGCCGCCGGTGGCCGGCGGCGCCACCCGGCAAGCATCGGTCCGGGCCGGACTGGAAGCCTTGGCGTCTCGCACGCCTGCGCTTGTCCTTATTCACGATGCCGCTCGTCCGTTCGTAAGCGCCGCCCTGATTGACCGCGCCATCGTCGCCGGTCGGACAAGCGGCGCGGCGGTACCGGGCATCACGCTTGCTGACACGGTCAAATCGATCGACGCCAGCGCAACGGTGATTGAGACGCTCGATCGCGGTCGGCTGCGGCTCGTGCAAACGCCGCAAGCTTTCTCGTTCGGTCTGATTCTTGAGGCGCACCGGCGAGCGGCGGCGGCCGAGCGCGACAGCTTTACCGATGATGCGGCCCTCGCCGAATGGGCGGGTCAACGCGTCAGCGTCTTTGAAGGCGAGGTCGATAACCTCAAGGTGACAACTAACGACGATTTTGTCCGCGCCGAGACGAGACGGCTGATAACCCTTTCAGACGTGCGGACTGGCAATGGATTCGACGTCCATGCTTTCGCCGACGGCGATCACGTCATGCTTGCCGGGATCCGAATTGCGCATTCGCGGGGCGTGACCGGCCATTCCGATGCCGACGTCGCGCTTCATGCGTTAGTCGATGCGATACTCGGAGCCCTGGCCGAAGGCGACATTGGAGCGCATTTCCCGCCGAGCGATCCGCAATGGAAAGGCGCCGCCTCGGAGCGCTTTCTTGCCTTCGCCTGCGAACGAGTCCGCAAACGCGGCGGCATGATCGCACATCTCGATGTGACCATCGTTTGCGAGGCACCGCGGATATCGCCGCATCGCGATGCCATGCGCACGCGTATCGCCGGCATCGCCAATGTTCCAGTTGACCGCGTAGCGGTCAAAGCGACGACCAGCGAAAAGCTCGGCTTTGCCGGCCGCGGCGAAGGAATTTTCGCCATGGCGACGGCGACGATCCGGCTGCCCTGGAGCGCCGAATGAGCCAGCGAATTCTGCATGCGCGCGCCAAGCGCCTGCTTGAGCTTTATCGCGCACAGGGCTTGCGTTTGGCGACCGCGGAGTCCTGCACGGGAGGCCTCGTCGCAGCAGCGCTTACCGCGATCGCCGGGTCTTCGGACGTGTTCGAATGCAGTTTCGTCAGTTATTCGAATGAGGCCAAACAAAAGCTGCTCGGTGTTCCCGCCGTGACCCTCCGCCGCTATGGCGCAGTAAGCGGCGAGACGGCAGCAGCAATGGCCAAGGGCGCACTCAAACGATCGGGCGCCGATTGCGCGGTCTCGATTACCGGGATTGCTGGTCCGAGCGGCGGCTCAAAGAAAAAGCCTATCGGTCTCGTCCATTTTGCTGCCGTCGGCCGCAGCGGCAAGATGCTGGCGCGGCGATGTTTGTTCGGCAATGTCGGACGCCGTCGCGTGCGAGAACTCTCCGCTGCAGAAGCACTCGTGCTTTTGGCCCGGCTCGCCGAGCCAACCAACCGTCGAGACCGGCGCGGAGCCTAGCTTCCCCTGAGGCCATAAATCTGGTCTGCCCGACGTTCGAATGCCGCCGAAAAACGACGAAACGCGGCGTCGAACATTGCCCCCATCAATAGCCCGAGCGTGCGGCTGCGGAATTCGTAGCTGATAAAAAATTCCACCTCGCAGGCACCCTGCCCGGCCGGGTCAAATCGCCAGCGGTTGTTCATTTTTCGGAACGGTCCCTCGAGATATTCGACGAGAATTTCGAGCGCCGCGCGATCGAGCGTCACGCGGCTGGTGAAGGTTTCGTGTATGAGCTTATAGGCCACCGTCATGTCGGCGACGATAATCTCCCGGCCATCCGGTTCGATCGACCGTTTGCGCACGCGAAGCGATCGGCACAATGGGACAAACTCGGGATAGCGCTCGATGTCGGCGACCAGTTCGAACATTTCGGACGCGGAATGCTGCACATGCCGCTTGGTCGAAAACTGCGGCATTATTGATGCAAGGTCCGTGACGCCCTCAGTCGAGCAAAATCATCGCCCGCGTGATGTGACGAGCGTGTCAGCGGGCTCGCTGCAACCATCGAAAAGCCCTTGGCATAGGCGATCCCCGCAAGTTCCTGAAACTCCTCAGGAGGCACGAACCGCAGCACCGGATGGTGCTTGCGCGAGGGCTGCAGATATTGTCCGATGGTGAGAAAGTCGACGTCGGCAGCCCGTAAATCATCCATGACTTGCAAGATTTCATTGCGCTCTTCGCCGAGCCCGACCATGATTCCCGACTTTGTGAAAATCCCCGCGTCGATTTCTTTAACGCTTTGTAGCAGGCGGACTGACGCAAAGTAGCGAGCACCTGGCCGCACGGTGACGTATTTGGATGGAACCGTTTCCAGATTGTGATTGAAGATATCGGGACGCGCGGCGATTACAATTTTACCGGCGCCCGTTTTGCGCAGAAAATCGGGCGTCAAGACTTCGATCGTTGTAGCCGGGCAGCGGCCGCGAATGGCGCAAATGACAGCGGCAAAATGCGCCGCCCCGCCATCGTCGAGATCGTCACGATCAACCGACGTGATAACCACATGCCCAAGTCCGAGCTTTTCGGTTGCTGCGGCGACGTGCTCAGGCTCACCGAGATCGAGCGGACCCGGCAGGCCGGTTTTGACGTTGCAGAACGCGCAAGCCCGCGTGCAGGTGTCGCCCATGATCATAAAGGTAGCGTGCTTGGCTTCCCAGCACTCGCCGATGTTTGGACAACTCGCCTCCTCGCACACTGTGTGCAGATCATGTTCCCGGACGATCCGCCGGGTCTCGAGATAGCCTGGCGAGATCGGCGCTTTGACGCGAATCCAATTCGGCTTGGCCAGCACAGGTTGATCGGGCCGATGCGCCTTTTCCGGATGACGCGGGCGCGCCGGTCGCGCAACGGTGTCGATCAATACGGCCATCGCAGTGCAGGTGCCCGAAGGAAGTGTTCGCTTAACGATACTTACGGCTGCGCTCTTAGTGTCGCAAGCCGTTCGCCTGTCGCAGTTACTGATGAACGGATCGTGATGTTTTTCCAGTACTTTTTGCTCTGCACGCCACAACTTTTGCCACAATAAAAGTCCGTTGATGGTGCCCTGGGGCGCACGAAGCGTGCTAGAGCATTCCATGAGTGCAAAAAGCGGGCTGAGTTCCGGAAAAGCCGCAGCAGCGCTCGGCCTTCACAGATTTGGCTTTGGCCCGGTTGGCGATTCGATCGCTGCAGTTGCAGCCGATCCCCGTGGCGCGCTGCTAGCCGATCTTGAGCGGCCGGGTGCCGGCCAGATTGATGCGCCCGATCTGATTTCGAGCGCCAAAGCGGCGCGGGAAGTTTCCGACTTTCGCGCCGAGCGCCGGGCCGAGCAGAAGCTTGCGACCCGCCAGCAAAAACAGGCGGACGCAAGCGGCGAAGGCGAGGCCGCCTCGCAAATGGCCAAACTGCCGGGCGCGGACGGCGGCACGCCTGCGCCGAAGCCGCCACTGCCGCAGCAGATTTTTCTCAGCGAAGCCAAGGCGCGCTTTGCGGCTGCCGCCAATGCTGACATAGGCTTGGTCGAGCGCCTGGTGTGGTTTTGGTCCAACCACTTCTGCGTTTCGGCCGATAAAGATGCCGCCATGGTCGGCGCTTATGAACGCGAGGCCATTCGCCCGCACGTGCTCGGCCGCTTCGCCGATCTTTTGCAAGCGGTGGAGAGCCATCCGGCGATGCTGCTCTACCTCGACAACGTGCAGTCCATGGGCACGGATTCAATTGCCGGCATCAACCAGGACAAGGGCCTTAATGAGAATCTCGCGCGCGAGACGCTGGAATTGCACACGCTCGGGGTGCGCAGCGGCTACAGCCAAACCGATGTGACCAATTTCGCTAAGGTCCTCACCGGCTGGAGCTGGCTGCGTCCCGAAGAGCCGATCCATGGCGGCGAATTCGTCTTCGTACGGCGTTTCCATGAGCCGGGCGATCAGGTCGTGCTCGGCAAGCGTTACGCCGACAATGGCCTCGATCAAGGGCGCGCCGTGCTTGCCGATCTGGCGCGACATCCGGCGACGGCGCAGCACATTGCCGAAAAGCTTGCGCGGCACTTTATCGCCGACGATCCACCGCCGCCGCTGGTGAGGAAACTCGCCAAGACGTTTCTGGATACAGACGGCAATCTCAAAGAAGTAACGCGAATATTGGTGACCGCCGATGAATCGTGGACCGCGCCGCGGCAAAAGCTCAAACCCCCCGTGGAGTGGATAGTGGGCGTCGTTCGTCTCACAGGGACCGAGGCGGATATTCCCATCGGCCGGATCATGAATGCGCAAGTGGCACTCGGCGCGCCGCTGTGGCGGCCGCCGGCGCCGAACGGATATTCGGACAATGAAGCGGCGTGGATCGACGGCGTCCCGCGGCGCATCGACATCGCCACCGAATTTGCCGGTCGCGCCTCGCGCGCCGACCCGCTTGAGCTTCTCGAGAGCGGGCTTGGTCCCCTCGCCTCGACACAGACGCGTGACACCGTGGCGCGCGCCGAGAGCCGCAGCCAGGCTTTGGCGCTTTTGGTCATGGCGCCCGAATTTCTGCGGAGGTGAAAATGACGCTGCATGCACCCTCGCGCCGCGAACTTTTGTTGGGCTCTGGGACGCTGTTTGCCTGGGCGCATCTGCCGAAGCTTGCCCGCGCCGAAGGTCGCGATCCGCGTTTCCTCACGATCATTTTGCGCGGCGCGCTGGACGGATTGGCCACAGTTGCGCCCGTCGGCGATCCTGACTGGCTCGCGCTACGCGGCGACAACGCGCTGACGCTCGATGGCAAGATGCCTGCCCTTAAGCTTGACGACTTCTTTGCGCTTCATCCGGCGATGCAAAACCTGCACCGCTTGTTCGAGGCGAAAGAGGCCATCATTGTTCACGCCAGCGCCACGCCCTATCGCGAGCGCTCGCATTTCGATGGGCAGGATCTCTTGGAGAGCGGCTTGCCGACGATCGGCGCAAGCGACAGCGGCTGGCTTAATCGTACGCTCGCGGGACTGGCGCCGGCAGGACGGGTCGATCCGCGCGGCAGCAAGGTGTTTGCGGTCGGGCCGGTAACCCCGCTGGTCGTGCGCGGTTCTGCGCCGGTCCTGTCGTGGTCGCCGCAGCGCATCATGCCGGCAAGCGAAGATACCGTGCAGCGACTGCTTGCCCTCTATCGCGATTGCGATGCGAAACTGGCCGGCGTGCTTGAAGACAATTCCAAGTTTGGTGCAGCGATCGAGCATCCTGGCAGCGCGCAAAAGCCAGGTGCACCGGGGCCCGGACAAGTCCGCGCCTACTTTGCCGAGGCGGCGGGCACCGCCGCGAAGTTCTTATCGCAACCGGGTGGGCCACGCGTCGGTGCGCTCGCGCTAGATGGCTGGGACACTCATTTTAATGAAGGCATTACGCAAGGCCGTTTGTCGCAATTGCTTGGTGCGTTGGACGAAGCGCTGGCCGCGATCAAGGCCAATATGGGCGCGGCCTGGCGGGAGACAGTGGTCGCACTCGCCACCGAATTCGGCCGTACCGCGCGCATCAACGGCACCGAGGGGACCGATCACGGCACCGCCACCGTGGCGCTTCTGATCGGCGGCGCCTTGAAGGGCGGCCGCGTCATTGCCGATTGGCCGGGATTAAAGCCTGCAGACCTCTACCAGAACCGCGACCTCAAACCGACGACCGATCTGCGCGCTGTGCTCAAGGGCGTGCTGCGCGACCATCTGCGCGCTGATGAAAGAACATTGGCGCAGACAGTATTCCCCGGCAGCGAAGCGGTGAAGCCAATGGCGGGATTGGTGGGCTGACATAGCGCACCTGTCCACGCGTAAGCGGAGACCCGGTTTGTCGATGCTGGAATTTCCGCTTGCGCGGCAATGAGGACGATCGTCCACCAGCGATTAAATATTCAACACCCGTCCATAGGCGTCCAACACCGCTTCCTTCATCATCTCCGACAGCGTCGGATGCGGGAACACAGTGTGCATGAGTTCTTCTTCGGTCGTCTCCAGATTCATCGCGATCACATAGCCCTGGATCAGCTCGGTCACCTCGGCCCCGACCATATGCGCGCCCAAGAGTTGGCCAGTCTTTTTGTCAAAGATGACTTTGACCAATCCCTGATCTTCGCCGAGCGCGATGGCCTTGCCGTTGCCAACGAACGGGAAATGGCCAACGCGAATGTCGAGCTTTTTGTCTTTCGCCGCTTGTTCGGTGAGCCCGACGGAGGCGATCTGGGGTGAGCAATAGGTGCATCCCGGAATCAAGAGCTTGTCCATCGGATGCGGATGCAGGCCTTTAATCGCCTCGACGCAAATCACGCCTTCATGCTCGGCTTTGTGCGCCAAAAGCGGCGGACCGGCGACATCGCCGATGGCATAGATCCCCGGTACGCTGGTTTTGCACATACCGTCGATGACAATAGCGCCGCGATCGGTCTTTACGCCGAGCTTTTCGAGGCCGAGATTCTCGGTATTGCCCACCACGCCGACCGCCGAGATCACACGTTCCACGGTGAGCGATTGCGTGGCGCCCTTGCCGTCATCGATGGTCGCGGTAACGCTATCCGGCTTTTTGTCGAGCTTGGTCACTTTGGCGCCGGTGAAGATTTTGATGCCCTGCTTTTCGAAACTCTTGCGGGCAAAAGCGGCAATCTCGGCGTCCTCGGCTGGCAGGATCTGCGGCAAGACCTCGACCACCGTCACCTCCGCGCCAAGCGTGCGGTAGAAGGAAGCGAATTCGATGCCGATAGCGCCCGATCCAATCACAAGTAGCGATTTTGGTATTCGATCAGGAACCATCGCCTCGAAATAGGTCCAGACCAGTTTCTTGTCCGGCTCAATACCGGCCAGCACGCGCGGCCGCGCGCCGGTGGCAATAATGATGTGCTTGGCCTGATAGGCGCCGGCGCCCAAAGCCCCCTTCGGCGCTTCGCCGCGGCCGGCCTTCACGGTGACTTTACCGGGGGCGTCGACTGCCGCCTCGCCCCAGATCACGGTGACTTTGTTTTTCTTCATGAGAAAACCGACGCCGTCGTTGAGTCGCTTGGCCACGGCGCGCGAACGTTTGACGACAGCGGACGGATCGTAGGTCACCTCGCCGGCCGACAATCCGTAATCTTTGGCGCGCTGGAGATAGTGTAAAATCTCAGCCGAGCGCAAAAGCGCCTTGGTGGGAATACAGCCCCAATTCAGGCAAATGCCGCCGAGAAATTCGCGCTCGATAATAGCCGTCTTGAACCCGAGTTGTGCGGCGCGGATGGCAGTGACATAGCCGCCCGGCCCCGAGCCGATGATGATAATGTCGTAACTAGTGTCAGCCATTCATTCCTCGCCAAAACGCAACGCTGTCGCACCTTATCGAGCCTCTCTGTGTTTGTCGCGGGCGGTGCTTAGGCTCTATTGCGTGCCTGTGATGTAGACACGAGCGCGAAGCGAACCAAGCCGTCACCCATGCAGGGCGTTTCAATCCGCAACAGCGTGAAAACTGCCATCGCTGCCGAGCCGCTCCAAAATACCGGAACGAATATCGAAAAAGCAGCCATGCAGCTTCAGTTTGCCGGCGCTGATCGCGGCTGCAATCCAGGGGAAAGTCATAAGATTCGCGAGCGAAAGCCGGACCGCTTCGTGCTCGCAAACGTCTTGACGGTCTTGTGGCGGCGCTGACATGGCGCGCAGCCGTGCCGGTTCGGCGATGCGCACCCACTGCCCGACGAAATCGGACACTTCTGCCGGCGCGCCGTTCAGAAGCGCCTGGATGCCGCCGCACATCGCATGGCCCATCACAATGATCTGCGGGACCTTAAGCGCGCGCACCGCGAATTCGATTGCGGCGCTGCTCCCGTGCGGCTGATCGTCCGGTCCGTAAGGCGGCACAAGATTGGCCACATTGCGGATCACAAAAATCTCGCCGGGCGCAGTGTTGAAGACCATTTGCGGATCGGTCCGGCTGTCGCAACAGCCGATCACCAGTGCGCGCGGTTTCTGTCCGAATTTGCTCAAGTTCTCGAAGCGGGTGCGTTCGTTGCGCCAAGTGCCGGCGCGAAAGCGGCGGTAGCCTTCGATGAACTCTTCCATTTCGCGTCCCGATTTCTGTTTCGCTCGCTCATTCGCACGCGATATAAACCGATGCAACAAGGATCGTTGGCAATGGCCGACCTTACGGTTTACAGCAGCATTGGCGTGCGCAGCGCCGCCGAGGAATTGTTCCGGAAATTCGAGAAACAGAATGGCGCCTCACTCGCGGTTACCTGGGGCACGGCGCCGATGCTGGTCGCTCGCATCGAGGCTGGCGAACGCGCGGATGTCTTGATCCTCAGCCGCGCAGGCATTGATGGCTTAATCAAGCAAGGCAAGATTCTGTCGGGTTCCGACGTGACGCTGGCCGGATCGGGCGTCGCGATTGCGGTGAAGGCGGGCGCGCCGAAGCCGGATATCTCCACGCCCGACGCTCTCAAGCAAACGCTGCTCAAGGCAAAATCGATCGCCTATAGCGAGCCATCGGCCGGCGGCGCTAGCGGCGTCTATTTCGCCAAACTCCTGGAGCGCATGGGCATTGCCGAACAGATGAAGTCGAAGACCAGATATCCGCCGGCGGGCGGTTTTTCCGCCGAGCTACTTTTGACCGGGGCAGCCGAGCTTGCCGTTCAGCAAAAGCCAGAATTGCTGCATGTGTCTGGCGTCGACATCGTCGGCTTTCTCCCAGGCGATTTGAACATGGTCACGGAGTTTGCGGTCGGCATCATGGCAGGCAGCAAGAATGTGGAAACCGGGAAAGCGCTGATCGGTGATTTGTGTTCGCCTGAAGCCGCCGCCCTCTTCCGCTCCAAGGGACTCGATCCGCGCTGAGCCGTTCGCGTTACACCAGCATCATCACCGGATTTTCGATCAGCGCTTTGAACGCGCCGATCAATTCTGCGCCAAGCGCGCCATCGACGGCGCGATGGTCGCAGGATAGCGTGACGCTCATGATATGAGCGGCTTCGATTTTACCGTTGCGCACGACCGCGCGCTCCTCGCCCGTGCCAACCGCCAGGATCGTGGCATGCGGAGGATTGATCACTGCGGTGAAATCCTTGATTCCGTACATGCCCAGATTCGAAACCGCCGTGGTGCCGCCCTGATATTCCTGCGGCTTGAGTTTGCGCGCCCGCGCGCGGCTTGCGAGTTCGCGCATCTCGTTCGAAATGGCCGACAGCGACTTATTCTCGGCATTGCGAACAATCGGCGTGATCAAGCCATTCGGCATCGCCACCGCCACGCCGATATCCGAATGCTTGTGCTTGAGCATGCCGGCTTCGGTCCAGCTTACATTGGCATCGGGAATGCGCTGCAAAGCAAGCGCCAAGGCCTTGACGACGAAATCATTGACCGAAAGTTTGTAGGCCGGCTTGCCGTCTTTATCCTTCGGCGCACTGGTATTGATCTCCTCGCGGGCTTGCAGGAGTTTGCCGATATCGCAATCGACTGTCAGATAAAAATGCGGGATCGTCTGCACCGATGCGGTGAGCCGCGCCGCGATGGTCCGGCGCATGCCGTCGTGCGGCACGAGCTCGTAGCTGCCCTCCTCGTAAAGTGCGCGGATCTGCTGATCGTTCATAGCCGGCGCGATGATGGGAGCCAATCCGCCGGCGGGAGCGGCGACAGGCGCTCGCAAACCGCGTCCTTCGCGCGCCGCTGCTATGTCGCGGGCGATGACCCTGCCATGCGGGCCCGAACCCTGGACGCGGCCGAGATCGAGGCCCGCCTCCTTGGCGAGGCGGCGCGCCAGCGGCGACGAGAAAACGCGTCCTTCGGCGGGAGCCGAGGCCGAAGCTGCCGCTGTAACCAAGCCACGCCCATTGGTCCGCGCTCCCTCCCCTGCCTCAGGGCGCTGCGTGGGAGCGGGCGACGCAGCTGCAGGGGATGGAGCCTTCGCCGCCTGACCAGTCTGGGGCACAGTCGGTTGCGCCGGCTTCGGCGTCGCTTCGATCGCGCTTGGTGCCTTTGCCGCCGAACCGGTTTTCGCCGCGGCTGCTGCGGCCGCTTTCACATCCTCGCCTTCCTGAGCGAGCACGGCGATGAGCTGATTGACGGGCACGTCATTGGTGCCTTCCGGCACCACGATCTTGGCCAGCGTGCCGTCCTCGATGGCCTCGTATTCCATGGTCGCCTTGTCGGTCTCGATCTCGGCGATCACATCGCCGGTCTTGACCGAATCGCCCTCTTTCTTGAGCCACTTCGCAAGATTGCCCTTCTCCATTGTGGGCGACAGCGCGGGCATCAGGATATTGACGGGCATGGCGTGCCAGTTTCACCGCTAAAAGAGTTACCGATAGCAAACGGCCTTGGCCGCCTCGACGACTTCGGCGACCGAGGGCAACGCGAGCTTTTCTAAATTTGCGGCATAGGGCATCGGTACGTCCTTGCCGCAGACGCGGGTCACGGGAGCGTCGAGATAATCGAATGCGTCTTCCATCACGCGCGCGGCAATTTCGGCGCCGACGCCCGATTGCTTCCAGCCTTCCTCGACGGTGACAAGCCGGCCGGTCTTTTTCACGGACTCGACTATCGTATCGGCATCCATTGGCTTGAGCGTGCGCAAGTCAATCAGCTCGGCCTCGATATTCTCCTTGGCCAATTCTTCGGCGGCCTTGAGCGCATAACTCATCCCCATCGACCACGCGACGATGGTCACATCTTTGCCGGGGCGTACGATGCGTGCGCGGCCGATCGGCAGGACGTAATCATCGAGCTTCGGCACCGGCGAGGAATGGCCGTAGAGAATCTCGTTTTCGAGAAAAATGACCGGGTTCGGATCGCGGATCGCAGCTTTGAGCAGGCCTTTGGCGTCGGCTGCATTCGACGGAGCGATCACTTTCAAACCGGGAACGTGTGAGTACCAGGACGAATAATCCTGGCTGTGCTGCGCGGCCACCCGCGACGCCGGTCCATTGGGTCCGCGGAACACAATAGAGAGTTTGACTTGTCCGCCGGACATGTATTGCGTCTTCGCCGCCGAATTAATCAGCTGATCCATCGCCTGCATGGCGAAGTTGAAGGTCATGAATTCGACGATCGGTTTCAATCCGGCCATCGCCGCACCGACACCGACACCGGTGAAGCCATGTTCGGTGATCGGGGTGTCGATCACGCGCCGCGCCCCGAATTCGTCGAGAAGGCCCTGGCTGACTTTGTAAGCGCCTTGATATTCGGCAACCTCCTCGCCCATGAGCAATACATCGGGATCGCGACGCATTTCCTCGGCCATGGCGTCGCGCAACGCTTCGCGCATGGTCATTGATACGAGTTCGGTGCCGGCGGGCACCTCCGGCTCCGGCATAATCTCTGCACTGGGCGGCTTGGCGGTGCCGGTCGCCGCAGGCGCCGGCGCCTCTGCCTTCTTTGCGGCTTGGGGCTTCTGTGCCGGGGCCGCGGATTCGGCGACCTTCTCCTGACGCGACGGCTGCTCGGCCTTGTTCTGTTTGGTGAGCGCTTGTTTGCCGTCCTTGAGCGTCGCGGCGTCCTCGCCTTCGGCCAAGATCATTGCGATCGGCGTATTGACGGCGACGTCGGCGGTTCCTTCAGGCACCAGGATTTTTCCCAGCGTGCCTTCGTCCACCGCCTCCACTTCCATGGTGGCTTTATCGGTTTCGATCTCGGCGATGACGTCGCCCGATTTGACCGGATCGCCTTCCTTCTTAAGCCATTTGGCGAGATTGCCCTTCTCCATCGTCGGCGACAAAGCGGGCATCAGCACTTCGGTCGGCATGGCGGCTCACATCAAGTCGCGGCAATCGAATTTCAGTGATAGACGTCGGTATAAAGTTCGGCGGGATCCGGTTCGGGATCGTGGGTGGCGAATTCGGACGCCTCGTTGACGACGGCGCGGACCGCCGCGTCGATTTTTTTCAAGTCATCCTCGCTCGCCCACTTCTTGTCCAGCAGGCGCTTGCGTACCTGTTCGATCGGGTCGTGCTCGGTACGGACTTTGTCCACCTCTTCCTTGGTCCGATACTTGGCCGGATCGGACATTGAATGGCCGCGATAACGATAGGTCAGCATTTCCAGGATGATCGGGCCTTTGCCGGAACGGCACCATGCCAGCGCCTGATCGGTAGCCGCTTTAACGGCCCGCACGTCCATGCCATCAACCTGCGAGCCGGGAATATTGAAGGAAGCTCCGCGCTTGGAAAGATCGGGCTGCGCTGACGATCGCGCGACCGAGGTTCCCATTGCATAGCGGTTGTTCTCGATGACATAGATGACCGGCAGCTTCCACAACTCGGCCATGTTGAAGCTCTCGTAAACTTGACCTTGGTTGGCCGCGCCATCTCCGAGATAGGTGAGGCAGACATCATTGCTGCCTCGATATTTGTTGGCAAAGGCAAGCCCCGTGCCCAGCGGCACCTGCGCGCCGACGATGCCGTGACCGCCGTAGAACTTCTTCTCCAGCGAGAACATGTGCATCGAGCCACCCTTGCCCTTGGAATAGCCGCCGCGGCGTCCGGTGAGCTCCGCCATGACACCCTTCGGGTCCATGCCACTAGCGAGCATGTGGCCGTGGTCGCGATAGCCGGTGATCATCTGATCGCCGTCGCGCATCGCAAGCTTCATACCCACCACGATGGCTTCCTGGCCGATATAGAGGTGACAGAAACCGCCTATCAGCCCCATGCCATACATCTGGCCGGCCTTTTCCTCGAACCGGCGGATCAAGAGCATCTGCCGCAGCGCCTGCAGCTCTAACTCTTTCGAAAAGTCCGGAACGGAGGTCTGGTTTGCCGCGAGGTCTGCGCTCGGAAGCAAGCCCTGCGCGCTGTGAGCCGATTGTTTAGTTTGAGCGACGGCCATTTACTATCCTCAACACGTCCGCGGCGCTTACTCCAATAGCCGAATTCCCCCCTTAACGAAAGGCGGGGGAGCCCCTGCCGTCGGCTTGCGACGCACAGCCAAATCGTTGTCGGAAAAGCTCATTTCGGAACGACGGCGGGCGGGTTCAAGGCCTCGGCACGCCTGTGCGCAACAGCTTTACGGCTTTGGCTTTAAGGCTTGGCCGCACTCGCTGAAGCCGCCGGCCTGGTCAGCATAAGCATCAAATCGTGCGGGTCTGTGTAATCGAGAAGTAAACGCGCCTGTTCGTCCAGCATATCGGGATCGAGATCGTCGGCCTTAAGCAGCGCAATGCGTCGCTCCCATCGCGCTTGTTCGGTCTTGAGCCGATCGAGTTCGGTAGTCAGTGCAGTCATTTGCCGGTCGATGTCTTCTTTGGCTTTAAGTCCGCGGTTGCCGTTATAAGCGTTGACGCCGAAATAGCCGATCAGCAATGCCACCAATGCGTAGAGTGCGAGTGCGTTGAGAATGCTGCGCAGGCGCTTACGGGTGACCATGCCTCACCATGCGAGCTTGTCGATTAAAGCCGGATTAATGACGGGTTCGCCGAAAGCGTCGCATACGGTCTGATCGCTGTCCGTCACAAACCCCTATTCAGGGCAGACGGTTGCGGACCTCATTGAGGACAAAATTGCCGAATCGTTTGCCGCGATTGCGGAAGATACGCAGCAGCCCCGCGTCAACGAAATAAGTCAAAAGGATACTGTCGCGCGAGCGTACTTCGGGTCCGACCGGATCGGCCGAATGCCACGTGTCGGTGCCCACGGCAAACGCATAGCCGCTGTTCGGCACGAAAGGCATCTGGGTGCGCTTGGGCAGCGTGCCGTCGGCCAGCTTCTCATGAAAAATGGTGCCGATATGCGCGGTCGAGCGATCGCGCGGCAGATAAAGCTGCACAGTGATACCCTTCCAGCGCGTGTCGGTGTGCGGCGTGATCAGATAGCCCGGAATGTCACGCGTCAGAATCGGAATGGGATACATGCCAACTTTGGCAAAGCGGGCGCCGAAGCGGCGCTGAAGTGGCGCGGCAAGCCGGCGCACGAAGGCGTCCCTCACCGGACGCGCGCACAATGCGCGCCCCACAACATCCCATACCGCGCGCTTTTGCGGCGGCAGGTGGCGGATATATTCGGGAAAGAGATCGATCTTCACCCGCGTATGCGTGCCGTCGGCGAGATCATGCCCCTTGCTGCGGCCATGCATCGGCCGGTAATCCGTCGCCTCTGGCATATTGGCGAGCATTGACGCGTATAGATCGTCAGGGAAGACGCGATCGAACACCAGATGTGTGAAGGGGGAATCGGACAAGCTCGCAGCATCGACCGAGCTGGCAATAAAATCGCACACGCGGTGGACGGCGAGCCGCCGATCGCCGGAACTCAAACTAAGCGTCTGTTCCATTATTGCTCCCCGACGCCAAGCTCATGAGACGCAAAGCCCGCGACTGGATATAGCGCCAACAAGCGCGCCTCGACAAGCGCGCGAAGGTCGTTTCACGCTAACGCCTTGAACGCGCTGCGCCCCGCGTAGGCTGCTTGTGCGCCGAGTTCCTCCTCGATGCGAAGGAGCTGATTGTATTTGGCGGTCCGGTCGGAACGCGCCAGCGAGCCGGTTTTGATCTGCCCACAATTGGTCGCTACTGCGAGATCGGCGATGGTCGAATCTTCCGTTTCGCCCGAGCGATGCGACATGACCGCGGTGTAGCCGGCTTTGTGTGCCGTCTCGACGGCGGCGAGCGTCTCCGAGAGCGTACCGATCTGGTTCACTTTGATCAGGATCGAGTTGCCGATTCCATTTTTGATCCCATCCGACAAACGCGCAACGTTGGTTACGAAAATATCGTCGCCGACCAGCTGACAGCGGCTGCCGATCTTTTGTGTAAGCTTCTGCCAGCCAGCGGAATCGTCTTCCGCCATTCCGTCCTCGATCGATACGATCGGATAGCGCTGAACCAGATGCGCAAGGTATTCGACCTGCTGTTCGATCGAGCGTGTTTTCCCCTCGCCTTTGTAGCGGTAGGTCTTATCGGCAAAAAACTCGCTTGCAGCTGGATCGAGCGCCAGCGCCACGTCCTCGCCCGCGCGGTAGCCGGCTTTTTCGATGGCCGAAAGAATGAAGTCGAGCGCGGCTTCGGCGGACGGCAAATTTGGCGCGAAGCCGCCTTCGTCGCCGACATTGGTGTTGTGGCCGGCAGCCTTGAGCGCGCCGCGCAGCGTATGGAAGATCTCCGAACCGGCGCGCACGGCATCGGCAAATGATTTGGCGCCGAGCGGCACAATCATGAATTCCTGAAAGTCGATCGGGTTGTCGGCATGAACGCCGCCATTGACAATGTTCATCATCGGCACCGGAAGAAGCCGCGCTGCGGCGCCGCCTACATAACGATAGAGCGGCAGTCCATTGGCCATGGCTGCCGCCTTGGCGACGGCGAGTGATACGCCGAGGATGGCATTGGCGCCGAGCCGGGCCTTATTGGGTGTGCCGTCGAGCGCGATCAGGGTTTCGTCGATCTTGATCTGCGCTTCGGCGTCCATGCCGCTCAGCGCGTCCATGATCTCGCCATTGACGCCCTCAACGGCGGTCTGAACGCCCTTGCCCTGATAGCGGGTCTTATCGCCATCGCGCAGTTCGACGGCTTCATGTGTTCCGGTAGAGGCACCCGACGGCACACCAGCACGACCGCGCGATCCATCCGCGAGCGCGACGTCGACTTCCACGGTCGGATTGCCTCGGCTGTCCAATATTTCGCGGCCGATAATGTCGACGATGGCTGTCATGCGCTGTCCGGGTAAATTTGTGATCGGGCTGCTGCGGGGCTTCTACAGGATCAGGCCGGTCATTGTCATGCGGGAAAGGCCGAAGACGACCCGGACCACGATGTTGTCATTGCATCTTCGGCGATAAAGTGACGCTTGGACAGAAGGAGCCATTACGGTTTGACCATGCCAAAGCAGCCCCAACTCGGCCGTTCGGCGCCCGCGCCCGTTTCGCCGCGCGACGCCGTGCTCGATCGCGTTCCGAATCCGCATGCCGACAGCAATTATGTCGCCCGCTTCACCTTTCCGGAATTTACCGCGATTTGCCCGATCACCGGCCAGCCGGATTTCGCCACCCTCGTCATCGATTACGCACCGGGCCGTTGGCTCGTAGAATCGAAATCGCTGAAGCTCTATCTCAACAGCTTTCGCAATCATGGCGCTTTCCACGAAGATTGCACGGTCGCGATCGGCAAAAAACTAGTCGCGCTGCTTAAGCCCAAATGGCTTCGCATCGGCGGCTATTTTCATCCGCGCGGCGGCATGCCGATTGACGTCTTTTGGCAGGCCGGGAAATTGCCCGGCGGGGTCTGGGTGCCTGATCAGGGCATCGCCACCTATGGTGCGCGCGGCCACTGAATGCATCCGATCCGGGTGCCGTTCTGGCGCTGCTTCCAGCCAAGCGGGTTGTGCCTCGCCCCGCATTGCTGAGGAACCGAAGCTGGCGGGCTTGCTCTCAACGGCCGCCGGCGGCGTAGCTCGTGATCGTGCTCGGAACCGGCATGGGCGTGAGATGGCGCGGGATGATCACGCGCTGACCCTCCGAAAGCGGCGCACGCGCCGACATCGGATTGATTTCAGCAAGCGACCATAGCGGCACGTGGTAGGCCGCCGCCATCGATTTGAGTGTGTCGCCGGCATGGGCTTGGACCGGCAGCCCGGAATCCCACAGCTCGACCGCAGCATCGGCTGGAACTTCCAGGTGCAGTGGAACGGCTTCGCCCTGCGCAACCGCCGGCGTTGCCGAAAGCTCGGCGATTTTGCGAACCAGCTGCTCCTGGATGCGTTCGGCCTTCTCGATATTGATGTGAACGATTTCGCTGTGGTCTTTGAGATTGAAGCTCGCGTAGTGACCATGAAAGCGCGAGCCCTGCACGACATTACCGCCGCCCATGATGTTGGAGGATTGAAAGATGTTGATGTAACGCTCGACGTTTGGCGGAACGTCATCGGCGATCCGGGTGGGATCGTAAGTCACAAGCAAACTCACCGGGATATTTTCGTTACTCAGCCGCTCGGCAAAGGCCAGAGCTGAGTCGCCTCCCATGGAATGACCGATGAGAACGATCGGCGCTGGATCGCGACGATAATCTTGGATCGCCTGGTCGGCAGCGTCGCGCCATATCAGATAGGTCTGTACGCTCGCGGCAACGCCGGCTTGCCGGATCCGGTCGGTCAAACTATCCATGCCGCGCGAATAAATCAGTCCGGCAACGCCACGGAACAGATAGGCGCGTCCGCGCGGCTCAACGATTTCCGCTGGACGGGCCGGCGTCGGAGCGATATCGACCGCGCTCGCAACTGCGGCCGGATGGCTGGTCGTGGCGCCGTCCTCGCCACCGGCTTGAGCAGCGCCGGCA
>Ga0187765_10000102_pt1 | contig 28708 bp, 31 predicted proteins | sample 0216_QUI02_MP05__3_FD_133018 | JGI IMG/M metagenome (GOLD analysis project Ga0187765, IMG submission 133018) | Tropical peat soil microbial communities from peatlands in Department of Meta, Colombia - 0216_QUI02_MP05_10_MG | ecosystem: Environmental > Terrestrial > Soil > Wetlands > Peat ...
GAGGACTTCGGCGTGGACGACCGGGGGAGCTTCTACGACCCGGTCGGGGCGCTCCGGGACGTCGTGCAGAACCACCTGCTGCAGGTCCTCGGGCTGATCGCCTCCGAGCCGCCGAGCGTCGCCGACGCGGACGGGATACGCGACAAGCGGGTGGAGGTGTTCCGGGCGATCCCGCCGGCCGACCCGCGGCACTACGTCCGCGGGCAGTACGACGGGTACCTGTCGGTGCCCGGGGTGAGCCCCGGATCGCAGACCGAGACCTTCACCGCGCTGCGGCTCCAGATCGACAACTGGCGCTGGTCGGGCGTCCCGTTCTTCATCCGGGCCGGCAAGGAGCTCCCGGAGCGGGTCACCGAGGTGAGAATCATCTTCAGGCCCGCACCCCGGCTGGTGTTCGCAGGGCACACGCCCCATCCCGACGAGTTCATCGTGCGGATCGATCCCACCCCCGGAGCCGACCTGATAGTCCAGGTGAAGGAGCCCGGCCCCGAGCCATCGATGCGGACGATCGATCTCTCCCTGATCTTCGCCGCCGAGCTCGGGGATCCGCCGGAGCCCTACGAGCGGCTGCTCGGCGACCTCATCCGGGGAGACGCCAAGCTCTTCGTGCGCGAGGACAGCGAGGAGGAGACGTGGCGCATCGTGCAGCCGCTGCTCGACGCGCCACCCCCGGTGCAGCCCTACGCCCGAGGGTCCTGGGGACCGGCCACCACGGACACCCTGGTTGCCGGGCACCCGCGCTGGCGGGAACCCTGGCTGCCTTCAGGCGCAGCGCGCTGACCCCACCCGTTCCGTGAGCAGGTCCCGGCACCGGACGCCGGTCACGTTCTCCGCTGGCGGGGGTTCACATAGATGGCCCCGCCAGGCCCGGATGTGCAGGCCGCTGCGGGCCGGGCAGCGGAAGGAGCGTGAGCGAGGATGGCCCGCACGCTGAGCCTTATCGTCCGCAACCTGGTGTTCACCATTGTCGTGCCGGGGCTGGGCGGAGTCTGGGTTCCCTGGTGGATCCTGACCCGCCACGGCCACCCCGCCACCCCCGTGGCGTGGGAGGCGGTGCCCGTCATCGCGGCCGGGGCGGCCCTGTACGCGTGGTGTGTCTGGAACTTCGCGGCGGTGGGAGGTGGCACCCCGGGCCCGTGGGACGCGCCGTCGCGCGTGGTCGCGTCCGGGCCCTACCGCTGGGTGCGCAACCCGATCTACATTGGCGCGCTCCTGGTTGTCCTGGGGGAGGCGTGGCTGTTCCTGTCGCTGCCGCTGCTGGCCTACGCGGGCGCCATGGCGGTCGTCTTCCACCTGTTCGTCATCGGGTACGAGGAACCGAAGCTGACCCGCCGCTTCGGCGCCAGCTACCTGGAGTACCGCCGCACGGTCCGGCGCTGGATCCCCCGCCCCCCGCGCCACGCCTGAGGCCCATCTCTTCGGCCTGCCGTCCTACGGTTCCGGGGAACCGGATGCGGAGGATGACGAGGCCGCCGGGCAGCAGGCCCGATCCCCGGTCGCGCGCTGACGGCCCGGCCGTGACGACGCAGCAGCTGGACCTGCTCGCCACCGTCAGCCTGGCGGTGTGCTGGGGTGCTGTTGCGCTGGCGTGCCGCCACCGGGTGCCTCAGCTGGTGCCCGGCCTGCACCTGATCAGCGGGCACAAGGTGGCCAGGTAGGCGAGGCAACCGCGCCGTTCTCCCCGCGCTATTTGCCCGGCGCGTTCTTCGCCAGTTCCGCGATCTGGGCCCGGGCGGCGTGCCCGCGCGCCGGGCCAGGCCGATAGCCACGGCGACCTTGGCCGGCATGGAGGGCGCGCTCATACTGTGCCGCGCCGAGCGGAGCAGCCGGCCACTGGAGGTCACCGCCCGGGAACTGATGAACCTGCTGCCACCCGGCCCGGTCCGTTAGTGCCCGGCCTGGCCTGACCCGGGCTCTAGCTGCCGCGATAATGACTGGATGCGGCCTGATGCTGCCCCGCGCCCGAGGGCGCTGGCTCCCCACCCGGCTCCCCGGAATGTCGTTGTCATCGCCGGCCCGTTCGGCATATCGGACCATGGCTGACCCGTGGACATCGCCGACTTCAGCCTCGACCTGTTCTCCCTCGCCGGGCGCAACGCTCTTGTGACCGGCGGCAACACCGGCCTAGGCCGGGCCTTCTCCCTCGCCCTGGCCAAGGCCGGCGCCGACGTGTTCGCCGTCGGCCTGGCCAACGACGGCGGGACCACCCGCCGGCTGATCGAGGGCGCCGGGCGGCGGATGGAGTTCGTGACGGCCGACATCACGCAGCCGGGCGTTCCGGCGGCCATCGTTCACCGCTGCGTCGAGACGCTGGGCTCGGTCGACATCCTGGTCAACTCGGCCGGCATCGCCCTGCTGTCCGGCGTGGAAGACTTCGGCCGTGACCAGTGGGACCCCATGGTGTCGGTCAACCTGACCGCCGCCTTTGAACTTGCCCACGAGGCCAGCAAGTTCATGATCAAGCAGCGATCCGGCAAGATCATCAATGTGGCCTCGCTGTTCTCCTTCCTCGGCGGCAAACTCTCACCGGCCTACGCCGCGACCAAGGCTGGAATCGTGGGCTTCACCAAGGCCTACTGCGACGAGCTGGCGACCCACAACATCCAGGTCAATGCCATCGCGCCGGGATACTTCAAGACGGCGATCACCGAGGCCGCCCGGGCCGATCCCGCCACCGATCGCCGTATCGTCGAGCACATCCCCGCGGCCCGCTGGGGTGAGACCGCCGACCTGATGGGGGCCATCGTCTTCCTGGCCAGCCGAGCCGCCGACTACGTCAACGGCCATGTCCTGGTCGTCGACGGCGGGTATCTCGTCCGCTGAGCCGGTGATGGCAGTTCCCCGGTAACCGGCTCAATGTCCGCCGCCTCGCAAGGGAGAGCAGAACCGGCCATGGCCCCATCCCGATCCCCGCTGAACCGCCAGTCGATCGTCGCGGCGATGACCGGACTGCTCGGGCCCGGCGCCGTCGAGACCGGCGACGAGCAGCTCAAGGCGGCCAGCGTCGATCGCTTCCGGAAGTACACCTCCGTCCACGGCATCTACGACGGGCCAATCCCGGCGGCGATCGTCTACCCCACGTCCACGGCGGCCGTGGCGGCCGTCCTGCGTTTCGCCGAGGAGAACCTCGTCAACGTCGTGCCCCGCACCGGAAAGACCGCCACCGAGGGCGGCCTGGAGACCGTGATCGAGGACAGCCTCGTGGTTGACGGGTCGCGGATGAACGCGATCCTGTCGATCGACCCGGTCGACATGATGGCCACCGCGCAGTGCGGCGTCGGCCTGCAGGAGCTGGAGGACACGGTGCGGGCCCAGGGCCTGACCACCGGCCACTCGCCCCAGTCCAAGCCGCTGGCCGAGATGGGCGGCCTGGTCGCGACCCGATCGATCGGCCAGTTGTCCACCCTGTACGGCGGCATCGAGGATCTGGTCGTCGGCCTGGAAAGCGTCTTCCCCGGCGGGCGGGTCGTCCGCATCAAGAACGTGCCCCGCCGGGCCGCTGGCCCCGACATCCGCCACGTCGTCGTCGGCAGCGAGGGTGCGCTCTGCTTCATCACCGAGGTGACGGTCAAGCTCTTCCGCTACCAGCCGGAGAACAACCGGTACTTCGGCTTCTTGGTCGACGGCTTCGCGGACGGCATCGACGCCCTCCGCGAGCTGATCACCGCGGGCTACCGGCCCTCGGTGTGCCGGGTCTACTCGCCGGAGGACGCCCGGCAGCATTTCGCCCGCTTCTACCGGGGGAAGAACGTCGTCGTGCTCGTCGCCGAGGGTCCGAAGGGCATCGCCGACGCCACCGCCGCGGCGATTGAGGAGCTCTTTTCCGGCCGCCCGCACGACCGCGTCGATTCCGGCCTGGTACAGCAATGGTTCGAGGGCCTCAACTGGGGCCAGGACAAGATCGATGCCGAGAAGACCGCCATGCTCGAGAACGCCCAGCTGGGATTCACCACCGAGGTGTCGGTGGACTGGTCACGGGTCGGCGAGCTGTTCGACGCCGTCATGGGCCGGATCCGCGGCGAGTTCCCGCGGGCCGGCGATCTGACCATGCTCGGCGCGCACTCCTCGCACAGCTACCAGACCGGAACGAACCTCTACTTCGTCTACGACTACACCATCAACTGCAGCCCTCGCGAGGAGATCGAGGTGTACCACAAGCCGCTGAACGCGATCATCGTCGAGGAAGCCCTGCGGCTGGGCGGGTCGATGGTGCACCACCACGGGATCGGCAAGTACCGCACACCTTGGGTGAAAGAGGAGCACGGCAGCGCCTACTACCTGCTGTCGACCCTCAAGCACGCGTTCGACCCGCAGGGCGTGATGAACGCGGGCACGATCTTCCCGCTGGAGCCGGGCGCCGGCGCGCACGAACCGGCCAGCTAGCCATGACGCCGTACCTGCTGGCCATCGACAACGGGTCACAGAGCACCAAGGTGACGATCTTCGACTCCCGCGGTCACGCTCTCGCCTCGGCCCGCCGGCGGCTCAGGCCCTACGACACCTCGGTACCGGGGCATGCCATCCATCCCGGTGACGACATCTGGGACTCCATCCAGGGCGCCTGCCGCGACGCCATGGCCCGGTTCCCCGGCAACCCGGCCGGCATCGCCGCGGTAGGCCTGTGCACCATCCGGTTCTGCCGGGCGCTGCTGGCCGCGGACGGCAGCCTGGCGGAGCCGGTGCTGAGCTGGATGGACGAACGGGTCTCACGCCCCCATATGCCCAGCAACCCCCTGACCCGCTACGTCACCACGTCCTCCGGTTACATCACCCACCGCCTGACCGGCCAGTTCGTGGACGCCGCGGCCAACTACCAGGGTGTCTGGCCCATCGACCAGGACACGGCCACCTGGTCGAGCGATCCCGCCGCCTACGCCGCCACCGGCATCGCGCGCGACATGCTCTTCGACCTGGTTCCCCCGGGCGGCCGGCTCGGCGAGGTCATTCCCGCGGCGGCCGAGGCCACCGGCATCCCGGCCGGGCTGCCGGTGTACGCCACGGCCAACGACAAGGCCGTCGAGGCGCTGGGCAGTGGCCTGGAAGAGGACGGCACCGTGCTGCTGTCGCTGGGCACCTACATCGCGGCGATGACCATCGGCTCCTCGTCCGGGAGCGCGGACGACAGCTACTGGGCCAACTTCGCGGCGCGGCCCGGGAAGTACCTGTACGAGAGCACCGGGATCCGCCGCGGGATGTGGACGGTCAGCTGGTACCGCACCGTGCTGGAGGGCTCGCGCGGGGGGGACCTGCCAGCGGGAATGGCAGATCTGGAGGAAGCCCTCAACGCGGAGGCCAGCCAGCTGGCACCCGGCAGCAACGGGCTGCTGACGGTGCCGGACTGGCTCGCACCCGCGGGCGCGGTGTGGCGGCGTGGCGCGCTGCTGGGCTTCGACGGCAGCCAGGGCCGCGCCCACATCTACCGGTCCATCCTCGAGGGCATCGCCCTGACAATGGCCAATCACACCGCGGCGATGGAGCTGGCGCTGGGACGCCGGCTCGCGCCGGTCCTCGTGTCCGGTGGCGGATCTCACTCCGACCTGATGATGCAGATCGTCGCCGACGTCTTCGACCGCCCCACCCGCCGGACCACGGTCAACGACGCCGCCGGCCTGGGCGCGGCCATCTGCGCCGCGGTTGGCCACGGCATCTACCCGGACTGGGGCCAAGCCACGGCGGCGATGGTCACCGCCGGGGACGAGTTCGCCGCGGACGCACGAGCTGCCCGCGCCTACCAGAAGATCAACCGGGTATACGCGGGCTTGAGCACCTTCACCGACCCACTGTTCCGCTCGATGACCGACGGCCTCCAGGGCCTGGAGCGCACCTGACAGGGCGATGAGCTCGGTCCCCCAGCCCTCCGCCCCGCTCGCCTCATCGCCGCATCACTGCCGGGCCAGAGGCAGGAGCACGCTGCGGAAGCGGCCCGGGCCGGGGCCGGGCTGCCGCCATGACTTCCCGGGCGGTCCCTACACCCGTATGGCCCGCCGCGGGCACCACCCGTCATGATGCTTGGTAGAGGCCGGGCGCAAGGCGGCCGCCGGGCGCGCTGGCGGAGACGGGAGGCGGCTCGATGTTCGGGACGATCGTGGTCGGGGTGGACGGCTCGAAGGCCGCTGGCCGCGCGGTGGAAGCGGTAGCCAGGATCGCCGGGGACACCAAGGATCAGGTGGTGGTCTGCCACGGGGTGGTCGTCACCCATGCGTGGGGGGAGAATTTCCCGGCCGAGGCCACGGATGAAACGCAGCAGCTGGTCGACCGGCACGTGGCGCAGCTGACCGCGGCCGGGGTCCCGGCCACCGGCGAGGTGCACCAGGTGCCGGAGAAGGGGATCGGCGATGCGCTGATCGAGGTGGCTAAGAGCCACCAGGCCGGGCTGATCGTGCTCGGCACCCGGGGCCGCTCGAACGTCAAGTCGGTGCTGCTGGGCAGCACCGCGCACGAGGTCGTGTGCAAGTCCACGCGGCCAGTGCTGGTGGTGCCGGACAAGACCGGCTAGGTGATCCGCCCGGCGCTGCCGCCGCTGGCCTTCCACGGCTCCACCATCCGGTTCTATGACCCGGCCATCGATGCCTGGCGCTCCACCTGGATCGAGCCGGTCAATGGCCGGGTACGGCGTTTCACCGGCCGGCCCTCCGGCGGCGACATCGTGCTCCTCAGCGACGAGGAGAACCCCCAGCTGCGGTGGCGCTTCACCGACATCACCCCAGACTCGTTCACCTGGCGCGCCGAGACCTCACACAACAGCGGCGCTACCTGGCAATTCGACGAGCAGATGCTGGCCACCCGCGCTGACCCCACGTGAGCCGGTGCCCTGGCGGGCTGCTGGCGCAGGGAATTGTCATGCCGGGAGACGATCCATAAAGGCATCCGGCACAGCTCAGGGCCCAGCCGCTTTCGCCGCTAGCCCGGTGGCGACCTCCAGCGGCCGTACCACAGTCGCAGGCATGGCGCCCGGCTGGTGCGTCCTGCCTGGGTATTGCTCAGCGAGCTTACGTAAGCTAACTTACACACATGAGCGATGGCCCCGGTGTTGCCGCCGCCCAGGATCTGAGGGTCGCTATCGGCCGGGTGGCACGCCGGTTGCGGCAGCTGTACGCGACCGAGCGCGAGAGCGCAGCAAGCTTCATCGAGCTGGGCATCCTGGTCCGCCTGGAGCGCGAGGGCCCCACTTCCCCGACCGACCTCGCGGCGGGGGAAGGCGTCACCTCGCAGGCGATCGCCGGCGTGGTCCGCGAGCTGGAGCGACGGGCGCTGGTGGAAAGGACCGGCGGCCAGGAGGACCGCCGCCGGGTGGCGGTGGCGATCACCGGCGCCGGCCGGGAGCTGCTCATGAGCCGGGAACACGCCGTCGTGGGCGCCATGGTCAGAGCGCTGGCCGATGAGTACACACCCGCCGAGCGACACCAGCTCGAGTCCGCGGTTCCCCTGCTCAATCGCCTGGCTAAGCGACTTTGACCCCGACCCTGAGGAGCTGAAGATGCCCCGTGTCCGGCCCGATGTCCTCGCCTTCTTCCGGCGCTATGAGCGCGCCGCCGAAGACCTCGACAGTGACGCGCTGGCCAACATGTTCTGCGATGTCTTCCTGAGCCTCGACGCAGGCTCAGCGGCCGCCGTGTCCCCGCACGCGCTGCTGGCGGCTCTGCCGCGCCGCAAACAGCTATTCGAGGCCATCGGCAGCGACGGCCTGGCGCTGGCCGACATAACCGAGATGCCGCTGGACGACCAGCACACACTGGTGCGAACGTCATGGCGTCTGCGGATGCGCCACCAGGCGCCCCGCGACCCTGTCTCCTTGCATTCGACCTTCATCCTGCGCAAGGACGGTGAAGCGTGGCGCATCGCGCTTTACCTCAACCATCAAGACATGAACAAGCTGTTCAGCGAGCCCGCTCCCGCCCAAGCGTGACCGGGCCGCAGCGCCGCTTCGTTCTGGCGGATGGCCGCGAAGGCCTCCCCGGCCGCTGCTGGCGGCGGTCCAGCCACGGTCCCCGGCCGTATTCCACCGGCAACCGCCAGCGGCAAACCGGATGCAGATTCCGCGGGGGCAAGATCAGGGCCCGGATAGCATTGCGGATCGGCGGGTCTGACGTCGATGGAATCACGGGTCATGAACTTCGATCTGGCTGCTGTGGCCGGGTGGCGGGCGGTCATCCTGGTCGAGGGGATGAGTGACCAGGCGGCGCTAGAGGCGCTGGCCGAGCGGCGCGGCCGGGCTCTGACTAGCCGCGGCATTGCCATCGTGCAAATGGGGGGCGCGACCAACGTCGGCCGCTTCCTGGATCAGTTCGGCCCGCGCGGGCTCGACGTTGGGCTGGCTGGCCTGTGTGATGCCGCCGAGGAAGGCTTCTTCCGGCGCGCACTGGAACGGGCTGGCTGCGGCCCCGGCCAGTCGCGTGCCGACATGGAAACGATCGGTTTCTACGTGTGCGCCGCCGACCTGGAGGAGGAGCTGATCCGCGCCCTTGGCGCCGCCTCGGTTGAGCAGATCATCCACGCCCAAGGTGACATCCGGTCATGGCGCATCTTCCAGCGGCAGCCCGCTCAGCAAGGGCAGAGCCGCGAGAGGCAGCTTCACCGTTTCATGGGGACCCGATCCGGCCGCAAGAGCCAATACGCACGCCTGCTCGTGAGTGCGCTTGATCTGACCCGGGTCCCCCGGCCACTGGACCGCGTCCTCGCTCACGTCTGGCGGATCAGCAACGACGCTGAGCGAGGGTGATCCGCCCCGGGCGGAGTGTGCCCGGTACGTCTGTGAGGGTGCCCGGCGGATGCTGGCCGGGGTGCTGCAGCCCGGCGGGACCGGCAACCCTCATGCTTGTCCTCCCGTGCCGACCGCCCGCGGCGGCCGGTTGACGCAACCTAATGGTTGCTATATTATCGCAACCGATCAGTTGCTAAGCGTGGAGGCGATCGTGGCGCACCGGATCGCATCGAGCGGACCGTCGTGATCACTCACCCGCCGGCCGGCTGCCGATCACCCGGCAGGCGACCGCCCAGCACCTGGCACTGCTGGCCGAAGCGGGCCCGGTGACCGCCGAACGGGCGGCGCCGGACGCGGTACCGATGCAAGACGCTAGTTCTACGGAGGAGAACGAGATGAATGAAAAGTCCGGTAGAGGTGGAGACGGAAGGAACACATCTCAGCGACCTGCCGCATATGTAATCTCAGCCGTAGAGGGATTTGCGGACGAGGTAACTGTCAGGCGTTACGCCGAACTTACAGGCCCTGCAATTGAGCATTTCGGTGGCCGTTTCATCGTTTCGAACACCGAGCCAGCAGTTGTGGAAGGCGAGTCGCCATCGGGTCACCTCTCGATAGTCGAATTCCCCTCGATCGAACACGCGAAGGCATGGTATGACTCGCCCGAGTACGCAGAGGCACGCGCCCTCACTCCGGCTACCTTTAAGGGCCGCGTGCTCATGTTTGTAGAGGGCGTTAACGAAAAGAGCCCAGTGGGACAAGAACTTAACAGATAAGCCACGAACAGCAGCACCGCCAACACAGACGGGAAAGAGAGGGGCTGGCCTTGTCCGGCAACATGGAGATCATCACGCGCTTCGAGCACGCGTTTCGCGCGGCCGACGAGACGACAATCGACGAGCTGGCCGACCCGGGTCTGGTCGACCACAATCCAGCGCCCGGTCATGAGCCGACGCTGGCCGGCTTCAAGCAGAAGGTCGCGGGCTTCAGGGCGATGTTCCCCGACCTGAAGGAGGATCTGCAGGACATCATCGCCAGCGGCGACAGCGTCGCCACCCGGTGGGTCGTGACCGGTTCTTTGCAGCAGGAGTTCATGGGGATCCCTGCCTCCGGCCAGACGATCAGTGTTGAGGGCATGAACTTCTACCGCCTCAAGGACGGTCACGTGACCGACATCTGGACGCAGTTCGACGGCGTCGCCCTGATGCAGCAACTCGGCGCCATCCCGGCCTGACGCTAGGTCAGCTCCCGGGCGTGCGGTCGCGGGCGGCAGTGAGCGCGATCGTCTTCGTCCACCGTGTGCGATCCGCGCAAAGCGCCAGGAAGCAACGCGCCAGGAAGACGCCGACTAGCTGGTATCGAACTCCTCGAGGCTAGGCGGCAGCAATCTCAGCGCAGAACCAGCAGGTCAAGCCATGAAGTTCGGGGTTCCGGGCTGGGTGTCTTTTCGGCGTCCTGTGCGGCCCGGCGGAGTCGTTCTTTGCCGCGGAGGAACTCCTCCTCGGTGAGGGTACGCATCGGTGAATCGGCGCGGCGGAAGGTGTCCGCCTGAGCGAGGAACTGGGCGAGGCTGGTCCGGTAGGTCGTTGAAGGCGGCGGCGAACGCGCCGGTGCCCGCGCCGACGTCCACCACGATCATCCCGGGCATCGGGTTGAGGTGACGTCGTATCGCGTCACGCCAGTGCCCGAGCCCGTCTCGCGGGACCTCACGGACGGCTTTGAACGCCGCCGCGGTCTCGTCGTCGTAGGTGATCCTGGCCATGTCGTGCCTCCTGATTACTACAGATCAGCTACCGATCGCTGGTGTGGGGTTCTCCTTGGATCGAGCTGGGCGCATCTGCGACGCTAGAACAGCGCGATGCCGGTGAGCGCGGCCAGCCGGTCCATCAGTTCGTCCTGGAAAGCCGGGTCACGGGCTTCTGGTGCGGGCGTCTGTCGCCGCCGGTGATACCAGTAGCCGCCGCTCACGGTCGCGGCTGGGTCGTTGCTGACAGCGAGCCATGTTTGGGTGAGATATCCCAGTTCCAGGTCGTCGGTTGCCTCGGCTCCGCCCATCTTGGTCGGGACCCAGCCTGGGTCGACGGCGTTGCTGAGTACTTCCGGCCAGGCGCGCGCGAGAGTGAGCGCGAGCGCGGTTACCTGGAGCTTGCTCTCGGAATAGGCCTGTGCGGCGTTCCAGCGCCGTCCGGTCCAGTCGATGTCCCGCAGGGGCCCGGCGCCCACGTGATGCAATCCGCTGCTGAGGTAGATCAGCCGATCCGGGCGGTCGATCAACGCCGTGAGCATGTAGGGGGCGAGGGTGTTCACGGCAAGGGTCCTCGCGTGACCTTCTGCAGTCGTGGAGCGGGAAGGCTCGAGGTAGATGCCAGCATTGTGGATGACAGCGTCCATCCGGCCGATGCCGTTCACCTGATCGGCGAGTCCCCGGGTCTCGGCCGCACTGCTGAGGTCGCCGATGACGACTCCCGCGGCATCCGGGGCAAGATCACCAAGCGCCGCCGCCCGCTCGCGAGTGCGGGCGTGCAGGACAACGTCATGGCCTTCACCCATGAGGACACCGGCGGCGGCGCGGCCGAGCCCGTCGGTAGAGCCGGTGATGAAGATACAGGGCACCGGATCATTCTTCCGCCCCTGGTGTGCTGGTACCGATCAGCGCCACTGGGCAACGGGCCCTGAAGACCGGATTATCGCAGCCAAGCCGACGGCCAATGCTCCGGTCGGCCGGGGGCATGGCGCGGCAAATGGCTGTCGTGCTACGGAGGCTGCGCCAGGTCGGCAGCGAGTTCAGCGTTCGCCTCCACTAGATCTGCGGTGGCCGGCCGGTTAGCCCGTAACCGCGAACAGCCGCCAAGGCCCGGGCACGCCTTTGAGCTGGTGTTCACCGCGATCCTCGAAGGTGATTCCCGAGCCCGCGACCAGGTCGACCACCGTCCGAGATACCAGAATCTCGCCCGGGCCCGCCTGCGCCGAGACCCTGGCCCCGGTGTGCACGGCGATCCCGCCGACCTTGTCGCCGATGAGCTCGACCTCGCCCGTGTGCAATCCGGCCCGGACCGAAAGGCCCAGACCGCGCAGCCCATCCCGGATCGCGGTGGCGCAGCGGATGGCCCGGGCGGGACCGTCGAAGGTGGCGAAGAAGCCGTCCCCCGCGGTGTCAATCTCCCGGCCGCGGAACCGGGACAGCTGCTCGCGCACCAGCCGGTGATGCTGCTCCAGCAGGTGGTGCCACCTCTTATCCCCGAGCCGGGCAGCCAGATCAGTCGATCCCACGATGTCGGTGAACAACACGGTGGCCAGGATCCGGTCAACTTCCGGGACCGGGCGGATACCGGTAAGAAACTCCTGGATCTCGTCCAGCGCCTCGGAGCTATCGCCTAGGACGAGCGAGGCATCCGCTCCATTCAGCGGCACGAACCGGGCGCCCGGAATGTGGTCGGCGAGGTAGTGGCCGTTCCCAACCGGCAAGAACCGGTCATCGCGCCGGTGCAAGACCAGCGTGGGTACCTGGATCGTCGGCAGGACCGGCCGCAGGTCGATACTCGTGAGCATCTGGTACATGGCCGCCACGGTCCCGGGACTGGCCGACAGCCGGTGGATCCGGCGCAAAGCCCGCAGCTGGTCTTCGGCCAGGTTCGGGTACATCCATGTCCCCAGCATCGTGTTGAAGCCCTCTGATCCCCATGACTCCCACAGGCTGCGCCCGCCCTGCCCGGGCGGAGCGGCGATGCCGCCGGGGTAGCCCGGCGCCTGTCCGGCATAGGCTGTCGTCTCCCCCAGGACCAGGGCCGATGTCCGCTCCGGATGGGTAGCCGCGAACACGATGGCAAACAGCCCGCCGTCGAGCGAGCCGAGCAAGGCGGCCCGCCTTGAGCCGATCTCGTCCAGGACGGCCAGCAGATCATCCGACCACGCCTCCACCGCCGACGCCGCACCAGGTGGAAGCGGATCGGTCGCTCCCGCCCCAGGCCGGTCGAACATGATCAGGCGGCTGAAGGACGCCAGGCGGCCCCTGAATGTTGCGCTCGGCTCCCACTCCCAGACGGTATCGACCGGCAGGAACCACGAGCCCCTGAAGACCAGATCGATCGGACCCTCCCCGACGACCTGATATGCGATACGACGATCCCCGCTGCGCGCGAACCTCGTCTCAGGCGCTCCGCCCACGGTTGGGAGATTACAGCGGCCTCAAGGCGATCGGATTCACCATCGACTTCACGGATGACAACACGGCCCGCGTCGTCGTCGAGGACGGCCACAGCTACGTCATGATCCGGGTGCGCGATTACTTTCAGAGCTTCACCGACCGGCCGGTCGGCGACCCGGCGGAGACCGTGTCGGCGGCGACGGCCATCTTCCTCGACGACCGGGAGGCGGTCGACGCGACGCTCGCCAAGGGCATCGCCGCGGGCGGCTCGGAGGCGCATCCCGCTGCGGACTACGGCTTCATGTACCAGCGTCAGCTCACCGACCCCGACGGAAACATCCTCGAGTTCGGCTACATGGACCCGGTTGCCGCTGAGCGGGGCCCCGAGGCCTTCACGAATCAGCAGGCCTGAGGTCGATGGCTGGACACAACTACGGGCAGAACGACGGCGTCACCCGAGGCCTGGAGCTCGTGTGAGGCCCGCCCGAACGCGCACCACCGTCTTATCTGGCTCCCGCCGGAGCTGGTTTCATGATCCGGCCATGTGCCTCCCGGTGCCTGGACGCCACGGAAAATGGTAGGGCTGGATTCGGGCGTCTTGACTGGCCGGAGGGCTCAATGCCGTGGTTTGACCTGCCATTGAACCAGCTGCGTGAATACCGCACCGATACCGCGGAGCCGCCGGACCTCGACCTGTGGTGGCAGCGACGGCTCGGCGAGGCCCGGGCGGCGGCCCGCCCGCCGACGCTGACCAGGTACGAAGCCGGTACCTACGCGCCGGTCGAGGTATTCGATACCGAATTCTCAGGGGCGGGCGGCGACCGGATCAGGGCCTGGTACCTGCGGCCGGCGGGCGCGGACGGGCAGACCCCGGTGGTGGTGACGTTCATCGGCTACGGAGGCGGCCGGGGCCTGCCCGCCGAGCACGCCCTGCTGCCCGCTTTGGGCTATGCCGTGTTCGTGATGGACACCCGGGGCCAGGGCGGGCGGTGGACCACCGGCGCCACCGGCGACCGCCCGGGCGACCCGGCCGCGGGGCCGGAGAACGCCAGCGTGATGACCCGGGGCATCGCGCAGCCGGAGGGGTATTACTACACCCGGCTGTTCACCGACGCGGTGCTCGCGGCCGAGGCGGCCAGTGAGCTGGCCGGCGCGCCGCGGGTCGCGGTGAGCGGCGCCAGCCAGGGCGGCGGGCTCGCACTGGCCACCGCCGCGCTGGCCGGGCAGGCGGTCACGGTGTGCCACGCGGACGTGCCGTTCCTGTGCGACATCCAGCGCGCCATCACGCTGGCACCGGACGCGCCGTACACCGAGGTGGCCGAGTTCCTGGCGCACAACGTGGACCTGATCCCGGCCGCGCTGAACACCCTGCGGTACGTGGACTGCGCGCTGCTGGCCCGCCGGATCACCGCGCGCTGCCTGCTCAGCGTGGGCTTGATGGACACGATCTGCCCGCCGTCCACGGTGTTCGCCGCCTACAACGAGATCACCGCGGGCAAAGACATCGCGGTGCACCCGTTCACCGGTCACGCGGTGCCCACCGCACACCTCGAGCGACAGCTACGTCACCTCAGGGACTTCCTGCGCTGACCCGGGAACGCGATTGCCGGCTACGCGCGGCTGTCACGGGCTGGTCACCACGCTCTGCGATCAACGTCAGGGCGGATGCGCAGGCGCAGCGGCGCCACGAGCATCAGCGACCGAGTGCCGGGCGCCGAAGGCCGCGGCCCGCGCTCTTCAGAGCCACACCTCCGGAAAGTGCCCGGTGATGGTCGTCCCGATGTACCTCATCGCGGCTACCGGACGTTCATCCCGAGGGTGACGCTGCACATGCATATAGTCGGGCCGATCGTGCGTTGGGCTACGACCGGCCCGCCTCCGACCGGAGGCCCGCTGGACAACCGCGCGCCGGCCCGTCGATCTGATCGGGCTGCGAGGTGGCCTAAGGCGGGCCGACGAAGATGCAGATCTGGCTGTTATGTGCGCGGTTACCGGCGGGCTGCCAGCGGGCGTTGGCGGGTATTGGCGCCGTAGCCTGGCTTCGTGGCACCGGGTGAGGATTACCGGGAACTGGGTGAAGCGGCTTGGGCCTGGGTGATGAGCCAGGTCCGGGACAGCGACGGCCCGTGGCTGCCTGAGGCAGTGCCGCTCGATGGGCGGCCGGCCGGGCCCGGCGCCGACCGCGACTCGCTGTACGCGGGGATCGGCGGCTTGGCCCCCGTCCTGGCTGAGATCGGCCAGTACCGGGCGCTCACCGGCGTGGAGCAGGCCCTGGCGGCTGGGATTGTGGCCCGGCTGTGCGCGGTGGCGCCCACCCGGACTGAGCCGTCGCTGTATGACGGGCTGGCCGGTGACGTCACCGCGCTGAAGTTGCTCGCCCCGGGCAGCGAACGGGTGCCGCTCGGCCGGCTGGCCAGCTTGATGACTCCGCAGGGGTGGCACACCACGCTGGGGATCGAGCCGGATTCGGTGGCTCCGGTGACAGATCTGGTCCTGGGCAATGCCGGTGTGGTGCTGGCCGCGGTCTGGGCCGGTGGTGAGCACGCCGCCGACATCGCTGCGGCCGGTGGCCAGGCTCTGCTTGCCGCGGCCGAGCGGACCGAGGGCGGGCTGGACTGGGCGATGCTGCCCGGATGGCCGTCGAAGATGCCGAACTACTCCCACGGCACTGCCGGGGTGGCTACCGCGCTGGCTATCGCCGGGCTGGCTTTGGGCCGGGCGGACTTTGCCGCTGCCGCCCGCCTCGGTGCGCAGCACCTGCTCGCGGTGGGCTCGCTGGATGACGGCGGGTTCATCGTTCCGCACACTCTGCCGTACTCCACCCGGGACGTGGAGCCGGTCACCTACAACTGGTGCCATGGGCCCGCCGGAACCTCCCAGCTGTTCGCCGCGCTGGCTGCCGCCGGTGTCGATGAGGTCGCCGGGTGGCCGGTACCGCGGCTGCGGCACCGGTGCCTGCACTCGATCCTTGCCTCCGGCGTGCCCCGGCGGCTCCGCCCTGGTTTCTGGGACAACGACGGCCGCTGCTGCGGCACCGCGGGAGTGGGAGACGTGCTGCTCGACGCCGCGCAAGACAGCGCCGGCCACACGCAGGCCAAGACGCTGCTCGAGGCGGCCTGCACGATGGCCGGCGCCCTCGCCGAGCGGGCGATCCGCGACCAAACCGGGACGCGCTGGCGGTTCACCGAACATCGCCAGGACCCGCCGCTACTGCCACCGGGTACCTCGTGGATGCAAGGCGCCGCGGGAATCGCTGCCTTCTTGCTCCGCCTGGCCCGCGTCCTCGACGAAGGGCTGAGCGCCCGGTCATCGACCGCCCCGACCAGTGGTGGGCCGTCCCGGCCCCGCTCCGCACCGTCCACACCAGCCCGCACGCCAAACCGGATCGGGCGTAATACCCGGCCGGAACACCCGCCTCCCGCAACGAGGGCCGTGCTGCAGGCCAATCGCAATCTGGCTGAAAGCCGTTCGCTCATAACACAGACGGCTGGGCACTGGCCATCGCGCTGAAGGACGGCAGCGCAGTCGTCCCCGACGCGACCAGGAAGCCGCGGCAGGCCTGGCAGCAGACCCTCACTGCGGTCAGCCAGGCCGCACGGCACCACGCGATCCCGGCGGTGCTCACCGGCAGGCCGGTAAGCGACAAGTCCTCCCCCGCGGACAAGCCGGGGCTCTACCCCGACCCCGGCGGCGAACCGGGCCTGCGCGAGTGGACCGGCACCACACCAAGCTGGCCGACTACCGTGAGCCCATGGCGTACGACGATGGCACGGTGGCGTGCACGGATGAAGCCCTCATCATCCGCCACTACTATTTCCCCCCACGCGCCAAGCGGATTCCCTACCGCAAGATCCAGCAGGTACGCCGGGTGCCGCTCGGCTCGCTGGGCTGGCGGGTCAAAACCTGGGGCAGCGCCGACCTGATCCACTGGTTCAATGACGACGGGCACCGATCCAGCAAGCGCGACGCGTTTATCATCCAGCTGACCGGCGTGATCCGCCCGGTGATCACTCCCGACCATCCTGACGAGGTGACAGCGGAGTTAACCGCCCATGGGGTGAATGTCATGAGTGGATGAGGAGCCCCACTCGACACCAGCCGAGGACGCCTGATGCTGTGGCACGCCGAGAAGATCGTCAGCAGTAACGGATCATGACCAGCACAAGGTTGGCGCTCTGACCTGGGCTTTGATGGGCGCCCCGAGCGCGATTCGAACGCGCGACCTACTGCTTAGGAGGCAGTCGCTCTATCCACTGAGCTATCGGGGCCGAAGCGCGGCCGCCCGGCCCAAACAGGCCGGTCAGCCTGACCAAGCCTAGGCCATATCTCGAGCGGGTATCCTGCTGGCCCGTGGCCGGGGCGTGCTCCGCTGGTGCAATGGGGCTCCAGGAGTTGGGGCAGTCCTGGCAGCGACAGACGAACGGGAGTCCAGCGCCGTGCAGGTACGAGATGTCATGACCGAAGCGACCGTCACCGATTCTGCGGGCGACACTCTCCGGGCAGCAGCCGAGCGCATGTGGCGGAACCAGACAGGGTCACTGCTGGTCATGGACGATGGCCGGCTCGCAGGCATCATCACCGAGCGTGACCTGCTGCGGGCAGTGGCCCTCGGCAGCGACCCCGTCATCGCCACGGTGGACGAGGCGATGACGACGGAGGTGTTCACCGTGCCGCCGGATCTGCCGCTGCAGGACGCGGCCCGGGAGATGGCCTCACGCTGGATCCGGCACCTGCCGGTGATGGAATACGGCCGGCTGCTGGGTGTCGTCAGCATGCGCGACGTCACCGGGATCTTCGCCGCGCTCGTGCCCGGAAACGTCAGCGTGGAGCACGAGTTCGATCAGCTGGTGCGGGAACGGCGGCTGGCCCGCATCGAGCATGGTGACCTCGACTGAGCGAACCGTTACGGGAGCTCGAACGGCAGCGTGATGCCGTTCAGCGCATCGGGGCAGAGGCAGTCGCGCTCGGCCGGCAGACCGGCGATGATCGAAAAGATGAGTTCACGCAGCTTGGCTACGTTCTCGCCGAACGTGCGGAGCACCTCCTCCTGTGTGACGCCCTCGCCCTCGGCGACGCCAGCATCGGTGTCGGTAACCAGGCTCAGCGAGGTGTAGCACAGGGCAAGTTCCCGCGCCAGCACGGCCTCGGGATGGCCGGTCATCCCGACCAGCGTCCAGCCCTGCGCGGCGTACCACTGCGACTCCGCACGGGTGGAAAACCGTGGCCCGTCGATCACCACCAGGGTGCCCGAATCGGCGGTCGTCCAGCCTGACTCGCGAGCCGCCGCGACGGCCCGGGCCCGCCCAACCGGGCAGTAGGGATCGGCGAACGGCACGTGCACCGCCCGGTCGGCGTCGTAGTAGGTCTGCTGGCGGCCGGTGGTCCGGTCCACGAGCTGGTCGGGAATGATGAGCGTGCCCGGCTCCAGGTCCACGGTCAGGGAGCCGACGGCACTCGGCGCCAGCACCTGGCGGACCCCCAGCGAGCGCAGCGCCCAGAGATTAGCCCGGTAGGGGATCTTGTGCGGCGGGAACCGGTGATCGCGGCCATGCCGGGGCAGGAAGGCCACCTGCCGCCCGGCCACCTCACCGACCACGATCGTGTCGCTCGGCATGCCGAACGGGGTCTCGACCTTGATCTCCTCGCCAGACGCCAGCAGCTCGTAGAAGCCCGACCCGCCGATGACAGCGATGCTGGGCTCGCCGGGCACCGGGCTCACGCCACCTTCGAGCCGCTGCCGGAACCGGCGGTCTCCGCCTTCTTGGCGGGCTTGGCCTCGCCCGATCCCGACTTGTCAGACGACCCCGAGTCGGCGGCCGGCTTCTCGCCCTTGCCAGAGGAGCTGTCGCCGGAGCCGCTTTCCTGCTTGTCCTTGTCCTTGGCTTTCGGGGGACCGGAACCGTTGCGGCTGTCGGTCCGGTAGAAGCCCGATCCCTTGAACACAATGCCGACCGGTGAATACACCTTCCGGAGCGGCCCGCCGCACACCTCGCAGGTGGTCAGCGGGTCGTCGGTGAATTTCTGGACGACCTCCAGCCGCTCATCACACGCGGTGCACGCGTACTGGTACGTCGGCACTGGTCCCTCCTTGCGCGACGCTGGCACTCACGGCCATCGACTGCCAAATGTTAACCCAAATGACCCGCTCACTAATCCCGCTCCCCCACTGAGTGCCCGGTTGCAGCACCCGGTTACGCCACCGGCAGGGTGATGATCCCGGCCGAGGGGCGCGCGGCCATCCGCACGCGCTGGTCGTGGTCGTCGGCTGGGACGTCGTCCAGCAGCTCGCCGTCGTAGATGAGCGCGATCGTGGGGATCCCCGGCCCGACCCGGGCCAGCGCCCGGTCGTAGCTGCCGCCTCCCCGGCCGAGCCGGATGCCGCGCCGGTCGACCGCCAGCGCTGGCACCAGTACCAGGTCGGCCCGCGCGATCGTGTCGAGGCCACGGGGCGGCTCGCCGGGCTCGGCCAGCCCGCGCGGGCCCGGCCGCAGCGAATCGGGGCCCTCGTAGGAGGCCCAGTCCAGGTCCGCATCCGGCCTGAGCACGGGCAGCAGAACGTAACTTCCGCGCTTCCACAGTGCGTAGATGAGACCGTGGGTGTCGGGCTCAGAGGCGAGCGAGTAGTAGGCGGCGATCGTGCCGGCCATCTGGGCTTGCGGCAATTCCAGGACCGCGTCACGCAGGGCACGCCCGGCGGCCGCGCGCTGATCCGGGCTGAGCCGCGCGCGCTCGGCCATCAGCCGCCGCCGCAGCGCCTTCTTCTCGGCGGCCACCCCGCCGCTAGCCGCGTCTTCCAAGGCTTCTGCCTATGATCCTGTTAATCCGTCCTGTGCGTGGTAGTCCAGTACCACCTAAGCCGCCCGCAGCCCCGCCCGGCCACGATGGGGGCCTGCGGCCGGGGCGCTACGACTCGTTAGGGTATCGGCATGCCTACGTCAGAGGTGATCACGAAGGCGGTTGTCCCCGCCGCGGGCATGGGAACGCGCTTCCTGCCCGCCACCAAGGCGATGCCCAAGGAGATGCTGCCGGTCGTCGACACGCCCACGATCCAGTACGTGGTGGAGGAAGCGGTAGCCGCCGGGCTCGACGACATCCTGCTTGTCACCGGGCGCGGCAAGGGGGCACTCGAAGACTACTTCGATAGCGACCCCGAGCTCGAGGAGGTGCTCGAAGCCAAGGGCGATGACGCCGGCCTCAGGCTCATCCGGGAGTCCAACGAGCTCGCCGCGGTCCACTACATACGCCAGGGCGCTCCGAGAGGTCTCGGCCACGCGGTACTCTGCGCGGCCAGGCACGTCGGGAACGAGCCCTTCGCCGTGCTCCTGGGTGACGACTTCACCGAACCCGGCAACCCGCTGCTGCGGCGGATGCTTGAGGTTCGCCAGCGCTACGGGGGCAGCGTGGTCGCGCTGATGGAAGTCGGGATGGATCAGGTCTCGCTCTACGGCGCCGCCACGATCGAGCCGACCGGCGAGGACGACGTGGTCCAGGTGACCGACCTGGTCGAGAAGCCGAAGCCCGAGGACGCCCCCAGCAACCAGGTCGTCATCGGGCGCTACGTGTGCGATCCGGCCGTTTTCGATGTCCTGCGCCACACGCCGCCCGGCCGGGGCGGGGAGATCCAGCTCACCGACGCGCTCAAGACCCTGGCCCAGATGCCGCCCGCTGATGGCGGCGGGGTGCGCGGGGTCCTGTTCCACGGGCGCCGCTTCGACACCGGCAACCGGGTCGACTACCTGCGTACCATCATCCAGTTCGCGTGCGAGAGGCCGGACATCGCCGACGAGTTCGTGCCCTGGCTGCGCAAGTACCTCGATAACCTCGGATGACCACCGACCTGGTACCGGTCGAGGCCCACCTCGCCGACATCCTCGCGGCCATCCGCCCGCTGACACCGGTCCGGCTCGGGCTGGAAGAGGCCGAGGGCGGCGTCCTGGCCGAGGACGCCGTTGCCCTGTGCCCGCTGCCCTCGTTCGACAACTCGGGCATGGATGGTTATGCGGTCCACACGGCCGACGTCGCGGCGGCAGCGCCCGGCGCACCGGTCACGCTGCCGGTGACCGACGAGATCCCGGCCGGCGACACCCGCACCCTCACGGTTGCCCCCGGCACCAGCGCCCGGATCATGACCGGGGCGCTGATGCCCGCTGGTGCCGACGCTGTCGTGCCGGTGGAGTGGACCGATGGCGGCGTCAAGCAGGTGACGATCAGCCAGCCGGCGCCGGCCGGGAACGCGATCAGACGGCGTGGCGGCGATGTGGACGAAGGCGACGTGATGGTGGGGGCCGGCGCGCTTCTCGGCCCGGCCCAGCTCGCGCTCGTTGCGGCGGGTGGTCACCGGATGGCACTGGTCCGGCCCCGGCCGCGGGTCGAGGTGATCGCCACCGGTAATGAGCTCATCGATCCGGGAACCCCGCTCACGCCCGGCCAGATCTGGGAGTCCAACGGCTACATGCTGGCCGCCGCGGCCCGCCAGGCCGGTGGCCGGGCGCGGCGGCATCGCGTCAGAGATGATCCCGTCGCAGTGGTCACCGCGCTGGAGGAACTCAGCGTCTCGGCCGACGCGCTGGTCACCACCGGCGGCGTCAGCATGGGCGGGGAACACGACGTGGTCAAGGCGGCGCTGGAGCGGTTCTCCGTCAGGTTCCGCAAGGTCGCCTTGCAGCCGGGCATGCCGCAGGGGTTCGGCTTGATCGGCCTGGGCGGGATACCGGTCTTCACCCTGCCCGGCAACCCGGTGAGCGCCTACATCTCTTTCCTGCTTTTCGTCCGGCCCGCCATGCAGGCCCTGCAGGGACTGGCCCCGGAGCCGTTGCCGGCCACGCGCGCGAGGCTGGCCGGTCCGGTCCGCTCGCCCGAGGGCCGGCGGTCGTATTTGCGGGGGGTGCTCGACCGCAGTGGCACAACAGTGATCCCGCTGACCGGCCAGGGCTCGCACCAACTCGCCGCGCTGGCCCGGGCCAACGCGCTGATCGTGGTGCCCGAGCAGGTGACCCGGCTGGAGGAGGGCGAACAAGCCGACGTGGTGTCGCTGCCATGACCCAGCCCGGCCGGTTTACCCACACCGACGACGCCGGGCACGCCCGGATGGTCGACGTCTCGGCCAAGGACGTGACCGTGCGGGAAGCCCGCGCGTCCGGGCGGGTGCTGCTTTCGGCGGAGGCCATCGCCGCGCTGCGGGCCGGTGAGGTCCCCAAGGGCGACGCGCTCGCGGTGGCACGGATCGCCGGCATCCAGGCCGCAAAACGCACCCCCGACCTGGTACCCCTCTGCCATCCGATCGCGATTCACGCTGTCACCGTGGACCTTCAGGTCGCGGACAACGCGGTGGAGATCTCCGCGACGGTCCGCACCGCCGACCGGACCGGGGTGGAGATGGAGGCACTGACCTCGGTCACCGTCGCCGCGCTCGCGCTGATTGACATGGTGAAGGCGATCGACCCGGCCGCGGTGATCAGCGATGTTCGGGTCGATGAGAAGACCGGCGGCAAGACCGGTGCCTGGCGCCGGCCCGGCTGAGGGAGGCGTGGTGCGGGCGCTCGCGGTCACGGTGTCCAACCGGGCCGCCGCCGGGGTCTACGAGGACCGTTCCGGGCCAGTGCTCGTCAGGCTGCTGGCCGAGGCAGGCTGCTCGGTGGACGGGCCGATGGTGGTCCCGGATGGGGAGCCGGTCGAGGCGGCGCTGCGGGAGGCGGTCACCGCCGGCTATGACGTGGTGGTGACCACCGGCGGCACCGGGCTGACGCCCGGCGATCTGACCCCGGAAATGACCCGCCGGGTGGTTGACCGGGAAATACCTGGTATCGCGGAAGCGATAAGGGCGGGAGGGGCCGCGGCCGGGATCCCGGCCGCGATCCTGTCCCGCGGGATCGCGGGGCTGGCTGGGGCCGTCCTCATCGTCAACCTGCCCGGTTCCACCGGGGGGGTGCGCGACGGGATGGCGGTGCTCGGCCCGATCCTCGGCCACGCGGTCGACCAGGCGCACGGCGGCGACCACCCGCGCCCTGGCAGCCCGGCCGGCCCCCGTCAAGGCGACTGATCTGTTCACATCGTGGCGCCCCGCCTGACGGCAGGGAATGATGAATTCTGTGGGACGCATGCGCGGCTGGCCGGTGTCGCTCACTGAGCCAGCTTTGCTGGATGCGCCGGTTGGCCTTAGGCCGGTGCGCGTCCGGGACGCCCGGGCATGGCGTGACTCCCGTGTGCGTAACGCCAACTGGCTGCGCCCCTGGGAGCCCACCAACCCGGAGACGCCGCTCTACCGGTCCGGGCTGGGTCCCTACGTCGCGATGGCCCGCACCATGCGCCGCGAAGCGCGGCAGGGGCTGGCCCTGCCATGGGTGGTCACCTACGGCGGCAGATTCGCCGGGCAGCTGACCGTCGGGAGCATCGTCTGGGGGTCGGCGCGCTCGGCGCAGGTCGGCTACTGGATCGACGAGGCGGTGGCCGGCCGGGGAGTGACCCCGACCGCGCTGGCGATGGCCATCGACCACTGCTTCCTTGTGGTGGGGCTGCACCGGGTGGAAGCCAGCATCCGGCCGGAGAACCACGCGAGCCGGCGGGTGGTCGAGAAGCTGGGTTTCCGGGACGAGGGACTGCGCCGTCGCTACCTGCACATTGACGGCGCCTGGCGCGATCATCTGTGTTACGCGCTGACCGTGGAAGACGTACGCGGCAGCCTCCTGGCCCGGTGGCGTGAGACGCTGTCGGCGCAGCGCTCGGGCACCGCGAGCTGAGACCGGCCCTGCTGGGCAGGCCCGTAGGGAGGCGACGGGCACCCAGGCAAAGGGACAGCACCACCGGGGTCAATAAAGGATCGCGAAGCGGCGTATCTGCTGATTCCCGGCATCGGATCTCACGACACACCGGGCCGAGTGCTCGTCATAGCCCGCGCTGGCCCCTACCGTGCGTCACGTGAGCATGCCCGCGTCAATGGCACTGACGCCTGCAGGGCAGGCCCGTTTGGCGTGCCCTGAACCGGGGCGCGGGGTGTGACGTTGAGCAGCGCGATCCTCTATCTCGCGATCGTCGCCATCTGGGCCGTGGTGCTGGTGCCGCGATGGCTGCGCCCTTCCCACACCTCCGGGACGCTGGAGAGCAACCTCGCCGAGCCGGTAGAGGCCAGCCCGCAGGGGGATCTGGCCGATGCCGAGGAGGATGAGGATGGGGTGGACGAGGAGAGTGAGGAAGGCTCCCCCGCCGGAGCGCCGGAGGTGGACTCTGGCCGGGTGGAGCGTGATTCTCCCGTCCCACCCAAACCCCGGCGGGAGCAGGAAACCGGCCCGGCTAGGCCAGCGGAGGCTGGCCGTCGGGCGCATACCCTGCAGGCCCGTCGGCGCACGCTGACGACCCTCATCGTGCTCGCCGCCGGGGCGGTGGCGATCGCGGCGACCCACCTGGCCGCCTGGTGGGTCACCATCCCACCGCTGGTGATGCTGGCGGGCTTCGTTCTGCTGCTGCGCGAGGCGGGCCGCATCGACGCCGGACGCGCCCGTGCGGCCGCCTCCCGGCGTGGCCACGGAGCCGGTGCCCGCGCCCGGACCGAGGCTGATACTGGGATCACCGCCGAAGACGAGGAGCATGCCGGGCCGGCGGATCAAAGCCAGGCCGGGCCGGCCAGTGCGGAGATCATTGACATCTCGGCCCGCGTCGGCGACCAACTGTACGACCAGTACGCCGACGCTGAGGTACGTGCTGTTGGTGATTGAGGGCCCAGCCTCCCGCCTGAGCTGCCGCGTGGCGCTCGATGGCACGAGCGGACGGCCAGGTTTGCTACGCTGACAGCCGTTCCTTTGGGGCTGTAGCGCAGTCCGGTAGCGCACCTCGTTCGCATCGAGGGGGTCAGGGGTTCAAATCCCCTCAGCTCCACCCAAACCAGCAGGTCAAAGGCCCGCCAGATCTGGCCGATACGTCGTTCAAGATCATTTGTCACCCAGATGTCACTGGGATCAGGCGGTGACGAATGACACTGCCCGCGCCTGATCGGGTCCCTATGGCACCGTCCATGACGCCGCGCAAGGGTAATTCAGACGGAACTGACCAAGATCATCTCATTGGTGCACGGGTGTGAAGCGCGATGGATCATCGATCACAGGGTGGCAGGGCAAGCGGTCAAGATCAGAAACCAAGATCAGTAACAGATGCAGACGAGTGGGTGAGGGTCGAGCTCACGGATCAGGTTGCCGGTATCTGCGAGCCGGAAGTAGGCCATCCAGCCAGTGATGAGCCGGTTGAGCCTGCCGATGCGGTAGGCCATCGACATGCTCCAGTTCCGCCGGGTCAGCATCCGCAGCTGATTCTTCAGCCGTGTGACCGCCTTGGGGGCGACCCAGATCCTGACCTGCAGGCCGTGGAGAAAAAACCCGAACCCCAGCAGCGTCGCATCCGCGGCGTGCCGGATCGAGGACTTCTCCCGGTTCACCTTCAGCTTTAGCCGACCCCTCGACCACGTCAGTGACGTTGCCGAACACCCAGTTGGCGGCCGGCTCGCTGCGCACGAAGGCCGGCAGGTCATCGGCGCAGCGGATCATCTCAACCTGCACCACGCGGCAACCGGCACCAGCGCTTGTAACCTCAGGCATTAATGATCTTTAGATTAGTCCTCTCCCAAGGTCAGCGCGGGCAACAGCGACACGACAAGGCTTGACTCTTGGACGGGCGTCACCACGTTGGCGTCCGCTTGCACGCCGAAAAGGACCAAGGAGCCGGCCGGAAGCGGGATGCTCACCGGCGGCCCATCGACCGGGTACCGGACATTGTTCACCGTGAGCTGCACGACATCAGCGAGCATGTTCGAGTCGGGGGCGTAGGTCGTTGTGAGCCGCACGCTGGCTGGCGTGCCGATCGGGGTCGCGCCGGTGGGGGCGAGGTAGAGCAGGATCGGGCCATATTCCAGCGGCATGCTAGAAGAGGAAGGAAAGGGTGGTGCCTGCACCGTCCCGTACTGGATCTCCGTGGTTTCGGTAATGGCACCGCAGGACACCCTGGACTGGAACGTCAACGGCCCGCCAGTGTTCGGAGCGCCGAGCGCGAGGTGTGCTTCCACTGTCGCGTTGACTTGGCTGAGGGTGGCGTTGACCTGCAGCACCTCGGACATATAGGCGCTGTCCTGGTATTCCTCGTCGATGGAAACGCCGACGCCGTAGTAGGTCGACGCGGGTGCTATCCACACCACCCCATCGGTAGGTGCTGCGGTAACTCGCGGTCCAGTCTCGGACATCGTGGCATCCTCCCGGCAAGCTCGTCGGCCAAGGTCTCAGACGGTGATGGGTGACACTGCTCCCGCCTGAACAGGTCCACCTCACCTGTTGAACCAGCTGCGGCTGAGGTGGAACCCGTTCAGCTGGTCGCGGGCGTCTTGCTGTTGCTGCGGGCTGGGGACCGCGCGGTCATCATCGCCGATCACGCTGCGGTACTGCGCCTTGACCGCTCCCACGATGTCATCGTCGTCGGTTCCCAGCTTGTCCAGGGCATGCGCGAGGGTGGCGCCTTCGGCGATCGCGTGCAGGGTGTAGACCGTGCCGACCGCCACGCCCGGCGCGGGGACCTTGCGGGAGACCACAGTGGTGGCCAGCAGTTCCAGCTGGATGTTCCCGGCGTCTTCCATGATCTGCTTTTGCAGGGCGGAGATGGCGGTCATGTACTGGCCGTGGGAGTCGACCCCGAATGTCTGCCAGGCTGGGAGCAGTTCGCCCATCGTGTTGCCCTTGTACCCGCGCACCAGTAGCTGCGCGGAGGCGCGCGCGCCTTCCAGCTCGACCTTGGCGGCGACCACCGGCAGGGTGAGCGCGCCGTCTCCTTTGATGTCGGATATGACCACGACCGCCCGCAGGGCAACACCGAACCGGTAGGTGTGCCCGCCGCTGGCGATGTCCGTCCACCGGGAGGTGCCGAACATCAGGGCGTCACGCTGGAAGGTGGCGGCGATGTTCCCGACGGGAAACCCGAGGCTGGCCGCAGCGCTGACGCTCAGGCTGTAGGCCTCCTGGGCCCAGTTGTCCAGCTCGTCGGGGCCTGGCGCGGCCGGTATTCCCGCACTGGCGTCCAGGCCCGCGGCGGCGTGCACATCTTCCGCCGACATGTTCACCGGGATCATTTCCGGCATTTGATCACCTCCCAGGCGCTAGTCACGCGGGCTGAGCCGCGGACAGCTCGCGGGACAGCCCCGGCGAGAAATTGACCAGTAGAACGATCTGCAAGAACACCATTGCTATCGACTCGAACATTTCCAGGAAACCGAGTATCGCCGCCCCGCCCTTGTCTAGCGCATTGTTAATGGGGGTGAACTTGAGGATGGTGACAACCCCTGGGACGGCAGCTACTATCCCCACGGCAAAGCCGAAGTCCGCGTCAAACGAAGCCTGCGTCTCCAGGATCTCCGATATGAATGCCAGGATAGTCACGATCCCGATCACGCAGGCCATGATGGAGATTCCGTCATCCATGAGCTCCTTGGTGGCCGCTTCGAATTTTATTTTCCCGCAGGCAAAGTAGGCGGCGAATATGGGCGGGACCAGCCCTATGACGGAAAGCGCGAATCGCACGAAATCACCGGCAAGCGGGGTTTTGCTTGATATCGACGGGTAGGACGTGAGGAGCCCGGCCAGGCCGAGTGTCGCGGCAAAGACGGCGGCTGGTGCGGGCAGATCCTCCCCGCCAGCCAGGTCGGCCGCTGAACTGATAAAGCCGAGGAGCAGCCCCGCGACGGCGCCGGCGATGGCACACAGCAGCTGTACGGCGGCTGGCGCCGTGCCGAGCGCCGCTGCCCCGGCAGGAGGCGCTTCGGCCCCGAGGGCCTGTGACGGGTTCGTGCCGGTGATGGCCCGGTAGAGAATAGTGGCCGGAATCGCTACGAGGAACAGCGCCGCGCCCAGGATCGTCAGCTGCTCGCCGGTGAGCTTGTTGTAGAGCCACGAGATGAGCGGTATATCGATCTGCTGGGTCAGCAGGCCGTATATGTCGTCGATGATATCGGCGATCGCGGCGAGGGCGCCATCAACTATCCCGCCCGCGAGCTTGACGAGGCTCTCCACCAGGGTCTGGATGAGGTCAAGAATGGTTTCGAGGCCCGTGGCCAGGAAGTCTGCGGCACTATGTGTCGAGCTGAACAGGTGAGTGAAGTCGGATTCCAGCTTGCTGGCGTCGGCCGCCAGGTCCCCGCCGGAGCGGATGCCGGCCACGAATTTTGTTATGAAATCCTCCAGCGGGTTCGTGCCTGCTGAGTCAGCGGGGGCTCCCGCTAGTGCGGAAACGCTGGCGCTGGGCACGTTGCGTTTCATTGCGTCGCTGCCCCAGGAGCATTGCACCGTGTGCGTGGGGGCGGGGGCTGGGCTGCCTGCTTTGGAGGGGACCTGGTAGGCGGTGTGCTCGGTGCTGCCCTGGCCTTTGAGCTGGCTGATGGACTGGTGGCCTTGCCCGGTTATCTTGTTCTCGATCCCGGAGATGAAGCTGCTGATCTGCGCATCGATACTGCTGGTGAAGCTATCAACCGCGGGTATGGCGGAGTTCGTGATGGCATTGGCCAGGCCGGGGAAGGTCTGCGTATCGCTGGGGTCGCCGTTGATGAATTTTTCCGCCAAGTCCATGATCAGCTTGTGGGTGGCGAGGATCTCCCCGAAGTTGAACAGCAGGCTGAGTGCCTCGATCGTGTGGATGATCAGCTTGCCGAGCGCCACGAAGAAGCTGCCGATGGCCTTGACGGCGTCCTCGAGCTTCTTGACGACCCAGTGGAAGACCTTCCGGATGCCGGCATCGATGACCTGGATCGCGACGTGGACCACATCGGCCACGGTGATGACGACCTCCTCGATCACCTTGACGGCCTTTTCCACCTCGGAGCTGACCCAGTGCCAGAAGTCATCCCA
>Ga0187765_10000103_pt1 | contig 28632 bp, 21 predicted proteins | sample 0216_QUI02_MP05__3_FD_133018 | JGI IMG/M metagenome (GOLD analysis project Ga0187765, IMG submission 133018) | Tropical peat soil microbial communities from peatlands in Department of Meta, Colombia - 0216_QUI02_MP05_10_MG | ecosystem: Environmental > Terrestrial > Soil > Wetlands > Peat ...
CGGAGCCGCAAGACCCATGGGCGAAACGGCCGCGGTCTCCGGTGGCTTGATTCCGGTTCGCGCGTCCATCAAACCTCCCTCGTCTCGAAGTCGATGCGCGGGTCGATCCATGTGTACGTCAGGTCGGAGATCAGGTTCACGACCACGCCGATCAGCGAGAAGATATAAAGCGTGGCAAATACAACGGGGTAATCGCGATTGAGGACGCTTTCGAACCCGAGCAGGCCAAGGCCGTCGAGCGAGAAAATGGTCTCGATCAGCAGTGAACCCGTGAAAAACGCGTGGACGAATGCTGACGGAAAACCCGCAATTACGATCAACATCGCGTTGCGGAATACATGTCCATAGAGCACCTGATTGGTCGCGCAGCCCTTGGCGCGCGCCGTCAGCACATATTGTTTGCGGATTTCCTCGAGAAACGAGTTCTTGGTCAGCAGCGTCATCGTCGCGAAAGCCGACAGGGCCATCGATATGATGGGCAGCGTCAAATGCCAGAAATAATCGGCAATTTTCTGCCACCATGGCAACTGCGACCAGTTTTCGGAAACAAGACCCCGCAACGGAAACCAGTCGAAGAAGGAGCCGCCGGCAAATAATATGATCAGGAGGATTGCAAACAGAAATCCGGGGATGGCGTAGCCAACGATGATTACCGTCGATGTCCAGACATCGAAACGCGATCCGTCTTCCATCGCCTTGCTGATGCCGAGCGGAATCGAAATCAGATAGGTCAGCAGTGTCATCCAGATGCCGAGCGACATGGATACCGGCAGTTTTTCCTTGATCAGCTGCAGGACGCTGACATCGCGGAAATAGCTCTTGCCGAAATCAAACCGCACATAATTCCACAGCATCAACGCGAAGCGTTCCGGCGCAGGCTTGTCGAAGCCGAATTGCTTCTCGAGTTTCTTGATGAATTCGGGGTCGAGCCCCTGTGCGCCGCGATATTTCGAGGTGGAGGCATCGACCTGCGAGGCGCCTTGCGCCAGGCCGCGGCTGCCGAAGTCGCCTCCCGGAGAACCTGAGATGCGCGATGTGGCGCCGGTGTCGGAACCGGTCAATTTGGCAATCACCTGCTCGACCGGCCCGCCGGGCGCGAATTGCACGACGACGAAGGCCACCAGCATGATGCCGAACATGGTCGGCACAATGAACAGCAGGCGGCGGATGATATAGGCGGTCATGAGCCTGGGTTTTCCGGCATTCTTGACGTCATGCCCGCGCTTGTCGCGGGCATCCACGTCTTAAAGCATATCGGCAACATAAAGACGTGGATGGCCGGGACAAGCCCGGCCATGACGGGTGCTAACCCTTTCGTTCCAGCCCGGCCGCCTTATCACGGTCGTACCACCAGGTATCGGGAATGCCGCGGAAATAGCGCGGCTGGGCGGCGGGGCGGTTGAAAACGTCCCAATAGGCAATCCAGTGCGATGCTTTGTACCAATGCGGAATCCAGTACCGTCCGGCACGAATGACACGGTCGAGGGCCCGGCAGGCCGTTATCATTTCTTCGCGCGTGTTGGCGGCAATAATGACGTCGATCAATTTGTCGATGGCCGGATCGGCGATGCCGGCCAGATTTTGCGAGCCTTTGGTCGCCGCCGCCTGTGACGAAAGGTACGTGCGAAGCGAGTCGCCTGGCGTCGACGAAAAACTGAAACGCTCCACGGTAATATCGAAATCAAATCCATCGACGCGCGCCCGATATTGCACCGGATCCACGATACGCAATGAGGCGTCGATACCGAGCGTGGACAGATTTTTTATGTAGGGGAGATGGTGCGGCTGAAAAGTCGGTTCATCGATCAGAAATTCGATCGTCACCGGCGTCCCATTCGGCATCACTCTCTTGCCGTTCTTGAGCGCGAAGCCCGCTTCGTTGAGAAGTTGCGCGCCTTGCCGCAGCCAGCGGCGGTCCTGTCCTGAACCGTCGGTCACAGGCGGTACGTAAGGCTCGCCGAATACTTCTTCCGGCAATTGGTTGCGGAATGGAGTGAGCAACGCGACCTCGGCGTCACTCGGCTTTCCGTTCGCCTTCATCGGCGAATTCTCGAAGATCGATTGTGTGCGATCGTAGGACCCGTACATGATGTTTCGGTTGGTCCATTCGAAGTCGAATGCGTCGATCAACGCTTCGCGCAAGCGGCGGTCCTTGAATTTCTCACGCCGCATATTCATGAACCAGCCTTGCGCACCTGATGGCGTTGCATCCGGCAGCACCGTCCGCTTGACGCGGCCATCCTTGAAAGCCGGAAAATCATAACGCGTTGCCCACGTGCGTGACGTGAACTCTTCGCGAAACAAGTAGTTTTTGGCGGTGAAGCCCTCGAAACCCACTTCGCGGTCACGATAATACTCGTAACGGATAGTGTCGAAGTTGTTCAGTCCACGTGAGACCGCAAGGCCGGCGCCCCACCAGTCCTTGACCCGTTCAAATTCGATGAAGTGACCCACTTCGAAACGGCCGACTTTGTAAGGTCCGCTGCCGAGCGGAATGTCGAGCGTTGACTCATCAAATACCTTTTTCGAATAGTAGGCGCGCGACAAGATCGGCAAACCGGCGACAAAGAGTGGGACATCACGCGCGCGTCTTTCGGCAAAGCGCACTACGACGGTGCGTTCGTCGAGCGCTTCGGCGCCCTGGCAGTCGCGCAGTAATTGCGTGATAATAGGATGACCTTTGTCCTTCAGCGTCGTCACCGACCAGGCCACGTCGTGCGCGGTCAACGCAGTGCCGTCGTGGAATTTGGCCTCCGGCCTCAACGTGAAACGGTAGGTCAGCCCATTATCGGAGACGCGAACAGTGCGCGCGGCCAGTCCGTACATGGCGTCGGGCTCATCGCCCGCGCGCACCATCAGCGGCGCGAACGTGTAATCCATTCCCAATGCGCCCTCGCCCTTGAGAATGTAGCTATTGAGCGAATTGAACGTGAGAAACGAGCCGTTGTAGCCGCGACTGCTGACAATTTCGGAGTAGGACCCGCCTTTGGCCGCATTGACCTCGACGTAGTTGAAATTGGCAAAATCGGCGGGGTAACCGAGATCACCGAAGGCGGACATTCCGTGCCGTTCGGCGTCTTGCGCCGCAACCGGCATGATCAGGCGACGGCTGGCTCCCGCCACTGCCACGCCAGCGAGGACATTCAACGCGCGGCGGCGGCTGAGCTTCATTGATTCACGACCGTTGCGGAACCTTGGCCGCTTTTTCCGCGTCCCACCACCACACGGTGGGGAACGCTGCGGCGCCGTATTTCGGCATGTTCTCCGGATGGCCAAACCGGTCCCAGCGCGCCGTGCGCTGCTTGCCGTAGGTCCATTGCGGCACCACGTAGAAATTCCACAGCAGCACGCGATCGAGCGCTTTGGTGGCGGCGACCAGGTCGTCACGGTCCTTGCTGAAGATGATGCGCTCGATGAGCTGATCGACCACCGGATTCTTGATACCGACCAAATTGCGCGAACCCGGCCGATCGGCAGCGGTCGAACTCCAGAAGTCGCGTTGCTCGTTGCCAGGCGACAGTGATTCACCCCACGACGCCACGATGATGTCGAAGTCCCATTGCCGCAGCCGATTCTCGTACTGCGCGGAATCGACCACGCGCACATTCACCGTCATCCCAAGACGCTCGAGCGATGGTTTGTAGAACAACACGAAACGCTCGGTTGCAGGATCGTCGACCAGGAATTCGCAGCCGAACAACTCGCCGGTCTTTGCACTGACCAGTTTGGTGTTTTGAATCTCGTAACCGGCGTCACGGAACAGTGCCAGTGCATCGCGCAAATTGTTGCGATTGGCCTGTTGATTGCCGCCGACCGGGTTGGTGTAGGGCTTCGTGAACAAATCAGCCGGCACCTTGTCACGCACCGTTTGCAGGATCTCCAGCTCCTTGCCTTCCGGAAGCCCGGAGGATGCAAGCTCGGTTCCTTCAAAATAACTGGAAATTCGTTTGTATTGGCCGAAAAAAACCTGCTTGTTCATTTCCTCAAAGTCAAAGGCAAAGTTGAAAGCACGGCGAACGCGCGCATCCTTGAACTTGTCACGACGGATATTGAAGGCGAAGGCCTGCATGCTGCCGACGTTGCGGACCGGGAACTCCTCCAGCACCACGCGCTTGTCGCGCACGGCCGGAAAATCATAGGAGGTCGCCCAGTTCTTGGCGCTGTTCTCGGTACGCCAGTCCACCTGATCGCCCTTGAACGCCTCCAAGGTCACAGTGGAATCACGGAAATATTCATAGCGGATTGTCTGGAAATTCCTGGTGCCCACAACAACGTTGAGATCCTTGCCCCAGTAGTCGTCCACTTTTTCGTAGACCAACGTGCGGCCGGGGGCGAACTCCTTCAGCCGATATGGCCCGCTGCCGAGTGGCAACTCCAGCGTGGTCTGGGTGATGTCGCGCTTCTTGCCGTTCTGGTCGGTGCCTTCCCACCAATGCTTCGGTAGCACCGGCAGCTGACCGACGATCTGCGGCAACTCGCGATTGCCCGGCCCGTCGAATGTGAAAGTAATCTCGCGCGCTCCGGTCGTTTCAACCTTTGTCACATGGCGATAATAGGCGCCGTAAAACGGGCTGTTCTTTTTATACACGTCGAAAGAGTAAACGACGTCGTCCGCCGTCACCGGCTTACCGTCGTGCCAACGTGCCTTCGCATTCAAACGATAGGTGACTGATGAATGATCGTCGGGATGGCTAACCGCTTCCGCCAGTAGCCCGTATTCGGTCGAGACTTCGTCCAGCGCGGGCGTCATCAACGTTTCCCTGAACAACTCGGTGCCGACAGCGATGTTGCCCTTCACGCCCGCAATCACAGTGTTGAAATTGTCGAACGTCCCAAATGCGACCTGACGAACCGTGCCGCCCTGCGGGGCAGTCGGATTGACATACTCGAAATTCTTGAATCCCTCCGGATATTTTAACTGACCGAACAGCGACAGCCCGTGTTTCCACACGCGCGTCTGAGCCGACGCCTGGCCGGCAAGCGATGCTGCACTTATCGCCCCCAGCGCCGGTGCAGCGAACGTCGCGGCCGTGGCGCGAAGAATTGACCGGCGGCTGAATTTCATTCGAGTGCTCCAGCGCACAAAATACCGTCCAGAGATGCAATCGCGGGTGATTATGTCGGTTTTTCGATACCTCGCCAGCCGGTTCGCCCCGCGAACACGCCTGCCGTCCGTCAAATTTCCGTGGCCAAACGCCGCAACGGTCTTGCAAAAAAACGGCCGGGCAATGACCCGGCCGTCTCATCGAGCATTAATGTTATTTCATCTATTTCTTGGCGGGCTCCCCGCCAGCTGGCGCGCCTTCCGCTGCCTTCGGCAGCGCCACAGGGTTGTCCGCCAGCGTATGCAGATAGTCGATCACATCGGCGCGTTGCTCAGGACGCGATAGTCCGGCAAACGTCATGGCGGTGCCGGGGATATAGCCGCGCGGATTGGCGAGGAACTTGTTGAGCTCGTCGAAGCTCCAGTTGCCGACCTTGCCTTTCATCGCCGCGGAATAATTGAAGCCGGCTTCCGATGCCCGCGAACGGTTCACGATATTCCACAAATTGGGCCCGACGCGATTGGGGCCGCCTTTCTCGAAGGTGTGACAGGCTTGGCATTGTTTTGCAGTGGCCTGACCCTTTTCCACCGAGGCCTTGGCCAGCAACGTTTCGATCGGCTGCTCGGGCTCTTTGGCCGCACCGGCTTTCTCGCCTTCGCCCTGCTCCTTGACCGCGATATTGTATCCCGGCTTGCTTGGCTTCTCCGGCGCGAAAATGGCACCGGCTCCGATATTGAGCGCCAGCGTTATGAGGCAGGTGCCCAGAATGGCGCCAAGGATCTTGTTGAGTTCGAAGGAATTCATCGAAATTCGACTCCCGGAGCGGGACTTGATCGTGCGGGGCGGGTCACCGCCAGGGTCCTGGCAGCGGCGATCAGATACCGGTTTGCCTCGCCTCTGGCAACCCGTATAAGCGCCTGCGGCATTATCGACAGCCGCCACGTGAAGCCGGCCATCCGGCGATCTCAATGCCCGACGCTATTGTCCTCATCCCGGCCCGCCTTGCGTCGACCCGCTTGCCCGGCAAGCCCTTGGCCGATCTGCATGGCATCCCGATGATTGTCCATGTGCTTCGGCGCGCCAAGGCGGCGCGAATCGGTGAAGTGGTGGTCGCCACCGATTCGGAAGCCGTTGCAGCGGCGGTGGAAAAAGCCGGCGGCCGTGCCGTCATGACACGAAGCGATCACGTCTCCGGGTCGGATCGCATCTATGAAGCCCTGGAAGCGCTTGACCCCGAGCATCACATCGATGTCGTGGTCAACGTGCAGGGCGATCTGCCGACCATCGACCCTGCCGATATCGGCAGCGCCCTCAAACCGCTCGATGACCCGGCCGTCGATATCGCCACGCTTGCCGCTGTCATCACCGACCCCGCCGAACTCGGCAATCCGAATGTCGTCAAGGTTTCGGGGCCGCAAATTACACGCGTTCGGCTGCACGCATTGACGTTCAGCCGCAAGGCCGCGATGGGCCCCGGCCCGCACTACCATCATATCGGGCTCTACGCCTATCGCCGCGCGGCACTCGAGCGTTTTGTGAAACTACCACCTTCGGCCAACGAGCAACGCGAGAAGCTCGAGCAACTACGCGCTCTCGACGCCGGAATGCGCATCGATGCGATGGTGGTCGACAGCGTGCCGCTTGGCGTCGATACGCCGGAAGATTTGGAAAAGGCGCGCCGGCTGCTCGCCGGTTGACTCATACCCAAAGGTCTGCGTACGACGCGTCAAAGGAACCGGGCCATGGCCAAGAAGAAGATCATCTTTCAGGGAGAACCGGGCGCAAACTCACATATTGCGTGTCGCGAGGCCTATCCTGATCACGAGCCCGTGCCCTGCCCAACCTTTGAAGATTGCTTTACGGCGCTTGCAGCCGGCGATGTCGATCTGGGCATGATCCCGATTGAAAATTCGGTCGCTGGCCGCGTTGCGGACATCCATCATTTAATGCCGACAGCCGGACTGCACATCATCGCGGAATGGTTTCTGCCAATTCGAAACCAGCTCATGGCGCCGAAAGGCGCCAGCCTGAAGACGATCAAGACGGTGCAGAGCCACGTGATGGCGCTCGGCCAGTGCCGCAACATCATCCGGGAGCTGAAACTCAAGCCGGTGGTGGCAGCTGACACCGCCGGCTCGGCGCGCGAAGTTGCCGAAGCAAAGGACAACACGCGAGCCGCCATTGCCTCGCGGCTGGCGGCCGAAATATATGGCCTCGACATTCTGAAGGAGAATGTCGAAGACGAAAGTCATTCGACCACGCGCTTCGTCGTGCTCTCGCGCGAGAAAAAATGGGCACAGCCGGGCAAGGGCAAAGTCGTGACGACATTCGTATTCAGGGTGCGCAATGTGCCCGCCGCGCTCTACAAGGCGCTCGGTGGCTTTGCGACCAACGGCGTGAACATGACCAAGCTTGAAAGCTATATGGTCGGCGGCAATTTCTTCGCGACGCAGTTTTACGCTGACGTGGAAGGTCATCCTGATGACCGCGCACTGGTGTTCGCGCTTGAAGAGCTTGCCTTCTTCTCGAAGGAACTCACCGTGCTGGGCGTCTATCCCGCCCATCCGTATCGCGAGACGTTCAAGGAAGAGAAGGATTAGGCCGGATCAAACCGCGACGCGGCCGAGGAAGCCTTCAATACGACGCTGAAGGCTGCTGGCCGCGGCCTCAACGGTTTCAGAAGCGTCCAGGACCTTGCTGGCGGCGCTACGCGTATCGCCAACTCCGCGCGTGACCTCGTCGAGCACGGCCGCCATGCCCTTGGCGCCATGCGCCGCGCTCGCCACATTGTGCGAGATCTCATCCGTTGCACTATCCTGCTGTTGCAACGAAAGAGCGACCGCGGATGTGTAACCGTCAATTTCGCGCATCCGCTCGGTATTGCGGCGGATTGCTTCAACGGCGACGCGTGTGGAACTTTGCACTGCCTCGATTTGACCGGCGATCTGCTCGGTCGCCTTGGCAGTCTGCACTGCAAGCGATTTGACTTCCGATGCAACAACGGCGAAGCCTCGCCCGGCCTCGCCCGCGCGCGCGGCCTCGATCGTTGCATTAAGAGCAAGCAGATTCGTCTGACCGGCGATATTACGAATCAGATTGACGACCTCGCCGATCTCCTGGACGGTGTCGGTCAGCCGCGCCATTTGCTCGTTGGTCGTTTGCGCCTCAACGACCGAATGCGACGCAACTTCGGCGGCCTGACTGATTTGTCGGCCGATTTCGCTGATCGAAGCGATCAATTCCTCGGCGGCGCTCGCCGCCGCAATCATGCTTGAGGAAGCCTCGTTCGAGGTTAGCACTGCGCCGGCGGTGCGCTCGGAGGTCGTGCCGGATGAATCCGATAGCGTCATCGCAATCGATTTGAGCGCGGCCGTACTCTCGGTCACCGTTTGTAGTACAGTCGCTACGTTTTCACGGAAGGCACGAATTTCAGTTTCGATCTCGACGCGTCGGCGCTCCTGCTCGGAGAGCGCCGCGCTCTTTCGTTCTGCGTGGATACGTTCGGTAATGTCGTCGTGAGTGCCGATCCAGTATTTCCCGCCCTTGACTGGCCGGTTGACGACCAGCACAGCGCGCCCGTCTGGCGTCTCGACAATTCGATTCATCGACTGTCCCTGACGTACGGCAGTCATGATTTCTGCGCGGTATTTCTCAGGGTCAATATTGAGGCTGCCGGTCGTGATCCGGTTTTTGATCAAGTCCATCAACGAGCAGCCGGATTTAACGACGGAAGGCGACAAGCCATACATTTCGACGTAGCGGTCGTTGCAGACCAGAACCTGCTCGCGGTCGTCAAACAGAACCACGCCTTGAGTCATATTATTGATGACCATGGACAACAGGGCGCCGTTGCTGTTGTCGCCGCCGCGTCGGCGACGGCGCAAGATCGCGAACGCCGCAACGATCGCCACAAGGACGACGACGGCGTAAACCGGCAAACTCTGGTCAAAGAGATTGGCCAAGGCAGCCCCACCCACCCGATCTGCGACGTTATAGGGCTGCAAGCTTTTAATAATTGTTAACCCCTGCTCGGCCGTCTACGCCGGACGTTTGCCTCGCTCCCGCTCATAACGGCTGACGAATTCCGGCGAAAGCATGCGCAGGCGGGACAAGTCGACCCGACCCGAGCGCGTTATGTAGCTCATGGCAAAATCGAGTGGCGCCAGCTTCATGTGTTCGGCAAACCGCTCGTACCAGATCGCACTGCCATTGGCGCCCGCTACCAGCTTTTCCAGGATCGGCCTGCGCCCGGCTTCAAAGGCGGCAAGCGCTGTATCGACATCGTCACGATGCGCTGCCAGCGCTTTATCGAGAGAGATCGCATCCTCCATGGCGAGCCGCGTGCCCGACCCGATGGAAAAGTGCGCGGTATGCAGGGCATCGCCAATAAGCACCGTCTTGCCCACTGACCAGCGCTCGTTATGGACGATCGGAAACTGCCGCCAGACGGAGTTGTTAGAAATCAACGCATGCCCATCCAGCGCCCCGGCAAATACGCCTTCGCACATCGCGCGCGTTTCGTTTTCGTCCATCCGCGCAAAACCGGCGCGCATGTAGGTCTCCTCATCGACCTCGACAACAAATGTGCTCAGACCCTGGCTATGCCGATAGTGGTGTGCGTTAAATGAGCCAGGCCCGGTCGCAACAAATGTCTGGGTCAAGGTCTCGAAACGTTTTTTGGTGCCGAACCAGGCAAACCGGTTGGTCAGGAGACGAACGTCTGCACCAAACTCGCTTGCAAAGCTGCGGCGGACGAGCGAATTGACGCCGTCGGCGCCTACGATGAGATCGGCGCCCGCAACCTCATCAAGGCTTTTCACCGTTCGGCGGTAGACCGGCTTTACACCGACCGAGCTGGCCCGCGCCTGCAACAGTTCAAGAAGTTTGAGCCGGCCAACCGCGGCGAAGCCGATGCCATCTATGACGACGCGCTCCCCGCGATGGACGATGGTGATACCGCTCCACGATTCCATGTGCGGGACGATCGCGCTGTGTGTCTCGGGGTCGTCTTCGCGCAGAAATTCCAGCGCGCGGTCGGAAAAAACCACGCCGAAACCGAATGTGGCGTCGGTCGGATTTTGCTCGATAACGATGACGTCGGTGTTGGGCCGGCGCCGCTTGATCAGGTAGGCGAGGTACAGGCCCGCGGGGCCGGCGCCGATGATAGCGATTTGCATGCTGGCGAGTTTACAAGCTGGTGTGTCGCAAGAAAACGCAGTCAGATGGTCTGATTATAGGCACCGACCTCCGGATGCGTGCGCAGCACCCCGTCGACTGCCTGAAACATTTCGCGCATGCGCGCTTCTGAAACAGGGCTTTCGACCACGACCACAAGCTCCGGCTTGTTTGAGGAGGCGCGCACCAGGCCCCAAGTCCCGTCCTCGACCGTCACGCGAACACCGTTTACGGTCACAAGCTCACGGATCGCCTGGCCCGCGACCTTACCGCCGTTGGCGTGGGCCGTCTCAAATTGTTTCACGACCGCGTCCACCACCGCATATTTTTTCTCGTCGTCGCAATGCGGCGACATCGTCGGCGAGCCCCAGGTTTTCGGCAGCGCCTTGCGAAGATCGGCCATGCTTTTTCCCGGATTGCGATCGAGCATATCGCAAACGGCAAGCCCGAAGATCATGCCGTCGTCATAGCCGCGTCCGAACGGCTTGTTGAAGAAGAAGTGCCCGGACTTTTCAAATCCGGCGACCGCGCCCAGTTCATTGACGCGCCGCTTGATGTAGGAATGTCCGGTCTTCCAGTAGTCGACCTTGACGCCGTTGGATTTCAATACCGGGTCGGTCAGGAACAATCCGGTTGATTTCACGTCGACCACGAAAGTTGCGTTCCGGTGCAGCGCCGACATGTCGCGCGCCAGCATCACGCCGACTTTGTCGGCAAAGATTTCCTCACCCTCGTTGTCCACAACCCCGCAGCGGTCGCCGTCGCCATCAAACCCAAGCGCGACGTCGGCGCGATTGACAAGCACGGCGTCGCGCATGGCGTGCAGCATTTTCAGGTCTTCGGTATTCGGATTGTAGCGCGGGAAGGTGTGGTCGAGATTGCAGTCGAGCGGCACGACATCGCAGCCGATGGCCTGCAGAATTCGCGGGGCAAAGGCCCCGGCGGTGCCGTTTCCGCAGGCGGCCACCACCTTGAGCTTGCGTTTGAGCTTGGCTCGCCTGGTCAAGTCCGCAATGTAGCGTTCCGGAAAATTCTCCACGAACACGTAGCTGCCGCCATCCTTGAAATTGAACTTCGCGCCCAGCACGATTTCCTTGAGGCGCTTCATTTCGACCGGACCAAACGTCAGCGGACGATTGGCCCCCATCTTTACGCCGGTCCAGCCGTTGTCGTTGTGCGAAGCCGTCACCATCGCGACGCAGGGCACATTGAGCTCAAACTGGGCGAAATAGGCCATCGGCGTGATCGCGAGACCGATGTCATGCACCTTGCAGCCCGATGCCATCAGGCCGGAAATCAACGCCATCTTCACGGACGCCGAGTAACTGCGGAAATCGTGGCCGGTAACAATTTCCGGCTTCACGTTCAACTCGCGAATAAGCGTGCCGAGGCCGAGACCGAGCGCTTGCACACCCATCAGATTGATTTCTTTTTCGAGCAGCCAGCGCGCGTCGTACTCGCGGAATCCGGTCGGTTTTACCAGCGGCGTGGATTCGTAGGCGTAGGTATTCGGTGCCAGTGCGGGCTTCGGCGTGGGAAACATCAGGTCCTCAAAAAAATAGTCTGGTACGAATCCAATACCCTAACGCCGGAGAGGCGCAAAGCGCTCCGTCAAACCTTGGAAAACCGGAAAGCGGTGCCTACTGTTCGAGCACCAGTCGGCCGTTGGCGAATTCGTAGCGCTTAAGTCGTGACAGGAACGACACGCCAAGCAGATTTCTGGTCAAGGCCTCGTCAGGCAGCACCATTGCAGGTACGTCATATACAGTAATGCCGCCCACCTCGAGACGTTCGATTTTTGCGGGCGCCGCCTTGATTTTGCCGTTAGCAGTGACGGCGACGGCGGTGTAGTCGCGCGGCTGCGGACGAATTCCGGCCTGCGCGGCCGATGATTCGCGCAGCACGACGAGCGATGCACCGGTGTCGACCATGAAGTCGATGAACCGGCCTTCGACTCGTGCCTCGACCTGATAATGGCCCTGCCGGTCACTTTCCAGCATCACGCTGCGGCCCGAGCTCGTTGGTTCGCGCGGCTCATATGCCGGCTGCACAACCGCCGCTTGAGGCTCGGAATGCCCTTCCACAGCATGATCGGCAAAGCGCGCGGCAAAAGCACCAACCGCAAGCAAGGCCGCCGCAAGGAAAAATATCTGGCGCATGGCAAAACCCGTGGATTGCCGGCAACTCTGGCACACGAGCTTCAAGGCAGGTTTAACGCGCGCAGCCAACATGCCGCGCTTTGGTTCATGGTCAGGTGCGGGTTACGACAATTGCGACAATTGAATCTATTGGCGAATCTAATCTATTGGCCGCGCGGTTTTGCCCGGCGGGTGGCGGGTGCCTTGAGCGGATCGTCCGGCCAGGGATGTCTCGGATATCGGCCGCGCATTTCGCTTTTGACGTCCCTGTAACTGCCGCGCCAGAAGCCCGGCAGATCGCGCGTCATCTGGACAGGCCGGTGCGCGGGCGACAACAGTTCGATCAGCAAAGGCACGCGGCCGTCGGCGATCGTGGGATGAACCGCAAGGCCGAACAATTCCTGCACGCGGATCGCAAGCTTCGGCCCCTCTTCCGCTTCATAGTCGATCGGAACGTGCGAGCCTGACGGCGCGGTAAAATGCGTCGGCGCTTCCACTTCAAGCCGTTTGCGCAGATTCCATGGAATCAAGACGTCCAATGCCGCCGTCAGATCATCAGCGACGATTTGCGACAGTGCTGTCCTGCCGGTGATAAATGGCGCGAGCCATTCGGCCGCTGTTCCGGTCAATGCCGCGTCGGACAAATCCGGCCACTCGTCGCCTTCAGCTCGACGAAGGAACTTGACGCGATCGCGCAACTGGAGCTGCGCCTTGCTCCACGGCAGCTTTCCTATGCCCAATCCCGCGATGCCTTCCGCCAGCAACCTGGCGCTTTCGGAATCGGGCGCAACGACCTTCGTCTGCTCGGATAGCACAAGCGCGCCCAGCCTCCGCCTTCGGCGCGCACGCAGAGATGCAGAACCCGCATCGAAACTCACCTCGCTGCGGTCCTCGATCTGGTCGGCAAAACGGGCTTCGATCTCGGCAAACGCAACGGGCGCAGCCAGCACGATACGGCTCGCCGCCGCCGCGCCGGTGAGTTCGGCGACCACCAGGAACAGTTCGCGCGCCAGCGGCGACGCCGGATCTACCGCGCCCCCGCGGCCATTGGCGAGAAGAAACGCGCCTCCGGCGCCGCGGCTTTTGGCGATACGGTCCGGATAGGCCAGCGCGAGAAGCGAACCGGCACTATGATCACCGCTTCTGTTGCTGTTGCCGGCACCGGCTGTCTCAGCCCATCGCTTCGTCATTGCACGCGCCTCCTCGGCGCGCTGAGACCGGTCACGATGAAAATTATCAAGCCGATGCCGCAAATCGACGTCATCGCCACCGAGCCCGCGTTCCGTCAGCACCGCGGCAATGGCCGCAGCCAGTGCACCTTCTCCCTCCGCGGCAGCGTCGACAACCATGCGCGCAAGCCGCGGCGGCAACGGCAAGGATCGCAGCTTGCGGCCTTCGTCCGTGATGCGCCCGGCTGCATCGATGGCCCCAATATCTTTCAGCAAAACCCGCGCTTCCGCGAGCGCGGCCCGTGGAGGCGCATCGAGAAATGCGAGCTTTGCCGGATCGGAAACGCCCCAATGCGCCAGGTCGAGCACGAACGATGAAAGATCCGCCGATAGAATTTCAGGCCGTGTGTAGGGTTCCAGCGAACTTGTCTGGGGTTCATCCCACAGCCGATAGCAGACGCCCGCCTCGGTGCGCCCGGCGCGGCCGCGGCGCTGGTCGGCGGCCGCACGCGACACACGCACGGTTTCAAGGCGGGTGAGACCAACGTCTGGCTCGTAGCGTGGAACTCGCGAGAGCCCGCTATCGACAACGATGCGCACGCCTTCGATCGTGAGCGAGGTCTCGGCGATCGACGTGGCAAGAACGATCTTGCGGCGGCCAGGAGGTGACGGCGAAATGGCGCGGTCCTGCTCGCGGGCGTCGAGCGCGCCGTAAAGAGCGACGACGTCGGTATTTCGGTCCCCGATGCGCTCATTCAGGAGCGACCCTGTCCGCCGGATTTCCCCCGCCCCCGGCAGGAAGACCAGCATCGATCCGGTTTCCGCGCGCAGCGCGCGCTCGACAGCATCCGCGACCTGACGTTCGATCGACGCCCGAGCGTCGCGACCCACGTAGCGCGTCTCCACCGGATAGGCGCGGCCTTCGCTTTCTATCACCGGCGCGTTGCCAAGCAGCCCCGCAACGCGGGCGCCATCCAGCGTCGCCGACATAACCAGAAGCTTGAGATCGGGACGCAGGCCTTGCTGCGCGTCGCAAGCCAGAGCCAATCCGAGATCGGCATCCAGTGAGCGTTCGTGAAATTCATCGAACAAGACCGCGGCAATTCCATCGAGCGACGGATCATCGAGCATGAGCCGCGTGAACACGCCTTCCGTCACCACCTCGATGCGCGTGCGTTTTGAGATTCGTGAACCGAAGCGCACGCGCAGGCCAACGGTCTCGCCGACTTGCTCGCCGAGCGTCGCCGCCATGCGGGAAGCCGCAGCGCGCGCCGCCAGGCGGCGCGGCTCCAGCACCAGTATCTTTTTGTCCCTCGCCCATGATTCATCAAGCAGCACCAGCGGCACACGCGTGGTCTTGCCGGCGCCTGGCGGGGCAACCAGCACAGCGCAAATGCCGGCCGCGAGCGCTACCGTCAATCGCGGCAGCGCCTCGTCGATCGGGAGAGGTGATTCGAATTTTCGCATGGCTTTCAGCTTCATCAGCCGCGCAAACGGATGATCCGGCAACCGCGGAAATCAATGAATATCGATTTTGGTGTCAACCGCGTCCCCCGCTATCGCGGGGGACGGCAACTTCTGATGGCTGCTGGTACCAAAATCACTTTCGGGCCCGCCCAATGCTCTCATAGACAAAGCCATGACGGGCAATTTCGTCAGGCCGATAGACGTTGCGAAGATCGACGAGGACCGGCTGCGCCATTGTTTCCTTCAGCCGTTTGAAGTCGAGAGCGCGGAATTGCTCCCATTCGGTGACGATGACCAGCGCTGATGCGCCCTCGGCACAGGAATAGGCGTCGTTGCAGAAAGTTACGCCACCGATCACGCCTTTGGCCTGCTCCATGCCGACCGGATCATAGGCGCGCACTTTGGCGCCCATGTCCTGCAATGCCGTGATCAGCGGTATCGACGGCGCTTCCCGCATATCGTCCGTATTCGGTTTGAATGTGAGGCCCAGCACTGCAATGGTTTTTCCTCGTAGCTCGCCACCAAGGGCATTTGAGACCTTGCGTGCCATTGCGCGCTTGCGCGCATCGTTGACCGCAGCGACCGCTTCGACAATGCGCAATGGAGCGGCGTGATCCTGCGCAGTCTTGATCAGCGCCACGGTATCCTTGGGAAAACACGAGCCGCCGTAACCGGGGCCGGCGTGCAGGAATTTTGAACCAATACGATTGTCGAGCCCAATGCCGCGCGCGATTTCCTGCACGTCGGCGCCGACCCTTTCGGCGAGATCAGCGATCTCGTTGATGAAAGTTATCTTTGTCGCGAGGAAAGCGTTCGCGGCATATTTGATGAGCTCAGCGGTACGCCGGTCGGTAAAGAGGATCGGCGAACGATTAAGGTAAAGCGGCCGGTATAATTCGCTCATCACCTCGCGCGCACGCGCGTCAGAGGTTCCGATCACGATACGATCGGGATGCTTGAAATCCTGGATGGCGGCGCCTTCGCGCAGGAACTCCGGATTGGAAACCACGGCGTAGTCGGCGTCGGACCGCGTCTCGCGGATAATGCGCTCGACCTCGTCCCCCGTTCCCACCGGCACGGTCGATTTGGTGATGACCACGGTAAAACCCTTGAGGGCGCGCGCGATCTCGCGGGCCGCGTCGTGGACAAAGCTCAGGTCGGCGAAACCGTCGCCGCGGCGTGATGGCGTTCCGACCGCAATGAAGACGGCATCCGCATCGGCGACCGCGCCGGCAAGCTCCGTCGTGAACTTTAGCCGGCCGGCGCGGCTATTGACGGCGACCATGTCGCTCAGCCCCGGCTCGTAGATCGGCATTTCACCGCGCGTAAGAGCGGCGATTTTCGCCTTGTCCTTATCGACGCAAACCACTTCGTGGCCGAAGTCGGCAAAGCAGGCGCCGGAAACGAGGCCGACATAGCCGGTGCCGATCATGGCAACGCGCATTGAAAATCCGTCATTAAAGTGACAAACCGAGTTCGGTTAGGGCCGAATGCGTCTGCATAGCAGACACGGTCAGCAGAGGCGAGAGGTGGAGGACAATACGCATTTTCTGTGGCTGCATTTTCTGGCGGATTGATTAACACAGCGTCCGGGGCCACATTCGAACCATGCCAGCACCCGCCAAATCCAAAGCTAAAGTCGCAACAACTGCATCCGTTCCACCGAATGCCCCACGGCCGCTCAAGAAGGGCGACCATGTCTTCCTGGTAGATGGCTCCGGATACATTTTTCGCGCTTACCATGCGATCCGGTTCGAGCCGCGCGCGCCGGACGGCACGCACGTTAATGCCGTCTACGGCTTCTGCAGCATGCTGTGGAAGCTCCTCAAGGAGATGAAGCCGGACGAGCGGCCAACGCATCTCGCGGTGATCTTTGACAAGTCGGAAAAAACCTTCCGCACCGAGATGTACAAGGAATACAAGGCGCACCGACCACCGCCACCCGACGACCTGATTCCTCAGTTCCCGCTCATCCGCGATGCCGTGCGCGCCTTCGAGATCCCGTGCCTCGAGCAAGCCGGTTATGAGGCCGACGATCTGATCGCGACTTACGCACGAATCGCCTGTGAGGCCGGCGCAACCGCCACCATCGTGTCGTCCGACAAGGATCTCATGCAGCTCGTGAACAAATGCGTCGTGATGTACGACACGATGAAGGACGTCCGTATCGGCATTCCGGAAGTGGTCGAGAAATTCGGCGTTCCCCCCGATAAAGTGATCGAAGTCCAGGCGTTGATCGGCGATCCATCGGACAACGTCCCGGGCGTCCCTGGTATTGGCGTAAAGACCGCGGCCCAACTCATCGTCGAATACGGCGATGTCGAAACGCTGCTGAAGCGCGCCGGCGAGATCAAGCAGGAGAAGCGGCGCCAGGCTCTCATCGACAACGCCGAATCTGCGCGGATTTCAAAAAAGCTTGTCACGCTTGACGACAAGGTGCCGCTTGAGGTGCCGATTGCAAATCTCGGCGTGCACGAGCCGGACTACAGGACGCTGATCGCCTTCCTCAAGTCCATGGGATTCAAGACGCTGACGCAACGCGTCGCCGATAAAATCGGCATTGATGCCAGCCAGGTCGAGGCCGGCTCATCGCCTTCGCCCGCCACGGCCGGTTCACCGGCAGCGACCGCAGCAAAGACATCACCCACCCTGCCCCTGTCCGGCGGGGGCAAGCCGGCCAACGAAACTAAGGGCGTCCTCACCCCGATCGCGCTTGCAACCGTGCGCAGCGAGGCCGCGCGCGCGGCCAGGATAGATCGCAGCAAGTATGAAACCGTGCGCACGTTGCCGCGCCTGAAAGAATGGATCGCGCGCGCGCACGAACTGGGTGTCGTCGCGGTCGATACTGAGACCACAAGTCTGGACGCCATGCAGGCGCACCTTTGCGGATTCTCGCTCGCGCTCGCACCCAACGAGGCATGCTACGTGCCGATCGGTCATCGCGAAGGTGGCGGCGAAGGCAAAGGCGACTTGTTTTCGCCCGATGCCAGGCTTTGCGAAGGGCAAATTCCCGAACGCGACGCAATGGCCGCACTCAGACCCCTGCTCGAAGACAAGACGGTCCTCAAGGTCGCGCAAAATATGAAATATGACTGGCTGGTGTTCGCGCAGCGCGGCGTCCAGGTCGCCGGCTATGACGACACCATGCTCATCTCCTATGTGCTCGACGCGGGAAAGGGCGGGCACGGCATGGACGATCTCGCCAAGCGCTGGCTCAACCACGAAACCATCCACTTCCATCACGTCGCCGGCTCGGGCAAGGCGCAGGTGACGTTCGACTGCGTATCGATCGAGAAGGCCACCGAATATGCGGCCGAGGACGCCGACGTTACGTTGCGCCTGTGGTACGCGCTCAAGCCGCGACTTGCCGCGGAACGCGTCACCTCGGTCTATGAGACGCTTGAGCGCGCGATGCCCGCGGTGCTCGCGCGCATGGAACGGCGCGGTATTTCCATCGATCGCCAAGTGCTTTCGCGCCTGTCCGGCGAATTTGCGCAGGAACAGGCGCGGCTCGAGGACGAGATCAAGACACTGGCCGGCGAACCGGTCAATCCGGGGTCGCCCAAGCAGCTCGGCGATATTCTGTTCGGCAAGATGAAACTACCCGGCGGCTCAAAAACAAAGACCGGACAGTGGGCGACCGGCGCGCGCGAACTGGAAGACCTCGCCGAGCAGGGCCACGCGCTGCCGCGCAAGATTCTGGATTGGCGGCAGGTGTCCAAGCTGCGTTCGACATATACCGAGGCGCTGCCAAATTACGTCAATCCAAACACCAAACGCGTGCACACAAGCTACGCGCTGGCCGCAACCAGTACCGGGCGGCTGTCCTCATCCGAACCGAACTTGCAGAACATTCCGATTCGCACGGAAGATGGCCGCAAGATTCGCCGCGCTTTCGTTGCGTCACCGGGCATGAAGCTGGTCTCGGCCGACTACTCGCAGATCGAATTGCGGCTGCTGTCGGAAGTGGCCGAAGTCCCGACCTTACGCAAGGCATTCCAGGACAGCGTCGACATCCATGCCATGACGGCATCGGAAATGTTTGGCGTGCCGGTGAAAGACATGCCCGCCGACGTGCGCCGCCGCGCCAAGGCGATCAATTTCGGCATCATCTACGGCATCTCAGCCTTTGGACTCGCCGCGCAGCTCGGTATCGACAAGAACGAAGCCGGGGCATACATCAAGAAATACTTCGAGCGTTTCCCCGGCATCCGCGATTACATGGATGAAACGCGCGAGTTCTGCCGCGATCACGGCTATGTCCTCACGCTGTTCGGCCGCAAGTGCCACTACCCGGACATCAAGAGCAGCAATCCATCCATTCGTTCGTTCAACGAACGCGCGGCCATCAATGCGCGGCTGCAGGGCACCGCCGCGGATATTATCCGCCGCGCCATGATCCGCATCGAACCGGAACTCGAACAGGCGAAGCTGACGGCACAAATGTTGCTCCAGGTGCACGACGAGCTGATTTTCGAGGTGCCTGAGGCGGAACTAAATAACACCATCACGATTGTCAAAAGCGTGATGCAGGAGGCGCCGCACCCGGCGGTGTCGCTGCATGTGCCGCTCCAGGTCGACGCGCGCGCTGCCGATAATTGGGATGAAGCACACTGAATGACGCCGTCGGAACGGATCAACCGCAATCTGGTCAGGGCACGATCGAGAAAAACAAGAACGCCGCGAAAATCACCAGGTGGACGATGCCCTGAAGCACGGTCGTCCGCCCTGTACCCAATGTGATCACGCCGACGATCAGCGTCAGCGCCAGCAAGATCTGCTCTTTTCCACTGAGTCCGAGTTCGAGCTGCCGGTCGAGGACAATCGAGAGCGTTGCCACTGCGGGAATCGTCAGGCCGATGCTCGCAAGCGCCGATCCCAGGGCCAGATTTAAGCTGTCCTGCAACCGGTTGGCCCGAGCCGCACGCAGCGCAGCCAGACCTTCCGGCAGCAGCACCAGTCCCGCAATAACGATCCCCACCACGGCTTCCGGCACGCCGAGCCAGATCACGCCAGTTTCCAGCATCGGAGTGAGAGCTTTTGCGAGGCCGACCACGGCAACGAGGGCGGCCAGCAGAAGTGCGGCACTGACAAGCGCGGTCCTGTTGGAGGGCGGTCGCGCGTGTGCGTTTTCATTCTTTCGGCCGACCGGAAGAAAATAATCGCGATGCCGGACGGTCTGAACGAACACGAATGAGCCGTAGAGCAGCAACGAAACAACCGCCGCAAAAACAAGTTGCGACCGGCTGAAAAACGGGCCGGGCACGGTGGTCGCCACGTTTGGCAGCACCAGCGTGAGGATCGTGAGAGCCGCCAGTACCGCCAGCGCCGCGCTGGCGCCCTGGATCTGGAACCCCTGTTCGTGATGGCGCGCGCCCCCGGCCAACAGGCACAGCCCGACGATCCCGTTGCACACGATCATGACGGCGGCAAACACCGTGTCACGGGCCAGATACACCTTTCCGCCAGGAGTTGAAATCATGATCGAGACAATCAGCGCCACCTCGATCACGGTCACAGCAACGGCGAGCACCAGCGTCCCGAACGGTTCGCCGGTGCGGTGCGCAACCACCTCGGCGTGGTGGACGGCTGCAAACACCGTAACGATCAATGCAGCATCCGTCACCGCGGCCATGAGCGGGCCGACACCGAATGCAAGTCCAATGAACAGAACGACCCAGGCCGCCAATGGCGCTGCCCACGTCCACCAGGGTGCCTCGATTTTTTTTGCCATTCCAGTAGCCTTGCGCGGCCGGTCTATTTTCGTTTCCGCCGGGCGGCCTTGACCTTGCTGCTGCGCCGCGCTGCGGGCTTTGCAGCCTTTGCGACTTTTGCCGGCAGGACCGCAATCGCCTCGATTTCGAACAAGGCACCCGGACGCGCCAGTTGCGAGATCGCCACCGTCGTGCTGGCCGGCGGCGCCGACATATTGAAATGATGATCGCGCACCTCGCGGAAAATCGCGATATGCGACATGTCGACGAGATAGTTGTTGATCTTCACCACGTCTCTGATCGTGGCGCCTGCGTCGGCAAGCGCCAGTTTCAAGTTCTCGACGGCCTTGTTCGCTTGCGCGCGAAAGTCGCCCGGCGCGCCGACCAATTGGTTCTCCATGTCGAGCCCAAGCTGTCCCGCAATGAAGATCAAGCGGTTCGGCCCGGTGGCCTCGACGACGTAGCTGTACCCGGGTGGCTTTGCGAGCGTCTTTGGATTCGAAAAGCGGATATTTGCAGCCATTGATTACCTCCTGCGAATTGATCGACTTGATTCACTTTTTCGCCTGGCCTGTCCGGCCTACTTTTCCTCCAGGAGGCCCAGGCCTTTTCCCAGCCACTTCGTTGTCGGCGCTTGAATGAGAATGGTCATCAGAATGGCAATGAAAGTGACGGAAGCGATTATATGAGCGCCGGGCGCCTTCATGCCGAGCAGCAAGCCGGCCAGCGCGCCTGGAATGACACCGGTCTCCCGGGTCCAACACATGAACAGCATCTCTCTGAGGCTCCACCGAGCGCGTCGGTCCGGTAGCGCGCACACGAAGACCGTCACAGGACGGGCTACCAGCATCAGTATGGTAACCACCATGACGCCCCCTGCCAGATATTGCCCCATAAGGCCAAAATCGACCTGTGCGCCAACCAAGATGAAAATGAACAAGCGCATGATGAACGCGGTGGTCGAGACGTATTCGTCAAGCTTTCTCGACTCGCTCGGTTCCATATTGAAGCCGTAGGAATCCTTGTTGCCGATCATGATGCCAAAAACAAACACCGCCATGAAACCGCTGGCTTGCAATCCGTCGGCTGCAAAATAGGCGCCGATAACAGCAACCAGTGTAACGACGGGAGCATAGTCGGCGAGAAATCCCAATCGTTCGTGAGCGATGAGCAGCGCGGCTAGATACCCAAGCCCGACTCCGGCGACTATGCCGATGAGCGATTGCTTGAGAAGATCGAGGGCTGACGACGTAAACGAAAATTCGCCGGTCCCCATTGCAACGCCTAAGACTCCAAACGTGACGATTGCGCCCATGGCGTCATTGAATGCCGACTCGCTCATCACCGTCTGCGCCACGCGATCGCGAATGCGCACTTGTCGAAAAATAGGAACCAGCGTGGCCGGATCCGTGGACGCAAGCGTCGCTCCCAGCAATAGCGCCACAATCCACGGAACGCCGAGGACGTAGTAGGCGGCGATGCCGGTGATCGCAGCGGTAATCAGCACGCCGACTGTAGCGATTATGACAATCGTGATCCAAACCCGCTTCAGGACCTCGAAGCGCAGGGACGCACCGCCGTCGAATAAAATGTAACTGGCTCCGAAGAGAAGAATGATCTGATTGAGCGCGGAGTCCGATTTGATATTGATCAGACCCAGCGCCTCCGGTCCGATCGCCATACCGACGATCAGAAAGACCGCAACGTCCGGAATCTTTATTTTCTGAGCCAGCAGCCCGGTGATGGTGCCGATTGACAGGATAAGGCCGCCGGAAAGCAGGATATGTTTCGCCGTTTCGATGGCGGCCGACTCTTGCACTTGGATTTCCCCCGACTCCCGGAACAGCAAAAACCGGCGCAGCCAAGTTTTTTATTTAGGCTCGCGATGCTGCCCGACGCATTCCGGAAACACAAGGCGTACGGCGTCAAGTGAAGCTGCGCACGACTCGAAAATTAGCCTCTTTTCTGTCATAACCCACGCCTTCGATGGCGACGCAACGGATGGACCGGACGATGCGCAAGACGGCATTGGCAGCGGCAGTATTGATGGTCGGCGCGTCACTGACAGCACCGGCCCTCGCCGCCAGCTGCCAGAACAGCGGCAGCTACGAGCGCTGGCTCGACGAGTTCAAGAAGGAAGCGGCGACGCAAGGTATCTCGCCCCGCGTCATCGCCGCCGCCTCGCCCAGCATGACGTTCGACCAGGCCATCATTCGCCGCGATCACGGCCAGGCCGTGTTCAACCAGACGTTTCTGCAATTTTCCGACCGGATGGTGGGCGGCCCGCGAATTCCCAACGGTCTCGCCAAGATCAAGCAGCACGCTGCCCTGTTCGCGCAGGTTGAGAAGAAATATGGCGTTCCGGCGCCGGTGCTCACCGCCTTCTGGGGCCTTGAAAGTGACTTCGGCGCCAATTTCGGCAACTACAATATTCTCAGCGCGCTCGCGACTCTTGCCTATGACTGCCGGCGGCCCGATTTCTTCCGCCAGCAATTGTTCGATGCGCTCCGCATTATCGAGCGCGGCGACCAGCGCGTCGAAGATATGGTCGGTGACTGGGCCGGCGAATTCGGCGGCATGCAGTTCACGGCTTCCGATTATCTCAAGAACGCGATCGACTTCGATGGCGACGGACGGCGCGACCTGATCCATAGCGTTCCGGATACGCTGGCCTCTGCCGCCAATTTTCTGGTCACACTGGGTTGGCAACGCGGGCAGCCATGGCTGCAGGAGGTGCGTGTGCCGGCGAACCTGCCGTGGCAGGAAGCCGACCTCAACATCCAGCATCCGCAGTCGAAGTGGGTCGCATGGGGCGTGCAGGCGGCGCACGGTTCGCTGCCTGCCGAGGACTTGCCGGCCTCGTTGATCTTGCCGATGGGCCGCCAAGGGCCGGCTTTCCTCGCCTACCCGAACTTCAAGGCTTTCCTCGGATGGAATTCGGCAATCGTCTATTCGACCACCGTTGCCTATTTTGCGACCCGGCTCGCGGGCGCGCCAAATGTCGACCACTCCGGTGCGGCGAATATCGCGCCGCTATCGACGCAGCAGGTGATGGAGTTGCAACGGCTCCTCATCAAGCACGGCTATGAGGGCGTCGGCGAAATCGATGGAAAGATCGGCAATGGCACACGTAACGCGACAAAGAAGGCGCAGCTGAAAACCGGACTGCCGGCCGATTCCTATCCGACCGCCGAGCTGATCGAGCGGCTGCGCGCGAGCGCCAGCAGTTCAAATCGGTAATTCGCTGTCGAGGTGCTTCATGGCCAAAGGGCTGTAACGCTCGCCTGCGGCAGCGCCCATCGGCGCGGCCTGTTCAATCGCCGCCAATTCGTCCGGTGTCAGGACGATCTCCAGCCCTGCAAGCGCCTCTGCGAGTTGATCGCGGCGGCGCGCCCCGATCAGCGGCACAACATCCTCGCCGCGCGAACGCAGCCAGGCAAAGGCGAGCTGTGCAACGGTCACCCCGCGCGCCTTCGCGGATTTGGACAGCGCGGCGATCAGCTCGCGGTTGCGGGGCATATTCTGTGCCGAGAAGCGAGGCATGCGGCTGCGAATTTCGCCGCAATTGCCACCGCCATTTGCGAGCGTTGCATCGCTGATCAACCCGCGCGAGAGCACACCATAGGCAACCAGCGGGATTTTGAGTTCGCGCGCCGCGGGTAAAATTTCTCGCTCGATGCCGCGGGATAACAACGAATATTCAATCTGCAAGGCCGCAACGGGATAGACCGACGCCGCGCGGCGGAGCGTGTGACCCGAAACCTCGGAAAGACCGATGTGACGCACATAGCCCGCCGTCTGGAGATCGAAAATCGCGCCAAGCGTTTCTTCCAGCGCCACCGAGCGGTCATAGCGCGAGGGCATGTAGAGATCGATGTAGTCTGTTTTGAGCCGGCGCAGGCTGTAGGCGAGGAAGTTCTTCACCGCAGCCGGGCGAAGGTCCAGGCCGTACCAGCCTCCATCAGGACCGCGCAGATTGCCGAATTTGACAGACAGGAAAGCGCGCCGGCGTTTGCCGCCCTTCAATGCCTCGCCCAGCAACATCTCGTTGTGGCCCATCCCGTAGAAGTCGCCGGTGTCGAAATACGTGATCCCGGCATCGAGAGCGGCGTGGATGGTGGCGATGCTTTCGGCGTCATCGGTTGGGCCATAGCCACCCGACATGCCCATGCAACCGAGCCCGGCGGCCGAGATTTCGTCATTTGTGTGCCCGATTCGGAACCTGCGCATTGCCGTATCTCAACGCCCGTATGTGAAGATTAAAAGACAGTCATGTTCGATCACATCCGCACGATTGACCGCCGGGTTTGTGAACCGTCACCCGTTTAACCGGTTGAAGGATGGAACTTTAGCCCGGGCCTGGTGGGAGGACCGACATGACGAACCAGACACGACTTCTAGGAACATTACTTGCGGCAGGGCTGGCGGTTTCGCTGCCTGTCGCGGCCTTGGCGCAGCAGCCGCCGGGCAAACAAGCACCGGCGCGGGCCGCAGCGCCTGCAGCCCGGCCTGCACCTGCCCCGCATGCCGCGCCAGCTCCGCACGTGGCACCTGCGCCTCACGCAGCTGCTCCACATTTTGCGCCTGCTGCACGTATGGCGCCGCCGCATCCTGCGCCGGCCGCCCGCGTCGCAACGCCGCACTTCACGCCCCAGCAACATGCGGCGCCGCAGTTTCACTCCGCGCCGGCAATCAATCGTAACGCGCAGCGCCAGCAATTCCGGCAGGAACGCGCGTTGCACCGGCAGAACGTACAATCGACCGCCCAGACTCGGTCCAACCTGCGGGTACAATCAAACGCCCAGGCCCAGCGGCAAGTGCAACTCAATACGCGTCAGCAGCTACGCGCCGAACGCGCATTGCGCCGAAGCGAAGACAGGCAATTGCGCCGCCTGGCGCCGTCGCAACGCGCGCAACGCCGCGAACAGATCCAGCAAGCGCGCCAGCAGCGTACGCTGTCGCGCCAGCAACTGGCGCAGCCCAATGCCTTGCAGAGCCAGTCAAATGCGCGAACGCTGCGCGCAAACCGGCGCAACGGCAGCCCGCGCCTGACGGCGGATGCGGCACGGCAAGGGCGTTTTGCCTCGCGCTTTGCGCAACAGGCTGGCGACCGGCGTGGTCGGTTTGAACGAACTGCCGCCCACGACGCGTGGCGGCATGGACGGCGCGCCGCGTTCGTCGCTTGGTACGGACCGGTGTTCTGGCCTTACGCCTATTCGGACATCTTCGACTATGCGTTCTGGCCCTATGGCTATGATGATGGCTTCTGGGCCTATGCCTATGACGACTTTTTCGACGGCGTATTCTGGGGCGAGGCCGGCCCGCCGGAAGACTACGTGTATGGCGGGGCGTACCCGCAGGCCCGCAGCTACGTAAGCGGGCGGGACCAGGGTCCGGGCTATGCCAGCGTGCAGACGCTGTGCAAACAGCCCGGTAGCGGTATCACTGCCTGGCCATTCGCCGACATTGAGCGGAAGGTCGGCCTGGATGGCGATCAACGGCAATTGCTTGCCGATGTGCGCAAGGCGAGCCAGGACGCGGCCGCTGTCTTCAAGGCCTCGTGCCCGCAGGAAAACGCCTTCCCGCTCACGCCTCCGGGTCGTCTCGCCGCCATGATGGCGCGTCTCGATGCCACGCTGCAGGCCGTGCAGACGGTGCGCCCGCCACTCGAGAAGTTCTACAACTCGCTGAGCGATGAGCAGAAGGAGCGCTTCAACCAGATCGGACCCAAGAACACGGCGACCAACGCCGAGGCCAGCGAGGCCTCGAAGGCGGCCGACACGTGCAAGCAGCCCAAGCAAGGCCTCGCCAACCTGCCGATCGAGAAGATCGAGGATGTGATCAATCCCACGGGCGCGCAGGAAACCGAGCTCAACAAGCTCCAGGACGCATCCACGCAGGCGGTTTCGATCATGCAGGGTGCTTGCCCGGACGAAACGCCGATCACCCCGCCCGGACGGCTCGACGTGATGGAAAAACGCCTGCAGGCAATGATCGACGCGGCGAAGACAGTGAAGCCCGCCCTCGATAACTTCTATGCCTCGCTGACCAGCGAGCAGAAGGCGCGTTTCAACCGCATCGGCCAGCAACTGGAAACGACGGGCCAGTCAAGCAACTGACCGCGCTCATCGTAGAATGAAAAGGGCGGCGGCAGCGGCCGCCCTTTTTATCTGCGCCATTCCGGCACATTTAATCGGCGACGGCCCGTATCGCCTTCTTCAATCTTGGAGCGGCATAGTCAAGAAACGTCCGTATTTTTAATGGCAAATGCTTTCCGGCTTCGTAGATCAGGTGAACAGGCTTGGGCGATGACCTGAAGGATTCCAACACCAGTTTTAGAGCTCCGGCGCGCCTTTGCGCCGCAACCTGGTAGTCAAGCATTCGCGCAAGTCCGATGCCCGCAACCGCGGCATCGGTAGCAGCCTCTGCAGTGGTCACAACCAGCCGCGAATGGATCGGAAACGACTTTTCACTTTTGCCGATATTGAATTCCCACGTCTGCGACGACAGTGTGTTTTCAAAGGTGATGCAGTCGTGGCTCTTAAGATCTGCCGGACTCTTCGGCGCGCCTCGTCGTGCAAGGTAGGCCGGGCTGCCGCAGACCACACGCCTCACTGTTCCCACTTTCTTTGCGACCAGACTGAAGTCTTCCAGCTCGCCGACACGCAGCCCAACGTCGATATTGTTTTCGATGAAGTTCAGGCGGCGATCCGCAAGCATCATGCGGACATCAATACTCGGGTAATCCTTGAGAAAATCCATGACAACGGGAAGAAGATAAAATCGTCCGAGGGCAATCGGGGCGGACAAGACCAGTTCACCCTTCAGCGTTATGTTTTCACCCGATGCGTCGCGCTCGGCATCGCCCAATTCCTGAAGAATGCGGCGCGAGGCAGCGACAAATGACTGCCCGGCCTCCGTCAGCGAAATATTCCGGTTTGATCGCATCAGGAGCCGCACCTTGAGATGCGCTTCGAGCTCCGCCACTTTGCGGCTGATCGTCGCCAGAGGCACCTTGAGCTTCCGTGATGCAGCCGAAATGCTGCCGGCCTCCGCGACTGCGAGCAAGACGGACATCGCTTCAAGCCGATCCATATTTGGCTTTCCAGATTACGGAAGGGATCCTCTCAGTCTGCCATCTAACGGTTCTGCGTGGAACGCCCTAGAAATTGTGAACCGCGAACCAGAAGGAGGGCGACATGTTGGCCAAGTTGCTGGTGACTTCCACCATCTGCCTGATGCTTTCGACATCGCTATGGGCACAAACCGCGGACAGTATACGCGGGACATGGATCCTCGTTTCTTCGGTGACCGAGAAAGACGGAGTGAAGACGGATCAGTTTGATGCGGGTGCCAACGGTATGATGAGCCTCGATGCTGACGGACATTTCATGCTGACGATCATTGGCCCCAATCTTCCGAAGTTTGCATCAAACAACCGCGTTGCCGGGACGCCCGAGGAAAACAAGGCCGTCATGTCAAAGAGTATCGCGATGATCGGGACCTATTTGGTCAACCTGTCCGACAAGACCCTGACATTTAAAGTTGAGAGATCAACTTTTCCCAATTGGAATGGCACCGAGCAAAAACGCTCGATCGTCACCGCCAGCGGAGACGAGCTCAAATATATCACCGCGACGGCGTCTAGTGGCGGCGTCGGCATCGTGACGTGGAAACACGCAAAATAGCGGGGCAATGCAAAAAGGCGGCCACCGAGGGCCGCCTTTTTCGTTTGGCGCCGGAGAGAAGCTTACTCGGCCGCGATGCGCACTTCCGGCGCCGCCGCCTTGATGTCCGCCGTGACGTGCTTCTCGAACTTGGCGAAGTTCTTCTGGAACATGTCGACGAGATCGCGCGCGGTCTTGTCGAACTCGGCCTTGTCCTTCCAGGTCTTGAACGGATTGAGCAGGTGCGGCTCGACGCC
>Ga0187765_10000104_pt1 | contig 28561 bp, 28 predicted proteins | sample 0216_QUI02_MP05__3_FD_133018 | JGI IMG/M metagenome (GOLD analysis project Ga0187765, IMG submission 133018) | Tropical peat soil microbial communities from peatlands in Department of Meta, Colombia - 0216_QUI02_MP05_10_MG | ecosystem: Environmental > Terrestrial > Soil > Wetlands > Peat ...
CCGCCCCACACGCCGATGATCAGGAACATCGGGATCAGGCCGCCTTCGAAGAACAGGTAGAACAGCACGAGATCGAGTGCCGAAAAGGTGCCGACCATCAGCGTCTCCAGCACCAGGAAGGCGATCATGTATTCCTTCACGCGCGTCTGGATCGCGGTCCAGCTCGCCAGAATGCAGATCGGCATCAGCGCAGTGGTCAGGATCACGAAGGGCAGAGAAATCCCGTCGACTCCCATGTGGTAGGAGGCAATGCCGAGCCAGTTGTATTTCTCGACAAACTGGAATTCCGGCGAGCTCGCATCGAAACGCCACACCATCACAAGGGAGAACGCGAAGGTTACCAGTGTCGTCCACAGCGAGATCCAGCGCGCGGTGCCGCGGGCAAATCGCTCGTTGCCGCGCACCATCACCATGATGAGCACCGCGCCGAAGAGCGGCAGGAATGTGACAACCGAGAGAATGGGCCAATTCAAATTCATCGCTTTGCCCCTTCATGTTCGGGGCGTCGGTGATTGGCGTTGCCCATTCTCCGTTCGTTCCCGCGCAAGCGGGAATCCAGAGCCACAACTGATGCGCTCGTAATAAATCGTCCTGGGTCCCCGCTTTCGCGGGGACGAACGGTGTGCGGGATGATTTGACGACGTTTTGACATGGCTACCGCACCGCGAACATGAACCAGGTGATGAAGGCGGCCGCGCCAATCAGCATGGCGAAGGCGTAATGATAGAGATAACCGGTCTGCAAGCGCACCACATTGCGGGTGACGTCGAGCACACGGGCGGAGACGCCGTCCGGTCCGAAGCCGTCGATCAGCCAGCCATCGCCCTTCTTCCAAAGCTCGCGGCCAATCCATTTGGTCGGCCGCACGAAGATCAGATCATACAGCTCATCGAAGTACCATTTGTTGAGCAGGAAGCGATAAAGCCAGTCGTGTTGACGCGCGAGCTCGACCGGAATATCGGGGCGGCGGATATAGAATTGCCAGGCGATCCCAAAACCAAGCGCCATCATGACAGTTGGCAGAATGCCGATCTGCAATGGCACGTGATGCATATTTTCGAGCACGCTGTTGCTCTTGGCGAAATTGAGCGACTCCCGGAAGAACCCTTCGACGCCGTGGCCGGCGAAGATGTCCTTGAACGGATAACCGGCTAGCACCGAGCCGGCCGCGAGGAAGCCGAGCGGGATCAACATCACCATCGGGCTCTCGTGCGCGTCCTTCCAGTGCTGGCGGTCGTGCGGTTCGCCATGGAATGTCTTGAAAATCAGGCGCCAAGAGTAGAACGACGTAAGCAGCGCGGCTGCGACCGTGCAGATGAATGCATACAGCGCCAGTGGATTTTTGCCGACATAGGCGGCTTCGATGATCGCGTCCTTCGAGAAATAGCCGGCCGTGAGCGGAAATCCAGTAAGCGCCAGCGTCCCAATAATCATTACGATGTAAGTGTAGGGGATGCGGTCCTTCAGCCCGCCCATGTGGCGTATGTCCTGCTCGTGATGCATTGCATGGATCACCGAGCCGGAGCCAAGGAACAACAGCGCCTTGAAGAAAGCGTGGGTGAACAAATGGAACATGCCCACCGAGTAGGCCCCTACCCCCATCGCAACGAACATGTAACCGAGCTGCGAACAGGTTGAATAAGCGACGATGCGTTTGATGTCGTTCTGCACAAGCCCGATGGTTGCCGCGAAAATGGCGGTGGTCGCGCCGATCAAGGTCACGAAGGCTTGCGCGTTCGGTGCAAGCTCAAAGAGCGGCGACAGGCGCGCCACCATGAACACCCCGGCCGTCACCATGGTCGCCGCATGGATCAATGCCGAAACCGGCGTTGGGCCTTCCATCGCGTCGGGTAGCCAGGTGTGCAGCAGGAACTGGGCCGACTTGCCCATCGCGCCCATGAACAGGAACAGACAAGTGAGTGTTAGCGCATCGGCCTGCCAGCCGAAGAAATTGATCATCTTGCCGGTCAGTGCCGGTGCCTGCGCGAATACGGTCTCGAGATCGATCGCGCCGGTGAGCATGAACACCGCGAAGATGCCGAGCGCGAAACCGAAATCGCCGACCCGGTTGACGATGAAGGCCTTGATGGCGGCGGCGTTCGCTTCCGGCTTGTGGTACCAGAAGCCGATCAGCAGGTAACTTGCGAGCCCGACGCCTTCCCAACCGAAGAACAGCTGCACCAGGTTATCCGCCGTCACGAGCATCAGCATCGCGAATGTGAAAAACGACAGGTAGCTGAAGAAGCGCGGCCGGTAGGGGTCCTCGTGCATGTATCCAATCGAGTAGAGATGCACGAAGCCCGACACGGTATTCACAACCACCAGCATCACCGCCGTCAGTGTGTCGATGCGCAGCGCCCACTCAACCTTCAGGTCGCCGGCGGCCATCCAGGTAAAGACCGGGACGCGCATGTCGTGATGCGCAAAACCGACATCGACGAAGGCGATCCATGACAGGATCATGCAGATCAGGAGCAGCGTCGTTGTAACCAGTTCGGCGGTGCGCGACCCCACGGCCGCGGGCTCGTGTTCTTCCGGCTCATGGTGCGAGGAATGAATGACGGCGCCGCCTTGATGCGCGCCATGGTCGGTCGCATGGTCTTCGCCACCTGCCGCCGGGCCTTTCCCCGGGAAACGCGCGCGTGCACCAACCAGCGCGATGATTCCGGCCAGAATGGCGCCAAGAAGCGGAAGAAATACGATCGCCTGATACATGCGCCTACGACCCCGTAGCGGTCATGCCCGCGCTTGGCGCGGGCATCCACGTTTTGGCAACAAAAAGAAAGGCGTGGATGGCCGGGACAAGCCCGCCCATGACGACTTTTGTATTTGCCGAATACAATTTCACCGTTAGCCTTTCATCAGATTGATGTCTTCGACCGCGATCGAACCGCGGTTACGATAGAAGACAACGAGAATGGCAAGCCCGATCGCTGCCTCCGCCGCCGCCACCGTGAGAACCAGCAGCGCATAGATCTGCCCGGTGATGTCGCCGAGGTGCGTTGAGAACGCTACAAGATTGATATTGACCGCGAGCAGGATCAGCTCGATCGACATCAGGATAATGATGACGTTCTTGCGGTTGAGGAAAATTCCGAAGATCCCCAGCGTGAACAGGATCGCGGCAACAGATAGATAATGTCCAAGCCCGATCGTCATATATTGCTCCCCAGGCCCTGGCCCGAACGCACTTTGACCACCTCGATGGACGTCGCCGGTTTGCGCGCAACCTGTTCGCCGATGTCTTGCCGGCGTACACGTGGACGATGCTGCAGCGTAAGCACGATCGCGCCAATCATCGCGACGAGCAGGATCATGCCTGCAGCTTCAAAGAAATAGACATAGCGCGTATAGAGGACGAGACCGATCGCTTCGGTGTTCGAGACGCCCGCCGGAATCGGTGCGGTGATCGCCTGCGGAATGCCCGGGCCGATCGCCCAGGCGCCGACGACGAGCAGCAGTTCGGCCAGAAAAATTCCGCCAATAAGCATGCCAATCGGAAGATATTGCAGCACGCCCTGCTTGAGCTCGGCAAAATCGACATCGAGCATCATCACAACGAACAGGAACAGCACCGCGACCGCGCCGACATAGACCACGATCAGGATCATGGCGAGGAATTCCGCGCCCATCATCACGAACAGGCCGGCGGCATTGACGAATGCAAGAATGAGATAAAGCACCGAGTGCACGGGATTGCGCGCCGCAATCACCATTACGGCGCTGGCCACGCAGATGCCGGCAAAAAGATAAAAGAACAGCGCGGCGACGATCATCGGCGTGACCCCGCACCATCCGCCGTCATGGCCGGGCTTGTCCCGGCCATCCACGTCTTCCTTTGTAGCAAGGAAGCAAGTCGTGGATGCCCGGCACAAGGCCGGGCACGACGGCTAGTATATTGCGACAGCCTAATCATCCCGATCTCACCTATATGGCGCGTCGAGCGCGATGTTTTTGGCGATCTCGCGCTCCCAGCGATCGCCGTTCGCCAGCAGGCGCTCCTTGTCGTAATAGAGCTCTTCGCGCGTCTCGGTGGCGAATTCGAAATTCGGGCCTTCGACGATCGCATCCACCGGGCAGGCCTCCTGGCACAGGCCGCAGTAGATGCACTTCACCATGTCGATGTCATAGCGTGTGGTGCGGCGCGTGCCATCATTGCGGCGCGGCCCCGCCTCGATCGTGATCGCCTGCGCCGGGCAAATCGCCTCACACAGCTTGCAGGCAATGCAGCGCTCTTCACCGTTGGGATAGCGGCGCAGCGCGTGCTCGCCACGGAAGCGCGGCGATATAGGCCCCTTCTCGAAGGGGTAATTGAGTGTCGCTTTCGGCTGAAAGAAATAGCGCATCGCCAGCACGAAGCCGGTCACGAACTCCATCAGGAACAGGCCCTTGGCAGCGCGATCGAGTCTCATCGCATCCTCACTTCATCGCCGCTTTTGCCAGGTCGCCGTACTGGATGACGGCGGCGACAATCGCCACCATCGCCAGCGACAGCGGCAGGAAGACCTTCCAGCCGAGCCGCATGAGCTGATCGTAGCGATAACGTGGAACCATGGCCTTGGCCATGGCGATCAGGAAAAAGAAACCCGATGCCTTGATTACGAACCACACGACGCCCGGAACCCAGGTGAAGGGCGGATAGGGAATCGGCGACAGCCAGCCGCCGAGGAAAAATATGGTGGCCATGGCGCACATGGTGCAGATCGCCACATATTCACCGAGCATGAACATCATGTAGAGCGTCGAGCCGTATTCCACCATGAAGCCTGCGACCAGTTCTGACTCGGCTTCCACAAGGTCGAACGGCGGCCGGTTGGTTTCCGCCAGGGCCGAAACGAAAAATACGACGTACATCGGAAACAGCGGCAGCCAGTACCAGTTCAAAAATCCGTAGGGCCCGTCCTGCGCCTGCACAATCGCCGAGAGATTGAGCGAACCTGCGCACAGCAGGACCGTTATGATCACGAAGCCGATGGAAACTTCGTAGGACACCATCTGCGCTGCCGAGCGCAACGCCGCGAGAAACGGATATTTCGAGTTCGAAGCCCAGCCCGCCATGATGATGCCGTAGACCATCAACGACGAAATCGCGAAAATGTAGAGCACACCGACATTGATGTCGGCGATCACCCATTTTGCGTTCACCGGGATCACCGCCCAGGCCGCGAGCGCCAGCACGCAGGAGATCAGCGGCGCCAGCAGGAACACGCCTTTGTTGGCGCCGGCAGGGATCACCGGCTCCTTGACCACGAATTTCAACAAATCCGCAAAGGATTGAAACAAGCCCCAGGGCCCGACCACATTGGGACCGCGCCGGATCTGCACGGCAGCCCAGATCTTGCGGTCAGCGAGCAGCACATAGGCGACGGCGACCAGCAGGACCACCAGCAAAACCACCGACTCCACCACGATGATGATGAGCGGCCAGAGGTAGGTCCAGAAGAAATCAATCATGCGCCCTACTCCGCCGCGGTCCGTGCCGCCGCATGCGCGAGCGCCGAACATTCCGCCATGATGGCGGAGGCCCGCGTAATTGCGTTGGTCAGGTAGAAGTCGGGTACGCCGGAAGCAAAAGCCGCCTTGTCGATACTGCCGCCGAGCTTGGCAAGTTTGCCGATGTCCTTGTCATCGCCACGCTCGATCTGGCCGATGCGCATGAGATGCGGATGCGCGGCAAACAGTGCCTGGCGCAGGGCGCGGAGCGAGTCATAGGGCAGCTTACGACCCAGTGCCTCGGACAGTGCGCGTATGATTGCCCAGTCTTCGCGCGCATCGCCCGGCGGAAACGCGGCACGGTTCGTCATCTGCACGCGGCCCTCGGTGTTGACGTAAATTGCCGATTTCTCCGGATAGGCCGCGCCCGGCAGCACCACGTCGGCGCGATGCGCGCCGCGATCACCGTGGGTGCCGATGTAGACGACGAAACCGCCGGAAGGCGCCTCGACCTCGTCGACGCCGAGCAGGAACAACACATCAAGCGCGCGGGCCTTGAGCATGGCGGCAGTGTCCAGGCCGCCTTCGCCCGGCACAAAGCCGACATCGAGCGCTCCGACCAACGCCGCTTCGCTGTGCAGGATATTGAATCCGTTCCAGCCATCCTTGACCACGCCGAGCGACGCGGCCGCTTTCGCCGCCATGGCAAGAACCGCGGCACCATCCGGACGATTGAGCGCGCCCTGCCCGATGATGAACATCGGCTTTTCCGCCTTCACCGGCGCGTGGTCGACAAATTGCATCAGGCTCTCTGGACCGGCGCCCAGGTAATAAGTGAACGGATAGGTCAGATCGGCCTTTTCGCCGATCATCCCGACCGCAACATTGCCCTTGAGATAGCGCTTGCGGATGCGCGCGTTGAGCACAGCCGCCTCACGGCGCGGATTAGTGCCGATCAGCATGATGGCATCGGACTGATCGATGCCGGCTATGGTCGAGTTGAACAGGTAGCTCGCCCGGCCGTATTTCGGGTGCAGTGGTGAGCCCGGATAGCGCGCATCAATATTGCCAACGCCCAGCGCGGCCATCAGCGATTTCAGCGCGAACATCTCCTCGACGCCGGCAAGCTGCCCGGCCAGGGCGCCAATGCGATTGCGCGGCGCTACATTCACTTTTGCGGCAATGATCTCAAAGGCCTGCTTCCACGACGCCGGCTGCAGCCGGCCATTGACGCGAACGTAAGGCTGGTCGAGCCGTTGCGTGCGCAGGCCATCGACCACGTGACGTGTCTTGTCGGAGATCCACTCTTCGTTCACGTCTTCGTTGGCGCGCGGCAGAATGCGCATGACCTCGCGTCCGCGCGTGTCGATACGGATCGCGGAGCCCACGGCGTCCATTACGTCAATTGATTGCGTCTTGGCGAGCTCCCACGGCCGCGCGGCAAATGCGTAGGGCTTGGACGTGAGCGCACCGACCGGACAGAGATCGACAACGTTGCTCTGCAACTCCGATGTCATCGCGTGCTCGAGATACGTCGTGATCTCCATATCCTCGCCGCGGCCGATTGCGCCGAGCTCCGGCACGCCTGCCACTTCGGTCGTAAAGCGGATGCAACGCGTGCAGTGGATGCAACGCGTCATGATGGTCTTGACCAGCGGGCCGATATATTTGTCCTCGACCGCCCGCTTGTTCTCGCTGTAGCGGCTCGCGTCCACGCCATAGGCCATGGCCTGGTCCTGCAGATCGCATTCGCCCCCCTGATCGCAGATCGGGCAATCGAGCGGATGATTGATCAGAAGGAACTCCATCACGCCTTCGCGCGCCTTCTTGACCATCGCGGTCTTGGTATTGAGGACCTTCGGCGAGCCATCCTTATTCGGCGGCAGGTCTTTCACGCCCATGGCGCACGAGGCCTGTGGTTTCGGAATGCCGGCAACTTCGATCAGACACATGCGGCAATTGCCGGCAATTGACAGACGTTCATGGAAGCAGAAACGCGGAATTTCCGCGCCCGCGGCTTCGCAGGCCTGGAGCAGCGTGTACTCCGGTGGAACGTCAATCTCTTTGCCGTCGACAATGATCTTGGTCATGCTGCGTGCTCGCTCGACGCTCCGCACTGGCCCGATTTCCAAAGCTTTGCGCCGCTGATCTCGCTCCAGCCGAACGCATGGTCACTCGGGCCATGCGCCTTGAGGTGATCAAGGCGTGCAACACTTTCCGCCAGATCGGGACGATGACCGGCCGGAATCCACCACATCACCAGTGGTGTCTCGATCGGCTCGAACCATTCGCGGCGGCGGCCGTAGAAACGCCGGTGCAGCGTCTGCCAGACGAAGCGCTCGAGCGCCGCGACGTTTTCCCAAACCGCCAAGTTTGGCAGGATGCGCGGATCGTCATAGACCGTCATGTTCATGGCGTGTCCACTCGCATCGTGCAGGCGCCAGACAAAGCCATCGATCTGTTCCGCCAGCCTATTAACCCGTTCAACATTGTCCACGAATTCCGCCATGCGCGGGTCATCGAGCGGATAACGTATCCGGGCGATATTGAACTGGGCGAGATGGCGGACGTTATTCATCGCATCACTCCGCCGCCTCGCGCACTGCGCCATGCGCGTCGGCGTTGCGCGTATATTCGTCAATGCGCCGCTCGATCTCGGGACGGAAGTGTCGCAGCAGACCTTGTACCGGCCAGGCCGCGCCATCACCGAAGGCGCAGATAGTGTGGCCTTCGATCTGCTGGGTGACCTGCATCAGCATGTCGATCTCGCGCTTCTGCGCGCGGCCCTCCGCCATGCGGGTGAGCACGCGCCACATCCATCCCATGCCTTCGCGGCATGGCGTGCACTGCCCGCAGCTCTCGTGCTTGTAGAAATAAGAGATGCGCGCCATGGCGCGGACAATGTCGGTCGACTTGTCCATCACGATTACGGCGGCCGTGCCGAGCGCCGATTTCTTGTCGCGGCAGCCGTCGAAATCCAGCAGCAGGCTATCGGCCTGATCTTTGCCGGCGGGAACCAGCGGCATTGACGAGCCGCCCGGAATGACCGCGAGCAGATTATCCCAGCCGCCGCGTACGCCCCCGGCATGGGTTTCCACGAGCTCGCGCAGGGGAATGCCCATCGCTTCTTCCACATTGCACGGCCGCTCAACATGACCGGAAATGCAGAACAGCTTCGTGCCGGTATTGTTTGGACGGCCGATTCCGGCAAACCACGATGAACCGCGCCGCAGGATGTCAGGCACGACAGCGATAGATTCAACGTTCTGCACTGTGGTCGGACAGCCGTAGAGTCCGACATTGGCCGGGAATGGCGGCTTCAAACGCGGCTGGCCCTTCTTGCCTTCCAGGCTTTCCAGCAGCGCGGTTTCCTCGCCACAAATATAGGCGCCGGCGCCGTGATGGACGTAGAGATCGAAGTCCCAGCCGTTGACGTTATTCTTTCCGATCAGCTTGGCTTGATAGGCCTCGTCGATCGCGGCCTGAAGACGTTCGCGCTCACGGATGAACTCCCCGCGAACATAAATGTAACCGGTGTTCGCGCCCATGGCGCAACCGGCAATCAGGCAGCCTTCGACCAGCAAGTGCGGATCGTGCCGCATGATTTCGCGATCCTTGCAGGTACCGGGTTCGGACTCGTCGGCATTCACGACGAGATAATGCGGACGGCCGTCGGACTTCTTCGGCATGAACGACCATTTAAGACCGGTCGGAAAACCTGCGCCGCCGCGACCGCGCAGACCTGAACTCTTGACCTCCTCAACGATCGCATCGCGCCCTTTTTCGAGAATTGCCTTTGTGCCGTCCCAGGCGCCGCGCGAACGCGCACCCTTGAGGCCCCAGTCGTGCTGGCCGTAGAGATTTCGAAAAATGCGATCCTTGTCAGCCAGCATCGCTCACGCCTTTTCCTTAAGCGTTGTTGCACCGCCGGCCGGCGCCGATAGCTGCCGGTCGATTTGCGGTCCGGGTTTCGCTTTCTTGCCCGCCGCGAGATCGTCGAGAACTTTGCCAAAGGTCTCGGCAGTGAGGTCCTCATAGTAATCGTAATTGATCTGCGCCATCGGCGCATTGACGCAAGCGCCGAGGCACTCGACCTCGACCCACGAGAACTTACCGTCCTTGGTAACCTCGCCCTGCTCGCCGATGCGCTTCCTGCAGATCTTTTCCAGATCGTCGGCGCCGCGCAGCCGGCAAGGGGTCGTACCACAGAGTTGCACGTGGAATTTTCCAACCGGCTGTAAGTTGAACATCGTGTAGAATGTCGCGACCTCAAGCGCACGGATGTGCGCCATGCCGAGAAAATCAGCAACATGGCGGATCGCCGCCTCCGGTAGCCAACCTCCGGTCTGCTCCTGTGCGCGCCACAGCAGCGGGATGATCGCCGACTGCTGGCGGCCTTCCGGATATTTCTTCACCTGTTCCTTCGCCCAGGCGAGGTTGTTCTTGTCGAAGGAAAAATCCTTCGGCTGCTGTTCTGGAGGGGCAAGGCGGCGGACGGACATCAGCTCATTCCACTGGCTTACAGTATTTGGTGGTCACGGCCACCGATTTCGGCGTCTCGCTCACGAAGCACAGATACAGTTTGTTTTTGTTCTGCAGTAAAACGCCAATTCCGATATTGCTGGCACTTGAACCGACCACGGTGAACCCATCGGCGAGCAAACTCTTGACAGTTACGTCTTGGGCCGAGGCGGGCCCGCTCAACAGCATCAGCACCGAAGCGCCGACAAGGGATGCGCGAACGCTCATCGGTCGACCTCCCCGAACACGATGTCGATCGAGCCAAGAATGGCGGATACGTCAGCGAGCATGTGGCCGCGACAGAGGAAGTCCATCGCACTGAGATGCGCGAAACCCGGCGCGCGGATCTTGCATTTGTATGGCTTGTTGGTGCCATCGGCCACGAGATACACGCCAAACTCACCCTTCGGCGCCTCGACTGCCGCGTAAACTTCGCCTGCCGGCACGTGATAACCTTCGGTGTAAAGCTTGAAGTGGTGGATCAGCGCCTCCATCGAGCGTTTCATCTCGCCACGCTTGGGAGGAACGATCTTGTGATCGTCGACTGAGACCGGGCCCTGACCGGCCGGCGAGCACAAACTCTCGCAGCACTGCTTCATGAGCTTGGTCGACTGGCGCATTTCTTCCATGCGAATGAGATAGCGGTCGAAGCAATCGCCGTTTTTTCCGATCGGGATGTCGAACTCGAGTTCGGAATAGCACTCGTAGGGCTGAGCCTTGCGCAGATCCCAGGCCGCGCCAGAGCCGCGCACCATCACGCCGGAGAAGCCCCAATTCCACGCATCTGCGAGCGCGACCACGCCGATATCGACATTGCGCTGCTTGAAGATGCGATTGCCGGTGAGCAACGCATCAAGATCGTCGACGACTTTGAGGAACGGATCACAGAATGCGTAAATATCGTCGATCAATTTCGCCGGCAGGTCTTGATGCACGCCGCCCGGCCGGAAATAGGCCGCGTGCATGCGCGAGCCGGAAGCCCGTTCGTAGAACAGCATCAACTTCTCGCGCTCCTCGAAGCCCCAAAGCGGCGGTGTAAGCGCGCCGACGTCCATCGCCTGAGTGGTCACGTTGAGCAGGTGCGACAAGAGCCGCCCGATTTCGGAATAAAGCACGCGGATCAATTGCGCGCGCTTGGGCACCTGGATGCCGATTAGCTTTTCCACGGCCAGACAGAACGCGTGCTCCTGATTCATCGGCGCGACGTAATCGAGCCGATCAAAATACGGCACCGCCTGCAGGTAGGTTTTCGCCTCGATCAGCTTTTCGGTGCCGCGATGAAGCAAGCCGATGTGCGGGTCGACGCGCTCCACCACCTCGCCGTCGAGCTCGAGCACCAGGCGCAGCACGCCGTGCGCAGCCGGATGTTGCGGTCCGAAATTAATGGTGAAGTTGCGTACCGCGGTTTCGGCCATCAGCTTACAAGCTCCACCGCCGACTTCGCCTTCTCTGCAACTTTGGCGTTGAATCGATCCCACGTCACCACGACGCGTTCATGATGCCCCTCGCCGATCAGATCCATGCCGTCATGTGCGCGAACCTTGAACACGATCTTGCGGCCCTGCACCTCAGCGACTTCGACGTCGACCTTGACGGTCATGCCGGGTGGCGTCGCCGCCAGGTGCGATACGTCGACATGGGTTCCGAGGCTGCCTTCCCCGTCGTCAAGGTACTGAGCGAGCAATTGCGTGCAGGTCCATTCCATGAGCACGATCATGAACCCGGTCGCGAACACCTTCGGCATCGCCGAGATAATGTCCGATTCCGGATAGGTGTAAGGCACCGTCTTGTTCTCGGGCACGACGTAGGAAAACGAATGCTTGAGACCGGGTTGCAGGGTCGCATTCATTGTTACGACCCCTTGCCTTCGGTCTTGGCCTTCTCGTCGCCGGGCAACACATAGTCGGTGCCTTCCCACGGCGACAAGAAATCGAAGCTGCGGAATTCCTGGGCCAGAGAAACTTTGTCGTAAACCACGCGTTTCTGCTCGTCGTCGTAACGGACCTCGACAAATCCGGTGAGCGGAAAATCCTTGCGCAGCGGGTGCCCTTCAAAACCGTAATCGGTGAGGATGCGTCGCATGTCGGGATGGCCGGTGAACAGAACGCCGTAGAGATCGTAGGTCTCGCGCTCGAACCAGTCGGCGCCGCGGAACAGGTCGATCAGCGAGGGCACCGGTGTCGTTTCATCGGTCGCCACCTTGAGCCGTACGCGCTGATTAAGCCGCGGCGACAGGAAGTGATAGACCACGTCAAAGCGCTGTTCGCGCGACGGCCTGTCAACCGCTGTGATGTCAATAATGTTGATGAACTGGCAGGCCGGATCGTCACGCAGAAAAGCCGCCACCTTGATAAGATCCGCGGCTTTGGCGTCCACCGTCAATTCACCGCGCGCAACCTCATATCCGGTGATTGATGCCGGCAACGCAGCTTTGATCGTCTGGCCAAGCCTGTCGAGACTCTCGTCCATGTCAGTCCACAATGAATAGCCGCGCACCGCTCGCGGTCTGCGACCGATGGGCATCGATGCCGTCGGCCACCTGATAGCTCATGCCGGGCTTGAGCGTGAACGTGCGGCCGTCCTTCAACTTGGTGGTGAGTTCGCCATTGACGCAGAAAATAATGTGACCCTTTTCGCACCAATGATCGGCAACGTAGCCCGGCGAATAGTCGACCATACGTACGCGAATGTCGCCGAACTGGCGCGTGCGCCACGTGGCAACACCGGCGTCCCCGTTGTGCGTGGTCGGCTCGATGCTCGTCCAGTCGGTCGTTCCAAACGGGATGTCAGTCATACGCATGGCCAGCTACCGCTCGATCGTGCCCGTACGGCGAATTTTCTTCTGCAACAGCATCACACCGTAAAGCAGCGCCTCGGCCGTCGGCGGACAGCCGGGCACATAGATGTCGACCGGCACGATACGGTCGCAGCCGCGTACCACCGAGTAGGAATAATGATAGTAGCCGCCGCCGTTGGCGCACGACCCCATCGAGATCACGTAACGCGGCTCGGGCATCTGGTCGTAGACCTTGCGCATTGCCGGCGCCATTTTGTTGGTCAGCGTCCCGGCGACAATCATCACATCTGACTGACGCGGCGAAGCGCGCGGTGCAAACCCGAAGCGTTCGGCATCGTAGCGCGGCATCGACATCTGCATCATCTCGACGGCACAGCACGCCAGTCCGAATGTCATCCACATCAGCGAGCCGGTGCGCGCCCATGTAACCAGGTCATCGGCGGCGGTGACGATGAAGCCCTTGTCGGAAAGTTCGGCGTTCACACCGGTGAAAAATGCATCATCCGAACCGACTGGTTTGCCGGTGTTCGGATCGAGAATGCCTTTTGGTGCGGGTGCAACCAGGGTCATGGGCAAATCAATCCCATTCGAGCGCCCCCTTCTTCCACTCATATATGAAGCCGATGGTGAGAACGCCAAGGAACACCATCATCGACCAAAAACCGAACAGGCCGATTTTCCGGAATACGATCGCCCACGGGAACAGGAAGCTCACCTCAAGATCGAAAATGATGAAAAGGATCGCCACCAGGTAGAAGCGCACGTCGAATTTCATGCGCGCATCGTCGAAGGCGTTAAAACCGCACTCGTAGGCGGACAGCTTCTCGGGATCCGGCTGCTTGTAGGCGACGATAAAGGGAGCGATCAGCAACGCGAGCCCGATGACGAGCGCGACGGCGATGAAGACAACCAGCGGCAGGTAATCCAGCAGCAACGCGCTCATCGCGACCTCAAGCGTACAGCCCCGGCCCACCCCGATATACGCCCGCCTCGGACTGATCGGCAGCCCGAACGGCGCCGGTGACCCCGCACAACCAGGCCTTCACTTGTATGGAAAAGCCTCCAGGACGGGAGCGACCGAGGCTTAGCGCAGCGGTGTTGGGGTGGCAAGCCAACCTTGGGCGGCATCCACGAGCGATCGCGAGCCGGAATCGCAGGGAGATTTCCCCACGATTGACAGCGGCGCGAACCGCCCTCGATAGTCGCCGCCAGCGGCGACAGATGCATGGAATAGGGACACAGTGCATGGTTCTCCTGCGGTATATTTCTGCTGCGCTGGCGCTCGCGGGCATCGTCATGATCTCGACGCTACCTGCGACAGCCGAAGAATATCCCTCACGTCCGGTCAAGGTGATTGTCCCCTTCGGCGCCGGCGGGCCGACCGACGTTTATGCCCGCGCCATCGCCGAGGAATTGCGGAAATCCCTGCACCAGACCTTTGTCATGGAGAATCGCCCCGGCGCCGGTACCACCATCGGAACGGAGGTGGTCGCCAAGTCGGCGCCGGATGGTTACACGCTGCTGATGGTGTCCGGCACCCAGACCGTCAACGAAACGCTTTACGGTCACAAGCAATACCAGCTGATGCGCGATCTGGTGCCGGTTGCGCCATTGATCGATACTGACCTCGTCCTCGTCGTGCATCCTTCGGTGCCCGCCAAGACGCTTGGGGAACTGCTGGCGCTTGCCCGCGCCAAGCCCGGCACCATCAATTATGGCTCCTCGGGGCCCGGCTCGAACTACCACATGGCCGGCGAACTGCTGAAAAATCTCACCGGCATCGACATCGTGCATGTCCCTTACAAAGGCTCGACCGGAGCCCGCAACGATATCCTCAGTGGACAGATCCAGATCTTGTTTGATTCGGTTCCGACCATGGCGCCGATGATAAAGGCGGGCCTGGTCCACGCGCTCGGGACCAGCGGCAAGACCCGCTCAGCGATCCTGCCGGACGTTCCGACGATCGCGGAAGCCGGCGTTCCCGGCTTCCAGGCGACGTTGTGGGTCGGTTTCATGGCGCCCGCCGGGACGCCGCAGCCGATCGTCGACAAACTCAATTCCGAGATCACCAAAATCCTGGCGCGTCCCGACATCAAGGATGCGTGGGAAAAAACCGGCGCGACCCCGATCGAAATGACGCAGCCGGAATTCAAGAACTTCATGGACGCGCAGGTTGCGAAATGGGCAAACGTTATCAAGGCCAACCACATTCCACCGATCAATTAGGATACAGCTGTCGACATACACTCCGCTCATTCCCGCGAAAGCGGGAATCCAGTTCTCCGGATCAAGCCCTGGGTCCCCGCTTCTGCGGGGACGAGCGGCTAAACTTCAGTCTCACGCGATAGGTGCACGATGAACGAAATGACAAAGCCGTCCGCCGCCATCAAGGCCGAAGAGCATTGGACGACAAAAGACGGCGGCGTGAAGCTGTTCCTGTTCGAAAAATGCGCGGGCGACCCCGCCAAGACGCGCGGCACGATCCTGTTCGTGCATGGCTCCTCGATGGCTTCGCAACCGACGTTCGATCTGCAGGTGCCGGGACGGCCCGATTCATCGGCGATGGATCATTTCGCCCGCCTCGGTTTCGACTGCTGGTGCGTCGACATGGAAGGCTATGGCCGCTCCACCAAGGACCGCAACAACAACGCCCCAATTTCGCAAGGCGCCGACGATTGCTATGCCGCAGCGCTCTATATCCAGAAGCTGCGCGGCAAACGGCCATTCCTCGTGTACGGCATTTCCTCGGGCGCGCTACGCGCCGCAATGTTTGCCGAACGGCATCCCGAGATGGTGGCGCGTCTGGCGCTCGACGCCATGGTGTGGACCGGTGAAGGCTCTCCGACCCTCGAACAGCGCCGCAAGAAGCTTCCGGAATTCCAGGCGAAAAACCGCAGGCCCATCGACAAGGCTTTCATTCATTCGGTGTTCGATCGCGACCATCCGGATACGGCCGAACGCAAGGTGATTGAGGCCTTCGCCGATGCCGTCACCGCGCTCGACGATTCAGTGCCAACCGGCACATACGTCGACATGTGCTCGCGGCTACCCGTGGTCGATCCGGATAAGATCAAAGTGCCGACGCTGATTATGCGTGGCCAGCACGACGGTATCGCCTCGTTGCAGGACCTGATGAAATTCTTCGAGAGGCTGCCGAACCCCGACAAGCAGTTCACCGTCATGTCCGGCATCTCGCACGCGAGCTTCCAGCAGAAGAATTACATGATGGTCTACCACATCCTCGCCAGCTTCTTTTCGCAGCCCGAGCCGGTGTACCGGGGCTGACCTCTGTCATCCCGGGCGAGCGCGGCAGCGCGAGGCCCGGGACCCATACTCCGCAGTCAATCGAGAGTGCACGGCGTATGGATCCCCGCTTTCGCGGGGACGACAGCTTCTACGCTCCTAGCTTCCCCGCGAGATCATTCAAATCCGCGCCCGCCAAATCCACCGGCACACTCGGTGCGGCTTCGCCTGTGCCCGGGCCGTATTCATTTGGCCGTGCAATGTGTCCGGTGCGCAACCCGCAGGCGGCTGCGGCCGCAAGATCGCTGCTATGGGCCGCCACCATCATGCATTGCTCCGGCTTGAGATCGAATGCCTCACAGGCGGCGAGATAGACGCGCGGCTTGGGCTTGTAGTCGCCGGCCACTTCCGCGCCGAGGATGGCATCCCATGGAAAATCATTGCGGCGGGCGAGGTCGACCATCAACGAAATGTTTCCGTTCGAGACCGGTGCGAGCAGAAACTTTTTCTTGAGGCGGCGAAGTGCGGCCGTCACGTCCGGCCACGCATCAAGCCGATGCCAGGCGAGCGTAAGTTCGCACAATATGTCGTCCGGAAGGTTGCTCAAGCCAAAGCGCGGGATGAAGCGCTCGAGATTGCGCCGGTGCAGGACGTCGAGCTTGCAAAACGGGATGCGACCTGCCCGCACGTCCTCCATTCCCGGCTGGTATTCGCCGCGCCAGGCATCCGCAAAAGCCGTCCAGTCGAGGTTATGCCCGAGCGGCATGAGGACTCTTTGAGCCTCACGGGCGACCGACGTCCGCCAGTCGACCATGGTTCCGAAGACGTCAAAAAACATCGCCCGAACGGGGGTCGAAATGGAGGTCATGGGCGTGCCTCGGGCGGCCTTTTCCGCCGCCAAAAGGCGCCGGTTTTGCCGCCGGAAATTATGGCTAAGCTATTGATTAAATGGCGGGAGCGACGGGACTCGAACCCGCGGCCTCTGCCGTGACAGGGCAGCGCTCTAACCAACTGAGCTACGCCCCCGCGGGCGTTTGTTCGAGTTATAGAGGGGTCCATACCAAGTCAAGGTAAAGGCATCCACACCGCCGGAAATTGCGAAAAAGCCTTATTTCCCTAGAAGAATCGATGGTCAGACTGGCCCCGAATCGTCTATTCGGGCGTTGTGTTTGGCGCTTCGCCAAGCTCGCGAATTCAAGAGGAGGGTCCACTGATGGCAATGGTTCCTGGAAAAGCTCCGACACCACCGACCGTCACGCTCAAGCATCTCGCTGCGGCACTCGCGGAAGCCCATGAGATGTCGAAGAAGCAGGCGGAGACCGTGCTCAACGATCTGGTTGGCAATATCGTCAGCGCGCTGAAGAAGGGCGAGCGCATCCGCATTGGCGGGCTCGGCATCCTTCAGGTGCGCAAACGCGCCGCGCGCATCGGCCGCAATCCTGCGACAGGCGAGCAGATCCAGATCAAGGCGAGCAAAAAAGTCGCCTTCCGCGCGTCCAAGGAATTAAAAGAGTCGATCTGACGAATTCTGCCTGACCCTCCGGGGAATTTCGGCAGGCATGGAGCGATTGCTCCTCGCCTGCCGTTTCTTTTTGTGCCGCATTTGCACACTTGCATCAGACGGCGATCGCGCGATATTGGCGGGAGATGGGCGGTTAGCTCAGTTGGTAGAGCGCCTGCTTTACACGCAGGATGTCGGCGGTTCGAGTCCGTCACCGCCCACCACGCAAAGCGGGCCTGAAGCCGTCCATTAACGAGACTCGTAACCACCGATACGATGCTGCCAATTACACAGCCACATCACTGGCAGTATCCGAAAAAGGGAAGCGAAAATGGCACCCGATGGTGTCGCAGTCATCAAGCCAGGTCAGACATATGTAGGAAAGCAGGGTTTCACCTACGGCGCAGGTGCATCCTCCGAAACCGTCGGCGCGCAAAAAGTGTGCATGAATGTCCTGCCGATGCCAGCTGGCGCGGTCGCAAAGGCCCATTATCACAAAGGTATCGAGACGATCGCTTACCTGCTTGAGGGCGAATGCGCAGTCTACTACGGCGAAAATCTCCAGAAGTGTGTACCGGTGCGCCAAGGCGAGCAATGTTTCGTTGCAGCCGATGTGCCGCACGCGCCGCGTAACGAGAGCGGCAAGCCCTGCACATGGCTCGTAGTGCATTCATCCGGTAGCGATCAGGATGGTATCGAGATGTTGCCCGAACTCGACGTAAAGTTGGCGCAGAGGTTGGGCGCAACGACGTGACGCGCAGGCCGGGACGTCCGCTTCTGATAGTAAAGCAGACATTCTCCCGAAACATCGCATGACAGGCGCGCTTCCTCAGTCCGCAGACCGGCGCGGACTGCGGACAAAGAATTGGCAATTGCCGTCACTCGCGCGAACGGGATGCCGCGCTTAGGACGACGGTCGCTAAGCAACCGCGTCTTTGGCAGCCTTGACCGGCCGGGCTCGCACGATCTTCCGGGCAGGCTTTGCCTTGAATATCGTTGGCTCTTTGGTGAAGGGATTGATGCCTTCCCGCTCTTTCGTTGCGGGCTTCTTGATGACAACGAATTTGGCGAATCCGGGTACAAGGAAAGTCCCCGATTTTTTGAGCTCCTTGTATCCGATCGTCGCGAGTGACTCGATGACGGCTTTGACATCCTTTCGCGACATATTGTTCGGATGCTTATCAGCGATTTCTTGAATGAGCTGGGACTTCGACATCATTTTGGTCAATGCCTCCTTGATACGGCCGAATCGGTAACATTGAGTTTGCCCGAGCTTTGCGATGTAGGGAACTGGCAAACCCCTAAATTTAAGACATATCTGGATAAGTCCAGCTGAACCGCGAGCGTCTGGTTTTGGTCCGCGGCCGGACCGCCGGCGGAATCGACAGCATGTTTTGAGAACGAAAACGGCGCCCTAAGGCGCCGTTTTGATCTCTCGCATCGCCAGAGCGCTCAGTGGGCGGTGAGGCCGGAGCCGTCCTCGTCCACCGCAGGCTCGGCACCGGCGGCTTCGGCGGCGAGCTTGGCACTCGCCTCGTCCCACTCGATCGGCACGGGCGCACGCACCAGCGCGCGCGCCAGCACCTCGTCCATGCGGGTGACTGGAACGATCTCCAGCCCCTTTTTGATCGTGTCGGAGATCTCCACCAGATCCTTGGCGTTTTCTTCCGGGATCAGGACGGTCTTCATGCCGCCACGCGAGGCGGCCAACAGCTTCTCTTTGAGACCGCCGATCGGCAGCACGCGGCCGCGCAGCGTGATCTCGCCGGTCATGGCGACGTCGCGACGCACCGGGATGCCCGTCATCACCGAAACTATAGCGGTGACCATCGCAACGCCGGCCGACGGCCCATCCTTCGGCGTCGCGCCCTCCGGCACGTGCACGTGGATGTCGCGCTTGTCGAATAGCGGTGGTTCGATGCCGAAGGCAACCGCGCGCGAGCGGACATAAGATGCCGCCGCCGAGATCGATTCCTTCATCACGTCACGCAGATTGCCGGTGACCGTCATTCTGCCCTTGCCCGGCATCATCGCGCCTTCGATCGTGAGCAGTTCCCCGCCCACATCGGTCCACGCCAAGCCGGTGACAACGCCGATCAGATCCTCGGCTTCGATCTCGCCGTAGCGGAATTTCGGCACGCCAATGTAGTCGCCGAGATTTGCCGCGGTGACGGCAACGGTCTTTTTCTTCGAGGTCATCAGCTCCTTCACCGCCTTGCGGATCAGGGTCGAGAGTTCGCGTTCAAGATTGCGAACACCCGCCTCCCGTGTGTAGCGGCGGATCATGAGCAGCAATGCTTCTTCGTCGATCGACCATTCCTTCGGGTCGAGGCCGTGCTTGGCCACGGCCGCCGGGATCAGGTGTTTCCGGGCGATTTCGACTTTTTCATCTTCCGTGTAGCCGGCGATCCGGATGATCTCCATGCGATCCATCAACGGCGGCGGAATATTCAGCGTATTCGCCGTGGTGATGAACATCACGTTCGACAAGTCGTAGTCGACCTCGAGATAGTGGTCGTTGAACGTATGGTTCTGCTCGGGGTCGAGCACCTCGAGCAGCGCCGATGACGGATCGCCGCGGAAATCGGCGCCCATTTTGTCGACCTCGTCGAGCAGGAACAGCGGGTTCGAAGTCTTGGCCTTGCGCATCGACTGGATGATCTTGCCAGGCATCGAGCCAATGTAGGTCCGGCGATGGCCGCGGATCTCGGCCTCGTCGCGCACCCCGCCCAACGACACGCGCACGAACTCGCGGCCGGTCGCTTTCGCGATCGACTTGCCGAGCGAGGTCTTGCCGACGCCGGGAGGACCGACCAGACACAAAATCGGTCCGGTCAGCTTGTTGGCGCGCTGCTGCACGGCAAGATATTCGACGATCCGTTCCTTGACCTTTTCCAGGCCATAGTGATCGGCGTCGAGGATCTGCTCGGCCAGCTTGAGATCTTTCTTGACCTTGCTCTTCTTGCTCCACGGGATGGAGAGCAGCCAGTCGAGATAGTTGCGCACGACGGTCGCTTCCGCCGACATCGGAGACATCTGGCGGAGCTTCTTGAGTTCGTGCGTGGCTTTCTCACGAGCCTCTTTCGAGAGCTTGGTCTTCTTGATCTTGTCTTCCAGCTCCTGCAGCTCGTCGCGACCTTCTTCGTCGCCGAGCTCCTTCTGGATCGCCTTCATCTGTTCGTTGAGGTAGTACTCGCGCTGGGTCTTCTCCATCTGCCGCTTGACGCGGGTCCGGATGCGCTTTTCCACCTGAAGAACGGAAATTTCACTCTCCATCAAGCCGAGAACTTTCTCCAGGCGCTGGGTGACGGAGGGCGTCTCCAGAATGTCCTGTTTGTCCGGAATTTTGACGGCGAGATGCGAAGCCACCGTGTCGGCGAGCTTGGCGTAATCCTCGATCTGCTGGATCACGCCGACCACCTCGGGCGATACTTTCTTGTTCAGCTTCACATAATTTTCGAATTCATTGACGACAGAACGCGCCATGGCTTCCGCCTCAACGCGGTCACCCATGTCGTCGGCAAGCGCGGTCGCGTCGGCTTCGTAGTAGTCGACCCGATCCGTGTATTTGAGAACCTTTGCTCGCGTCGCGCCTTCAACCAGCACCTTGACGGTGCCGTCGGGCAGCTTCAGCAGTTGCAGCACGCTGGCGAGCGTGCCGACTTCGAAAATCGCGTCGGTCGACGGATCGTCATCGGATGCGTTCTTCTGCGTGGCAAGCAGGATAAAGGTGTCGGAGCGCATCACTTCTTCCAGCGCCTTGATCGACTTTTCACGGCCGACAAAGAGCGGGACGATCATGTGCGGGAACACCACGATGTCGCGCAGCGGCAAAACCGGATAAGCCCGGGTTTCGCCAGGTTGCAGCTGGGGTCGTGGCTTTGTGGTCATTGGCCTTGTCCTTTTGTTGTGCCCCTGTCGATTGACCCGCGGCTGCGGCATCTCTCGGCAGTGCCGGTACGGATGGGCAAGGAATATGCGGCGCAACCGGCGCAGCATGCCTTAAGGAAGGTTACGAAACCCTCGCCCAATAGGTAGCCAAGTACGTGCCTGTGGACGCGCCCTGGCTCATTGTTACGCAATACGTATGACGGGGCGAATGGGTCCGCAAGAAGCCCCGCTTTTTCCAGTAAAAGCGAGTCCCGCACCGGTAACAACCTGTAATTCGAGCGAATCGGCCGCCTTTTTACCAATCCGCGGTCGTGCCACGGGCAAGCCGATCAGGCGCTGGCGCTGCCGGTCTCGGCCGTCCGGTCACTGCGGTCGGCATAGATGTAGAGCGGCCGCGCCGTTCCTTCGACGACCTCCTTCGAGATCACGACCTCTTCGACGCCTTCCAGGCTGGGCAGGTCGAACATGGTGTCCAGCAGTATGCCCTCCATGATCGAGCGCAGACCGCGCGCGCCGGTCTTGCGGTCGATGGCCTTGCGGGCGATGGCACCAAGCGCCTCCTCGGCCAGCGTAAGATCGATCGACTCCATTTCGAACAGCCGCTGATACTGCTTGACCAGCGCGTTCTTGGGTTCGACCAGAATCTTCTTGAGCGAGGCTTCGTCGAGATCTTCGAGCGTCGCAACCACCGGCAGGCGGCCGACGAATTCGGGGATCAACCCGTATTTGAGCAGATCCTCTGGCTCGACTTCGCGGAAAATTTCACCCTGCTTGCGATCCTCGGGCGCGACGACCTTGGCACCGAAGCCGATCGAGGTTGACCGGCCGCGCGCCGAAATGATTTTCTCGAGGCCGGCAAATGCACCGCCACAGACAAATAGGATGTTGGTCGTATCGACCTGCAGAAACTCCTGTTGCGGGTGCTTGCGGCCGCCCTGCGGTGGCACCGAAGCGATTGTGCCTTCCATGATCTTCAGGAGCGCCTGTTGGACACCCTCGCCCGACACGTCGCGTGTAATAGACGGATTGTCGGACTTGCGTGAAATCTTGTCGATTTCGTCGATATAAACGATGCCGCGCTGCGCGCGCTCGACGTTGTAGTCAGCTGCCTGCAGCAGCTTGAGAATGATGTTCTCGACATCTTCGCCGACGTAACCGGCTTCGGTCAGCGTCGTCGCGTCCGCCATTGTGAATGGCACGTCAAGGATGCGCGCAAGCGTTTGCGCCAGCAGCGTCTTGCCGGAGCCGGTAGGCCCGATAAGCAGAATGTTCGACTTCGCAAGTTCGACGTCGTTGTGCTTGGCCTGGTGATTGAGCCGCTTGTAATGATTGTGGACGGCAACAGAGAGCACTTTCTTGGCGTGATCCTGGCCGATCACGTAGTCGTCGAGCACCTTGCGGATTTCCTTCGGCGTCGGAATGCCGTCGCGCGACTTCACCAGCGAGGATTTGTTCTCCTCGCGAATGATGTCCATGCAGAGTTCGACGCACTCGTCGCAGATGAACACCGTCGGGCCAGCGATGAGCTTGCGCACCTCGTGCTGGCTCTTGCCGCAGAACGAGCAGTAGAGGGTGTTCTTGGAATCGCTGCCGCCGACCTTGCTCATTCCATTCTCCGTCACACGCTTCCGTAACTTCCGCAGCCAGCACCGTTTCGCTTAGCCACCGTCACGCAACGAAGCAAGTTTCGCGCCTGAATTCCAGCACGGCGGCCTTATTCTGGGAAGGCCGCTCGCCCGTCACTCCCCCACACCATAAGCGAAGCATGCTAACGACGTGATAATCAACATTCCATTAACGATAATGCTTCACCCACGACCGCACGTGCGACCTTTCTCACACAGTGAAAATCGGTTGGAACCACGCGTCAGGTGGGCTTGGAGCTCGTCTCCTCGGGTCGCTTATCTATGACTTTGTCGACCAGCCCAAAGTCCCTGGCCGCCTCGGCGGTGAGAAAATAGTCACGCTCCAGCGCATCTTCGATCTTCTTGAGCGACTGACCGGTATGCGCCACGTAGATTTCATTGAGCCGCTTTTTCAGGTTCAGAATCTCCTGCGCATGCAGCATGATGTCGGTCGCCTGTCCCTGGAACCCGCCCGACGGCTGATGGACCATGATACGGGCGTTCGGCAGCGCAAAGCGCTGGCCCTTGGCCCCGGCAGCGAGCAGAAGCGACCCCATCGAGGCCGCTTGCCCGACGCAGAGCGTAGACACCGGCGGCCTGACGAATTGCATCGTGTCATAAATGGCCATGCCGGAGGTCACCACGCCCCCGGGTGAATTGATGTACATGGAGACTTCTTTTTTAGGATTTTCCGCCTCGAGGAACAGCAGTTGCGCCACGACCAATGTGGCCACCCCATCCTCGATCGGCCCCGTAATGAAAATAATCCTCTCCTTGAGAAGCCGGGAATAAATGTCATAGGCCCGCTCGCCACGGTTGGTCTGCTCGACCACCATGGGCACCAGATAATTCATGTAGGTATCGAGGGGGTCTCTCATTTCGTCTCCTTAACGCGAATCATTCCGGCTAGATTAGCCGCACCGGAACACTCGGCGATCTATTTTCCCACAGGTGCGACCGCAAGACGTCTTTGCGTCAGACGGCCGATTCGTCTTCCTTAAAGAGCTCTTCGCGCGAAACCTTCTTCTCGTTCACGTTCGCGAGCTCAAGCAGGAAGTCGACCACTTTTTCCTCGAATATCGGCGCTCGCAAGGCAGCCACCGCCTGCGGATTCTGGCGGTAATAGTCCCACACCCGCTGTTCCTGCCCCGCGAACTGGCGAGCCCGCTCCATGACGGCGCGGCTCAATTCCTCTTCCGTCACAGTGATATTGTTCTTCTCGCCGATCTCGGCGATCACCAGGCCGAGCCGCACGCGGCGCTCGGCAATGGCGCGGTACTCCGCCTTGGCTTTTTCCTCGGTGGTGCCTTCGTCTGCAAAGGTTTTGTTTTCGGTCTCGAGCTCCGAAAGCACCGACTTCCAGACGCGCTCGAACTCCTCCTCGACCAAAGTCGGCGGAGGATCGAATTTGTGGAGCTTGTCGAGGTCATCGAGCAGTGCACGCTTGAGCTTCTGCCGCGACATCGATGTGTGCTCACTCGTGATGCGATCTTTCACCGCTTCGCGCAGCTTGGCGATGGATTCGAGACCGAGCGCCTTGGCGAATTCATCGTCGACCGTGACTTTGCCCGGCGCCTCGATTGATTTCGCCGTGACGACAAACTCGGCATTTTTGCCTGCCAGATCCTGCTTCATATAGTGCGCAGGAAACGCCACTTTCAGGGTGCGGGTTTCGCCAGACGCGATGCCGATAAGTTGATCTTCGAAACCCGGAATGAAGGTATTCGAACCGATCAGCACGACCGCGTCGTCACCGGATCCGCCCTCAAAGGGCTCGCCGTTGATTGTGCCCGCGAACGAGATCGTCACGCGGTCGTCCTTGGCTGCCTTTTCGCCTTCACCGCGCGCGGTGTAAGGCCTGTTCTGGTCAGCAATACGGGAGACGCCCTCCTCGACCTCGGCATCAGCGACCTCAGCAACGAGCTTGGTGAGCTTGATGCTCTTGAAATCGCCGAGCGTGATCGGCGGCACGATTTCAAGCGCCATCGTGTAGTTGAGGTCGGTCTTGCCGGCGATCAATTGCTCGATCGCGCCCTCATCGGTCGGCAGCGTGACTTTCGGATCGGCGGCAAGTTTGAAGCCGCGCTCGCTGACAATCTGATTGTTTGTATCGCGCACCGTTGCTTCGATTACTTCCGCCATGGCGGAGCGCCCATACATGCGCTTGAGGTGAGCCACCGGCACCTTGCCGGGACGGAAGCCGTTAATGCGGACGCGGCCTTTCAGATCATCCAGGCGCTCGTTGACTTTGGCGTCGAGTTCTGCGGCCGGCACGACCACCTTGAATTCGCGTTTAAGACCGTCCGACAGTGTTTCAGTAACCTGCATTGATCATTACTCGTTGCTTGCACTCGCGCGACGCCTGCCAGACTTGAAGTCAGCGTACCGGAGCGGTTTCGGAAAACGGGCTGGCAACCCGCACTTCAATATAACCCTTGTCGTGGTGCGGGCGGAGGGACTCGAACCCCCACGACTTTCGCCACTGGAACCTAAATCCAGCGCGTCTACCAATTCCGCCACGCCCGCAAGGGGCGGTATCAGGAAGATCCTGGCGCCGCGATCTGGCAGGGCTTAACGCGGCGATGCCCGCAAAGGCAAGCCATAACCCGTGTCGCCGCGCAGGCACGGTTACCGCCTATGGCCACTGACCGGGCGCCATACAGAGCCTTTCCGCCGCGTCGGCACGTAGTGGATGAGCGCGACAGGTCAGCCTGCGAGGTCCGCCGCGAAGCGCCGGTAAACCCGTGGAAGCATCTCTGGAAGATCCTCCGCGATCAACCCGGGCCCGAATTCAGTCGCCGCCTCGCCGTGCAGCCAGACCCCGGCGCTCGCGGCTTCGAACGTCGGCATTCCCTGGGCCACCAGGCCCGCAATGAGCCCGGAGAGGACATCGCCGGAACCGGCCGTCGCAAGCGACGGCGGGCCGTTGCTGGCAATTGCAGCGCGCCGGTCCGGGCCGGCAATGACCGTATCTGGGCCCTTCAGGACGATAACAGCGCCCATTATTCTGGCTGCTAGCCGCACTTTCTCAAGTTTTGAATTAGATTTAGATATTTCATCTATCTTATTGAATAAACGTGAGAATTCTCCATCATGCGGTGTGAGGATCACGCCGCGGCCAGCTCTTTTGCCGATGGCCGAAACAAGGGCTGCAGGCTCGTCCGCAAAGCTCGTGAGCGCATCGGCGTCGAGAAGTACCGCCGCCGCGCTGGCAAGGGCTGCCTGGACCTGCTCGCGCATGGGCGGCCCGACCCCACCGCCCGGTCCCAGCACGACCGAATTGCGGCGTTTGTCCGTGAGGAATTCGGCGAGACCGGAGGAGCCGTCGACTGGGCGCACCATTACAGTCATGCTGGCTGAGGCATTGACGGCCAATGCCTCAGTCGGAGTCGCGATCGTCACCAGTCCCGCGCCGGCCCGAAGTGCCGCCCTCGCCGCCAGCCGCGCGGCACCCGTGGTCGACAGACCTCCTGACACCACGACAGCGTGTCCGCGCGAGTACTTGTGACCGCGCGGATCCAGTCGCGGAAACACGACACGCCAAAGCAACGGCTCATCGGCGAAAGTTACTGGCTTTATTTGGTCGAGCACACCATCGGAAATGCCGATATCGGCAACCTCAATGGCGCCGCAATGGAGCCGCCCGGGCAGCAGTAAGTGTCCCGTCTTGCGCCGGAAGAACGTCACAGTGTGTTTCGCTTCAACGGCAACGCCCATCACCTTGCCAGTGGTACCGTTCACGCCGCTCGGGAGATCGACCGCAACGATGGGTGTGCCGCTCGCGTTCATCGAAGCGATCATCGCGCGGGGCAATCCTTCGACATCGCGGTCAAGACCGGCGCCGAACAAGGCGTCGATGATGAGATCGCTGTCTCGGAGCGAACCCGGTGAGGCCTCCTCCACGGGTCCGGTCCAGCGCTGGGCGGCAATTGCGGCGTCGCCCTTGAGGCGCTTTCTGTCGCCAACAAAACTCACGCGCGCAGCCGCGCCGCGTTCGGCGAGATGGCGGGCCGCGACAAAACCATCGCCGCCGTTATTTCCGGGACCGGCCACCACCACGATGCGCCGGCCCTGCAGCCGGGCAGCCGTATCCGCGACCGCGCGACCAGCATTTTCCATCAGCTCAAGGCCAGCGACACCACCGGCGATCGCGAGCCGGTCGGCCTCAGCCATTTCGGCTGTCGTGAGCAACTCGATCATGGCGCGAAGCCTACCCAAGAATCCGCACCAATGGATTGACGCACCACAAGTCTTTGGCGGCTGGCTAAAATCTAGACAGTTTGCTTAACTTCTGGGCGCCGAACATTAGGCAACCCCCGCTACGGCCCGTCGACTTTCAAATAAGCCATTGTACTGAATAGGCTTTTTTGGTCTCCTCGGCTTGGCACGGGACCTGCTAACCGGTAGCCGGCTCCCCGGATCAGTTCCCGGTGCGCTGGGTGGAAGGACAGGCAATGAAAAAAATCGAAGCCATCATCAAACCCTTCAAACTCGACGAGGTGAAGGAAGCACTCCAGGAGGTCGGCCTACAGGGGATAACCGTGACCGAAGCCAAGGGCTTTGGACGACAGAAAGGACATACCGAGCTATACCGCGGCGCCGAATACGTGGTCGATTTTCTCCCGAAGGTGAAAATCGAAATCGTCCTCGGCGACGACATGGTGGAAAAAGCGATCGATGCAATCCGGCGCGCTGCTCAGACTGGCCGGATTGGCGACGGAAAGATTTTCGTTTCCAACATCGAAGAAGCCATTCGGATCAGGACCGGGGAATCCGGAATTGATGCAATCTAATCCGCAGGCAACCGTCCTCGCGGCAATTTCATTAAATAAGGGGGAATGCAGTCCATGACGACAGCCAAAGAAGTCATGAAGATGATCAAGGATAACGACGTGAAATACGTCGATTTCCGTTTTACCGACCCACGCGGCAAGTGGCAGCACGTCACCTTCGACGTCTCGATGATCGAAGAGGATACTTTTGCCGAAGGCATCATGTTCGACGGTTCTTCGATCGCCGGCTGGAAAGCGATCAACGAGTCGGACATGAATTTGATGCCGGACCCTGCGACCGCCTGTATTGATCCGTTCTTCGCCGAGACCACGCTCGTGCTGGTTTGCGACGTTCTGGAGCCGACCACGGGCGAGCCGTACAACCGCGATCCACGCGGCATGGCCAAGAAGGCTGAAGCGCTGGTCAAGTCGTCGGGTGTTGGCGACACGATCTACTTCGGCCCCGAAGCCGAGTTCTTCGTATTCGACGACGTCAAATACGCGACGGACCCTTACAACACCGGATTCAAGCTCGACTCGATCGAATTGCCCTCCAACACCGCCACCGAATATGAAGGGGGCAATCTCGGTCACCGCATCGGCACCAAGAAAGGCTACTTCCCGGTGCCACCGCAGGACTCGGCCCAGGACATGCGCAGTGAAATGCTTGCTGCGATGGCCAAGATGGGCGCCAAGATCGAGAAGCACCACCACGAAGTGGCATCGGCCCAGCACGAACTTGGATTGAAGTTCTCGCCGCTGACGCAGATGGCCGACA
>Ga0187765_10000106_pt1 | contig 28374 bp, 21 predicted proteins | sample 0216_QUI02_MP05__3_FD_133018 | JGI IMG/M metagenome (GOLD analysis project Ga0187765, IMG submission 133018) | Tropical peat soil microbial communities from peatlands in Department of Meta, Colombia - 0216_QUI02_MP05_10_MG | ecosystem: Environmental > Terrestrial > Soil > Wetlands > Peat ...
GACGCTGACCCTCACGCTTGGCGAGCTGCCGAATACGAAAGAAGCGCGCGCCGCCGCGGGAGACAACGACGGTAGCGCAGATGTTGGCAAGCTTGGTCTCACGCTTGCTCCGGCGTCTCGGGTTGCCGGCGCTGGTGCGGAGGGCGTCGTGGTCACCGGCGTGGACTCGGGTGGCATTGCCGCCGACCATGGCTTCTCCACCGGTGATGTCATCATGGAGGTTGCTGGCAAATCGGTTTCGACGCCGGCCGACGTGCGCGATGTCGTCGCTAGTGCACGCACGGAAGGCAAACACAGCGTGCTGGTCCGGGTGAAGAAGGGTGACAACACGCGCTTTGTCGCCTTGCCCCTTGGCCGCGGCTGACAAGAGTTTTGAGGGCGTGCTGCCGGCATCCGTCGCCCCCGCCGGTGGCCCGACCTCAACGGGGCGGGCAACGCGCCCGTCCCGGCAAATCATCGGGCGGCTGTGCGGTTGGACTGCTGGATCGCACGGACCCGCTTCCGATCAGAGCTCCAACCCTGGCATCCGTCGCCCCCGCCGGGGTGGGGTCGTTGAGGGGGTGGCGGTCCCCGCCACCCCCTCGCGTACGACTGGGGGCGCCGGGTGGAGGGCATTGACCCTGCCACCGAAATGTCTGGAATTGGTGTGACCGATGCCCACTTATGCGGATATTAACGGGCAGCGTTTTTTAGGCCGGATGGCCGACGCGCAACCGGATCGGACCACCATGCGCCTTCTGGTAATCGAAGACGATCGCGACGCCGCCGAGTATCTCGTTAAAGCGTTTCGCGAGGTTGGCCATGTCGCCGATGCTGCGACCGACGGTGACGATGGGCTCGCCATGGCGCTCGATGGTCAATATGACGTGTTGATTGTCGACCGAATGTTGCCCAAACGGGATGGATTGGCGGTGATCGGTGCTCTGCGTGCAAAAGGGCTGGAAACACCAGCCCTAATCCTGTCTGCGCTCGGCCAGGTTGATGATAGGGTCAAGGGATTGCGGGCCGGCGGGGACGACTATCTACCCAAACCTTACTCGTTCTCTGAGCTACTCGCGCGCGTTGAGGTGCTGGCACGTCGCCGCGTCGGCCGTAGCGAAGAAACCGTTCTGCGGGTCAGCGACCTTGAGCTAGATCGGCTCTCTCACCAGGTGCATCGCGGCAAAGACGAAATTTCCCTGCAACCGCGCGAATTTCGCCTTCTGGAGTATCTGATGCAGCATGCGGGGCAGGTGGTCACCCGTACGATGTTGCTGGAAAACGTGTGGGATTATCATTTTGACCCGCAAACCAACGTGATTGACGTTCATATCTCGCGCTTGCGCTCGAAAATCGATAAAGGTTTCTCCCAGCCGCTTTTGCATACGGTCCGCGGCGCGGGATACATGATACGTGACGGCGCTCGGTAAACTATTTCGAACAACCACGTTCAAGCTGACGCTGGTCTATTTGACCGTGTTCGCGCTCTTTGCCGCATTTCTGCTTGGCTATTTTGCTCTCAACACCCGCCGTCTGATCACCGAGCAAATTACTGACACAGTCAACGCCGAGATCACCGGTCTTTCCGAGCAATATCGTCTTGGCGGTATCCGGCGGCTCGTCGTCGTGGTGGATGCTCGTGCGCGGCGACCCGGATCAAGCCTTTACCTGGTCACGACTTTTGCGGGCGAGTCGCTTGCCGGCAATGTTACGGCCCTGCCGCCGGGGACCCTCGACAATCCAGGGTGGACCGAAACGGCATATCGCCGGCTCGATGAGTCAGATCCGGCTGAGCATCCAGAACACCATGCGCTAGCGCGCGTCTTTCAGCTGCCGGGAGGCTTTCGCCTCTTGGTTGGGCGTGATCTCGACGAGCGCGAGCGCCTTTACAATATCGTGCTGTCGGCGGGACGGTGGTCAATCGCAATCGTGATTGTGCTCGGGCTTGCTGGCGGGCTGTTTGTCACGCGCCGGGTTTTGCGCCGCGTCGACGCCATGACGGAAACAACGCGCACGATCATGCATGGCGACCTCGGCGGCCGCTTGCCGGTCGCAGGTACGGGTGACGAGCTCGATCGGCTGGCCGAGAATCTCAATGTCATGCTCGACCGCATTGAGGCATTGATGCGCGGCTTGAAAGAAGTTTCCGACAACATTGCGCACGATCTGAAGACTCCACTTACACGGCTGCGAAATCGTGCGGAACAGGCACTTCGTTCTGCCAAAAGCGATGGCGAATATCGTGCAGCCCTTGAAGGCACGATCGAAGAGTCGGATGGACTGATTCGTACATTCAACGCGCTGCTCATGATCGCGCGCGCGGAGTCGGGTCAGGCGCGTGACGACATGAGCGAATTTGATGCGGCGGAAATCGCCAATGATATCGGCGAATTGTATGAGCCGCTGGCGGAAGAAAAAGGCATTGTATTGACCGTGGAAGCCAACGCACCGGCGCCGTTGAAAGGGAACAGGGAGCTCATCAGCCAGGCGCTCGCAAATCTGGTCGACAATTCTATTAAATATGCGGCACCGCCTGGCGAAGCCGCCAATGGCGCCCAGGCCCGGATCGTCGTGCGTGCGCTGACAGAAGGTGACCGCATCTTGTTGACGGTCGCGGACAGCGGACCGGGAATTCCCGAAGCCGATCGTGGCCGCGCCGTGGAAAGATTTGTCAGATTGGAGCAAAGCCGGTCGCTGCCCGGTTCTGGCCTTGGTTTAAGCCTCGCTTCTGCTGTTGCTCGCCTGCACGGCGGCGAATTGACGCTTGCTGATAACCAGCCGGGGCTCAAAAGCATTATTGCATTGCCGCGGGGAGGGCCGGTACAGAGTGCGGAATGAGGTCACCCGGCAGACGTAAGGCTTCCAGCAAAAAGGCTGTCCACAAGGACAGTACGGGGGGCAAGGCCAAGGGCGCGACGCTGGCCCAGCGGATCGCGACCACGCCCCGGCTTGTCGATCCGGATTTAGCCCGCGCACGGGTTGCGGACTGGTCGGCCGGGCTTGCGCCGGACGATGCAAGGCTGCTTGCAAAACTGCTCTCCGCCAATCCAATTGTCGGCACACTGCTCGAAAGCCTTTCGGAAAGCTCGCCCTACTTGTGGGAGCTGGCGAGTTCTGAACCAACCCGGCTACTGCGGTTGCTTCAGTCCGATCCCGACCGTTATCTCTCCTCGTTTTTGGCCGAGCACGGGCGAGACGCCGGTTCAAGCGTCGACGCGGCTGATGCCATGCGGCTATTGCGCCGAATGAAATCAGAAGCCGCGCTGCTGATCGCGTTGGCCGATATTGGCGGCGTTTGGCCCGTGATGCGTGCGGCCCATGCACTTACCCATTTGGCCGATACGGCGGTCAATGCCGCCGTTCGTTTTGTCCTTGCTGAAGCTGAACGCGATGGGCGGTTAAAGTTCGTGGGCAATACGCGATCGCAGGAAGGTAGCGGTTATGCGGTGCTGGCAATGGGCAAGATGGGAGCCTTCGAACTCAACTATTCAAGCGACATTGATCTCATCGTCCTTTACGAGCCCACCGCGCCGGCTCTGCCGGCCGATGCAGAACCGTCGACGCTCTACGTGCGGTTTACGCAACGGCTTGTAAAGTTACTGCAAGAGCGGACCGCCGATGGCTACGTATTTCGAACGGATCTCCGTTTGCGCCCCGATCCCGCCTCGACCGCAATTGCAATTTCCACGCCCGCGGCTGTCTCATATTACGAAAGTGTCGGGCAGAACTGGGAACGTGCCGCGATGATCAAAGCGCGGCCGTGCGCCGGCGATATTGCCGTCGGAGAAAAGGTTCTCAGCGAAATTGCACCATTTGTGTGGCGAAAATATCTTGATTATGCCGCCGTCAGCGATGTTCATGCGCTGAAACGTCAAATCAATGCCTACCGGGGTCACGGCGAAATCGCGGTCGAGGGGCACAATATCAAGCTCGGCCGTGGTGGCATTCGCGAAATCGAATTTTTCGCGCAGACCCAGCAACTCATTGCTGGCGGCCGCAACCCCGGCCTGCGCGATCGCGATACTTTGACAACACTCGACAAGCTTTGCGGAGACAAATGGATTGATTCCGACGCGCGCGATGCAATGAAGGAAGCTTATTGTTTCCTACGCGTGGTCGAACATCGTCTGCAGATGGTCAATGACGAACAAACACAGACGCTACCGCCCGAAAAGGAAGACGTTGAGCGCTTTGCAAGATTCCTCGGCTATACGGATCGCAATGCTTTCGCGAAAGTGTTGCTCGGTCATCTTGACAAAGTGCAGCATTACTACGCGCGGTTATTTGAGAAGACGCCAGATCAAGAACGGTCCGTGTTCGTTTTTCCGGCCGATACGGACGATCATAAGACGCTTGATCGGCTTGCTGAACTCGGTTTTCGCGCTCCATTGGAAGCCTCCAGCATCATTCGCCACTGGCTCTCTGGCGGGCATCGTTCGCTGAAAAGCGAATCCGCGCGTACGCATCTCGAGGCATTGCTGCCGCCTCTTCTTGAACATATCGCGCGAACGGATAATCCCGGAGCAAGCCTCATATTGTTCGATCATTTTCTTGCCAATCTTCGCGGCTCCGCCCGGCTCCTTTCGCTATTGCGTCAAAATCCGGAGCTCATCGCCTTGATCGCACTTGTGCTCGGCACTGCCCCACGTCTGGGAAACACGTTGGCGCGTCACCCCCAGGTTATGGACGCCCTGGTCGATCCGAGTTTTTTCGGCGCCTTGCCCGACGAGATCGAATTAGGCCGCCGATTTGATGCTGCGCTGGCGCAATCACGATACGACGAAGATTTGCTTGAGCGCATCCGCACATTCGGCCTGGAATACATGTTCCTGATCGGCGTACGAATTCTTTCAGGTACGGTCACGGCACGGAAGGCGGGCGAGGCCTTCGCGCGTCTTGCGGATGCGGTCATCCGGGCGGTTCACCGCGCGGTCGCAGATAATTTTGCCGCAACTTATGGTCATTTGCGCGGAGAGGAGACCGCGATTCTGGCAATGGGCAAGCTCGGTGGCTACGAGATGACGGCGACCTCCGATCTTGATTTGATTTTGGTCTACGATTTCGACGACACTCAACCTGAATCGGATGGCCGAAAATCACTCTATGGCGCCCAATATTTCGCGCGTTTAACGCAGCGACTGATCAACGCCCTGACCGCATAGACCAACTATGGCGCACTGTATCAGGTCGACATGCGGTTAAGGCCGTCGGGCCGCGCTGGTCCTTTGGCAACACGGCTCGGCGGCTTTGCTGACTACCAGGAAACCGAGGCGTGGACCTGGGAACATATGGCGCTCACCCGCGCGCGCCTGATTTCGGGCTCCGGCGCATTCAGTCAACGGGTCGAACGTGTTATTCGCGATGTTCTGCGCAGGCCACGCAATGCCGGATTAATCGCCGGCGATGTTCTTGAAATGCGTGCGGCAATCGCCAAGGAAAAGGGCGAAGGCGATCGATGGGACCTCAAATACGCGGCCGGCGGACTTATCGATATCGAGTTTATCGCCCAATATCTTCAGCTCGTACACGCCCACCAGCTTCCTGATATTCTCGACACGTCGACCTTGCGTGTGCTTGAAAAAGCGTTATCGCTGCGGGTTTTGACCGTCGAGGATGCTGAAATCCTGCGTGGAGCTGCACAATTTTATCATGACATCACGCAGATATTGCGCCTCTGTTTGCCCGGCGCGTTCGATCCGAAAACCGCAGGTGCCGGACTGCTGCGGCTGCTGGCGCGGGCAGCCGACGTTCCGGATTTTGCAACGCTCGATGCAACGCTAACGGATATGCAGTCGAAGGTGCGCGCCAGCTTTGTACGTATTTTGGGAAACACCGGCTAAAACGGTGTTATGCAGCTTCGTCTTTCGGCAGGGCACACTGCGGCTCAAGAGGCAGACGAACCACCACCAGTGTCCCTTTTCCGAGTGTTGAACGGATACGCATTCGTCCTCCGTGCAACTCGACCAGCGACTTCGAAATTGCGAGCCCGAGGCCAGATCCCTGGTGGCTCTTGGTAAGCTGACTCTCGACTTGTTCGAAGGGCCGCCCAAGCTTTGTAAGCGCGTCGCGAGCGATGCCAATTCCGGTGTCGGCGATGGCGAGCGTAACGCAATGGTCGGTTGTTCGTCCGCGCACTGTTACGCGGCCACCCGTCGGTGTGAACTTGATCGCGTTCGAAAGCAAATTCAGCGCGATTTGCTTTAGCGCCCGCCGGTCTGCCCGCAGTTTTAACTCGGGCGAGATACGCGCTGTCAATTGCAGTTGCTTGTCTTCCGCGCGTGCTCCGACAACACGCATGGCTTCATTGAGAAGCGTATCGAGGCTGAGATCTTCAAAATCCAGTCGAATGCGGCCGGCTTCGATTTTAGACATGTCCAGAATGTCGTTAATGACTTCAAGTAGATACTGCCCACTGTCCCGAATATCATTGCAATATTCGTGATATTTTTCGGCGCCCAGCGGGCCAAACATGCCCGACTCCATGATCTCGGAAAACCCGATGATGGCATTGAGCGGCGTGCGCAGTTCATGGCTCATGTTGGCGAGGAATTTTGACTTCGCCTGATTGGCTTCCTCAGCGCGGGTCTTTTCTTCGGCATATTTTTCCGCGAGCTCAGCGGAGCGCTGCTGTGAAGCGCGCAAATCGGACACAGTCGCCATCAGGCGTTTTTCGCTATCAATCAGCTTTTCTTCGTGTGTCTTCAGGGCAGTGATGTCGGTGCCCACTGAGACATAGCCGCCGTCCTTGGTGCGCCTTTCACTGATGTGCAGCCAGCGACCATCCTCAAGTTGCGCTTCGAACGTACGTGCGCCGGGAACGCTCGGACCTGTAGTTACGATTTTGTTGCGTACCACAGGCTTGCTGCCGGCCGCGACCACGGATTCATATGACGCGCCCACTGTAATTGCGTCATCAGGCAGGTGATGCAATTCTTGAAAGTTTGAGTTGCAGAGGACAAGGCGATTATCTGCGTCCCACAAGACGAACGCTTCGGGGATTGTTTCAATGGCATCGCGCAGCCGCATATCGGCAGCGACGGTTTTTTCAACCAATCCCTTTTGTTCCGTGATGTCGACAGCAATGCCGATCAAGTGCAAGCCGGGCTCACCGGACTGGCGCACAAGTTCACATCGCGCGCGCAGCCACACCCAGTGGCCTGCAGCATGGCGCATGCGGAATGCGTGGTCGATCGTTGTCGCGGTTGCGTCGGCCAATTCGGCCGCCAGTTCGTAGAGTCTGACATCATCCGGATGCACAAGCGCATTGACGTCACCGAACGACAGAAGGTCGTCTTTAGCTTCGAGCCCCAATATTTCGAACATGGATTGCGACCAGAAGATGCGGCCGCGCGCAAGATCCCAATCCCACAACCCACACCGGCCCCGGTTGAGCGCGGTATCGATGCGGCTGCGGACTGTTTCGTAAATCAGGTCCGCTTCCCGCGCGCGAGTAGCCTGCCAGTGGAAGGCAAAGCCGAGGATAAGCACAACGAAACCGGTGGTCGCCGAGAGTGTCGTCGTGAGCGCGGTCAGTGAGCGCCACCCCGCCAAGGCAGCCTCGCGCGATTGCACGACAGCGAATTGGCCAAAGGGAGGATTGAGCATTCGCACTGTGGCGAGTGCGCGCGTTGCGTCGGGCAATGTTATTTCCATGACGCCGGCGCCCGCGCCGAAGGTTGTGAGCGGTTGCGTAGGGCCAAGCAGGTCGATTAAACGACGGCCAATGGTTGCATCCGTAGCCGGCGTCGTTGCTGTGACGACGCCCTCGGCGTTCGTCAGGATAAAACGACGGCCTGGTGCCGTTGCCCACGTCGGTAATGCTGCTGTGAGCGCCCGCTGTGGCTGCTCTATTGCATCCTTTGGTCGCTTCAGTGGTTGATGCAGGCGTTCAGCCGTGAACTCAGCAATAGCCTCCAGTGACCCAGCCTCGCCATTAAGGGTTTGCGCGCGATAATCGAGCACCTGTACGAGGGCGCCGACGCAGATTGTTGCGAGAAAGGCGATGATCAGAACGGGAACTGCGCGCCGGAGGAGCGGTTCTGCGTTCAGCAGCCGTCGATATGCCGGTTTGGCAATCGATTGCGCGAGGCCTTTGATAGAATCGGGATGTGCAGACGCACTCGCCAATCCGGCGCGCGCCATAGATGGCCTCCGTTCGGAATTTCCCCTGTCACCCTCGAAACGGAAGGATGTGCCGCATCGCTTTCCGAATCACTTGCCGATTGGAATCGATAGCTGCTGATTTGTCGAGGGTCCGGGGAGTCAAATGTTTAAAAATTGTTACCCACGGATACTTTCGGCAACACAATTTGGCTCCGGTGGGCCTTAGGGTATGGCCAGCGCCCGCTCGACGATGTCCGCCAGATCGCGAGAAAGATTCGAAGCAGCCACAATGCGCTTGAGAACTGCTTCCGCCTTGCTCCGGCGGCCTTGTTCGAGTGTGCGCCAGGTGCGGAAGGCGGTCGCCAGGCGAGCGGCCAGCTGCGGATTTTTCCGGTCCAAGGCAAGAACGGTATCAGCGACAAACGCGTAGCCGGCGCCGTCGATGCGGTTGAATTGGGTGATATTGCCTCCCGCAAAGGCGCCAATAAGTGCCCTTACGCGGTTAGGATTAGCCATCGAGAAGGCGGGATGGCCAGTAAGCGCGCGCACATTATCAAGGGTATTCGATTCAGGGATCATGGCCTGAAGCGAAAACCATTTGTCGACAACGAGCGCATTCGAAGCGTGACGTGTGTAGTAGTCCGCAATCACACGCTTGCGGTCTGGCGTGTCGTGTACCGATAGTGTCGCGAGTGCCGCCATGCGATCGGTCATGTTGTCGGCGGCATCATATTGCCGCACGGCGCGCTCAATTCCCGACATCAAACCGTCTGTCGCAAGTAGATCGAGCGCGACATTGCGCAAAGTGCGGCGTCCGGCGCTCCTGGCATCAGGTGTGTAACGCCCGGGTACGGTCATTTTTTCGTATGTTGCCTTGAGAGGTGCGGCCAACCGCTCGCCAATATCCGCCCTGAGTTTCGTCCGCGCTCGAAAGATGGCGTCTGGTTCGATGTCGTGGCCGATTTCACGCGCGATATCGCCTTCACCCGGTGGTACCAGTGCAAGCGCGATGAATGCAGGCTCGAGAGTCGCATCTGATAGAATCGCAGAGAGTGCATGCATCAGTTGATCATCGCTTCGCGGAGCTTGGTCCGCGCGAATTGCCGACACGTTGTCGATCAGCAGTCGCATCGAAATTGTCTGTAGCGCCTGCCATCGATTGAACGGGTCGCTGTCATTTGCAGCCAGAAAGGCGAGATCGTCGGAATCGGCGTCAACTACGAGCCGGATGGGTGCGGAGAAGCCACGGTTGACGGAAGGCACGGGGTGCTCGGCGATGCCGGTAAAATCGAAATTCGTGACTGGTTCGGTGAGAACCAGCACGTTGCGTTCGATCGTCCCGCCGTCGCGCAGGCGCAAGGGCAGATCGCGCCCGTCTTTGCCAACCAGACCGAAGGCCAGCGGGATCACCATCGGCTCTTTTGCCGGCTGCTCCGGAGTCGGCGGCACTATCTGCCGGCATTCCAGCGTGTAAACCTGATCTGCCTGATTATAGCGGCCATTGACGGTCACCTGCGGCGTACCCGCCTGACTGTACCAGCGCATGAACTGCGCAAAATCAGCGCCGCTCACGTCGGCGAAGCATTGGATGAACTGCTCGATGGTCGCGGCATCACCGTCGTGCCGAGCAAAATAAAGATCCATCCCGGCGCGGAATTTCTCCCGTCCGATCAAGGTCTGCACCATCCGTACCACTTCGGCGCCCTTCTCGTAGACGGTGGCGGTATAGAAATTGTTGATCTCCTTGTAGATCTCAGGGCGCACCGGATGTGCCAAAGGCCCGGCGTCCTCAATGAATTGCGCAGCGCGAAGCCCGCGCACGTCTGCGATGCGCTTTACCGGTCGCGAGCGCATATCGGATGAAAATTCCTGATCGCGGAAAACCGTGAGCCCTTCCTTCAGGCAAAGCTGAAACCAGTCTCGACAGGTGATGCGGTTGCCGGTCCAGTTATGAAAGTACTCGTGCGCGATCACAGCTTCGATATGGGCAAAATCAGCGTCGGTCGCGGTGTCGCTGCCGGCGAGCACGTATTTGTCGTTGAAGACATTGAGCCCCTTGTTCTCCATCGCGCCCATGTTGAAATCGGATACGGCAACGATCATGAAAATATCCAGATCGTATTCGCGCCCAAAGGCATGTTCGTCCCAGCGCATGGAACGCTTGAGCGCATCCATCGCATAGGCACAGCGGTCTTGCTTGCCATGCTCGACATAGATCCGCAAAGTTACGTTGCGTCCCGAGCACGTGATGAATTTGTCCTCCACGCAGGCAAGGTCGCCGCCGACCAGCGCAAACAGATATGACGGCTTGGGATGTGGGTCATGCCAGACAGCGAAATGGCGGCCGCCGGGAATAGACCCGCTTTCGGTCAGATTGCCGTTGGCCAGCAGTACCGGCGCTTCCGCTTTGTCCGCTTCAATCCTCGTCGTGTAGACCGCCATTACGTCGGGCCGGTCCGGAAAAAAAGTGATGCGGCGGAAGCCTTCCGCTTCGCATTGCGTGCAATAGGTGCCGCTCGAACGATAAAGGCCGGACAATTGCGTGTTCGCCGACGGGTCAACGACAGTTTCGATTTCAAGCGTGAATGGCCGGGCCGGCGGTTGGGGAATCGTGAGGCGGTCAGGCGTCGCGACATAGCTGTCGGCGGGCAGTGCGGCACCGTCCAGCTTGAGCGAAATCAAAGACAGGCTATCACCATCGAGTACCAATGGAGCAGCGGTTGTCCGGGGATTTGGCATTAGCGCAAGGGTCGCACGCACGTTCGTTGCGGTCGGGTGCAGCGACACGTCGAGTGAAACTGTTTCCACCAGCCAATCCGGCAGACGGTAGTCTTTCAGCCGGACGGGTTGTCCAGTATCGGTACGCATGACGCTTGATCTAGAATGTTCGAGTACCAATGGGAAGCAGGAATGATGCAGCCCATGCATGCCATGGTGCTCGACCAGCCACGCACGCCGCTTGTCATGCGGGAGCGACCGATTCCCGTGCCGACTGACAGCGAAATTCTGGCGACTGTGAGCGCCTGCGGCGTTTGCCGCACTGATTTACATGTGGTGGATGGCGACCTTGCGCATCCGAATCTTCCGCTCGTGCCGGGTCATGAAATTGTCGGCCGTGTGGCCAGGATAGGGCGGAACGTATCCGGTTTTGTGCCCGGCGAGCGCATCGGGGTGCCATGGCTGGGTGCGACTTGTGGCGTGTGTCCCTACTGCCGAAGCGGGCGGGAGAACCTGTGCGACAGGCCGGTTTTCACCGGCTATACCCGCGATGGTGGCTTCGCGACGCATGTAGTCGTTGACGCTCACCACTGTTATCCGCTGGGCGAAAAGGGTGATGATGCGGAAATTGCGCCATGGCTTTGCGCCGGGCTGATCGGCTGGCGCAGTTATCGCATCGCTGGCGAGGGAAAGACCCTCGGGCTCTACGGCTTCGGTGCGGCCGCGCACATACTGGCTCAGGTTGCGCGATGGCAGGGGCGACGCATATTTGCATTTACGCGCAAGGACGATCAGGCCGCGCAGGAATTTGCGCGCTCGCTTGGAGCGGCATGGGCAGGCAGTTCCGATGCTTTGCCGCCCGAGCCGCTCGACGCTGCAATCATATTTGCACCGGTCGGCGCACTTGTGCCGCTTGCGCTCAAGGCCGTGAAAAAGGGCGGGCGTGTGGTGTGCGGCGGCATCCACATGTCAGACATCCCGAAATTTCCGTATGATTTATTGTGGGAAGAGCGGCAGCTGATGTCGGTGGCCAATCTTACACGCGCGGATGCACGGGAGTTTCTGGAGATTGCGCCGAAGTCTGGCGTTAAATGTGAAGTAACCCGTTATGCTCTCGCTGACGCCAATTTGGCGCTTTCGGATTTGCGCGACGGTCGCCTGCAGGGCGCTGCAGTGCTTATTCCCTAGCGCGTCAGCGCGCCGGTTCCGCGTGGCCGATAACGCGCTTGATCGACGGCGAACGTTGCCGCAAGGCGCGCTCCAATGCGTCGACATTTTCATGCACGTTTTGCACGCTTAGCTGAGGATCGACCCGGCAGTGAAAATTGACGATTTCGCCCTCATCGGTTTCACGAACGCGAACGTCGTGCACGTCTCGAATGTTGCGAGTTTGCGCCGCAAGTTCGGATAGCGCAATTTCGACCGCTTTGATTCTTTCCGGAGGGCCCTCACGACCCAGAGCATCCTGCGGCTGCAACGGTTCAATGTGCGTTTCGACTTCGACGCTGGCGCCCAGTTCGCCCGCTATCGCGTCCTCCAGCTTGTCGGCCAATTCGTGTGCGGCGCGCAGCGATAGCTTGCCGTCAACCTCAAGATCGAGGGATATCGCCAGTTTGTCGCCGAGTTCATGGACCGTCACATGATGCACCGCGAGGCCGCGATTGCGCGCAATGACCATCACACAATCAAGCACGCTTTCATTGTTCAGCGCTACCGGATCGGTTGTGACGGTCGGCTCCGCACCCGGCATCTGTCGACGGATTTCGCCCGCGATCTGGTCCTTGAGCGCGCTCACGCGGTCGAGCGGCAGGGTGCGGCTGACCGCCACTCCCAGATCGATGAATGTCTTCTCGCCAACCGCGCGGGCGCGTACATGCTCGACGGTAACAACGCCGGGCACTTTGGCGGCGATCGTCGTGATTTTGTCCGCTGCTCCCGGCGGCGCCACATCGATGAGTGTATCGATGGTTTTCTTGCCAAGTCGCCAGCCGGCGAAACATACGAGCACCGCCACGACCAGCGCCGCAGCCGAGTCCGCCCACGGCCACCCGAAGCGCACACCCGCAAGGCCAATCAGTACGGCCAGGGAGGACCAGAGATCGGATGAAAAGTGCAACGCATCAGCTTCGAGTGCATGACTCGATGTCTTTACCGCGGTGTGCGACAGCGCGCGGGCGCGGAAAAAATCGACCGCGATCGATACGATGATAACGCCGAAAGCCCACGCGGTTGCTTCGACGACATGGCCTTCATGTTCAACAAGACGCTTGATGGCCTCCCAGATCACCACGCCGGACAGCAGAAAAAGGAGGGCTGTCTCAGCCAGCGCCGAGACCGCTTCCACCTTGCCGTGCCCATAATGGTGTTCTTCGTCGGCCGGTTTTCCGGAAATACGAACGGCGATATAGGTCATGACCGTGGCGCCGAGATCGATCAGCGAATGTCCGGCCTCCGAGAGGATGGCTAGGGAGCCGGTGGTAAAGCCCACCACGCCTTTCGCAACCGTCAGGCCTGCCGAGGCCGCGATCGAGGAAAGGGCGACTTGTTCTTTTTCGCTCTGCATGTCCGGCGGGTGTAGCCCAAACGGCATCAGATTTCGAGGCCGACCGGGAGCCCTCGTGTCACAGGGCCACGGGTTTTCCGTCCGTCGCCGCTGAACGCGTGACGGCATCAAGAATACGAATATTTGCGAGCAGTTGGTCGGTCGTGAAGCGATAGGGCGCGCGGCCTTCAATTGCGTCCGCCCAGGCCTCGAAGTTCATTCGTACGGTGTTGGTATGCTCGTAGTTCCGCATCTGCCGGCTGCCATCCGGCGCACAATGCACACAGCTTGATGGGATACCTTTGTCGACGTTGCCGCCTTCCTGCACCTCGACCCAGCCTTGATCGCAAACAAGCGTGAATCGACCGTAGAACGGCGGTGTTGACAGGCAGGTGATGCGACCGCGGGCACCATTTTCAAAATCAATCTCGGCGGTGACAAAGTCTTCCGAAGGCGCCGGAAATATCTGTGAAGCAGTGCGTGCGCTCACGCGCACAGGCCGCCCGGCAAAAGAGACGAACATATCGCCGAGGTGAATGCCGAGCGCGGTCCAGGCACCGGCCGGCGCGTGCTTAGGGTCGCGGCGCCAGTTCGACGGGTCCATCTTCCGGAAATTGTTGTGGCTGACATTGGCGTCCATGTGCAGGATGCGGCCCAGTGCGCCACTCTCGAACAGCCGGCGCATCTCTTCCATTGCGGGCTCGTAACGCCGCTCGTGGCCGATCCCGAGAATGCCACCGGTTTTGGCGCAGGCCGCCAGAATCCGCTCAGCACTTGCATTTGTGAGCGCCAGCGGCTTCTCGCAAAACACCTGCTTGCCGGCACCAAATGCGGCGATCGCCATTTCTTCGTGCAGCAGATGTGGTGTTACAACCGCCACGGCGTCGACATCAGGCCGCTTGAGCAGTGCTTCGTAGTCGTCGGCCAATTCTAACTTGTGCGCTGTGGCGAACGGAGCCGCCATCCGGGTGTCGATATCGCATCCCACCACCACCTTAAAGCGAGGGCTTTCGGCAAGGCAGGTCACGATCTGCTTGCCCCACCAACCGAGGCCGATAACGCCGATGCGGATCATTAGTCCCTCCCCAGGTAACCCGCGTCGCGAAACCAGCGTACAGCGTCTTCTAACCCTTCAATGTATGGCCGCGAACGGTATGAGAGTTGCCGTTCGGCCTTGGTTGATTCGAAGAACATGCGGTATTTGGCCATGTGAACTCCGGCCACGGTTGCGAAGGGCTCGCGGCCTGTGACGTTGGCCACCAGTTCCGCAACATATGCAACGGGGATGAGCGCGCGCCACGGGAGCCGCACCCGAGCAGCGCGCCCACCGACCAGACCTGCGATGTCCATCAGCATCTGCGAAAAGAGGACATTTTGTCCGCCTAGAATGTAGCGCTCGCCGACCTTGCCTTGATGCAATGCCGCGAGATGGCCGCTGGCGACGTCATCCACGTGCACGAGGTTGAGTCCTGTGTCGATGAACGCGGGAATGCGTCCCTTGACGGCTTCGACGATGATCCGCCCCGTCGGAGTGGGCCGCACGTCGCGCGGGCCAATCGGCGTCGAGGGATTGACGATCACCGCAGCCAGGCCGCGTTCCGCGACCATCGATTCGACTAGTCGCTCGGCCGCGATCTTGCTGCGCTTGTAAGCGCCGATGCCCTGATCCGCGCGCAACGGGGTGGCCTCATCAGCGGCAGTCCCGTCGGATCGCAAAGCGATGGTCGCGACACTGCTGGTGTAGATGATGCGCTCAACGCCCGCCCGCATTGCCCCTTCCATGACATTGCGCGTGCCTTCGACATTGGAGGCAAAAATCTCGCCCGGATCGCGCGCCCAGAGGCGATAATCGGCCGCTACGTGAAAGACGTAGCGCACGCCAGCCATTGCGCGCTCCACCGATTTTGGATCGCGCAGGTCACCTTCGAAAAAATCCAGGTCTAGCCCGGCGAGATGCGCGCGCGGGCTCTTTCCACGAACCAGTGCACGCACTGAATAGCCAGCCTCGACCAGTCTGCGTGCTACAGCAGAACCGACAAATCCGCTTGCGCCAGTAATGAGAATCTTTTCTTTATTGCTCATGCGGACTATCGCACCCGGCCTGCTACGGTCGGGTGTCTATTCGAGTTGCGCCCAAAGCTCAATCCGGGTTTGCGGGCAGTGCCCGGGGCGTCTCACCCCAATTGATGCGCGTGCGCCGGGGCGACAGTCGGAACGGTTCGCGGCGAGGTATCGCTCCGCGCGCGCGTATACCGCGGCGGCATGAAATTTGCCTTATACGGCGCGGGGGGCGCCGTCATACATGGCGCGAAACAGCATGAATGGATTACTTACGTCCCAATTTCCGGCGGCCCGAGCGACCCCGCGTTTGACCCAATCAGCCGGTTTGGACGTTGCGCACGCTCCGGATCGCTTCGTCATTGCGCTCGTCGGACTGGCATTCGAAGCACGCATTGCCACCGGTCCGGGCGTCTTCGTTATCTGTCGAAGTACGGAAAGCGACGTTGTCCTATCGCTTAAAAACGCCGTCAAAAAAGAGTGTCGCAGCATTATCAGCTTCGGGGTCGCGGGCGGACTTGCTCCGCATCTGGCCCCGGGCGACTGGATCGTCGCGTCATCCGTCATCGACGACCAGGATTTTTATCCGACAGACAAAGCCTGGTCGGAAAAAATGCTGAAAATGATTCCGGGGGCTCGCTACGCGCCAATCGTGGGCGCCAACGCTGCAGTCGCTCATCCGGATGTCAAACGGCAAATGCACATCGAGACCGGTGCTGCGGTCGTTGATATGGAATCGCATCACGTTGCGCGGTTCGCCGCGACTCACGGACTGAGCTTCGCAGCGGTCCGGGTCGTCATCGACCCCGCGCATCGGGTCGTTCCCGAAGCTGCACTATCCGGCATGCGTCCGGATGGGGGCACGAGTGTCATCGCGGTCATGCTCGATTTGATCGCGCGCCCATCGCAGTTACCCGACCTGCTCCGCATTACAGTCGATGCCTACGCGGCGCGCCGCGCCTTGCTTCGCGCAAGCCGGATACTCGGCCCCGGATTCGGCTTTCTCGACCTCGGCGAAGCCTGAAGGATGTTGAACCTCAGCCCCCGAGCAGTTTCTGAATTCTTTCGTTCAGTCTCTTGATCAAGCCATCAGCGCCGCCCGAGGCGATGATCGAAGCGAATTCGTCGCGTCTTGTCGCAAGGTCGCTGATGGTTCCGTTGAGATAGACGTCGATCACCTTTCCACCGCGAACCAGATAGTTGATGCTTACAGTCCGCCCGCCGGGCTGCAGCAGCTTTGTTTTGACGATCTCGCCGCCGCCACGCGTCTCGGGCGTCGATTGCGGATCGACGACGAAGCTTTCGCCCGAATAATTCGATACTTGACTTGCATAATCCGCGATGATGAAGCGGGCGAAGGCGTCGCGCACCGCGGCCTGTTGACCGCTCGAAAAACTCGCCCAGGCCGGCCCAACCGCCAGCCGCGTCATCGTCGCAAGGTCGAATGCGGATGTAATAGCCGGCGTGAATCGCTTGTCCCGCTCGCGCACACTGAGCCGCCCGGCTTGCTGGATCGTCGGCATCAGTTGCTGATAATAGGATTGAATGTGCGCGACGGCCGCGCTCGATTGAGCCCGCAATGGCATCGCGCTGAATAAAACAGTGGAGATGATGACCACGGCGCGAGCGATTGAAGGGCCCAGGTGACGTTCGAAATTCTTCATCGTGAAGTTTCCACCTGTTCAACGGAATGATCGGGCTCTGGCTCCAATCGCCACAGCGTGACTGCGATGGCTCACGAGGGCAAACTCTCGCAGGACTGCAGGCCGGTATCTTATGGGAATTGAGCTGCCACCGCGTCAAGTGCTGCCAAGGTTGTACATCACCCCGCAGCTTGTTTACGTTCGTTCGGGCGACTTAGCCCGATCGACTCGCAAACGCAATATAAGCGCTCCTGTACGACCCTATGAGCAAGAATAACAATCTCGTGACGACCACCGCGATTACACGGGCCGTGCATCTGTCGAGCCGCTATTCATGGCTCACGATTCTCAGCTTCTTGCTGGTGGCGGCCCTCTCTGTCGGCTATCTCGCGCGTAATTTCGCCATCACGACTGACAGCAACAAACTCCTGTCAAACTCGCTGCCATGGCGTCAGCAGGAGATCATGCTCGATCGGGCCTTTCCGCAGCGGATCGACCAGATCATAGCCGTGGTGGACGCAACGACCCCGGAAGCTGCTGAAGAGGCCGCCGACGCGCTTGTGAAAGATCTTTTGTCCCGCCCGGATCTGATCCGCACGGCAAGCCGGCCTGACGGCGGTGAGTTCTTTGCCCGCAACGGTATTCTCTTTCTGACCGTCGACGAGGTACGCCGCGACACGTCCGATCTCATCGCGGCGCAGCCCTTCCTCGGCACCTTGGCTGCCGATCCGACCTTGCGCGGTATACTCCACACGCTGTCCCAGTCGATCGAGGGGATTCGACTGGGAAAAACAAAGTTCGAAGATCTCAAGCCGGCGCTGTCCGCCATCGCTGATGCGCTGGAGCTCCTTGCGAAAGGAAAAGACCCTGGCTTTTCCTGGCGCAGATTGATCACCGGGCGTGCACCCGAGCCCTCGGACCTTCGTCGCTTTGTAAACATCCAGCCAGTCCTGGATTTCAATGATCTGCAGCCGGGGCGTAGGGCAACGGCGGCCATTCGCGAGGCCATCTCCGGGCTCGGACTGACACCGGAGAGGGGGATTAAAGTACGCCTCACCGGGTCGGTCGCTCTCTCTGATGAAGAATTCGCCACGGTCGCTGACGGCGCCGCATTGAACGGTGTGGTGACGCTGCTTCTGGTCGTCTTTGTACTTTGGCTCGCGCTAAAAAAGGTGCGCATCATTTTCGCGGTCCTGGTCAGCCTTGTAGTGGGCCTCGTTCTCACGGCCGCGGTTGGATTATGGATGGTCGGCGCACTCAATCTTATCTCCGTCGCATTCGCCGTACTTTTTGTTGGTCTCGGCGTTGATTTCGGCATCCAGTTCAGCGTCCGTTATCGGGCGGAACGCCATACGGCTCTCGGTCTTCATGAGGCCCTTGAGGCGACGGCGCGCGAGCTGGCGGGGCCGCTATTGCTCGCAGCCGCTTCCATCACCGCCGCGTTCTATTCATTCCTGCCAACCGCATATGTCGGTCTCTCCGAACTCGGGTTGATTGCCGGCACCGGCATGATCATTGCGTTCGTCACGACCATAACTTTGCTTCCGGCCTTGCTGACGGTGCTCAAGCCGGCTGGTGAGCCGGCCGCAATCGGGTACGCAGCCTTAGCGCCGCTCGACCGCTTTCTCGAAAACCAGCGCAAGTGGATCGTTGGCACGACGCTGGCTGCAGCCATTCTTGCTTTGCCGCTGCTTGCAGGTTTGCGCTTTGACTTCAATCCGCTCGACCTGCGGGCTCAGGACTCCGAGTCGATCGCGACGCTGCTCGATCTTATGCAGGATCCTGACACGACCCCTAATACGATAGAATTTCTCGAAAGCGGTCTCGACCGCGCATCGAGTGTGGCCGAAAAGCTACGCCAGATACCGGAAGTCGCTCGCGTATTGACGTTGCAGAGCTTCGTTCCCAAGGATCAGGACGCGAAGCTTGCTATTATAGAAGATGCGAGTTTTTTTCTGCGGAATACGCTCAACCCCGACCAGGTAGAAGCCAAGCCGACGCCGGCCGGAACCATAGCGGAGATCGAGAAGACAAATCGTGATCTGACGGAAGCGGCACGCGATTTTGACACTCCTGTTGCGCAGCAGGCTCGTCGCCTCGTAAACCTGCTGGCCGCACTGGCCAAAGGGCCGCCAGCGACTCTTGAGAAAGCGGAACACGCTCTTGTTAGGCCACTAATAACAATCCTGCGACAGGTACGAGATCTTCTGACCGCTGAGCATGTGAGTATTGATAGCCTCCCAGCCTCGTTACGGGCACGCTGGGTATCTGGCGACGGTCAAGCCAAAGTCGAAGTGGCGCCAAGAGGGGATGGCAACGACAACGAAACACTGCGCCGGTTCGTTACCGCGGTCCGGAGCGTTGCGCCCGGTGCCGCCGGGAAGCCGATCTTTATCATTGATGCGGCGGCAACGATCGTCAAAGCTTTCATCCAGGCCGGCATCTGGTCGGTGTTATCTATCACGCTGATCCTGTTCGTTGCGCTCCGTCGCTGGACTGACGTTGCACTAACGCTGGTGCCTCTGCTCGTCGCAATCGTGGTTACGCTCGAGATCTGCGTCGTTATCGGGTTGCAGTTGAATTTCGCCAACATAATTGCACTGCCGCTGCTTCTCGGCGTCGGCGTAGCCTTCAAGATCTACTACGTTATGGCGTGGCGCGCGGGCGAAACGAACTTCCTGCAATCGAGCCTGACACGCGCCGTTTTCTTCAGCGCGTGTACGACGGCCACCGCGTTCGGTAGCCTGTGGTTTTCGCATCATCCGGGCACGTCGAGCATGGGCAAGCTCATGGCCCTGTCGCTCGTGACCACTCTTGCTGCAGCCGTCCTTTTCCAGCCCGCTCTTCTGGCGACACAGCGCGGGAATAAGCCCGATCCATAAATGGTCTTAAAGGGTTAAGAGTATTCGCAAAAAGTGGGGGTTGTGGCAAAAAGGTCACGGTGCTCGAGGGGCGCGTCTGGTACCGTGCGGTGGGCTCGATCTGATTAGCGCCGCGTTGGCGCTCGTCCCTGTTTTTGTCGGGCATGGGGTAATAAAGCGAATGCTTCGCGCTAAAAGTTGCGTCAGATTGGCGATAGCGTGTGTATTGCCGGTACTCGTCGGTGCCTGCGCGGGCGCATCCAGAGACGCATCGCTTCCGGTCAACGATCCGAACGAACAGACAAATCGCCAACTGCTTGCGGCGAATCAAGCGGTGCTGCGCCCGGTTGCCGAAGTGGTCAAAGCAGTGACACCAGGCCCGATCCATGACCGCATGCACGATTTTAATTCGAACCTGAAAGAGCCGCGCATTTTTGTGAATGATATCCTGCAGCTTCGTTTCGAGGCAGCGCTGCACACCGCTACGCGTTTTGCGATGAACACCACTTTTGGCGCCGGCGGGCTTTTCGATATCGCGACACCAGAAGGTGTCCCGCAGGAATCCGGCGATTTCGGCCAAACTCTTTTCGTCTGGGGCGTCTCCGAGGGTCCCTATATGATTCGACCCTATTTAGGCCCCACGACGCTGCGCGATGCTGTCGGCTCGACGGTTGATCTGTTCGGCGATCCGCTCGGCTTGCTTATCGGAACGCAGGTGGGTGTGGCCATCGCCACAGCAAGTTTGGACGCGGCGGTCAGGCTTGGCGATTTGAAGACCGCCGAAGATGCTTCGATTGATTTCTACAGCTTCTTGCGTTCGGCCTATTACCAGACGCGTCGGGCGCAACTCCGTGAGGCGCTCGGCTTGCCAAGCACTGTCGAATCGCCGGCCACGACAATGTTTCCCGAGGCGCCGCAGGCTCAATGATCGTCGCCAAAATTGAAAGTGCGTGGCGTCAGAAAAGTCCGCACGCAAAGGCGTGGCTGGGCCATCTATGCGGAGGAACTTAACGCGGCTCCTTTTCGCTGTGGCGCAGCAGATAGTGGCCTTCGACCCAGTGCCAGACAAACAGCCCCGGCAAACCCAGGATCAATTCGCGCACTCGTTTTGACAAGGAAATAGCCAGCGCACTCTCCGCTGGTAGTCCGAACAACGCGCCGAGCAAGACGAAGCTACCCTCGAGAGCACCAAGTGCGCCGGGCACCATAAATGCAGCCGCACGAACACCGGAGGTAATGCTTTCGAGGATAAATGCATCAATCATGTTGAGAGGCTGGCCAAGAAACTGCATGACCAGCCAAATTTCGCCAGCGCCGGCGACCCAACCGACAAGGCGCAGCAAGTTTGCGCGCCAGAATGGAGATCCGCTCCGGTAGCCGGCAACGACAGCGTCGTCGATTGCCGATGCGCTGTTTGCAAGACCGGACAACCAATTCCCAGGCAACAGGCGGCGAGCCAGGTCTGCGAACTTGCCAAACATATTTTGGTGCTGGACTAGCACGAATGTCGCGATCACCACGATGAATGCGGCAATCCCGATCAACGTCGACCACGCCACCAGAAGTGCGGCGTGATCCGTCGAACGAAACAGCAGCAACACCACGCCGGTAATGACAAATACGAGTTGCGTTGCCACTCCGACCGTCGTGTCGATGACCATACTCGCCGCCGCTTGCGTGCCCGGTACGCCGCGCAGATGAATGAGGCGCGTGCTGGCGAAGTCGCCGCCGACACCGGCGACGGGCAGAAGTGAATTAATGGACTCGCGGATCCAGCGGATCCACGTCAGGCTTATAAAATTCGGGCGACTTGAAACAGGCAGCAGTTCGCGCCAAGAGAGAGTGCTGAAAAGCAGAGGTATAAAGTGGTACAGAGCGACCGGGAGCAGGCCCCAGCCAACCACCAACATGGCATGAGCTACTTGCGCAACTCCGCTGTCGACAATCAGGTAGACAAGAAGCAGAAGGCCAAGGAACGTGGCGATGATCAGCGAAGCGGAAATGGTCTTAGCTCCCTGCCTGGAGGTGGTACGCCTCAAACTCAGCGCAAGAATACGATTGGCGAAACCGTTCGTCATCTTCTATCGGTAACCGCTGCCTATTCCTATTGGAGTTATTCGTGACGAGACTGATCAATGCAGATTAAGGACCCGAGCACGGCGATGCCGGTCGCGCCGATCCTGGTCATGATGGCAGCTCCAGATAGTGGTGACCGGACGATTCTCGGGCTGAGCCTGTTGCAACGGACGGCTATGGTTGCGCGCCGAGCTGGCTACGAGCATGTATTTCTTCTGGCTGAGCAGCAAGTCGCGCCAGCCGGTATTGCGACGGTTTCTGACTGGAGTCGACTCGTCACAGCACTCGCGAAATTTCGGGCGGCGCCTCTCGTTATCGCGCCCGCCACCTTGCTCGGGGAACTTAATTGGCTTGAACAGCTTGCCGAAACGCGAGTTGACCCGAGTTCCTGGGCGGCAATGCCGCGCTGTTTCATCAAAATCGCGGCCGGCAGGGTGCCTGATGCACTTGCGACGCTGAGTGAGGAAAGCGAAGTACACGACCTCAGGGCTGTGCAGGATCAACTGACTCGTCGCCTTGGACCCCCGGAAGCAATTCCAGCCAATATCGCGCCGATGATCGTGACGACAGCGGCCGATGTCCATGTCGCGGAACGTCGATTGTTGCGTTCACTTGTCAAGGACACCGACGGGTTCATGGCGCGCCACGTCGAGCGTCCGATTTCACTGCAAATTGTGCGTCGGCTGGCGTCGACTTCGGTAACGCCCAATCAAGTTACTTTGATTTCGGTTGCAATAGGTCTGGCAGGTGCTCCCTGCTTTATATCCGCACTTTGGCCGTGGCAGACCTTCGGAGCGCTGCTATTCCTCGTACATTCGATTGTGGATGGGTGTGATGGGGAATTGGCCAGGCTGCGATTTCAGGAATCGCGATGGGGCGGAGTCCTCGATTTCTGGGGGGACAATGTCGTTCACATCGCAACCTTCGCATGCATGGCGGTAGGCTGGAGTCTGTCGGTTTCGGCGACGTGGCCATTGTGGTTCGGCGCTGCCGCAGTCTTCGGAAATGCTGGGTCGGCGGCACTCGTTTATTGGCGTCAAATGCGTGTGAAGGCCGATAGCGGCCCGCTTTTCACCTCGGTTTCCGCGGAGTCCGATCGCCGCCTCGCCTGGCTTCTCGACGCTGCCTCACGCCGGGATTTCATCTATCTTGTGCTTTTGCTTGCTTTGTTCGGAAAGTCAGATTGGTTTTTGCTTTTGGCCGCGCTGGGCGCGCCGGTATTTTTTTTCCTCCTGGTATTTCTTGCGATGCGCGAACGCCTGCCCGACGTACCGAGCACGTCCGGCATTTAATCGGTGAGTGACAATCGGATACCTCCAGCGGCACTCGATCGCTGCGCAAGGTCAATTAACCGGGCACATAGCATCGCTTCGTCCAGGTTGCCTTGATTGCCGCTCGTTACAGCATTCCGGAAGTCCTCGGCCACCCCGACGAACCAATCGGGGTGATGCGAGCCTTCTGACAAAGCCGGCGGGCAAGACCAGCGGTGCTCTCCTGAATTTGACGTCAGGATAACGGTGCTCCCGGCGAGTTTGATGCGGCCTTGCGTGCCCTCGATCTCGATACGGTTTGAGCGCTCGTCGGCGGCCCAAGTCAGGTAGATGTGTCCGCTCCCCGACTGCAGATCTAGGGTCAGCGTTGCTGTGTCCTCGAGCGCTGCTTGATGGAAACGACGTGATTCAAGGTGCGCGGCCAGGCCAAGGGGAGGGCCAGCCCAGCGTGAAATACAATAGAGTGCATGCCAGCCGTGATCGGAGAGGATGCCGCCGCCAGCGAGTTTTGGATCGATGCGCCAGTTTTTGTCACCGCCGGAAGGAAACGCGGCAGCAGGCTGAGTGCGCAATGTCTGCCACCGCACGGAATGAATATCACCGATTGCGCCTTCGGAGATCAGCGTCGAAATCTTGCGGCAAACCGGCGCATAGAGCCAATTGTGCACCGTGTGCACCGTGTGCCCCGTGCGTGTTGCAGCGGCTGCCACTTTCTGCGCATCGCCCACCTGGGTCACCAACGGCTTCTCGCAGAGGACATGAAGCCCCACATCCAACGCCTGTTTGATGAGTGCCGCATGGCTACCTGGCGGGGTGCAGATGTCCACGAAATCGAGCTTTTCGAGTGACAACAGATCGGTCACGCTTTCGTGCCACCGCGCGTCTGGACAGCCTTCAATAAAGGCCGCGCGGCGCGCAGTGCTGGCGTCGGTCGCCGCAATAATTTTCACATCGTCACAGGATTTCCAGCCGGGAAGGTGGCCGTGTTCAGCAACATTTCCGAAGCCGATAAATGCGCCCCGCAACACGCGTCGCAGCCTCAGCTAAGTCCGAATTTGCGCGAAATGGCCGCGAAGGACTGATCGAGGATGTCGATGCCACGCATCGCTTCGTCTTCGGTGATGACCAGAGGCGGGTTGATGCGGATGACGTTTGAATACGACATTGTAATCAGACCGCGTTCCAACGCTTCATGAAATAGCGCACGCGTGATGGTCTTATCCAGCGGCTCCTTGGTCTTGCGATCGGCAACCATTTCGACGCCGATCATCAGGCCACGTCCACGCACGTCGCCGATGAAGCGGTATTTTTCCTGCAGCCGCTTGAGCGCATCCAGCATCAGTGCGCCGACCCGAGCGGAATTTTCAACCAGCTTTTCATCGAGGATAACTTCGACCGCACCGAGGCCAGCGGCGGCGGCAAGCGGATTTCCACCGTAGCTGGAGGAACTCCCGCTTGGCTCTCCGAACGGTTTGGCGGCCATATATTTGGATGATGACGCGACCGCACTCATTGGGAAACCGCCGCCAATGCCCTTACCGATCGTCATTACGTCGGGTTTGAGGTCGAATTGTTCCGATGCCCACATTGTTCCCGTTCGGCCGAAGCCGGTTAGAACTTCATCTGCGATGAGCAACGCGCCGGTTTCGTCGGCGATTTCGCGCACGGCGTGAACGAAGTCGTCGGGCGGGATGACGTTGCCTGCGGTGCCCTGCATTGGCTCCATGATGATCGCAGCAACCTCGCTTTGCGTGTCGTTCTTGATGACGTTGCGCAGATGGTCAGCGCAGGCCAGGCCGCACGAGGGATACTCAAGTTTCCAGGGGCAGCGATAGCAGTTGGCGTAAGGCGACAGATGCATTCCGGGCGGGAATGGACCTTGATGGTTGCGATAGCTGCCACCGAGAAGGCCGATAACGCCAGCGGTCTTGCCGTGATAGCCGCCCCAGAAGCCGATAAATTCAAATTTCTTGGTGACCGATTTGGCGAGGCGAAAGGCAGCCTCGACGGCCTCTGCGCCGCCTGAAAACAGCTGGATGTGCGTAATGTGTTCCGGCAACAATCCCACGACCAGATTGATAAAACGAGCGCGCGTCTCGGTCGTGAAGCTGCCAAAAGTTACGCGATCGAGTTGCTCCTTGAGACGTTTGACGTAGTGGGGATGGCAGTGGCCGATACTGCCAACCGCGATACCGGCAATGAAATCGAGATACTCGTTACCGTCGATGTCGGTAATCGTGCAACCTTTGGCACGATCGACGACGATTTGGGAATAGAGGGCGATCGATTGCAGCCCCGGCGCCATCGCCTCTGCTTCGCGATCGAAAATCGCCTTGGATTTGGGGCCGGGCACGGCACGGCGGTGGCTGCCATCCGCAGGCATCGGGGCGATGTTGCCAGGAGGTACGTTCTTCATGAATCAACTTCTCGCCGAGGTTACGATACGCGGGCGCCGCTGAAACCGTCCGGCTAGGTAATCAGCAATTGCTTCTGCCGCCTGATTGCGGAACCGTGCATAGCTGGGCCAGGCATTCATGTCGATAATCTTTGGCTCACCGTCGGCCTGGATAATGGCATCGCCTCCGAAAATTTCGAGTCCGAGGGCGGCAGCGGCACCGAATGCCGCCTGTCGCAGGCGCGCCACCTCAAAAGAATGGCCCAGCATTCCTTTGTCGCGATGATAGAACCATTCAAACCAATTGTTATCTGTCGCTGCTGCGCTGTTTCTTACACCGTAAAATTTGACGAGATCACCTGCCACGTGTTCCTGAGCGACAATGAATGGAATGCCGCGCTTGGCAAATCGCTGCAATGCCTCGTGCCATCCGTCTTCCGATGCCGCGTATATGACGTCGCAGGATTGCGTGGCGTGGAAATCGTAACGCTTAATCCACATCCCCGCGGATGGTCGAGGCTTCCGTACGTCGCTGGCGACAATCTGGCTGACGGGCGCCGGAACACGATGCTGAGCGAAGAGCTCGACCATGCGATGGCGATAGGTGTTGCGAATTGCGTCCGGTGAGTTGACAACGATCGAGCCCGTTTTCTCGGCACTTTTGAGGCGATCAAGGACAGGTCCACGCTCGCACATCACAAATATATTGGCGTGATGCGTCTCGAAATCGGCGTCGGCGGCGACAAGATCGACATTAAAACCCCGCGCCACCAGGGCTTCACTGACGCTTTTCATGATTGCGCCATCATCGTCGATGCGCCCGGGCGAGTGCGCCACCTCGCGATAGATACCGCAGCAACTCGTGCTCGCATTCATACGCCGGCCGTCCCATGCTCATGGTCGAACCCCGCCAATTCGGCGGCCGCAATGTCGCGCGCCCGGTCAATATCGAACACGCGCGGAAGGACGATGCCATATACGGGTTGATGCTCGGCAACCAGCCAGCCGAGGTAGTCGCGGAGCCTGGCGAAGGGGACCTTCGATTTCGGCGGCCGCAATGCCGGCAGCCAATAAACGCCGGCAGTCACGTGACTGCCATGGCTGCCACCGAGTTTCCGGATACGGCCGTCCCCGGCGTCCAATGTGGCCCATAACGGGTTTTCGTCATCGACGTAGTCGGTGAGGCCGAGCACCGTGGCGTTCGCCACGCCGTTGGCTGATTTTACAAATGTGCAGAAATCCTTGACCGGCATGATTGCGTCGACCGTCGTAATCACCGCCGGCGCGCCGGCTAAACGATCGGCGACAATCTGGAAGCTCGCGTAGGATGATGGGGTCGAACGCACTATCAGGTCGAGTTCGAAATCTGTGCCGTGTTCGCGCAGCCATCGCCCACAATCGTCGCTCGCTTCGTTGATGATGACCGTCAATCGGCGAATTCCGGCAGAGCGGAAGCGATCAAGAGCCAGCTCGATAAGAGGGCGCCCGGCGACCGGCACCATCGGTTTGCTGACCCGATAGCCATCGGCACGCAAACGACGTCCGTCGCCGGCGGCGATGATGCCTCCTTGAACCATCGAACTCCCTGATTTCCTGTTCATATCAAGACCTTTGTGAGGTCACGCAGGTCAGTCACCGTAGCATGAACTGGCTGGGCCGCCGTCGCACGAGCTTCTGCGATCTGAACGTCCTGGGGCGCGACCCAGATGAAACGCATACCCATGCGTCGAGCGCCCTCACGGTCGCGGCGCAATGAATCGCCGACAAACACCGTCGTTTCGGGCCCGGCATGAAGTGGCTCGAGCGCGGCGCGGAATATCGCAGGATCGGGTTTCTCGGCACCGACGCGATAACTGTCCACCATGACTGAAAACAGCGAAGCCAGGCCGGCGCTGTGACACACGGCTTCGAGATTGCCGTAAAAATTTGACACGATGCCGAGTTGATATCGTTTTTTCAAAGACTCCAGAATCGGCCGATTGCGAGCGAAAGCGGCGGATGCGTCAGACAGAAAGCGCGACGCTACACGCTGGCCACGGGTTGCATTGGAACGCTCACTAATTGAATCCGCTCTGTCCGTTGCAGCTCCGCGATGCGCAAGTTCGGCTTCAAGATTGGTAGCCAAAGCATTGACCGTTTCCGATAGGCCGGTCATGGGCGGCAGGCCCCCGACTAGCGGATCATCGGCGGCGTAGAAAGCAGGCGCGAAAACGTCAGCAGCCATACCCAATCCCTCGGCCCTATAGAGGGCGTGGAAACGTTCCTTCCACGCGACGCCGTCAGCGTCGAGCGTACCGCCAAAGTCGAAGAGCAACGTTTCGATGGGCTTCGTCATCCACTACGCGCCCGTGCCGAGCCGGTTCACGAAAACGTTCGTCGATATCCGCCGCGCGCGCTTACCCTACCGGTCCCATTAAGAGCGGCCAGGGTGGACCACAAGCTTTGCTTCATGTGTCGCCTCTGCGGGAAGATCGAAGCTGCGACCGTCGATGAAGGCGTTGCAGGCCTCAAGCGCAACACTATCGCGAAATTGGCGCGGCGGACTTTTCATGTAGTAGGCCGAGGGCGCCTCCAGAGGGCCGGCTTCGCGGCGTTCCAACGCCAGCTTGGCACAGCGGATCGCATCGATCACGACGCCGGCACTGTTTGGAGAGTCCTGGACCGACAGGCGCATTTCCAATTCGATCGGCGAGTCCCCGAAACCACGCCCTTCCATGCGGATGAAGCA
>Ga0187765_10000107_pt1 | contig 28350 bp, 24 predicted proteins | sample 0216_QUI02_MP05__3_FD_133018 | JGI IMG/M metagenome (GOLD analysis project Ga0187765, IMG submission 133018) | Tropical peat soil microbial communities from peatlands in Department of Meta, Colombia - 0216_QUI02_MP05_10_MG | ecosystem: Environmental > Terrestrial > Soil > Wetlands > Peat ...
GCGAGTTCAAATATCTTTCGCGGCTGGTCTATGCGACCGGGCTAAATCTCGAAAAGGTCGAGGCGACGCCTATCGGGGTCAATTGCAGGCTGTGCGAACGGGTCAATTGCGGGCAGCGCGCCGAACCGCCGGTCACACGGACGCTCGTGCTCGATGAATCGATCCGCGGCGTGTCGCCATTCATGTTCGCGGCCGATCAATCGATCTGAGCGGACTACGACTGTCCGGCAACCCAGGTCCGGACGATCCGGACATTCTCCGGCTCGAACGCCACGAGGTCGGCACGAAATCCGGGCGCGAGGCGGCCGAGGCGGGCACCCACGCCCATGAATTCGGCCGGATTGACGGATGCGAACGTCAAAGCCCGCTCAAGCGGCACGTCAGCCATGCGCATGCAATGGCGAACCGCGCTTGCCATGTCGAGAACCGCACCGGCAAGCGTGCCATCCTTGCGCAAACAGCGGCCATCGGTGACGGAGATTTCCTCGCCGTAAAGGCTGAAACTTCTGCGATCGCCGCCGACCGGGGGCATGGCGTCGGTGATCAGCATCGGACGGGCGACCCCTCGCAGCGCGAGCCGCAGCATCGCCGGGTCAACGTGCGCGCCATCCACGATGATCGAGAACCAGACGCCGGGAGATTCGAGGACCGCGGCGATGGGCCCCGGCTTTCGCCCAAGCAGAGTCGGCATGGCGTTGAACATATGGGTCAGTCCGGTCAATCCTTCAGAGAAAGCCGTTCGGGTCTGCTGATAGGTAGCGACCGAATGACCGAGCGATACGCGTATGCCGCTCGCGACGAGTTGCCTGATGCAGCCGGGGGGCACCTGCTCCGGTGCCAAGGTGATCAGCATCGAGCCGGCCCGCGCTCCTGCGAGCATGGCGAGATCCGCCGACGTCGGCGCTCGGATGTGACGGACGGCATGCACGCCCGGCCGTTCCGGCGAAATGAAGGGCCCCTCGAGGTGGATACCGAGCACGCTCGGTTGAGTGGCACACGCCGCCTGCACCGCGTTGAGGGCGGCTTGCATTTTTTCCGCCGAATCCGTGATCAGGGTCGGAAGCAGACTGGTCGTGCCGAATTTGCGATGGGCAGCGGCAATCGCGGCAATGCCTTGCGGCGTAGGATCGTCGTTGAACAGGACATCTCCGCCGCCGTTGACCTGGATGTCAATGAAGCCCGGTGCCAGCCATAGGCCATCGGAAAGGTCCTGAACCTCGATGTTTCGCGCCAAATCGGCGCGCGGCAGCAAGGCCGTGATCCGTTCGCCTTCGATGACGACGGCGGCATTCCGGTGCACCGTCGTTCCGTCGAAAACATGGCTCGCCGCCACGGCTTGCTGCGTCGGCTTGCTCATTGCGTGCGGGTGACCTTGCGCAGATGGCGCGGTTTATCCACGCTGGTGCCGCGGCGCTGCGCGAGCGCGACGATGAAGGCGTAGAAGGTTTGAATCAGGCAGACGGCATCGGCTTCGGAATGATTGGGCGGCAAGACCGGCAGGTGGCCAGCGCCTGCCGATCGTTCCGTGATCAATACGCGAGCGCCGTTGCGGCGCAAATCAGCAGCAAGCACGCGCATGCCTTCCGCCGCTTCATCATGGGGCATGAACATCAATACCGGATATTGCTCGGACACGAGCGCGAGCGGGCCATGCATGAATTCCGCGCTACTGAAGGCTTCGGCGTGCAAGTTGCAGGCCTCCTTGAACTTCAAGGCGGCTTCGCGTGCGATCGCAAGCGTCGGTCCTCGTCCGATCGTTACCAGGCTGCCGGCCTGCCAAAGAGCGTCCGTCGCATCGCCCCAATCGAGCTCAGCCGCGGCGGCGAGCCGATCCGGCAACCGATCGAGCGCCGCCTTGAGCCCCGTGTCGCCGCTCCATTCGGCGGTCAATCGCAAGAGAGCAGCGAGCGCCGCCACGAATGTCTTGGTCGCCGCCACGCTACGTTCGGACCCGGCGGCCATCGGCAATACAAATTCGCAGGCGGCGGCGAGCGGACTGTCGGTCTCGTTCACGATCGCCACGGTGACGGCACCGGTTCTCCTCGCCGCGGCCGCGGATTCGATCAAGTCGTCGCTTCGTCCCGACTGGGATATCGCAAGGAAGAGCTGGTCCTTCAGCCGCAGCGGTACGTGATAAACACTGGCGATATTGGGGGCGGCGGCGGCGCAAGCAATGCCGAGGTGCCGCTCGATCAGATGCTTTCCAAAGGTTGCCGCATGAGCGGAACTGCCGCGCGCGCATGTCACCACCACATCGGGTGTCCGGCATGCCAATCGTGCCAGCAATGCTGCGGCAGGCTTCGCGATTAATTGCGCCTGCCGCCGCACGGCATCCGGCGCCTCGCGGATTTCCTTCACCGCCTGCTGGTCGATCTCGCTCATCGTGCCCAATTCCGGCTCGGCCGTGCGAATGTCATTCGTTAGCTTGAGCGCGTCTCTTTCGAGATTCACCGCTTCAGCGCCAATTCATTGGTCTCGGCAGCGAACTTCTCGTTGCTGCCGGCGGGCTTATCCGGTTCCGGCTTGCCGATCAGCGCGAGCGCTATTCGCAATTGACCGCCACTTTGCCGGAGTATGCCGGCCGCCTCCTTCATATCGGCACCGTGCAGCAGAAGCGCTGCGAGCTTAAGATCTCCATTGGCTTTTTTTAGCGCTTCGCGCACGACTTCCGGACTGTGTCCGGTGAGCCGCAGCAAAATGTTTTCGCTTCGCCGCACGAGCTTCTCGTTCACCGCCTGCAGATCGACCATGAGACCTTCGTACACGCGGCCGAGCAGAATCATCACAACCGAAGACAGGACGGTCAGTGCGACGCGTTGCGCGGTTCCCGCCTTCATCCGGGTCGAGCCGGCAATCGGCTCCGTTCCGGTATCGAGCCAGATCGGGTGATCTGCTTCTTCCAGAAGCGGGGTCCCGCGATTGTTGGCGATGCCGATGGTAAGGGCACCGAGCCGCTTGGCCTCGCGCAGACATGCGACCGTGAACGGGGTACTTCCGCTCGCGGCCACCGCTATCAGCACGTCGTCCGGTCCAATTCCATGCCACTGTGCCAGCGTGCGGGCGTCCTCGACCTCGTCCTCGGCGCCTTCGATGGATTTTAGAAGCGCGTCCATGCCGCCGGCCATCAGCAACAGCAGCCGTTCGCGCGGCCAACTAAAGGTCGGTATCAGCTCGGCGCCGTCCTGCACGGCGAGCCGGCCCGACGTGCCGGCACCGGCGTAGATCAGCCGCCCCCTCTCCTCTTTGAGCCTTGCTTCGATCGCCAGTGCGGCGCGTTCCATCGCCGGCCGTGCCGCGCGCACGGCCGCCACCGCCGCGAGCTGACCCTCGATCATCGCGTCCAGAATGTCGGCCGGATCCCAGACATCGATGCCGGAATAACGCGGACTTGGGCGTTCAGTTTCCATGGTCTCGGATCGAATGGCCTGCTCACCGACAACGCGCGCGATTCAAATCCGTTCTGCGCGCGACAATACGCAAGCGCGAATCGGAACGTGCTGCTGCCCAGCATCGCGGACATCACCATGCCGGAGAGGCGCTAATATATTGTAAGGTGCCGAAGACAGCAGTGCCAGCGGCAGAAAACGCCGCTGACGGGCGGCTTTTCGACGCTTATCGAAGCGACCGGCCCGAATCGGCTGCAGTTGCGACGCAGCCGGTTTGCGGTCAAACCAGATGGATGTTGGCGCTGCTCAGCGTAGCGTGGTTTTCCAGTTGCGCCATCGCAATGGGATGAGCAACTGATCCCGATCCGTCCGCGTCGTAATAAAGCGTGAAATGCGCGGTGTCGAACCAGAACTTCTGCGATGCATTGGTGGGGCCGGTCGAATTTGCGACGAAGTTCGTGCTGCTCAGCGTCCCGGTGGTGGTGAAACCAAATGCCGTATGCGCGAAATCCAGTACATCGCTGCCGGGACTGAAGTCGACGATGAGGTCGCCTGATCCTCCGCCATCGGCTGTTGCATTGTAGCGGAAATGATCGCTGCCGCTGCCGCCGATCAGCGTGTCGACACCGCCGTTGCCGGTCAACGTATCGCTGCTGCCAAGAGCTATGATCTCCTCAGCGGCCGCGCTTCCGTTCAGCGTGTTGGCGCCGCTGTTTCCGAGAACGATGGGGATCGATACCACGGCGGTGTTGTTGGATTCGTTGCTCTCCGCAATTTGGCCGTTGTAGTCCGCGATGACTCCGAGGTGGTAGGTACCCGCCGCGAGGTTGCTCGGGAACGGGACGGTAAAGCTTCCGTTCGCCGATGATCCCGCGGCCAGCGCGGGGACGGAAATCGTGGCAATCAAAATATCGCTGCCGGTGATGGACGGGTCGGCAGAGAGATAGAGGCCTGCGGTGGAGGCCGCAGCGGACCCTTGCCCAACGTTACTCAATTGCAGGGTGAGCGTCGTATCATGGAGGGACAAGGCGCTGACGGTGAGATCGGGCGGGCTCGGGGGCGGAGGCGGCGGGGGCGGCGGACTTCCGGATGACGTCGCATTCCAGCCGATTACATCCAATGCTGTGAGATCCGCCTGCGAGATCGGTTCCGCGACGCTCGGGCTGCCGAAGGCATTAAACGCATCAGTCGTGTCGCCCTTCCAGTCACCCGGATCGGCGCCTGCGACGGTGTTGAAAGTGTTCAGCGAGGTTGCGCCGTTGTTGACCGAAAAATAGCCCGGCGTTGATCCGGAGAAATCATGCACCCCGGACGACGAAAAATGAAACAGGTCGAGCGGGTCGTACGCGGTCGTGCCGCCGATACTCGCACCCACCAGCAACATCCGCCCCATGACTTCGGAAAATTCATGTGCAACGACGCCGAAGAAGTCGTAATGGCCCGCTGTCACGCCGTCGGCATTGTTGTAGTCAAAAATGCCAGCAGTGTTGCTGAATCCCACAAACCCGTCGGTGCTGGTGGTGGAGGTGTTGAGTCCCAATGCTTTGGCGTCGGCGGTCGAAATCCAGTAGGTGTGAGTTCCGGTAATGGGATCGCTCAACGGCAAAGACGCTACGGCGGAAGTGTCGTCGACCGTCGTCGCGTCGCTTCCCAATGCAGTCTTGATTTGCGCATAGGTTGCGGACTGCAGGTAAGACAGGCTCATGCCGAGCGCGTTGCCAAGTAAGTAGCCGTCAGTTTCGCCGTAGCCCACCGTGATGTTGACCGTGACGGGATCATTGAAGTGGCTTTCGAAGTACTGAACCACCTGTCCGATAACGGTCGTGAATCCGGCAGGCGCGCTGGCGACGCTCGAATCATAGCTCACATTGATAATCAGGCCTGAACTGGCCGCGCCGGTCACCGCTGCCGCGCCGCCACTCGACCCTGCGCCGGAGTGCGAAGATCCCGATCCGGCAGCCTCACTGAAAATATGCGGCGCGCCATGAACGACCGGATTGCTTATGTCGCTGGAATAAAGCACCTCGGCGGGACCGGCGCCGTTGAAGCGGCCGCCGGATTCGAACACATCGTGGCTAAAGCTGCTTTGCGGGTCCGGTGAAATCAGATCGAGACCGAGATTGGATCCGTCGCCGTTATCGGCGTCGTCGTGGGGATCGTGGTGCCTGGCTGTGACCGATGTTGAAGGCAGCGGAGAATCATGGGTAGACAGAAAATGATCGAGATTTGACTTGCTCATGGCCAATTCTTCTCCCGGCTGGTCTCGATCGGCATGACTGGACAGCGAAAAGAAAAGCGAGGGGCGATTGAAGATAGACGGGCACCAGCCGACGAAATTTGATAATACTGGGGCAGAAGTATGTTGATTGTTATTTATAAACCGTAAATATCGTCTGAGTGGTTAGGAAATTTTTACTGTCATGGCGGTCCGGGGCGCCGGCGAGCCTCGTCCCTTATCATTATTGTGCCCGGTCGTAAGTTTCGTAATGCAACGCACTTACGCGTCCCGGCATGGAAGATTCGCTGGTCATGATCTCGGCAAACGCAATGCCGCAGCGATCGCACGCGAAGGTACTTCGATTGGGAAGCACGCCGACCCCTGCCCACCTGCGGGTCAATTCCATCTCTCTGCCGCAACTGGGGCAGAGCGGAAGCTCGGATGGCACATGCAATGTATATGGCGTTTCCATGGATATTTTTATGCGCTAGCGCAAAGAATCGTGCCTTGAGCTAGATCAAAGGGCTTGAGCTCACCGCCATGAAGCTTGTCAAAGAGCCGGCGGAGCCAATGCGATGGTATTGGGGCAATTCCGCGCACGCTGGACTAGCGGGTGGCATGTTTGGAAAGGCCGTTTCGCGATTTCTCGTGGCATTGGGCGGACTGGCGTTGGCGACCCACGCGCTGGCCGAGCCGAACGCGGCTGCCCGGATGTGGCCGACGGAATGGGCGCGGCCGATCGATGCGGCTGGCGTACCGAATCTCCATCAGGTGGAGCGAAATTTTTATCGCAGCGCTCAGCCGGACGCGCAAGGCTTCAATACGCTTGCGAAGCGATACGGCTTTAAAACCGTCGTCAGCCTGCGCGCATTCAATGCGGATGGTCCGCTCGCGCGCGGACTCAATTTACATCTGGTACGGTACAAAATTCACACATGGCACATCGAGCGCGAAGATGTGGTCGGCGCGCTGCGCAGCTTGCGCGTGGCCATGAACGAGGCGCCGGTGCTGCTGCATTGCCAGCATGGCGCTGATCGCACCGGCCTGATCACGGCGCTTTATCGAATTCTCTACGACGGATGGAGCAAGCAGGCCGCGATCGATGAAATGCTCAACGGCAATTTCGGATACCATGCAGTGTGGGGAAATATTCCAAGATATATTCAAAGGGTCGACGTTGAGCAGTTGCGGCACGACGTAGGGGTTCCCTGATCGAACGCCGAAACGGAAGCTAGCCGCGAGCTTATTTATTTCATTTCCGGCAGCGGTAACGCACCAAAGAATCGATAGAATTTTAAGAGTCCGATTTTCCGTCCATCACGGCCGATCCTTGATGGTCATGGGAACGACACCTGCACACAAGAATGTGTTCGATACTTGATACCGGGCCTGTAACCGGTGATCGGGTACCGCCGAATTAACTCATATCGTTTGATTCAGGCGACCGAATTGGAGATTGCGCGATGAACTCCATCGCCATTGCGGTCATTTGCAAGACGCCGGTTGTCGGCAACAGCAAGACCCGGCTGTCGCCCCCGCTTTCTCGCGAAGAATGTGCAAAACTATCGGCCTGCTTCATTCGCGACGTGACGAGCACCATCAACGCTGTCGTTCGTGACGGCGACGCGATGGGCTACGCGGTTTATGCTCCGCTTGGTTCGGAAGGCGCGCTGTCCGCCTTGCTGCCTCCCGGTTTTGGTCTCGTGCCGCAGGGAGAAGGAAACCTCGGGGCGCGTCTGCTCAAAGGCGTTGCCGACCTGCTCGCCGCCGGCCATGCCGGAGCGATCCTGGTCAATTCCGACAGTCCGACGCTCCCGGCCTCGATTTTGCGTGCGGCGGTGGCGGCGGTTCGGCGCGAAGACAATGTTGTCCTGGGGCCGGCCTACGACGGCGGCTACACGTTGATCGGTCTCTCGAAACCGCATGCGCGACTGTTTGCCGATATCCCATGGAGCACCAGCGATGTTTACCGGCTGACGATCGCGCGCGCGGAAGAAATCGGCCTGCCGGTCGTGAACGTGCCGGGTTGGTACGATGTCGATGACGAACGATCGCTCCGCATGCTGGAGGACGAACTGAACGGCAAGCGGGTGCCATTTGCCATGCCGAACATCTACGGCGCCGATGCGCCCGCCACCCGCCGTTTCCTCGCCATCAGGAAGGCAGCGCTCATGGAGTGGGCATCGTGACGGACGTGGCGCTCACCAATCATACAAGCCGGAACACGTTCGCTTTCGGTCTGCTCTGCGGGCTGGCGGTGGTTTTTTTGCTGCTGAGCGGAATAGGTGTCGCCGTCATCGGCGGCGAAGGCAGCGAGCGCTACACCGTGCCGCTTTTCATCGTGCAGGGCGCCATCGCCATCGTGGCATGCCGTGTTGCAAACGATGTGCCGGCGCGACGGGCGCTGATGGTCATCATCGGCATTGGGGTTCTCGTCCGGCTTATTTGTTTGGCGCAGGAGCCGCTGCTGTCCACCGACGTCTATCGATATGTATGGGACGGGCGGGTGCAGGCCGCCGGCATCAATCCCTTCCGCTATGTTCCGGCCGACCCCGCGCTTGCGGCGCTGCGCGATGCGGCAATCTATCCGCACATCAACCGCGCCGAATACGCGCCGACGGCTTATCCGCCGGTGGCGCAGATGTTCTTTCTCGCGGTGACGCGGATTTCCGAATCCACGTTGGCGATGCGGCTCATGCTGGTGGCATGCGAATTCGCCATCGTCGCAATCATGTGGGACCTGCTGCGGCGTTTCCGCCTGCCGGTCACGCTGATCGCGGCCTATGCCTGGCACCCGCTGTCGATCTGGGAGGTTTCCGGTACCGGCCATGTCGAGGCGCTGATGGTGGCATTGCTGATGCTGGGGGTGTGGCTCCTGGCGCGAGCGCGCCCCCTCGCCGGCGGCATCGCCGTTACGCTGGCGGCGCTGGTCAAACCCTACGCCATTATCGCGCTGCCGGCCTTTTGGCGCCGGCTTGATTGGCGATTGCCTTTGGCCGCGATCGCGACGATCGCGATCTGTTATCTGCCGTATTTTAGCGCCGGCTCGAGCGCAACGGGATTCGTGCCGCAATATTTGACCGAAGAAGGCTTGCGCGACGGCAGCGCGTTTTGGCCGGTATTGGTGCTGCAGCGATTCATCGGCGATTGGTCCGGATGGCTGCCGATCTATCTTGCCGTCGCGCTCGGCACGCTGGCGTGGCTCGCGCGGCGCGCCGGCTGTCGCCGCAATCCCGCTCCGAAACAGCGGATTGCCGATATCGCCCTGTTGCTGATGGCCGGGCTGTTCTTCATTTCACCGAATTATCCCTGGTATTACCTGGTACTCGCTCCGCTCATCCCATTCGGCGGCGGCGCGCCGGCTTGGGTGCTCACGGTCACGGCGCCGCTGCTTTATCTCTGGTGGACGCCGGTTGACGACCCGCGGCTCTTGCTGTGGAAGAGCGCGATCAATATCGCGTTCCTCGCCACGGTGCTGTTCGGCCTATTCGCGCGCCGGAGTGCAACGCCTGGAGGCGCGTCATGACCGCCGCCGCCAGGCGCGCGCCCGCGACGGCCCCGCGCCGCTATTTCGAAGTGGAGACGGACCTGCTTGGCCGCGAGGCGCAACAGCCGCCGGTCTGCCTCTATCTCGAAGTCACCAATCGCTGCAACCTGCTCTGCACGACGTGCCCGCGCACCTACGCCGAACTCGAGCCACCGGCCGACATGTCGTGGGAGCTGTTCGTCAAGATCGTGGATCAGGTTCCCGACCTTGCACGCGCGGTGCTGCACGGCATCGGCGAGCCGATGCTGGTGAAGAACCTGCCGAAGATGGTGAAGTATCTGAAGGACCGCGGCGCGTACGTGCTGTTCAACACCAACGGCACTGTGCTCAACGAACGCAATGGTCGCGCGTTGATCGCGGCCGGGCTCGACGAATTGCGTGTTTCGCTCGATGCTTCGAATGCGAAGTCTTATCTCAAGGTGCGCGGCAAGGATTATTTCGGCCGCATCTTGCGCAACGTGAAAGCCTTCCGCGATCTGCAGAAGCGCGAGGGACATATCAAGCCGAAAGTGTCGGCGTGGCTCACCGGATTGCGCGAGACGATCGAGGAACTGCCGGAATTCGTGCGGGTAGCCGCCTCGACCGGCATCGATGAGATTTATCTGCAGCGGCTGGTGTTCTTCGAACAGGATGCAATCGGGCTGGCGCGGCCCGACCAGGCGCTGTTCGAGAGACTGAACGCCGACGAGACGACCCACTTGCAGAAGGCGGAGGCAATGGCTCGCGCGTTGGGCGTAACATTCAGCGCATCCGGCGCCGCATCTGAGCCCGGCACGAGTCTCAAGCGCAAGCAAGACTCGACGCCCTGGTCGTTGTGCCGGCGGCCATGGTCGCTGATGTATTTCACCGCGAACGGGCGGGCGTTGCCGTGCTGCATCGCGCCGTTCTCCCAGCATGGCTACGAGAACTACACGCTCGGCGACGCGACACAGGAGGACCTGCGCGAGATCTGGAACGGGTCGCGCTATCAATCGTTCCGCGAAGCCCTGCTGTCGGACCGGCCGCCGCAGGCTTGTGCCAATTGCGGTCTGCGGTGGAGCCTTTAAGCCATGTGCCTGGGACGCTCGAACGCGATCGTTTCCGTGGTGATCCCCTGCCTTAACGAGGAGGAGCCGATCGCCGGCGTGGTGCGCGAAGTGCTGGCGCAGGGCGTCGACGAGGTGGTCGTGGTGGATAATGGATCGACCGACGCGACGGTGGAACACGCCATGGCGGCGGGCGCGCGGGTGGTGCGCGAGCCGGTCCGGGGTTATGGCCGCGCCTGCGCGGCGGGCGTGGGAACCGTTCGCCCCGACGCCGACATCATCTGTTTTCTCGACGGCGACGGCAGCGACGTGCCGACATTCTTACCGGACATCGTGGGCCCAATTGCGCGCGATGAAGCGGATTTCGTCATGGGCTCGCGCACGCGCGGCCAGCGCGAAGCCGGCAGCATGACTTTGCAGCAGCGTGTCGCCGGCTATCTTGCCGGCGTGCTTCTGCGCGCCGTCTACGGGGTCCATTTCACCGACATGTCTCCGTTCCGTGCGATGCGGGTCAAGCAGTTGCGCGCGCTTGGCATGCGCGAGCGGACTTACGGTTGGAATCTGGAAATGCAGATGCGGGCGGCAGCCGCGGGATTGCGCATTCGCGAGATCGCCGTCGATCACCGCCGCCGGCGCGGCGGCGTATCGAAGGTTTCCGAAAACCTGGTTGCGGGATTGCAAGCCGCGTGGAAGATTTCCACCACGTTCGTGCGGCTCGCGTCGTCCCTGCGCAATGAATGCGTCAGAGATGCTTGAGGAGGAGCGGATGCGTTCCGGCGACGATTACGTCATCTTACATCCCGCGGTGATCCGCGTCTGCCATTGGGTCTGGGCGGCCGGCATCTTGCTGCTGATCGGTAGCGGATTCCAAATCTACAATCAGGAACCGCTGTTCGATTTCTATTTTCCGTCCAACCTGATCATCGGCAACGGGGATGACTCTGTAGCGGTGCATAACGACATCGGGCTTGCCGCCGCGCTGCTGGTGCATTTCTTCGCCATGTGGCTCCTGTTCACGAGCCTCTTGGTCTATGTCGCCTACGGCCTCGTCAAAGGCCATTTCCGGCGCAAATTCCTGCCGATCTGGCCGAGGCAGGTGATCGGCGATGTGTTCGATTTTCTGCGCGGCCGGCTGTCGCACGATCTCGGCACGCGCAATGCCGTGCAGAAATTGCTCTATGCCTTTGCGGTCGCCGTGATGGCGATGATGGTGTGGTCGGGGCTCGTGCTGTGGAAGCCGATCCAGTTCTACGAGCTCGGCATTCCGCTCGGCGGCTATGACGTCGCGCGCTACGTGCACTTTTTCGGCATGGCCGGAATCGTGCTTTTCATCATCGTCCATGTCGCGCTGACCTTGATGGTACCGAAGGTTTTGCCGCCGATGATCACCGGCCGCGCGCGGCGCGATCAAGTAGAGGCGCATGCACAGGGAGAGACGCCATGACGATCGAGCGCCGTTTACGGGAAGGCGGATTGAGCAATCGCGATGTCATCGATCTCAAACGCCGGTTGCTACTTCGAAACGGGCTGAGCCTCGGCGCGATGACGCTGCTCGCCGGATGCGACGTCACCAATAGCGGCCCGGTCGACGGTTCCCTGCGGCTGGTGTCGCGTTTCAACGACGGCGTGCAGGGTTTCCTGTTCGACCCCAACAAGCTCGCGCCGACGTACCCGGAAAGCGCGGCGGCACGCGAGTTTCGCTTCAACGCGCAATATGGCGAGGAAAAAGTCCCGGTGATCAATCCGGACACCTGGCGGCTGGAAGTGTCGGGATTGGTCGCAAACAAGGCGCCATGGACGCTGGAGCAGCTCAAGGCGCTGCCGCAGACGTCCTACGTGGCGCGGCACGTCTGCGTGGAAGGCTGGAGCATGATCGGCAAGTGGGGCGGGGTGCCGCTGCGCGCATTCCTGGAAAAAGTCGGCGCCGATACGTCGGCGAAATATGTCGCGTTCCGCTGCGACGACCCGATCGGCTATTCGAGCAGCATCGACATGGCCTCGGCGAGGCATCCGCAGACCATCCTGTGCCTGACCTATCTCGATAAGCCGATCGAGCCGAAGTTCGGCGCGCCGATGCGGATCAAAATGACGCGCAAGCTCGGCTTCAAGCAGCCCAAGCACGTCGCCGCGCTCCACGTGACCAACGACTACCCAGGCGGCTATTGGGAGAACTACGGCTACAACTGGTTTGCCGGCGTCTGATCGCAAGCGCCGCTCATAAGACCCCGGCGTCGGGTATCGGAATGCGTATGGGACGAATATGCTGGAATTGCGCCAGCTGTTGCGTGGCCTTCAAATCCACAAACTCGACGTTCCGGTCATTGATGGTGATCATGCCATCGGCGCGCAAACGCGAAATCATGCGGTTGAGATGCGGAACGCTTAATCCGAGCGCATCGGCCATCATTTCCTGCGTGATCGGCAAATTGAATCCTGATTCCGTGGCGCGTCCGACCAGGGCCAACCGCGAGTGGATCTCGAGCAGGAAATGTGCGACCCGTTCGACCGGCGTGCGGCGGCCAATATTGATGATGTGCTCGGCGTGGTTGGCCGCCTCGTGCACCGCGAACCAACTCAACGCAAGACCGAATTTCGGACGCCGATAGCAAAGCGCCAGGAAGGCGTCGCGCGCGCATACGTCCATTTTCATGTCAGTCAGCGCGACGACAGAATAGGTTGCGTTACTGAAGAAACTGATAGGAAGCCCGATGATATCTCCAGGCAGCACGAAGGTGACAATTTGGCGCTTGCCGTTGCGCAGCAGCTTGTAGCGAGCGGCGAAGCCTTCCTTGACGAAGCAGAACTTGGTGAACTCATCACCGTCGTGAACGAGATCGCGCCGCTTCTTGACCGTCATTTCGGATTCGATGAGGGAACGCAGCGCATCAAGATCCGAGCGGCCGAGGTCGAGATAGTTCTTTAGTCGAATGGCAAAAGGATCGTCGCGCCGGAGATTCTTGGGAGCGCGTATTCGCGCTGGCAATTCAACGGTTGTGAGACCAAGGTCGCTCATCTTCATAATTTGGATTAATAAGGGGGATTAAAGCCACCCCTACTAAAGACGGTCACAATTCCCGATCGACCTTGGCCAAACGGGAGGATTACGTGACCAATAATAAGTTACCTAAATCTAACAAGATTTCGCGCCGCACCGTATTGCGGCAGGCAGCCGCGACGGGGGCCGGCTTCGGCGCCTTAACGCTCGGCGGACCCGGCCCCTACAGCTTCGTGCAGAGGGCCTGGGCGGACAATCCACCGATCGGAACCTTCCCGGCGGGCGCGAGTGGTCCGGCGGTCACCATCGGCGCAGCCGTTCCCCGGACCGGCACTTATGCCGCTCAGGGCGAGGATGAACTCAAGGGCATGGAGCTCGCCGTCGAGCACATCAACTCAGGTCATGAGTTGATCAAGAAGATCTCGCCCAAGACCAGCAAAGGCGTTCTCGGCAAAGAGCTGAAGCTCGTCGTTGCGGATTCCGTCGCGAACCCGAACAACGCGGTGCAGGCGCAGCAGCGCTTCATCACGGAGAACAAGATCATCGCGATGACCGGATCGACTTCGAGCGCGGTTGCGGTGGCGCTGAACAAGCTCGCGCAGCGCGAGCACGTGCTTTACTTGGTCGCCATTTCCGGTTCGAACGACACCACCGGCAAAGACTGCGTGCGTTACAGCTTCCGACAATGCTTCTACGGTCAGACGGCGGCGGCCGCGATCGGCCCGGTCCTGCTCAAGGCCTACGGCAAGGGCAAGAAGGCCGCGTTCATGACGCCGGATTACACCTATGGTCACACCGTCACGAAGTCGGTGAATGACTATCTGACCGCGAATGGCGGCTGGACGCAGGTGACGAACCAGGTCTCCAAGCTCGGCACCACTGATTTCCTTCCCTTCCTGACCAACATCGCCAACTCGGGCGCCGAGATTCTGATCAACGTCAACTGGGGCCAGGACGCCGTGCTGTCGATCCAGCAAGCCAAGCAGCAAGGTATCCTGGCAAAGCAGAAGCTGGTGATCCCCTATCAAATTCCGCTGCTCGCGCCCCAGCTGGGCAAGGATGCGGACGTTTTGGAAGGCGTTTACGCGGCCACCGATTTCTGGTGGACGCTCGAGGACAAGTATCCGCTGGCGAAGACGTTCGTCGAAGCGTTCGACAAGAAGTACGGCTATAAGCCCGAATGGGGCGCCAACAACGCCTACATGCAATTCGCCATGTGGGCCGACGCCGTGGAGAACGCCGGCAGCTTCTATCCGCCGGATGTCATCAAATCCTACGAGGCCGGCCGGAAAATTCAGTCGACCGTGGGCGAAGTGCATTTCCGTGCGGCCGATCATCAGCTCGTGCGGCCGGTGGTCATCGTGCGCGGCAAGAAGCCGAGCGACATGAGGAACAAGGAAGACTTCTGGGAAGTCACGGAGGTCGTGCCGGGCGAAGGTCTGATGCAGAAGCCGGACGAGTTCGGCTGCAGCCTCGGCTCCTATACGTAAGATCCTCGGTGCTAATGGCGTCGCGGGCGGCAATCGCTGCCTGCGACGCCAAATTTACGACGCGGCGCCAGAGCGGCGACGCCGAGCTTGCCGATCGGCATGATCATGGGGGCATGATCGCTTCAGTATGATTACATGGCCTAACTTTGTCTCGCAGCTGTTCAATGGGCTGGCATTAGGAACGCTGCTTGCACTGATCAGCTCAGGGTTGACGATCATCTATGGCACGCTCGGTGTGCTGAACCTGGCCCATGGCGCCATGTTCATGCTCGGCGGCTATGCCGGCTACGTCGCATTCCAGGCAACCGGATCGTTCACCCTCGCGGTCATTACCGGCGCCTTGTTCCTCGTGATCGTCGGCGGAATCATCGAACTGGTGATCATCCGTCATTTCTATGCGCGGCCGCCGGAGGATCAGCTTCTGGTGACCTTCGGGCTCGGCATCGTCATCGTCGAGGTCGTGCGCGCTTTCTTCGGCAGCCTGACCCATTCCGTGCCGCCACCGGCCTGGGCCAGCGGCGTTACGCCTCTTGGATTTCTGATTTATCCAACCTACCGCCTCGTTGAGCTGGGCATTGCTGCGATCTCCCTCACGCTGCTCTACTTCATTCTTTATCGGACGCGGCTCGGCATGATCGTGCGAGCCGGTATCGAAGACTCCGGCATGGTCGGCTTGCTCGGCATCAACGTCTATCGCGTCTTCATGGTGGTGTTCGGTATCGGCGCGATGGCAGCGGGGTTTGCCGGCATCGTAAACGCGCCGGTCGTCTCGCTGACGCCCGATATCGGCGAGTCGATCCTGGTGCGGGCGTTCGTCGTCATTGTCATCGGCGGAGTGGGGTCGTTTCCGGGCGCAGTGCTCGGGGGCCTGATTGCCGGCGAGATCTACAGTCTCACGTCCATGGTCAATCCCGCCTATTCCGATGCCATGCTGTTCGTGGCCATGACGACGGTGCTGCTGCTGCGACCACACGGCCTGCTTGGCATACGGAGCCGCGAATGAGCGCGGTGATCTGATGCTGAAGCGCATTCCCTTCTCGATCGAGATTCTGACCGGACTCGGCCTGATTGCGGCACCATTTGTGCTGCCCTATCTCGGATTTGCGCCCAACACGGTGAACCGCATTCTTGTTTGGGGGCTGTTCGGCATCGGCTTCGACATTCTGTTCGGCTACACGGGCCTGCTCTCATTCGGCCAGTCGGCGCTTTTCGGCACGGGCGGATTCATCGCCGCCTATCTCATGACCGTCATCGGCATTCCGCACGTCGTTCTCTCCATCATCATCGGCATGATCGCGGCTTCCATTGCCGGTCTGCTTATCGGTCTGATCGCGTTGCGGCGGACCGGCATTTACTTCGCCATGATCACCGTGGCGATCGCGGAAGTGTTCTATTTCATCGAATTCTCGCCTCTGGCGGAATATACGGGCGGCGAAAACGGACTGCCCGGCGTTCCGACACCGACCTTATATCTCGGCTTTACGACCCTGCATTTCACCAGCGGCTGGTCGATGTATCCGTTCCTGGCGACTTGGTACTTCATCGGGATCGTCCTCGCGCTGCGCATCGTGCGTTCGCCGGTCGGCGCAATTTTTAGTGCGATCCGCGACAATCCGCTGCGGGCCTCAGCGGTCGGTCACAACGTGCACGCCTACAAGCTTACAGCGTTCGTCCTCGCCGCAGCCTACGCCGGCTTCGCCGGCGGACTGCTTGGCGTTTTGCAGGGCTTCATGCCGCCAGAAGCCTTTGCCTTCGACACGTCCGGCCAGCTGGTCATGCAGACCGCAATCGGCGGCACCGGCACGCTATTCGGGCCGCTGCTCGGCGCCACGGTATGGCTTTTCCTGCAGGACTTTCTGCAAGGCGCGCTGGGGCTCGGGGCGGCTTGGAAACTCGTGCTCGGCGTGGTGTTCGTGCTGCTCGTGTGCTTCCTGCGACGCGGCATCATCGGCGGCCTGCAAGACCTGATCGGATATTTCACCACCCGTCCGGTTGCCGCGGCACCGGAGGAGGCCCCGACCTATGCCGCCCCTTCGGCGATGGCCACCGTCGGCCCCTCGCGCCGGCGCGAGGAGAAGCCGTTCACCGGCCCGGCGCTCGAGGCACGCGGCCTGACCAAGTCGTTCGGCGGCCTCGTCGCCAACAGGGACATCAATTTTTCCGTCGAGCAAGGCGAGCTGCGGGGCATCATCGGCCCGAACGGCGCCGGCAAGAGCACATTCTTCAAAATGCTCACCTGCGAGCTGCCGCCGAGTGCAGGGCAGATCATTTTTCATGGCCGCGACATCACCGGCATGGATGTTGCCGACGTCTGCCAGCTTGGATTGACCAAGAGCTATCAGGTCAACCAACTTTTCACCCGGCTGACGCTGCGCGAGAACGTCGTTATCGCGGCATTGGCCGAGCGGCGCGGTACTTTTTCACTCGACTTGCTGCGCCGCATTGACCGCGTGCCTGAGCTCAACACGCAGGTCGAAAGCACGCTGGCGCTGGTTGGCTTAACCACGCGCGCCGATGTGCCGGTTGCAGAGCTAGCCTACGGCGAGAAACGGCGGCTGGAAATCGGGCTAGCGCTCGCCGCATCTCCGTCGCTGCTGCTGCTCGATGAACCGCTCGCCGGCATGAGCCCGCGCGAACGCGCCGAAACGGTGCAGTTACTGAAAAATATCCGTCGCGGTCGCACGTTAATCGTGGTCGATCACGACATGGATGCGATATTCGGGCTGGCGGAAAAGATCACAGTACTTCATGAAGGTGCGCTGCTGGCCGAAGGAACGCCTTCGGAAATTCAGCGTAACACGCTGGTGCAGGAAGCCTATCTCGGCGGGGTTGCCGCGGCATGAGCACCCTCCTCGAAGTCGAGAAGATCAACAGCTATTACGGCGACAGCCACATTCTGTTCGATGTGTCGCTGCACGTCGAGCAGAACGAAGTCGTGGCGCTGCTCGGCCGCAACGGCGCGGGAAAAAGCACCACGCTGAAATCCTTGATCGGCCTGGTTCGCCCGCGTTCCGGCCGCATCATGTTCGACGGCGTCCCGATGCAGGGATTGCCACCCCATTCCATCGCCCTGAGCGGGCTGCAGTTGGTGCCCGAGGACCGCCGAATTTTCGGCAGTCTGAGCGTCGAGGAAAATCTAGTCCTCGCGGGACTCACGGCCAAACCGCGCTGGCCGCTGGAGCGCATTTGGGAAACCTTCCCGCGCCTGCGCGAGCGGCGCCGCAGCCGCGGCACCGATCTGTCGGGCGGAGAGCAGCAGATGCTGGCGATCGCGCGCGCTTTGGTGCGCGAGCCGAAACTGCTATTGCTCGACGAACCTTTCGAAGGCCTGGCGCCGATCATCGTGCGCGATCTGCTCGCGACGTGCCGTGCACTGGCCGAGGCGGGCCAGACGATCGTGATCGTGGAGCAGAATATCACCGCGGCCATGAGTCTTGCCGATAGGGTCTACATCATCAATAACGGTCACATCGTCGAAGCAATGACCGCGCAGTCGGCGCGCGCCCAGCCCGAGGTGCTGCACCGGCATCTTGGCGTATAAGCCCCCTTCTATAGTCGACATAAGCGGTTGACCGCGCATCCAATCTCGCTTCAACATTGCGACGCCTCGAATGAGGTGGCTCGATGATGGAGACATTCTATGGGTCGCCGGTTCAAAAATATTCTCGAAACAATAGGCAATACGCCGGTCGTCAAGGTCAACAGGTTGGCGCCGCCCAATGCAAACCTCTTCGTCAAGATCGAGGCATTCAACCCCTTGGGCTCGGTCAAGGATCGCCTTGCACTCGGCGTGATCGAGGCGGCCGAGCAGTCAGGACAGTTGAAACCCGGTCAAACGGTGATCGAGGCCACCAGCGGCAACACCGGCATCGGTCTCGCGATGGTGTGCGCCCAAAAAGGTTATCCGTTGGTCGTGACGATGGCCGAAACCTTCAGCGTTGAACGGCGGAAGCTGATGCGTTTCCTGGGCGCCAAGGTGGTACTGACCCCGGCAGCCCAGCGCGGCATGGGAATGGTCACGAAGGCAGTCGAACTCGCCAAGACGCATGGTTGGTTTCTGACGCGCCAGTTCGAAAATGAAGCCAACCCCGACTTTCATTCGCGCACGACCGCTCGGGAAATCCTCGAAGATTTTAAGGGTGAGCCGCTCGACTTCTGGGTCACCGGATACGGAACGGGCGGCACGCTCAAGGGCGTTTCGCGCATTTTGGCGAAAGAGCGGCCGGATACCAAGATCATTGTCTGCGAGCCCGAAGAGGCGCAACTGTTGGGCAGCGGGGTCAAGCAGCAGCGCAACCCGGACGGATCCGCCTCCGCGGCCCACCCTTCATTCAAGCCGCATATGATGCAAGGCTGGACTCCGGATTTCATTCCGAAGCTGACCGCAGATGCGGTGGACATGGGCGTCATCCATCGCATCATTCCGATCTCGAACGCCGACGGTTTGAAGTTCAGCCGAGAGCTGGCTCAGAAGGAAGGAATCTTTGTCGGCATTACGGCGGGTGCGACCTTTGCCGGCGCCCTGCGCGTCTGCGCGGATGCGCCGAAAGGCGCCACTGTCCTCTGTATGCTGCCGGACACGGGCGAGCGCTATCTGAGCACGCCGCTTTTTGCGGATATCCCGGCTGACATGACGAAAGAAGAACTCGCTATTTCACACTCGACCCCGTCCGCGCAGATGGGCGTTTGAAATATTCCGGCCCCGATCAAGCGCTATCGCAAGGAGCCATCACTCGGGTCTACGTGACGAACAGAAATCGGAGCGCTTTCAATTCCGATGCTTTTTTTGTTTGGGTGTCGGCTTATACCAACCAGGCCAATAGGGATTTTGCACGCAAAAGCCGCGATTGCCGGCGATCACATTCGGCTGACATTCTTCGAAAGTGCGAAACCGGCAATCTCTGCTGACGAAACCGCGACCCAGGGAAACCTCCGCGCACCAGGCGCCCTCATAGGCTTGGCTCGTGCGTGCCCCGACGAACAGCGATAATGCCGCCAATGCCATTAAAACCATGATCCGCATGATGTCTTCTCCGATCGATAACCCCATGAACCCGGCATCCAAGGACCGTTGTGAGTTTGCGTCAGGCCATAATTTCGATGGCATATGAAGATCAGCGGCTACCGCTTCTTTCGAAGTTTACCCGAACGCTGCGGCGGTTTCTCCTCCTTTGCCGGGCGTTGCGAGGGAGTACGGGTTCCCGCCTTCGCGCGGTCAAGCACAAAGCGCGCATAGTCGTCCATATCGCCGGTGAACGGCTTGATCGTCCGCTCATCGGCGAGCCACAGCCGGTCGGCCACGAGATCAATCAACGATCTATCGTGCGTGATGATGATCACGGCGCCATCGTAATCGTTCAGCCCTTCGAGCAGGGCCCGGCGACTATCGATATCGAGGTGATTGGTCGGCTCGTCGAGAATGAGCAGATGCGGTCCCGTCATCGCGATCAGATTGAGCAACAGCCGCGCACGCTCGCCGCCGGACAAATCGGCCACCAAGGTTTCCTGCTTGTTGACGTCGAGCCCGAACTGCGCGAGCCGCGAGCGGCGGATGGATTCGGCCTCGCCGGGGCGTTCGCGGCGGATGATGTCGAGCGGCGTATCGACCGGGTCGAGCGCTTCGATCTGGTGTTGGTGAAACCAGCCGACCTTGAGGCGGCCGTCCTTCTTGATCTGGCCCGCCAGCACCGGCAGCGCTCCCGCCACGAGCTTCGCAAACGTCGATTTACCCGCACCGTTGACGCCCAGGAGCCCGATCCGGTCGTCGACATCGAGCCTCAAGTTCAGATTGCGCAACACCGGCACGCCGTCATAGCCCGTGCTCACGCCATCGAATTGCATCAGCGGCGGCGCGAGTTTCTTCTCCGGCGACGGCAGGATGAACGGCATGGTGCGCTCCTCGATCACCTCGGTGATCGGCGCCAGCTTGGCGAGCCGCTTGATGCGCGACTGCGCCTGCGCCGCCTTGCTCGCCTTGGCGCGGAAACGGTCGATGAAGGATTGGATATGCGCGCGCTCGGCTTCCTGCTTGGCCCGCGCGGCCGCCACCAATCGCGCCTTTTCGGCACGCTGCCGTTCGAACTGGTCGTAGCCGCCGCTGTAGAGGTCGAGCTTGCCGTTATTGAGATGCAATATGTAATCGACGGAGTTGCTCAACAGCCCCCGGTCGTGGCTGATGATCAGCGCTGTATGCGGGTATTTTCGCAGGCGCGCTTCGAGCCAGAGCGACCCTTCGAGATCGAGGTAGTTGGTCGGCTCGTCGAGCAGGAGCACATCGGGCTCGGCGAACAGCGCAGCGACAAGCGCAATGCGCATGCGCCAGCCGCCGGAAAATTCCGCCAGCGGTCGCGTCAGATCGTCGTTGGAAAAACCGAGCCCGTGAAGAATTTCAAAAGCGCGTGCCGGCGCACTGTCGGCATCGATCTCGATCAGCCGGTCGTAGATTTCGCCCAGGCGCTCCGGCGGCGCGGTTTCGAGCTCGGTGTTGAGGCGTTCGCGTTCCACGTCCGCCGCCAGGACCGTATCGAGCAGGCTGACGGGCGACGCCGGATGCTCCTGGTCGACCGACGCGACCCTTGCGTTCTTCGGGAGATTGATGTCGCCGCTGTCCTGACTGAGTTCGCCGACAATCAATTTAAACAGCGTCGTTTTTCCGACGCCGTTGCGCCCGACAACGCCGACCTTAGCCCCGGCCGGAATCGAGACGCTTGCGGCGTCGAAGAACCGGCGGCCCCAGCCATTGAATACGAGATCTTCAATTTGCAGCATCAGTGTGGCGGCCGACGATTGCCATTACGGCGGCCATCCTGTCGATTTGGGGATGATGATGGTGGTGGCGGTGCTTACCCGACGGCGAGGTCCTAAGCAAGATAAGGTCTGCAAAAAAAGTCATTCATACTGCATTGCAGGTCTAGATCTAATTCGACGTCGGTGCGAATGCGAATCAACGTCCAAACGCCATCAGCGCTGACCCGCCAAGCAATACCAACATCACCAAAAGACCGCTGAGATTCGTGAGAAATCCTGCGGCTGCTTCCAGATCGGCCCCAATGGCATAGCCAAGACCCAGATAGGCCGATGTCCACATCACACGTCCCACAACTGCAATCGCAAAGAACTTGGTCAAGCGATAGCGGCTTACCCCGGCCAGCAAGCTGGCTACCGAACTGAGATATGAGACAAAGGTGCGGGTAATAAACACCGTGACCGATCCCCACTGATCGAAAAGCGATTGAACTCGGGCACGCCGTGCTGGCGTATATCCGAGCCAGCGGCCGTGGCGTTCCAGGACTTCCCGACTCAACAGGCGTCCGAAGCCATAACCCAAGGCGTCGCCGAGAACGGACGCAGCCACCGCAATCGCACCGGCCACAATCCAATTGATGCGTCCTTGGGCAGCTAGGGAGCCTGCGACGGTTGTTACAAGTCCGTCCGGCAATGGCAGACCGATGGCACCCAAGAGCAGAGTCAAGCCAAGAATTGGATATCCATAGATCAGCAATGCAGAAAGAACCCGATCGCTGAGCGCATCAAGCCAACCAGATGGTTCACTCCCGCGATTGGAACTGCCGTTCGAGCCCAGCTCTGCCACCGCCCGCTGGACGCGTTGCGTGTACTGATACGGCGACAATCCAGCCCGCTCTGCGGCGGATTTCAGGGTGGTATTCGGATCAAATTGCGATGGGAGACCGAGGCGGTCGCTCAAAGCTGCTGCCGGCATGCGATACGTGTCGGCAACATAATTCAATGTCATCCAAGCCCGAATACTGCTGGTTCTGGGCGCACCGGCTTCGTAGGCTGAGCGCAACAAGAGGAAGGAGCGATAACTTCGTAGGCCAAGCCATACAGTCGGAAGTGTCGCGAGCGCGAACACCACCAGGGCGACACGACGCGTACTGTGAGACCCTAATCTGATCACCGCCGGAACTTTCCTGTTCCGCTGTATCTCAAATTTACGACCGACGCGGCTCATTCCGCGCCATGTGGGAATGTCTTGATCGAATCGAGGCGTGCACCATCGACGCGCCGCTAGCGGGCTGCTGCGGCACCCGCAAACGCGACTTGCGCATCCTGGTGGGACGCCACGCCCGAGACGCCGATCGCGCCGACAACCTTGCCGTCGACGATGATCGGAACTCCGCCTTCCGCGACGCATGCGCCGAAAGTCAGCACCCTGAGGCCCACCCCTCCCCCGGCGATTGCATCTTCAAGCGCCTTGGTTGGACGACGAAACTCAACCGCCGTGCGGGCCTTGGATTCGGCAATCCGGATCGAAGAAAGCTGCGCGTTGTCCAGGCGATGCAGCATGAGCAAATTGCCGCCCGAATCGACGATGGCGATCGATACGCCCCAATTGTTCTTGGTGGCTTCGGCTTCGGCGGCGGCCATCACCTTCTTGGCGGCGGCGATTGCAATCGGCTGACCGTATGGCGTGGCAGGCGGCGCCGCTTGTGGCTGTGTCATCGGATTCTCCCGGGCGAAACGGCTCTCAGGCTGCGGCAGTGACTGAAAATCGATGTGCGAGCACGGTGGTTCGAAGGACAGCTGTCAGTGCTTTGATTTCTTCGTCATCGAGCGATTTGTACGGCGGATATGGATCGCCCACGGGCACGCCGATCAAATTGAGCGCCGCCTTCATGACCGGAGCGAGACCCCGATGCATCCATTTCGACGGAAACAGCGCGAACTGGAGCTGCAGGGCGGCAGCGCGCTCGTGGTCCTTCGCCATGAAGGCGTCGATGACATGCCGCGCGATCTCCGATCCCGGCGGCGGCATGGTCGCACCGGAGCCGCCCAGTTGCAGCGACGCGAGCAGCATCTGCATGGTGGTGAAATAGCGTGCGTGACCGGCGCGATCGATTTCGACTATGAGGCGGGATACGCGCGCGAGATCGCGCGAGCTTTCCTTGATGAACTGCACGCGGGGCAGCTTCGCAAGCGCAATCGTATCCGGAATGGAAACATCGGCCCCTGGTCCGGGGTTGAGGTAGAGCGCGATGGGAAGATGACACTCCCGCGCAACCGCCTCGAAGTACCCAATGAGATCCGCTTGCGTCGGCGGGCCGGCGAACGGGCGCAACGGCGCCAACAATTGCACGGCCGCCGCGCCGAGCCGCTCCGCAAAATGAGCGAGCTCGACCGCGGTCCTGAAGGATGGATGGGAAATTCCCACCATGACGGGTACGCGTCGATCGGTAAACTCGATCGTTTGCTGGATGAGCGCCTTGCGTATTTCAAATGTCAGATACGTGTACTCCTGGGTTTCGACGCCAGCCGCGACGATCATGGTGGCGCCGCAATCCGCAATCACGTAATCGAGCTGACGCCGGAGCAACGGCGCGTCGATCTCGAGCTCGGCGGTGAAGGGCGTCAACGGCGCAACAATCAGTTCTGGCCGGACCATAGCGAATGTCCTCAGATCCCTCGGCGGTCGATGTCGTCATCAACATGCATCACGACGATGTCGACATGCCGGACCATAATGGTATTCAACGCCCGGCGATACCGCTATTGACAGGCTATCGCGACTTGAAGCCGTGCTCAAATCAGCACACCCTGATTGACCGCCTGTTGCGATGGCGCGTAGGCGTGTCAGATTCGGTCGGCTATCGTGCAGCAACCTCGTGCAAGAATAACGGATCACACCATGCCGCAGTCCCCCGAAACCCTCGTGCAAGGCAAGAAACGCCCATTCACCGGCGCAGAATTCATCGAGTCGCTGCGCGATGGGCGCGAGGTCTACATCTACGGTGAGCGGGTCAAGGACGTTACAACGCATCCGGCCTTACGCAATGCGGCGGCCTCGGTCGCCCTGCTGTACGATGCGCTGCACGATGACAAGAGCCGCGTCGTGCTTACGGCACCGACCGACACCGGCTCCGGCGGCTATACGCACAAATTCTTCAAGGCCGCCCGATCCAGTCAGGATGTGGTCGCGCAGCGCGACGCGATCGCGGCGTGGGCGCGCATTACCTACGGCTGGATGGGCCGCAGCCCCGATTACAAGGCCGCCTTCCTCAATACGCTCGGCGTCAATGCGCAATTCTACGGCAAATTCGCCGACAACGCGCGCGCCTGGCACAAACGCGCGCAGGAGGCGGTGCTCTATCTCAATCACGCCTTGGTCAATCCGCCGATCGACCGCAACAAACCGGTCGAAGAGGTCAAGGATGTCTACATCACGATCCAGAAGGAAACCGACGCCGGTATTTACGTGTCGGGCGCCAAGGTGGTCGCCACGAATTCGGCGCTCACGCACTACAATTTCCTCGGTCAAAACATGGGTCAGGAAATCACCGATCCGAGCATGGTGGTGATGTTCATCGCGCCCATGGACACGCCCGGCATCAAGCTGATTTGCCGGCCGTCCTACGAGCTCGCAGCCGCCGCAATCGGTTCGCCCTGGGATTATCCGCTCACGTCGCGCTTCGACGAGAATGATGCGATTTTCGTGTTCGACAATGCATTCATCCCTTGGGAGAATGTGTTCATTCATCGCGACGTGCAGCGTTTGAAGGATTTTTATCCCCGTTCGGGATTCGTCAATGGCTACACGCTGCAGGGATGCACGCGGCTCGCGGTAAAGCTTGATTTCATAGCCGGACTTCTGATCAAGGCCGCGCGCGCGACCGGAGTGGAAGCGTTTCGCGGCGTGCAGGTGCAGATTGGCGAAGTCATTGGCTGGCGGAATTTGTTCTGGTCGCTCACCGACGCGATGGCCTGCAACCCCGAACCGTGGGTCGACGGCGCGGTGCTTCCGAACATCAGAGCCTCCACCTGCTACCGCATGTTCATGACGGAAGCCTATCCGGCGGTGCGCTCGATCGTCGAAAAGGTGATCGCCTCGGGTCTGATCTATCTTCCGTCGCATGCTCGCGATTTGAAGAATCCCGATATCGACAAGTATCTGGCGCGCTATGTGCGCGGCTCGAACGACGTCGACTACAAGTCACGCATTAAGACCATGAAGCTGCTCTGGGATGCGATCGGAACCGAGTTCGGGGCACGGCACGAACTTTACGAGATGAACTATGCGGGGAGCCACGAGCTGGTGCGGCTGTTCCCGCTGCATCAGGCGCAGGCGTCGGGTGCGATTGCGGAGATGGAAGCGCTCGCCGAACGATGCATGGCGGATTACGACGAGGACGGCTGGCGGCACAAAGCCTATCGCGATGGCGCCGACGTCTCGATTCTCGGCAAGACCTGAACGTCAATATCAGAAACCCTTTGCTGATTGGTTCGCCGCAACAGCAGTATCGAGACAGGAGATCGAACGATGAGCCAAACTCTCGCGCCCAAGAAACCGTTCGCTGCGCCCATGGTCGACAGGCTCTCCGTCCGCGTCGTCGTCGACTCGCGTTATGAGCGCTTCCTGCCGAAGATGACGCACCCGTTCGTGACTATCGAACACGTTGGCCAGGTTCCGCGTCGTCAGATGACGTCGCTCGCATGCGAGTGGGGTCTTTCGCTGCATCTTGAATCCCAGCGCGCCGGCTCGAAGGCGCAATACCTCTTGGATTTCGGCTATACGCCGGAGATCGTCTTGCGCAACACCGACCTGCTCGACATCGATCCGGCAAAAATCGACGGCCTAATCCTCAGCCATGCCCATCGCGACCACTTCGGCGGCCTCATCGGTTTCCTCATGCAGCACCGGACGCGCATGCGCGGCGATCTGTGCTTCTACAATGGCGGCGAAGACGGTTTTCGCGAGAAATTCCTGGGCGATCCGAAAGACCCCATGTCGTGGGGTTCGGTCGATCGTACGATGCTCAAAGCCCAGTACGTAACGCCCGTGTGCTGCAGCGAGCCGCATGATCTCTCCCACGCCTTCACGACCGGCTACATCGAGCGCAATTCGTTCGAGGAGGTCAGCGGAGGCTCAATGGTCTACGAGTACGACCATTTCACCGAGGCCGAGCGGCGCGGCAAGCTGGTCAAGGACACGCACCCAGACGAGCATGCCACCTGCTATATCGTGCAGGGCCGCGGGCTGGTCGTCATCAGCTCGTGCGGCCATGTCGGGCTCATCAATACGATCAAGCATGCAATGGCGGTGTCGGGCGTCTCGAAACTTCATGCGGTCATCGGCGGATTTCATCTCGTCACTGCACCGCCGCAGTATATCGAACGGACCGTGACCGAGCTCGAAGCGTTAAAGCCCGACGTCGTCATCCCAATGCACTGCTCCGGCGCGGACTTCATCGAGGCGATGCGCCGGCGCATGCCGAACCAACTGGTGACGACCAATGTCGGCACGCGCTTCACGTTCGGCGTGTGAAGCTGCTCTGGACGCTCATGGTGACACGCCAATCAAAGGCAATTGGAACGGGTATCAATACTAAAATAAACACGCTTCAAAGTGGCCGCAGTATTGGTCCACCATTGCAGCGAAACGTTCCGGATTCTCAAAAGGAACAGTTCCAACGACAGCACCCAAGATTCGGAGGTGTCGTCCGGCTCTGTGGCGGGCTGTTGCAGAGTTGGCATGGCGCTTGCCGCATCGATGATGGCCTTGGCTTGTGCAATGACGGCCTCGCGCCCGGATGACTCCGAGGTGCACGGAATGCGGTGCAATGCAAAGGGCGAGCCGTTCGGGAAGATCGCGACTTTCCAGCCGTTACGCTGCGGCTCGACCTTCAACGTGTAGCCTTTGTAGTCGATGCACTCGATGGTCCGACCTGTCGGCTTCGTATGGCCACCGGTCTTGGCTAGAGCAGTCGGGGCCGGCGCATCCGCGGATTTCGGAGGCTTACCGCGCTTGCTGACGGCGCGCGTGGCGACAGGCTGACGGCGGCGTTCGGATGGGTTGTGCCGAGTATTTCCCGAACAGGTGTCGCGATCGGCGGTATTTTTGGTCTTCATCGAAATCGTCTCGTTCCAGCGCCGCATCTGGATACGCTCGACCTCCTGAATGGGCGAATTTAATGGTGAAGCTGCAATTCCGATATATTACAAATGGTTTACTTCACGATATTGGTTAACGTTGGCGACGGGCGATCGCCGCCTATTTGCGAGCAAAACCGATATTTTGTTGCGTGCGAGCGCATTAATTCGATTTCTCAAGCTTGTGGCACTGTTGTTCATAAAACTCATAGAGGCCACGATGACGCGGTGACGCAATATCGCGGCCTTCCCGCGCCAATGACGCAGCAGAAGTGAACTCACCCATGCGATAGGCTTGCAGCATGCGCTCGTGAAGTTTTGTCAGCTCTGCGAAGGCGGGGCTGCGCGCCTCGCCGTCGTCACCCGCGAGGTAAAAAATGCGGGTGTGTTGCGTCTTACCCTTTACCTGAACGGAATCAATCTCAAGCCAGGCAAAATCAGGCGCCAAATCGCGCGTCGTTTCAGAAGCAATAATATCAACGCGATAAGACTTGGTCGTGCCCTCGAGGCGAGAAGCGATATTCACGGTGTCGCCAAGCACCGAATAGTCGAATCGGCGGATGGATCCGAGATTTCCGACGCAGCATTCGCCGGTCGCCAATCCAATGCCAAACTTGACTTCGTGATGGGCTTCACCCTGTGCCTCGGCCTGTGAGCGCCAGCGCTCGTTCAGCGTATTGAGTTCCGCCACCATTGCGAGCGACGCGCGCGCGGCATAACGCGCGTGCTCCGCGACATCGTGCGGAGCATTCCAGAAGGCCATCAGGGCATCGGATATATTTGTCGACCGTGCCCCGGTTGGCC
>Ga0187765_10000108_pt1 | contig 28277 bp, 26 predicted proteins | sample 0216_QUI02_MP05__3_FD_133018 | JGI IMG/M metagenome (GOLD analysis project Ga0187765, IMG submission 133018) | Tropical peat soil microbial communities from peatlands in Department of Meta, Colombia - 0216_QUI02_MP05_10_MG | ecosystem: Environmental > Terrestrial > Soil > Wetlands > Peat ...
CGGCTCCCAGCCCGCGGCCGGGCACCTTTTATGCTTTTATGCGCGGCTGCGCAGATGTGGCGACCTGACATGCACCGGCAGGCCGTCCACTGAGCGCCGGAGGTTTCCGGGCCTGACGATCGAGCCCGGTGATTCGCGGTCGGTATGGCGGCGGGCCAGTGCCACGATCAGGGAGGCGGCCGACTCTGCTGCCGCTCCGGGGGAGGAGTGAAGAGTTGCCCAGCAATCCGACGGTGTCCGTAGTTATCTGCGCATACACAGAACGTCGCTGGCGGCTGCTCGAGGAGTCCATCGCTTCAGTCGACGCCCAGACCTCGCCACCGGCCGAGATCATCCTGTGCATAGACCACAATGAGGACCTGCTGCGAAGATGCGAACAGCACTTCGTGCGGGACCGCCCGGCGGGCGCGATACCAGTGACCGTCCTGGCCAATAAGTACGACGGTCACCTTGGCTCCGCTCGCAACACGGCGGCCGAGTCCGCGTATGGCGACGTGCTTGCCTTCCTCGACGACGACGCGGCCGCCGAGGCCGACTGGCTGGCGCGGCTGATAGACCCGTACTGCGACCAGGAAGTGGGCGCCGTGGGTGGTGCGCCCTGGCCGGTGTTCGAAGGGGGGCGGCCTCGTTGGTTCCCCCGGGAGTTCGACTGGGTATTCGGCTGCGCCTACCGGGGTCTCCCATCGACCCGCGCGCCGCTCGCGCACCTCATTGGGGCCAACATGTCCGCGCGGCGCTCCATCCTGGAGGAGATCGGCGGCTTCCACTCCGATGATCACGATGACATGGATATGTGCCACCGGATCGCCTTCGCCCGGTACAAGGTCCTGTACGAGCCACGCGCGGTGGTCCATCACTTCGTGCCAGCCGCCCGGACGACCTGGCATTATTTCTGGCGGCGATGCTATTTCGTCAACCAGGGCAAGGTGCAGGCGTTCGCCAACATGCAGAGCGCCGCGCACCTGGGCGCGGAACGGGCCTTTGTCCTGCGGATACTGCGGACGGGCGTGCCGGCTGAGATCCGGCAGACGGTCCGGGGCGACCCGTACGGGCTCGTCCGCGTCGGTGCCATGATGCTGGGAATCTTGTTCGCCGGATCGGGGCACCTGTCGGGAAGGTGGTGGCTGTACAGGTCGCGTCGGGCGCCTGCCAAGGCCCGCGTGATCGGCGTCCGGCCGGAACGGGGTTAGCGGGGGCTCACAACGAGAACGCGCGGAACGAAAGCCCCAGATCTGTCAGCTTGCTCTGGTTCGGCACCGTGGGCGCGGGCCGGGCCAGGCCGAGCAGGGAGTCGGCGCGGAAGGGCAGGCCGGCCCCCACCGCCTCGCCCGCACGGAGCGCGGCGTAGGTGACCTGCCATGGCACGGGCAACAGATGGGGCGTGCGCCCGTCAGCGCGGCCGATCGCCCGGACCAGGTAGCTGAATGTCACCGGTTCGGGATGAGCGATCCCCAGGGGCACCAGGGGGATTTCCGGGACCGAGGCCAGCCGCACCACGGCGGTGACCGCATCCTCCTCGTGCACCGTGTACTGGTGGGATCCCCCGGCGGGCAAGGGGGTGACGGGCAGCTTCGTCATCTTCCGCAGGGCCCCGGTCATCCCGCCCCAGCCGGGACCGTACACGAGGCCGAGGCGCACCACGCCCTGGCCGAGACCAGCCGCCATGCCTTCACATTCGAGCTTGGCCCGCCCGTAGAGCTGGGTTGTCCCTTCGTACGCCGACATCGACGACACGAAGATGACCCGTCTTACGCCCGCACGCTTGGCCAGCTCCAGCAGCGCGGCGGTGCCGTCGACGTTGGTCCGCCAGATTTCCGCACGACGGGTGACGGACAGGTCCCAGGCGCAATGCACCAGCGTGTCGACACCTTCGAGCAAACCGGGCGAAGGCGCCTCTGTGAGGTCATAGTGCCCGGCATTCATCTCGCCCGGTGGAGGCCGGCGCACAAGGCTGACGCTTCGCCAGCCGTCCGCACTGAACGCCCGTCGCAGTAGTGACCCCACGTAGCCACGGGCACCAGTGATCGCGACGGTCCTGGAGGTCTCATCCATCGCGCAGGACCACCGATTCCTCTGCGATCCGGTGCGCGTTTGCCATGACCGTGAGGGTGAAGGTGGCGGCGGGGACGCTCGGGAAGACCGAGCCGTCCACCATGTGGATATGCTTCCACTGCTTCAGGCGGCCCACCCGGTCGGTGTTCAGGAAGTCGCCCTGAACCGCCTTGGCGTGGGAGAAGCTCCCCCCGAAGTGGTAGCTCTTGCCGGCCGCGGACACGAAGTACATCATCTTGACCGGCAGCAGATCCAGATGCGGTGCTGCCCGCGTGATGCGCCGCATCACTTCCTGGAGCATCGGGATGCGGCCGGCCCCGGGTTCCTCCGCCCCGATTTCGAGGTCCGGCAGTAGCTGCGAACCCTGCGGCTGCCTGGCGACCGCCCGGAGCCGCGGAGAGGCCCACGACGGCAGGTAACCCAGCCCTATCGTGGCATGACGCAGGAGCTCGGTGGCGGCGGGGCGGGCGATACGCATGCGCAACGGCGCCGGCATCGCCTGGAGGTATTCGGGGTCGGTCGAGTAGAAATGCACTTGTGCCACGTCCCGCCCGGCATCATCGAGCGAAATGATCATGTTGAACTGGTTCAGCGTGAAGCTGTTGATGGCACGGGGATCGGGGGTCCTCTTTACTGAGAGCGAAGGAAGGAAAAACTGGACCGACTCGTCGAGCCAGACCGGCTGGTCATAGTACTTCAGGGAAGCGAGCACCAGCCGCGTCGTCCCAAATGCCCCGCAGGCGACGTAAACCCGGTCCGCCTCGAACGTCCTCACCGAGTTGGTTCCGGTCTCCCGCGCCTCGACCCGCGTCTTGTCACCCGACTCGCTCACGCGGTGCGCGATCAGGCCGCCGTGATAGCGGACCCGCCCTTGGGCGATGAGCTTGTCAAAAGTGTGAGACGCCGAATAGATGAGCGAGTGCGGGCAGCCGGTCAGGCAGAGGCCGCAGGATATGCAGTGATCTGCGTCAAACGCGAGGCGTGCGTGCCCGATGGTGATCCCGAGCGACCGCATACGCTCGCGATGTCGCTGGTACGCGCTGAGCACCATCGCCGTCCGCGGATGCACGGGCGGGAGTGACTTCGGCTCACCGAACATCGGGAACAGCTGGGCCAGGTCGTCGTGCTCGGCGGCGAAGGGAATATGAGAGAGGATGGCGCGGTAGTGAGGTTCCATCTGGTCCAGGCTGACCGGCCAATCCCGGAACATCGCCGCCGACAGCGGCATCACCTGGGCGCCCCAGACGTTGCTGAAGCCGCCGTAGGCCCCGGAGATTACCGAGCCGTTGGCGGGTTCGACGGCATGCACGCCCCGGAGCTGGCCAGCATCCCGGAACGGGAAGTCTGAGCCGTATGAACGCTTCTCAGGCAGCGAACGCCGGACCCGCCTGACGGCCGCCGTGCGGATGGAGTCAACCTCTTCGGCGGGCCACTCACTGCTTGGAAGCGATGCCAGCCGATCGACGATCGATCTCCTGCGCTCGCTGAGGCGGACGCCGACGTCAACAACGATAATTTCCTGATCACGATGGCGGCTGAGCGCGAGCGCGACCCCCGCGGCCGCTGGCCCGGAGCCAATGATCAGCGAGACCGTCACGGCGACCGCACCCGGTCGACCTGCACGATCACAGTCCTGGACGTCGGCGAGCGTGAGCAGCTTGGGGGCACTAACGATACGTCCATACAGACGGACGGTACCCCGCTGAGACCCGTAGGCCCTCCCCGGGGGGGCCATTAACGTCACGCTGGGTCAGCGCGCCGCCGTCACATTGAGTTACCGCCAGGCCGACGGCACCCCATCACGGCCGGCCACCCCTACCCGGTGACCTGCGCGAAGCCCTCGACGTCAGGTCCCAGCGGTCACGACGGCGCTGGGGGCATCGCTGGTGACGGTCCCGACGTGCATCACCTCGTTGCCGCTGGAAGCGACGATCAGCTTGTTCGATCCCCCGCCGAATGCGAGTCCAACGTCGGTGGCGCGGTCACCGACGATGACGTTGCCGGTTACCGACAGGTACCCCGTGCCATAGTTGGTTCCTGTGATGTGGATATAGATATATTTCGCGCCGGCGCTCTCGCCGAGATGATTGAATATCTTATTGTTGAAGATCGTCGACCCGATGCCGCCTTGGACCGTTGCGGTGATACCGGACCAGGTGCCTGAGGGCTGGCTGTCGCCAAAGTCCTCTATGTAATTATTGGAGATAGTCGTCCCGTAGAGCCGGTTGGCGTAAATAGCATTCCCTGAATCACCATATAGGTGATTTCCCGAGACATCCCATCCCGCAGCATTGTCAAGATGGATGCCGTCCTGGCCAGAGTGCCCGATCAGATTGTCATCGAAGAATCCGTCGGTAACCGAGTTCCCGCTGTCGTAGACTTCGAATCCGTACCGACCGCTATTGCTGATGAAGTTGTTGTCGAACCGGCTGTTCGGGCTGGCGTTCTTGATCGCCTGGCCGTCCGTGGTTGTATTTGTGTCCACGATCCCGGATCCGCCGCAGCCGTGGACGTCTACCTCCTCCACGTCAGCTTGCCAGTTGAGGACAACGATTCCGTTTGTACCGGCCGAGCCGTTGCACTCGACGGTGAGGTCACGGATGGCTACTGGCCCGCCGGTCGTCGAAGAGTTGTCCGCATATGCCTGGGAGGCCATCACGTATCTCATGTTGCTGTCTTGCCTGAGGACGGTGCCGGTGGTGTTGTATCCGGTGTAAGTCCGGTTATCGAGAAAGATGATCCCTCTGGTGAGCAGGCAGACACCCCTGATTTCGATGACCGCTCCAGGCGAGCTTGAGTTTATCGCTCGCTGCAGGCTGGCAGCGTCTGACGTCCTGTCGGTGCAGGTGGCGGTGACAACCCTCGGCGGACTGGTGCCCGGCGACACGCTGGTGCCCTGCCCTGCATCCGCGGAGTTCTTCCCGCCATCGGTGTGAGTTGCGGTGGGACTGCACGCGGCAAGGGTTACAGCGATCGTGAGGGCACCCAGGACAGCGAGAACTCTCATGTGTAATCCCGCAGGTCGACGAGTCAAGAGAGACATGATACCCGCGGCTAGAGCGGCAATCGGACGGCTGTCAGACGGCGGCTTGGTGATGGTCGCTAGTGGCCTGCCAGGCACGCTGACCGGCTCGATGATCCGCAGCAGCACCAGTTGGCGGAACACCTCATCCCCGCCAGTGGCCTCGTCCGGCCCACAACCCGGCCGGCGAGTGCCAGGGCGTCTACAACTGACCCGCCACCGGCGGATCGAGCAGCCAGTGATCTTCACTCACGCGCCGCACGGCCCCGGTGCATCCCTCGGAGGCCTCAGCGAGGAGACGGCCTGGCCCGCTCATGTGCGCCCCGCCTTCTTCTTACTGACCCCCCTAGCCGGGCGACCACCCTCAGTACCGGAGGGCGAACGGTCATGAAGGCAATGACGGCGCCGATGGTACTCGCAATCGTCCAGCCAAGCGCCATGCCTAGAATACCCCAGAGATGCATCGTAAACAGGGAAATGCCTAGAGTAAGGATGCAGGTAGTGGCCTGCAGCAATAGTATGATCGGCCCGCCATGCCGGTCATTCCCGGCGGCGGCTCTGGCACGCGTCGCGGCGATGCCCAGGAACAGGATGGAACGCGGGAGCGCCGCCAGCATCAGCACCCGGAAAACAGTAGTTCCTGCACTACGGTATTGCGCGCCGAATAGATCGAGAACGTAGGGCGCCATCGCGATGATCCCAAGGCTGAGCGCCCCTATTGCTCCCCACACACGCCAGACGAACAGTACAGTTGGATCCTTGAACTCACCCCGCGTGCGCGACATCTCGGCGGTGAGCTGATTCCCCAAATTCAGTGTCAGCACATCAATCGCGGTGGCGACCGTAAATGGTATATAGAATACCGCCGTGCTGACCGGTCCTAGAACGACCACAGCCACAAGTGGAAGAGGGATCGTCCCGAGGAGCCAGAAAAGGTAGCCAACGAAGTCATAGCGGACCCAGGTACCCTCCTTCCGGGGCAAGTCCTCAGGAAAAGAGCTGACTGCCTGCGGCACTCCGCGCCTGAACAGGTATATATTGATGGGAGTGACGATGAATACCAGCGGCAGCGTCCATGAAGCGACGATCACCAGGCTAGTCCGTATGCCGTGAAAGAAGGCCAGCGCGAATAGCAGGATGATCTTCAGCACGCCGAACGCGGCGTTCTCAAATGGGATGATCACTGCCCGGCGTACCGTGGCAAGTACCGTATCCTCAAGGTTGAAGATACTGTAGAGGGGAACGGACAGTGCGAACAGCAGCGCGAATGCGGGCAGCGCGTTTACGTAGCTGAACTTGCTGCTGACCAGCGGGGCCAGAATAGCAAACACCAGGCCGATGATGATACTGAGGATCGCCACGCGGGCGTAGGCCCGTGCTAAAACTTTCGTCGCGTTGTTGCCAGCCCTGGGCAAAAGGCCGGACAGAGCTCTGCTGTAATTGAGTTGCGCGAGCGCTGAGACGATCAAGAGGGCCGACAGGAGCGCTGAGCCTCTGCCTAGGTCGGCCCGCCCCATCAAATGGGCAGCAACCAGCCAGTAGGCAACTCCCAGGATGGAAGTGAGCGCCGAGTTGCAGATGAGAGCGATGCCACCACGGGTGAGCGCGCGATGTGCTTCCGCGTGCTCAGAAGTGACCTTGGCGGTAGCCATCTACACTATCTCGCCGCCCATCCCATTATTCTTCCTGAGTAAAGCGTGCAGCCAAGCGTGGTGGCCATATCCGGCGACACGGCTTCGCAGTTCCTCAGGCTCCATCTGGTCTCCTCTGAGAATTGACGGAGATGTCGGCTGGGTGGGCGGATAGACTAAGCTCCTTATGATAAGGTACGACCGGCGGGAGGGCTTGCGGACAGTGGATAGTGATATCGGGTCAGGCCAACAGCAGTTAGAGCCGTAACGATTCCACGATCGAGGCTGCTCATGGCATCCATCCATTCCGCATCGAGCGACATGTTGAGATGGCCGACTTTAAACCGGTCCGGGTTCCCGGACGCAGTGTGTGAGATCCCAAGATGGTCTGGAATCGCATATTGCGTCCTGGGCTGCACGCCTGCGTCACGAAGTGCGCCCATTATCCTCTCCAGCTCATTACCAGGATTAGCGATCAGATCCTCATATCTAATTAGAGTGTATGAGGCGTACGACATGCGTCGCGTGCTCAGCAAATAGTTGAAAACGTTCCACTCCACTGCAGAGCGAAACACGGAGTGCACGTCCATATAGGTTCGTTCCGAGGTTATTTCGGGCCGAACGCGCCGCCGCTGCCAAGAGAAAGCCGTGGCACGGCTATCCCGGACAAGATGGATCATGTGAAGCTCTAGACCATCGGCCTCTGCCAGAATCAACGCATACTGCGGAACCTTGGAAGAATCAAGAATGATCTCGCTGCCTGAAACCTCCCGCACCGCTTCATAAAAACGGCGAAGCACTGATCCGTAAGTGCGGAGTCTGACTCTATAAGAAGCCGATTGTAATTCAGGGCGCCACAGGCTTGGAATCTTCACATGGCCTTGCACACGTGACCGCATGTCATTCAGTTCTCCCGCGGGCACCTCATCTGGTGGGCAGCCGAACGCGTGCGCTGTCACATCTATCCAGAACGGGCACTCGCGAAATCCGCGTCCGCATCCGCATAGCTGATTCTGAATATAACTCCGCTCCCAGAGGTCATGCAGCTCCCCTACCGCAACAATTCCCGTATATTCACCAAGGAGTCTGAGCAGCAGCGTGCTGCCACTACGGCTGTATCCGCCTATGTACAATACTTTGATATCGTCCGCCATTTTGATCATAGCCCTTCTGCTACTATGAACCAAGAGGCGATAAGCGCGACGTCAAGGATCAGTAAAGACAGCTGAGGCGCTTTCTGGGCGCCCTGGCCGGTCCGAGGGCAGCGAGCCAGTCGTGTTGCGAACTTCGTGGCAATGGTGATGGTGTCACGACGGCCGCAAGCTAAGCGGCACCCGGGAGCAGTAGTCCCTACACCGGTTGTTCCTAGCGTGACGATCCGGTCGCTCATAGCATTCCTTAGGCCAGAGATCAGGCGATCCCGATGAACCGAACGGCGATGAGCACGAACGATATGACTCCGACTGTAATAGCAGCAGCGGGCAGCCGCCAGCCCACGGCCGCGCTCCTGGTGCTAGTGAGGCGCCGAAATTCCCACCAGCAAAGCAACGCCGAGGCTAGGACAACGCAGATAATCCCAGGCACCTTCGCATACAGCGCGATGGAACGCACTAGTGATGCTGCAGAGTACATATCTGCTCCCTTATGCCCGTGGTGGGCTCCCCCGGGTGGAGCCCACCAGCAGCTTCAGCCCTACGGCCAGGGTGATGACGAGCAGCCCCAGCGAGACGGCTACCGGCGCCCAAATGTGCCACAAGACCAGCGCGAGCCCGACCAGCATCTGCAGCGCGACATCGGCGCCCATGCCGAATACCAGACATTGACCGAGGCTCAGTTCCGGGCGAAGCCGCAGCGCGGGGATGGCGGGCCCGAACAGAGCGGCGGCGGCCACGAAGGGAAAGCGTATCTGCCACGGAGCTGAGGCGGCGATTAGCACGATGCTAGCGGCCGATAGCGCTACCGCGATTGCGCCGATCGCGAGGCGCTGCTCCCGTAGGCCGTATTGCCGGCCCTCGCGGTCGGCGGGGGAGCTATGGCTGGCTGTAATCATGGGCGTTCCACCACTTGGTAGATCTTGCTCGCGGATCTGGAATAGATTAGGCGGAACAGGTGCAACCCTGTCAGCTGCCGCTCGACGTCAGCTCCCCAGCTAAGGGAGAGCCCAGAATTCGCCTGGGCAGATTCGAGCTGGCTCCGAGTGATGATCAGGAAGCCTCCGTGCGGATTCTCCCTCAGAATGCTGGCCAGGCCCCGGGCCAGCCGGGTAGGGTCGGGGATTCCGCCGATGGCGAACCGGTCAAGGTTGGTAGATCGATACTTGTACTGCCCGATATCTATGAAATCCAAAGTCGCCGGACTTGTAAGGGACATAATAGTCGAACCGCGCGGTGCGACCTTATAGAGCGCGGTCGCGGCGGAGATATCAGCTGGAAGTACGCGCTCGAAGATCTCGTTTCCCCACCGGGCTATCAGGAAGGCAGGTATCAGTGCTGCCGTGAGCGCGCCGACGAGGATCAGCCTGGGCTTCTGGCCGCGGGCAGATGTCAGGGCCATCGTCACGAGGCACAGGGCGCCTGGCAGGGAGAAAAGAAATCCGCGAAGCCCGCCTTCGCTCCCATAGGACTGCACGGCGATCGTAAGCAGCGGTGTTACCATCATCACGGCAGCGGCTGTCCGGTCCGCGCGCATCTTGCGGCCGGCGAAGAAGCCTATGACCGCCAGCGCGCATATGACGGCTACGAGGAGCAGTCGCACGTCGTTGACCTGCCTATGGGCTGCGCTTGCGTGAAGTCGCAGGTGCAGGTCCCCGGTGTAGTTACCGCCGACCGAGCCCAGGCCGCCGAACACCGCCGAGATGTGTCCGATCCAAAAGGAGATAGCCCCGTAGCAGATCCAGCCAGCGGCCAGCAGCGCCATCACACCCGGCCAGGCGAGAAGCCTGGTCCGTCCGAAAAACACCAGTACTGCCACTGTCGCGACGGCGAAGACCGGGGTCAGCTGATGACCGGTGTCCATGGCGGCGCAGAGCGCCAGCATGATGAGTAGCAGTGTAAGCGCGTGAGCTGGGGATTGTGGATGCCAGTCGTCCGGGGGCTCTTCCTGGCCATTGTCAACTGGTTTTCTCCTGAAACGGGGAATCATCGCCTTGCGGTTGGCGCCATACGGCCCGAGCACCACGCAAAGGAGCACCAGGTATAGCAGGTATGCGACCGACTGCGGTGAATAATAGTCCTGGCCGACCCAGTTGGCGAAGGGAAATAGCCAGATCGCGAGCATCGCTTTCTTCGCGTCGCGCAGGACAAGCTTCGCGAGCATATACAGTGGCGGGAGGTAGAGAAGATTGATGACAACCGGCCAGTACCTGATGAGCAGGATCGCATCCGGCAGGCCGCCGGCCCGGGCCAGCAATGCCATGCCGGTGAAGAACGAAGGCCAGCTGAACCTAGTATCCAGCTTAGGTAGTACCCGGCCGGTCCGCGCAACAAAATTGGTAAAGCCCGCATGCAGCCAGGCTATCTGGAATCGTGGCTCGCTTTCGATGATGCCGGGAGCGCTCTGGAGCAGCACGACCAGGCAAATCACGCCGAGGATGAGTTCCGGGAACCTCGGCTGCGGGCTGCGCCAGGCGTAGATAAAGCTGATCGCAAGGATACCGAGGGAAACGAAGTACAACGGCGGGAGTGCCTGGATCAGCCCGTACTGGCCGGTCGCCGACTCCCGCGCTGTCGTGAGGCTCAGCAAGCCGATGGCCAGGGCAGCCAGTGGGAACGCGCAGCGCCCTAGCGTGAATATGAACGGCGGCAGCGGCCGAATGCCGCGGGCCCGGGTGAGGACGCCGCTGAAGCCGTGGAGCGGCTTAAGCCCATCAGGCTCAATTGCCGGCTCAGCGTCCTCCCGCTGCAGCCCGGCCATCTCCGCCCGCTCATCCTCATCCAGCGCACCGGGCCCATTGCCACGGCGCCGCTTGTCGGCGTTCACCCAGTTGCGCAGGGTCCCGGCGTTAACGCCCAGGTCCTGGGCGACCTGCGCGATTGGCTTGCCGGTCTCCCGGACCAGCCGGACCGCGCTCTCCCGGAAATCGGCGTCGAATTCCCTGCGTGTCTGTGCCATCGCCCCCCCTCTAAGGCGATTTTTTCCACGTTATAAGGCAAACCCCAGCAGCCGGCTACCACGATCACCGCCACGATGGCATCGCCTGGCGGGCGATGGTGTCAAGTGCCGCCGGGCCGGAAACGGTGCGCCGTCGATCGGACCATCTGTGTGGGGCAACACGGCGATCTCCCGGCGAAACGGCCGGGAAGCCACTGAGCAGGACATCCTGGCCATGGCCCTTTTGTGTGACGATCTTCACATCAGGGCGGAGTAAGGTGACCTTCGTCGCAGTATCGTCCACCGAACCCCCGTCACTTAGCACGATCTCGTCCCCCGAAGGGGCTTCCGTACCATCGGCCACTGGCATCACTGTTCGCTCAGCCACGACCAGCAAGCCTACCAGCCAGACCAATGGGCAGATCGCCCAGCTACCCGGCGCCCGAGCCTGCCCCCCGGATCTCCTGCGGGGGGTAGGCACCCTCGTCCGGTCAGCCCATCCCCGGCCGGACCGGGCCGGCTCCGTTGGCGAACGTGCCTCGGTACCGGTACCCGTAGCGGCCCAGGAGCGGCCCGGAGATCGTCATCGTGGCCAGCTTGGCGGACGCCGGCAGGCCGGCTCGCCATCCGTCGTCGGTCCCGCGGATGGTGGTCGGTCCGATGTTGAAACGATCGGGGTTGCCCGTGATGGTGTGATTGACGTGCAGTTCGACGACCCGCCCGCGTACCGGGTTGGCCTCGCGATCCCCGCCGCACAGCTCGAGCAGCGCATCGATGGCCACCGCGGGATTGGCGATGAAGTCCTCATAGCGCAGGAACAGCGAGCGCTCGGGGTACCGCCGGGTGATCGCCTCGCATCCCAGGTTGAACAGGTCCCAGTAGGCGGTGCTCCTGGCGGCAGACGTGGCGTCCACGTACTGCTTCGTGTTCCGCCATGAGTGGGCGGCGGCTCGAGGATCGCGTACCAGATGGATGAAATACGGCGTCACGGCGGGGACGCTTAAGAGCAGGGCAGCCTCGCTCGGGATCTTCGTCGTGTCCACGATGACGCGCGCGCCCGTCCGATCGGCGATGGCGCGGTAGGTCCGCGCCATCAGGTCCGCGTGCTCGCGGATCGCGTCGCAGTGCAGGCCGCGGTTGAGTACCCGCCAGGTGTGGTAGGTGCGGACGTAGCCGAGTTGGCTGCGGGTCACCTTGTCGGCGTATTCCCCCAGCGATGTCTCCGGCGGCCGCAGCGACGCCAGGACCTCCGACCAGACAGCACAGGCGGTCAGCGGCTGACCACAGCCGCACAGGTTGTTCGACCCCTTCCCAGCCGCGTTCTGCCACAGGTAATGCAGCTCCCCGACGTGGAAGAAGCCAGGGACTTCGTTCAGGACGTTGCCGATGATCGTGCTGCCGTTGCGGAACCAGCCGGTGATGCAGAGGACCGTCAGCGGCGAGTCAGACATCATGCAGTCCACTTCCCGAGTCAGTCGACCGGTGTCACAAGCCGGCCAGATATTTCAAACCCGGCCATCGCGCGGCGCAGCAGCAAGGCGAAGGCGAATAGGGCCCCGAGCCCCATGACCAGGCGGATAACGAGCCACAGGGGTGAGGTCGGCAGTACCCCAATCGCCAAGGTGACAGCGACGGCGCCACCGATCAGGGTGCGGAGCAGGACCGAGGCAGCGGGAACCCGCAGACCGGAACTCACGGGCGGCCGGGTGAGCCGAGCACACAGGGCATAGGAGAGGACCGTAGCGATAGCCGAGCCGGTGATGCCGAGGAACGGAACCATCACGACGTTCAGGCCTATGTTCACCACCGCTGCGACCAGCGTTGCCACCGCCGCCCGGCCAGTCTTCCCTCCGGCCATCAGCGCTCGTAGGTTGGCCACGAACTGCGCGAAAGGGAACGTGCAGATGGCCACGATCGCGACAATCGACGTCAGCTCAGCTGGATGGAACGATTTGGGAACCCACACTCGCAGCACCAGCGGGGCCCCGGCCGCCAGGCCACAGACCACCGGGATCAGCAGCAGGTTCATCATGTCGCGGCTGCTGGCCAGGAGCCGGGATCGTGCCGCTCGGTCCGCCACGGCGTAGATGCGTGGCATCCACACCGAACCGAGGAATGTGAGAAGGATGAAGCCGAGACTGCCCACGTTGTAGGCGACGGAGTAGCGCCCAACGGCGGCCGACCCGAGGATGTGGCGAACGACTATTCGGTCGCCGACGCCGAGAATGAAGCCACTGAGCTGCTGCGGCACCATGGGCAGGCCGAACTGGAATGACGGACCGTAGCGGCGGATCGCGGCCAGTGCCGACCAGACCGGTCTCAGGGTTAGCAAGCCGATAAGAGCGGCCGCGCCTTGCACGATGATCAGGCCGCAGAGGTAACTCGTAACAGTGGGCTCCCACCAGTACAGCAGGAGCACACCGACTAATTGCGCCCCCACCGACTGCAGGGCAGCGACGAAGACCGCCATCCTCAGCCGGTCTCTGGACCGGAGCATGGCGAGTGACGTCAACGTCAGCGCGAAGCAGGCGGCCCACAATGCGGCCAAACGGGCGTCCAGGACCAGGTCCAGGCCCACGGCGGGACCCCACGCCGGTGCGGCGAGGACGGCGGCAAGCGAAGCGGCGACCGCAAAGGCGGCCGAGAGGGCGAGTACCCCGCGAGACCGGCGATCGCCGTCCTGCCCCGCGAACACCTTCTGGGCCGCGAAGGGGAGTCCGAGGCTGAAGGTCAGCCCCAGGAGTTGCGCCGCCGCGATGGCCAGCGCCAGCTGCCCGAACTCGCGTACGCCGACGAGCCGGGTCAGGACGGGCGTAACCAGCGCGGCGAGGACCACCTGCAGGGCGCCCACCCCAAGGTAGACAAAATCCCGGGTGAACATGGCATGCAGGGCATGGGCCGCTGCCGGATGATCGCCCGGTGCCGTCAGCACGACGTCGTCATGAGGGTGGCGCCCGCCGTGTCCGGGAACCGGCCTCCGGGATAGGCGCATCACTCAGATGGAGTTGCCGTGTGCTGCCTGGAAACTGCCGACACCGGTGTTCGACCCCCTTCGTGGGCCAACGTCACCGCGTGCAGCGAGCCGATCCTCTTCAGGCCCGGCGGTTCGTATGTCACAGTCATAACAGGTCCCCCGAGGGCCGCTGTCCGTAACGCTACCATCCGCGAGGCGGGCGTCAGGACTGGGGCTCCGGCCCGCCGATCTACCGCGACAACAGGCTTTGATCGGGGCGCATCGACGCGAAAGTCGCGCTCTGAACTGGGATGACGGAAGTGCTCACCCGTCAGGCGACCGCGCCGGCCGCTTGACGATCACAAACCGCATCTCCGGCCACAGCCGCCCCGCACGCCACTCTTGGGGGGGGCGATGCCTGGGCCCGGCGCCTAGCGGGAGATTATGGTTGCCGAGGGAGCGGAGGCAGTCCAGATCCCGGCGCGGTGCTCCTCGGTTGACAGCTCGCGACGGGGGAATCTGCCTACGGTCTTGCCGAGCGCCCGGTTGGGAGATGGCGGACGGTCATCGCCACTTTGTCCCGGCCCGGGCGGTCATTGCGGGGGGATCCGCAAGGGGGCCGCGTGGACTTCTTACTGGGTGACGAGCAGCGCGAGCTGACGGAGACGGCAGCCGACTTCGCCCGGCGGGAGCTCAACCAGGATCTGGTGAAGCGCGACGATGCTGGGGAGTTTCCGCAGGAGGCGTGGCGGAAGTGTGCCAAGTTTGGGGTCCAGGGCCTGCCAGTTCCCGCCGAGCTGGGCGGGGCCGGCGCCGACGTTCTCACGACCGCCCTGGTCATGGAGGCCCTGGGATACGGGTGCCAGGACAACGGGCTTCTCTTCTCCCTCAACGCCCAGATGTGGAGCGTCGAGCTGCCGCTGATGACGTTCGGCACCCCGGCGCAGCAGCGGGCGTACCTGCCTGGGATGGTGTCGGGGGATCTCATCGGTGCGCACGGGATGACCGAGGCTGGCTCCGGCTCCGACGCGCTGCACATGCGCACCCGCGCCGTGCGGCACGGTGATCACTACGTCCTCGAAGGGGCCAAGCAGTACATCACCAACGCCCCGGTCGCTGACGTAGTGCTGGTCTACGCCGTGGACCCGGATCGGCCCGGACTATCCGGGATCTCCGCCTTCCTCGTCGACGCGGCGACGCCAGGGCTCGCGGTGAGCAGCAGCTTCGAGAAGATGGGCCTGCGGACTTCGCCGATGGGCGAGATAACCCTGCAGGAGTGCGTCGTTCCCGTGGAGAGCCGGCTGGGGCCGGAAGGGGCGGGTATGTCGATCTTCAACTCGTCCATGGACTGGGAACGGAGCTGCCTTTTTGCCAGCGTCGTGGGCGCCATGCGACGGCAACTCGAGACGTGTGTGGACTATGCGCGGTCACGCGAGCAGTTCGGCAAGCCCATCGGGAAGTTCCAGGGTGTGTCCGACAAGCTGGCCGACATGTACGTGCGGCTGGAAGCGGCGAGGTCGCTGATCTACCGGGTAGCGTGGCTGAAGCAGCAGGGCAAGTCCGCCCCGGCGGAGGCGGCCGCCGCGAAGCTGTTCGTCAGCGAGGCGTGGGTGCGTTCCAGCCAGGACGCGATCCAGATCCACGGGGCCTGGGGTTATCTGAAGGATGCGGGGATCGAGCGGGATCTCAGGGATGCGGTCGCGGGCACCATCTACTCGGGCACGTCGGAGATTCAGCGGGTGATAATCGCCCGCATGCTCGGGCTCTGAGCCACCCAGGCAGGCGAGGCATCGCGAACGGCGAGCGGGGAAAGGAATCGTGATGGCGTATCTGCTGCAGCGGCTGCTGACCGAGGCTGCGGCGCGGCAGCCGCAGCGGCCGGCGGTAGCGTCCGACGGCTGCCTGCTCACCTACCAGGAGCTGGACCGGCTGAGCAACAAGCTGGCCCGGGCGCTGCTGCGCCTGGGCGTGGCACCCGGCGACCGGGTGGGGATCCTCGCCCCCAAGTCGGCCTCCGGGGTGGTCGGGGTATACGGGTCATTAAAGGCCGGGGCCTGCTATGTGCCGCTCGACCCGAAGGCACCCGCCGGGCGGCTCAGCCACATCGTGCGGGACAGTGGCGCCGCCGTGATCGTGGCGGACGAGGCCAGGACGTCGCAGGCAGCCGCCCTGGCCGACGGCGTTCCCCAGCGGCCCGGTGTGGTGGTGGTGGGCGTTCCCGGCCGCGCGGAGCGCGAGGAGGCGGCCGGTGTCCCGGCCCAGGGTGCGGCCATTGTGCCGTGGGCGGCGGTGGCTGGGGAATCGGGAGAGCCACTGCCGGAGGAACGGGCGATCGAGACCGACCTCGCGTACATCCTGTACACGTCGGGATCGACCGGCACCCCGAAGGGGGTCATGATCTCCCATCGCAACTCGCTCACGTTTGTCGACTGGGCGGCCGCCGCCGCGGAGCTCGGCGAGCGGGACCGCGTCTGCAGCCCCGCGCCGCTGACCTTCGACCTGTCGGTCTTCGACATCTTCGCCACCTGCCGGGCCGCCGCGTGCCTGACGGTGCTTCCGGAAGGAGCAGCCACCTTCCCGGTATCGATCGCGAGGTGGCTGGAAGCCGAACGGATCTCGGTCTGGTACTCCGTGCCCTCGGTCCTCACGCTGCTGGCCTGCTACGGCAGCCTGCCGCAGTTCGACCTGTCAGACCTGCGGATGGTGATCTTCGCTGGGGAGGTGTTCCCCCCCAAGCACCTCGCCCGGCTGATGACCGAGCTGCCGCACCCCCGCTACCTCAACTGGTACGGGCCGACCGAGACCAACGTATGCACGGCGTTCGAGGTGCCCGCGGGCTGGACTGACGCCCAGCCGGTCCCCATCGGAAAGGCCTGCGCCAACACCGAGGTGTTCGCGGTCACCAGCGATGGCCGCCGGGTGTCCCAGCCCGGCGACGAGGGCGAGCTGTACGCGCGGGGTCCCTCGCTGATGCGCGGGTACTGGGGACAGCCGGCCAAGACCAGCGAGGCGCTGGTCCGGCACCCGTTCCGGGCAGAGTACGACGAGCTCGTGTACCGGACCGGTGACCTGGTGACCCTGGACCCGGCCGGGAACTATGCCTACCTGGGCCGCCGGGACAGCATGGTGAAGGTCCGCGGTTACCGGGTGGAGCTGGGCGAGGTGGAAGCCACGCTGCACCGGCACCCGGCCATCCGGGAGGCAGTGGTGCTGCCGGTGCCGGATGAGCTGCTCGGCAGCCGCCTCCGGGCGGTCGTCACCGCGGACGGCGGCAGCGACCTCACCCGCGAGAACGTGCTGGACCACTGCCGGCGGTGGCTGCCGAGCTACATGGTGCCGGACATAGTCGAGTTCCGGGAGGAGATGCCGAGAACCTCGACCGGCAAGGTCGACCGCACCGGCCTCGCCCAGGAGCGAAACGAGCTGGAGCCGGCCGGAGACGGCCGACGGAACGTGAGCTAGCAGACATACGCGAAAGGGAGCGTGCTCGAGTGGAGACGGTCATCAACGACTACATCAGCAAGGAACTCGTCCCGGACGCGGCGCTGCTGCCGCTGGCGAACGACACATCACTACTGGACAGTGGCATCCTCGATTCGCTGAGCCTGCTCAGGCTGGTGGTCTTCCTGGAAGAGCGGTTCGGGATCACGATGGGCGACGCGGACCTGCTCCCGGAGAACTTCGCCAGCGTGAACGCCATCTGCGCCTACCTCCGCAGCCGCGAGGCGGGAAAGGAGGCCGCGCATGGGTGACATCCGCGTGCCACGAGACCCACAGCTCCCCACTCACTGGTTCAACATCCTCCATGACCGGCCGCAGTACGTGACCTCGGCGGTGTCGAGATCACGATTGGGCGGGGAGGCGAAAACGGCGGGACACGGCGCACTGCTCCAGCAGCCGTTGTCCCTCGCCCGGCAGTCCATCAACACGGCCGATCGGCTCATACCGATCCCCGACGAGGTCCTGGAACTGTATGCGCAGTACCGTCCGACACCCTTGCGCAGGGCAGCGCGCCTGGAGGAGCGGCTCGGGGCCAACGCTCGCATCTACTACAAGTACGAGGGTGCCAACCTCACCGGGAGCCACAAGCTCAACACCGCCCTGGCGCAGGCCTACTACTACTCCCGTGCGGGCGTGAAGCACCTGGTCACTGGCACGGGCGCGGGGCAGTGGGGGACCGCTCTCGCCTACGCGTGCCAGGGGATGGGCCTCCGCTGCACGATCTTCTGGGTCAGGTCCACCTTGCGCCAGAAGCCCATCCGCGGCGAGATGATGCGGCTCTTCGGTGCGGTCGTCCATGAGAGTCCCAGCAGCCTGACCGAAGTCGGGCGGAGGGCGCTCAAGGAGGACCCGGAGGATATCGGTACCCTCGCCGGGGCCACCGGGGAAGCTCTCGCGCTCGCAGCCGAGGACGGCGGATCACGCTTTGCCGTCGGGAGTGGCGAGAACTCGGTATTGCTCCACCAGACCGTCATCGGCCAGGAGGCCGTCTCGCAGATGGCGTCGCTGGGCGACTACCCCGACTGCGTCATCGCGTGCATGGGCGCCGGATCGAACTTCGGCGGGATCGCGCTGCCCTTCCTAGGTGCGGCGAAGGACTCTGGGAGGCCGATTCGGCTTGTCGCCGTCGAGTCGGCCGCGTGCCCGAAGCTGACCCGGGGTCGCTACCTCTACGACCTGAGCGACTCCCTGGGCACCACCCCGATCACCAAGATCTACTCGCTCGGCAGCACCTACGTGCCGCCGCCGGTATACGCGGGCGGGCTGCGGCACCACAGCGCCGGGCCGCTGGCGAGCGCCATGTATGCGGACGGCTCCCTGGAGGCAATGGCCATCGACCAGGTCACGTCGTTCCGGGCCGGCCTGCTCTTCTGCGAAACCGAGGGCATTCTGCCCGCTCCTGAAGCCGCCCACGCGGTGGCCGGGATGATGGATCTCGTGTCGCGGCACCCGCGCCAGGGGCCCCCGCTGGTCGTCCTCGTGAACATCAGCGGGCACGGCCTGCTGGACCTGGGTGCCTACCGCCGTTTCGCCGACGGCGAGATCGAGCCGGTAACAGCGGACGAGGCCAGCCTGTCGCAGAGCCTGAGCGCCCTCGAAGCGTTCAACCGACGCATCGCGGAACCTGCGGAAGCAACGTGACGGCTGAGGACGGGTGGCCCGGTCGTTGTGCCGTCAAGTGGCGGCCCCGCGGCTGGTGACCCGGTCCGGCTGTGGCTCGATCAGCCCGAGGCGGGCAAGATTGACTGTGCGCCAGAAGTTCCAGTGGGCCGGGCTCCTCCGGATGGCGGCGTTTACCTCGGCCACGCAGCGCCCAAATGTCGTCGCGGTTTCTCCGTCCAGCGGCACTGGCGCGGAGATCTCCCACACCTGGTGGTGGTGATCGGTCCCGCGATACAGGAAACCCATGAGCAGCGGCGCGCCGGTCAGCTGGGCCAGGGTCACGACCCCCGGCAGCAGCCGGGCTCGGTGGCCGAGGAAGGGAACATCGAGGGCGCGGGCGCGCTCGTTGTCCAGCGGCGGCGCGTCGATCGAGATCGACACCACCTCATTGGCGCGAAGCGCGGCAGCTGCCTGCATCGCGACCTGGGGCCGGCCAGGCCATGGCTCGATGTTCGGCCGCTGCCGATAGCGCCGCACCGGCCTGGCATAGGCCCGTTCCCAGAACCACCGCTCAGCGGATGAGACGCCGACCCTACGGTTGTAGTTGACCCTGTAGTCATAGTTGTAGTTGTGGTCCCAGCGCCCGATGTGGGTGACGGGGAAGCCGCTGGCGTGAAGCACCGACAAGCCGCTGGCGTGAGAGCCGAAGTGGGCGGAGCACAGGATGGCTCCCTTGCCCGCCGCCAGAGCCGCTTCCAGGTGTTCCCGCCCACGGATTTCGACCAGTTGCCGCAGGGGCCGTGCCCCGTGCCGCAGCCGCTTCACGTCGACCGTGCTGCAGGAGCTGAGCCGGAACCATTCCCGGACTACCCGCTGCGCTGCCGCCGGGCTGAGCTCGTTCCCGAGAACCAGCCGCACGTTGGTTACCAGCTCGGTGCGCTTCCCGGCTTCGCCCCAGAAGAGCAAGTCCCCGCGCCAGCATGCGATGCGGTAGCCCAGGGCGGCGGGCAGGCGGGCCAGGACCGGCGCGACTGCCGCCCAGTAAGCCACACCTTCCACACTGCGCAGCAACCTCCCCGTGGGGTTGTCACCCATGCGCGGGCTCCCTTCGGCAGTCAGTAACGCGAGTACTGCATAACGCGCTCATAGAGCGACTCCGCCGTAAGCCGGAGCGGCTTGTTGCGTTCGTCAAGGTACTCAGTCCGGCGTGCTTCCTTCGCGCGCCGGCGCTGCTCGCTGGGCAGGGCGACGCTCCGGTGGTAATCCCACCCTGTAATCATGGAATCCAGCTGGCCCATCCACTCGACGGTCTGCCGAACCGAGCTCAGCGCATCCTCAGTTGGCACAAACTCCTTAAAGGCTGTCCCATAGCGTGTGTTCACCATTCGGATAATGCTTGCGAGGTCCGATATAACCGTTTCAAAGGGCGCGACTACCGCCTTCTCGACGTAAGGAATAACGGTGGAATAAAACCGTATGTAGCTGCGAAGAGCCCACTGCATCGAGGCCTGCGGGTCCCTGACCACCAAGGATAGGATCGCTTCAGATGGCTCCCGTATCAGCACGATCGCCGGAACGTCAAGACGAGCCGCGCGCTTAATCTGAGCGGCGGCATGCAAGTGATGAGCAATCTCGATCTTGCGGCCCTGAGCCTGCCGGAATGCCACGACCGCGAACGTGTTTCCCGAGCGCGGATATCCCTCTATCACGATCTCGGTTGTCCGGCTGACCCAGGGGCGGGGGTCTTCAGGTTCCTGCACGCCCGGACGGAACCTGACGGTGGGTAGATAGATCGGAGTCACAGACAGCCAGCCCTGGACATACAGCCAGGCAAGGTGAACCAACCGGGGCTTCGGCACGGCCGTCGTCCCTCCCGCAGCCGTGTTGATCTCCAGGTGGCGAGTGTAAACGACGCATCGCATCAGACGGGGACGGGGGTCCCCGGTGGCGGACCTGCTGGTCCGCTGGAGGACGCGATCGGCGGCGAAGGCCCCGGCCGGTGGCGCTCCATCCACGTCATTACCGCACCTCTCCCCCGGGCCGCCGGGCCGCTGCCCGTAAGATTGATCCAAATGCGCGGCGGTGCCGTTGTATAGGTGGGAGCGGGGTCAGCGGCAGCATGCCACGGGAGCCTCTGCTCGCGGTCCGGCGCGGCCATCGGTGGGCTCACCACCTGGCTTCGCCCTACGTTCGGAGGCAGGGGGCCATGCAAAGGACAGACAGGCCACGAGGTCTGGCGTGCCCGCGTTACGCAACCGGCGGTTGAGTTCGGCGCCGACGGCGGCGATAACTTGGAACCGTACAGCCAGGGGAGAAAGCAGTGGGGTCCAGCTGACGCAGCATGGCGGGACGCCGACTGTGGAGGTGGCGGGGATGTACTTGGCAAGCAACGAGACAGGGCGCTGTGCGACGCTGCCCGACAACTCAAGTTCCAGGGGCTATGCACCGGGCCAGCGGTCCCCGATGCCAGCCGCCGGCGGGCGTTCCCGGTCCGGTGGCCGGAGCGGGCGTGAGGGCTTAGCGCCCAGCCGCATACCCCAGCAGCTCGAGACGGACGGCGACGCGTTGCCGTCGGACGTCCCAATGAGGATCTCGCTCGTCTCCCCTGGGTTCCCGCCCCAGCTCGGTGGCGTTGAGGTGGTTGTGGGATACCTGGCCAGCGAGCTGCACGGGCACGGCCACCAGGTGACGGTCTACGCACAGCGACCCCGCGGCTCCTCGTTACCGGCTCCGCACGACTACCCCGTGCGCCTGTTTGCCGACTGGAGTGGCTCCCGGCAGTTTCCGGTCGCGCCCGGCCTCGCCCGCGCGCTGTGGCGAGACAGAGGGCTGTTTGACGTCATCCACGCGCACAACTTCCATGCGGTGCCTGCGATGATGGCCGCCACCGTGCCCAGGGTGCCGCTGGTGTTCACCCCGCATTTCCACGCCGTTGGCAATACCAGGGCCGCATCCGCCCTGCACACCGTGTACGACCCCTTAGCAACGCTCTTGTTTCGCCGTGCCGACAAGGTGACCTGCGTTTCCGTGGCCGAGTCCGAGCTGCTGCTGCGGTGTTACCCGTCCGTGGAACCTCGGCTGTCCATCATCCCGCTCGGCGTGGACACCGAGGCCCTCCTGGCGGCCGAACCCTTCGAGACCGATCGTCCGATCGTCCTGGTCGCTGGCCGCCTGGAAGCCTACAAGCGCGTTGACACGGCCATCCGGGCATTTGCGTCTATGCGCAGGGACGCCCAACTGGTGGTCTGCGGAGCAGGTTCACACCGGCCGACGCTCGAGCGCCTGGCCCGGGAGCTGGGGATAGCCACCAGGGTCTCCTTTCGTGGCCGGGTCAGCGACGGAGAGCTGCGCCGCTGGCAGCGCACGGCCACCTCAACACTGAGCCTGTCGGCCAGGGAGGCTTTCGGGCTCGTGCTCCTGGAGGCGGCCGTGGCGGGCAGCCGGGTGGTGGCCTCCGACATCCCTGCCCATGCCGAACTGGCGAACCGCGTGGGTCGCGTCGATGCCCGTATCGCTCTCGTGGCGCCAGACGTAGCAGCCGCGGCTGCGGCGCTGGACCATCAGGTCGATATGGGACGCCCCACCACGCTGCTGGATCAACGCTTTAGCTGGTCCACGATGGCTCGGCGGTTCGAGGCGATCTACCGGTCCGTGAGTTGATGTCGTGCGGCTGATCGAGCTGAGTGACCTGTACCCGCCTTCGATCGGCGGCCTGGAGCGCTTCGTGGCCCTGCTGTCCGAGGGGCTCGCCCGCCGCGGTCACGAGGTGCATGTGGTGACGAACGCCATTCCGGGCGCCCCGGCGGTGGAGAGGTCTGCCGGGGTGACCGTGCACCGGCTTCCCCTGCTCTACCAGAGGCTGGCACCGACGCTGAGCCAAGATCGGGCCCGGCCACGACACCCGCCTGCTCCCGACCCGCTGTTCCGGCGCCTGCTGGCCGAGGTCGTCCAAGAGGTCAAGCCGGACGTCATTCACGCCCACGCGTGGAGCGTCTTCTCCAGCCTGGCCCGGGCCTCCCCGCGGACGCCCGTCATGGTGACCGCCCACGACTGCAGTCTGGCGTGTGCGAGAAAGTCGCTGGTACACAGGTCGGGTAGCCCGTGCCCCGGCCCGTCCTGGCGGCGGTGCGGGCCATGTGCCAGCTCCCAGTACGGCCCGGCCAAAGGCAACGTCCTGGCGGCCGCGTCCCTGTCCAGTCTCCGCCTGCTCAAGAAGGTGGCCACGTTCACCGCGGTGAGCGACTATCTGGCGAACCGGCTGTCGCCCACCATCGGCCAGGTTGCTGGCCAGCCGGTCCACACCCTGCATTCCTTCGTGCCCGATGGCCTCTACGAGGGCGGCTGGCAGGCGGAGCGGCCGGAGTTCCTGCCCGCCGAAGACGGGTACCTCCTCTACGTCGGGCAACTATCCCGATTTAAGGGCGCCCACGTCCTCATCGATGCCTATCGGCGACTCCCCTCCCCCCCGCCGCTGGTGATGCTCGGAACGCCAGACCCGGCCTCTGCCGCTCCTGAGTCCCTCCCGGCTGGCGTCACGATGCGGACCAGCGTCGCGCACCGGAGCGTCATCGCTGCCATGGTGCGGGCTGCCTGCGTGGTAGTTCCCTCCGTGGGGCCCGACTCACTCCCGATGACGGTCAGCGAAGCGCAGAACTGCGGCGTCCCGGTGATCGCATCCGCTGTCGGTGGAATACCTGAGCAGGTGGTCGACGGGCAGACCGGCTGGCTGGTCCCTGCGGCCGACGAACGGGCCCTAACGGACCGGCTCGCTGAGTTGCTCGCCAGCGGCGACCGGGCCCGGGCGATGGGCCAGGCCGGGCGATTGCACGGGCGGCGGTTCACCGCCGCACACGGGATCGGCCCGTTCGAGGAGGCACTGGAGACGACCTCACAGACGGCCGGTTAGGTAGGCAAGCGGAGGGACTGGCATGAAGACAGCCGTACTCACAACGAGTTGGGACGACGGTCACAGGTGTGATGTGAGGCTGGCGCGGATGCTTAAAGAGCATGGTCTCAAGGCGACGTTTTACATAGCACCTGAGAATCAAGAGTTCGCGAAGCAGGATCTGCTGTCTCTGCCGCAGATCAGAGATCTAAGCCAGGACTTTGAGATCGGTGCTCATTCTATGACACATCGTCGGCTGCCGGCCATCTCTGAACAGGAGGCAGCGAGGGAGATAATTGAGTCGAAGGCAGTGCTAGAGCAGGCTATCGGCAAAGAGATCAAAGTTTTTTGTTATCCAGGCGGCGCCTATACCAAGTTGCATGCGCAGCTGGTCAAGGACGCCGGGTACCGATACGCGCGCACAGTGGCCAGGTACACATATACAGTGGACGATCCCTACGAGGCCGGAACGTCTTTGCACGTCTATAACCACCGGTTCGGGTTCGACCTATGGCGGATCGCTCGTTTTGTGAAGTTCCAGCCCATAAAAGCCCTGCGCTGCCTCGAATGGGACGCTTTGGCAAAAGCCATGTTCGATCAGGTCATAGAGTCAGGGGGCATATATCATATTTGGGGTCATAGCTGGGAAATCGATGATCATGATGATTGGGAGCGCCTAGAAAACGTGTTTCGTTACATCCGCGCAAACCCGAAAGTCAACTACGTCACCAATGGAGAGCTTGAGGCTTATTCATGAGGGACACGGGGGTTCACCGCACAGCAACTTCTCCGCTGCCCAAACGGCCCGGTTGTTATTTGGTTTGGTTCCACGCCCAGTTCCTCTCGGGCTCATGCTCACCGGCACTACCGGCCGGGCCGTGATCGTGCCTGGTGTGAGTGCCCGCGCTGGCCGCCGTGGACTCAGTGCCGCGACTGGTCCGCCGCGGGCCGTGGTGACCGCAGCGATCCGCCCGCGCCGGTGGGCTGCGCACCGATGTGCGGAGCCGGTGGCTGAGAGCTGGCAGTTACCGGTCGCGGGCGGGGGCGGTGGGTGGTGAGGCGTTCGTGGACGACGGTGCGCAGGACGCGCAGGCCGTCGCGGAACGCGTTGAGGTTGCTGACCCCGTGGATGCGAGGGTGCTCGAAGCTGGCGACCTCGGTGACGGCCAGCCCGGCGGCCGCGACGCGGACGTTGATCAGGGTTTCCACCTCGAACCCGTCGCCCCATAACGGGCCGGCCCCGGCGGCGGGCGGGGTGGTGGCGTCCAGGCCCAGCACCGGGGTGACATGGCGCCAGAAGACGTTGAACCCGTAGCACAGGTCGGTGTAGCGGGTGCCGTAGCACACGTTGACCAGCGTGCTGAGCGCGCGGTTGCCCAGGCGGCGCAGCCGGGTGATGTCGTTGCTGCCGCCGGCGCCGGCGAACCGGGTGCCCTTGGCGAAGTCGGCGCCGGCGATCAGCGCGCTGACGAACCGCGGGATCTCCCGCGGGTCGGCCGACCCGTCGGCGTCGACCATCGCGATCACATCACCGGTCGCGGCGGCGAAACCGCAGGCCAGGGCGTTGCCCTTGCCGGTACGGGTCTGCATCACCACCCGCACCCCCGGCCAGAGCGCGCGGGCGACCCGCACGGTGTCATCGACCGAGTGCCCATCGACCAAGATGAGCTCGTGGATGCCGGCCGGCATCCGCGCGAAAACATGCGACAGATTACGCGCCTCGTTTAACGCCGGGATCACCACCGAAACCCGCGGCGAACGCTGACTGGACTCTGCCTGAACTGTCACCGATCCCCCTACTATGAGATCCCCCCGATATGGCTTCAGGCGAAAGACTTGGTTAAGGGCCGACCGCCACTGCCTGGTACCGCGACGTCATCTTCGGATCGCTTTCATAATCTGCTGACGGATGCTCATCAGACCCTTTCACAAAAGCCGCGGCCGCCCACCGGCCCAGCCAAAGCCCCGCCAAGTAGCTGCCAGGCAGCCTCCCCCCGTGCCTGAAGAGGCCACCACCCACCATAGCCTGCCGAGCAGGTGGCTACGCGGGCAGGGGGTCCCGGCTGAGGTGCGGACAGCCTGTTCCCGGCGGCCGGTCATTGGTATAAACCATTGAACTCGCTGCAATTATGGCCTGCGTTCACATAGAACCCGAGTTCGGCCACACCGAGCTCCACCACACGGTTGACGCGCCCTCGCGTTCACTGCCCACAGTGCCCCACCGTAACTTTTCATGCCTGGCAGGCTCGAAACTTGGGTAAAAATTTGGCAAAATGGCGTGGCCGGGGATAGCCGGTCCGCAACGAGGGCACCCACCAATATCGTAAGTTCTGTCACTCTCCGTGACTATGCTGGTGCCTGCGCAAGCAGGCCCGCGGCTCGCCGCGGGCCCAGTCTCGCCTGAAACGTTGGCAAGACGTCGGACGTTGAACCATGCGCGCCCCCGGTTCGACGAGGTGACCGCCGCGTCGGCCGGAGGATTAGCTATAATCTTGATGGGTAAAGTCGTAAATGCTGACCTGCGGTCAGCCCGGACAGGGAGGGTTGAGCATGGGCCGTCCTCATGCGCTGGTCGACCCCGACTGGGTGCAGACGCACCCCGATGACCCCGGCGTGGTGCTGGCCGAGGCCGACCGGGACAACATCAAGCGGACGCGTCGCCCCGTCCTGTGCAGCTGCCGCCACAGCCGCGATGCTCACCGCCACTACCGGCCCGGCAGTGACTGCGCCCTCTGCGAGTGCCCGCGCTTGTCACCCAGGAACCCGGTGCCCCGGCCGGACGGCCGCCGCCCGGATTCACGCCGGGGACAGCGTCCCGTCGACTTCGGTGTACCGCTCGCCGGTCACGGGGCAGCGCCACCCGCCGCCGCCGTCGGCGACCAGCCGTGACCCGGCGCGGCCGACCCAGCCGATCCGGCGGGCGGGGGTCCCCGCCACCAGCGCGAAATCCGGCACGTCCCGGGTCACCACCGCGCCCGCGCCGACCAGGGCCCAGCTCCCGACCTCGACCCCGGCCACGATGACCGCCCGGGCGCCGACCGACGCCCCGCGCCGCACGACCACGCCCGCGGCGCTCCAGTCCGCGGGCCGCTTCAGCTTCCCGGACACGTCGGTGGAGCGGGGATAGACATCGTTCGTGAGCACCACCGCGGGCCCGATGAACACCTCGTCCTCGAGCCGGGCCGGCTCGTACACCAGGGCGTAGTTCTGCAGTTTGACCCGGTCGCCGATGATCACGCCGGGCCCCACATACGCGCCCCGGCCGACGATGCAGTCGCCGCCGAGCCGGGCGTCCTCGCGGATCTGGGCCAGGTGCCACACGGTGGTGCCCGGCCCGACCTGCGCCCGCTCGTCCACGTCGGCGGTGGGATAGATCCGTGCACCGTCCACGGCCGCCCTCTCCCCCTCTTACTCCGCGGCCCGGGCGCGCCGGCCCCGCTCGCGCATCCGCTCCTTGCCGTCCAGCACGATCTTGCGCAGCCGCACCGCGGACGGGGTGACCTCCGCGCACTCGTCGTCCGCGCAGAACTCCAGCGCCTGCTCCAGGCTCAGCACCCGGGCCGGGACCAGCCGCTCGAGTTCCTCGCCGGTGGACTGGCGCATGTTGGTGAGCTTGCGCTCCCGGGTGATGTTCACGTCCATGTCGTCGGGGCGGGCGTTCTCGCCGACGATCATCCCCTCGTAGACCTCGGCCCCCGGCGACACCAGCAGCGAGCCGCGCTCCTGCAGGGAGAAACAGGCGTAGCTGGTCACGGTGCCCGACCGGTCGGCCACCAGCGACCCGGTCGGGCGTACGCGCATCGGCCCCGACCACGGCTCGTAGCCCTCGAACACGTGATGGGCGAGGCCGGTCCCCCTGGTGTCGGTGAGGAACTGGGTGCGGAACCCGATCAGGCCGCGGGCGGGCACGGTGTAGTCCAGCCGCACCCAGCCGGTGCCGTGGTTGATCATGTTCTCCATCCGGCCCTTGCGCACGGCCAGCAGGGAGGTCACCGCCCCCAGGTAGTCCTCGGGCACGTCCACGGTGAGCCGTTCCACCGGCTCGTGCAGCGCGCCGCCGATCTGCCGGGTGACCACCGTGGGCCGGCCCACGGTCAGCTCGTACCCCTCCCGGCGCATGGTCTCGACCAGCACCGCCAGGGCGAGCTCGCCGCGGCCCTGCACCTCCCAGGTGTCCGGCCGGGCGGTGGGCAGCACCCGCAGCGACACGTTGCCGACCAGTTCCCGCTCCAGCCGGTCGCGGACCAGCCGCGCGGTGAGCTTGGTTTGCTCGCGGGGGCCTCCGGGGGGTCGTCCCCCCGGGCTAGCAGGGCCCCGGCCGGCCAGCGGGCTGGTGTTGACCCCTACGGTCACCGACACCGCGGGCTCGTCCACGGTGATCAGGGGCAGCGGCCGCGGGTCGTCGGCGTCGGCCAGCGTCTCGCCGATCATGATGTCGGCGATGCCCGCCACCGCGATGATGTCCCCCGGGCCGGCGGTCTGGGCAGGCACCCGCTCCAGCGCCTCGGTGCGGTACAGCTCGGTGATCTTGACGCGCTCAAC
>Ga0187765_10000109_pt1 | contig 28273 bp, 25 predicted proteins | sample 0216_QUI02_MP05__3_FD_133018 | JGI IMG/M metagenome (GOLD analysis project Ga0187765, IMG submission 133018) | Tropical peat soil microbial communities from peatlands in Department of Meta, Colombia - 0216_QUI02_MP05_10_MG | ecosystem: Environmental > Terrestrial > Soil > Wetlands > Peat ...
CAAATCCTGCCACTCCGACCATTAAGTCCTAGACCGTACAACGGTTTAGTGAACTCCCGAGACCCCTGCAAGAACACCCACGAAACTCCGCTGGTGCGATGCGCCACGGGCTAGCAATCCGTCCGGAACATCGCGAAAATGATGCGGACGCGCCACGTTCACCGATGGCGTGGGGAAACAGATCAGGGAGATTGATGATGCTCGGGCGGCGTAGCTTCCTCAAGGCCGCAGGCGGTGTGGCACTCGCGGCTGCGCCCTTGCGATTTTCAGCAGCTGCCGTCGCACAGGAAGCGTGGCCAAGCAGGCCAGTGCGGATCATCGTTCCGCTCGCGCCTGGCGGCGCCATCGATTTTGTCGCCCGGCAATGCTCCGAGGTGCTTTCACGTCAATTCGGTCAGCAGTTCTTCGTGGAAAATCGCACGGGGGCGGGCGGGACGATTGGCATGGACACGGCGATGAAAAGCGCGCCCGACGGCTACACGTTTCTTGTCACCAACGACAACGCGGCCAGCGCCCCGCACATTCTCAAGCTCAGTTACGATTACACCAAGGTCCTGGTGCCGGTCATTGACATCGCCCACCAGCCGCAGGTGTTCGCGGTGCATCCTTCGCTCGGTGTCGGTTCCGTCGCCGAGTATGTGGCCCATGCCAAGAAAAATCCGGGAGTTGGATTTGCGAGCTCGGGCGTCGGCAGCAACCAGCATGTGATCGGCGAGTGGTTCGCGCGCGAAGCAGGGATCAAGCTTGAGCACGTTCCCTATCGCGGCGCCGGCCAGGCGGTCGGCGACTTGCTGGCCGGCCATGTGAAATCCGCTTTTCTCGGCCCCACGGCGCTGATTGCGCATCACCGCGCGGGAACTATCAAGATCATCGCGCAGAGTTCAGCCAAGCATGCGCCTACGCTCCCCGACATTCCGACGCTGGAAGAATCCGGCTACAAGGGTCTCGTGCTGGAAGCGTGGTACGCCGCGTTTGCGCCACCCGGCACGCCTCCGGCTCTGGTCACGCAGCTCAACGCGGCTTTCGAGAAATCCCTGAACGATGCAAAGCTGCTTGAGAATTTTACCAAGGGCTCATTGGAAAAGATCGGCGGGAGCGCAGCGCACCTCGGCGAGCTGGCGCGCGCCGACAGCGAAAAATATGCACGGCTTGTGAAGGAATTGAATATCAGCGCAGGCTGACGCGCGATCGTCAAATACCTGACGACGGCCAAGCGGCGTCAGTTGCCGCGGAACGCATTGCCGATCGCATTTATTCTCTGGCTGCTGATGGCCTGGTTCGGGTCTTTTTCGGGCGGCGATGCCGCTTCGTAACAATTGACAATGCCTTTGTCCCACATTCGCCCGGTGCGATTGTCCATCATCATCTGATGACATTTTTCGCCGACCGGCGGGACGATGATGAGTGAGCCGGTATAGATCTCGGCATCGGTGCGCTGCGGTTTTGGTTTGGCGACCTGCTGCGGCTGTAGCGCCGACCAGCCGCTCGGACGCCAGTCGTTGAGATAGACGACGACAGTGACGCAGAAGCCAAGCCAGACCAGCATCAAGTAGGTTCGCGGAACGTCGCGCAGGAACCAGCGGCGGTGGGACTTGTGACGCGCGGCCATAACCTGCTCCGGAGCACGCAAACGCGATGGGCCTGACTTGAACGCGACCAAAGCGGGCGTTCCTGCGCTAGCCTAAGGCCGCTATCGTTAAGAGACCGTTCAGCCTTGGCGCGGAGCCCGCCGGCCGTCCGAAAATCAAATATTCGCATGGGATTGCGAAGACAGTCACAGCCGGCCGCCCGTGCTAACCCTTGCGGGGGACCATCCGTGCCGCGTAACTTCAGCGCCAGCCAACGACACCGGCGGCCGAAAAGAGCCTGCCGCTATAAGCTATGGGGAGGATGACGGTTATGCAGCGTTTTCTCGCGTTCGTCTCGTGCGTGGTTCTAGCCGCGATTTGCCTCACGCTTGTCCCTCTGGGCAATGCGCGGGCGGCCGACTATCCGACCCGCCAACCGCACATCTATGTCGGCTATCCTCCCGGTGGTTCGACCGACATCCTGGCACGGCTGTTCGGCGATTGGCTTGGCAAGCGCCTTGGTCAACAGTTCATCATCGAGAACCGACCGGGTGCCGGCAACAACCTTGCGACTGAATTCGTGGCCAAGGCGGCGCCGGATGGTTATTCGATGATCCTGGTCAACCCGGCCAACGCCGTCAACGCGTCACTCTACAAGCACCTCAATTTCGTTTTCCTGCGCGACATTGATCCGGTCGGCGGCTTTATCCGCGTTCCGAATGTGATGGAAGTGAATCCGTCTGTGCCGGCAAAGACCGTTGCGGAGTTTATCGCCTACGTGAAAGCCAATCCCGACAAGGTGAACGTGGCCTCGTCTGGCAACGGTACCTCGATTCATCTTTCGGGTGAGTTATTCAAGATGATGACCGGAACGAAGATGACGCACGTGCCTTACAAGGGATCGGCGCCGATGCTCACCGATCTGCTCGGCGGCCAGGTGCAGGTCACGTTCGACAATCTGCCGTCATCGATCCAGCATATCAAAGCCGGCAAACTGCGCGCCCTGGCGGTGACGACTGCGAAACGCAGCGAGGAACTGCCCGATGTGCCGACTGTCGGCGAGACCGTGCCGGGCTATGAAGCCAGCGCATTTTTCGGCCTTGGAGTGCCTCACGGAACGCCGAAGGAAATCGTCGATCTCCTCAACCGGGAGATCAATCTCGCACTGAAGGATCCGACGATGCTCGCCAAGCTCAAGGAGCTCGGCGGCACGCCGATTCCTGGGTCGGCCGCTGATTTCAGCAAGATCGTCGCGGAGGAAACCGCGAAGTGGGAAAAGGTGGTTCATGCCGCCGACCTGTCGATCAACTAGCGGGCGTGTGCAAGAACCGGAATGACAACGCGTAAACGTCCCGAAGATCTGCGCAGCCATCGTTGGCTCGGCGTCGATGACCTGCGTGCCTTCGGTCATCGCGCGCGCCTGCGCCAGGGCGGCTTCGACGCGGCCGACTTCCGCGGCAAGCCCGTGATCGGGATCGTCAACACCTGGAGCGACATCAATTTCTGCCACACGCATCTGCGCGACCGCGCGGAGGATGTAAAGCGCGGCGTGCTTCAGGCCGGCGGGTTTCCGGTCGAATTGCCGGCGATGTCGTTGTCGGAACCTTTCGTCAAGCCATCGACCATGCTCTATCGCAATTTGCTGGCGATGGAGACGGAAGAGCTTCTGCGCAGTCATCCCATCGATGGCGCCGTTCTGCTGGGTGGCTGCGACAAGACCACGCCGGCTCTGGTGATGGGCGCGATCAGCATGGGCATCCCCGCGATCTATGTGCCGGCCGGGCCACAACTGCGCGGCAATTGGCATGGCCAGGTGCTCGGTTCGGGTTCGGACGCGTGGAAATACTGGGATGAAAGACGCGCCGGCCGCATCACCGAGCAGGATTGGCAGGAGATGGAAGGCGGCATCGCGCGCTCATTCGGGACCTGCATGGTCATGGGGACGGCCGCGACCATGATGGCGATAACCGAGGCGATGGGGCTTGCGCTCCCGGGTGCCTCGTCGATTCCTGCTCCCGATGCCGGTCACCCGCGCATGTGCGCCGCCGCCGGCCGCCGCATCGTCGACATGGTGTGGGACGATCTGACGCCGCAAAAGATTCTCACTCCGGCTGCTTTCGACAATGCCATCCGTGTTCACATGGCGATGGGCGGCTCCACCAATGCCATCATCCATGTCGTGGCCATGGCGCGCCGCGCGGGGCTCAAGCTCGACATGAGCCGATTCGACGAAATTTCGCGCGAAATCCCGGTGCTTGCCAATGTGCGGCCGTCCGGCGGCTTCCTGATGGAGGATTTTTTCTATGCCGGCGGGCTGCGCGCATTGATGTGCGAACTCAGCGGCAAACTTGACTTGTCTTGTCTGACGGTGACGGGAAAGAGTATCGACGAAAACATCGCGGGCGCCGATGTTTACAAACGCGACGTCATTCATCCGTTGTCTGATCCGGTGTCGCGGGACGGTGCAACCGCTGTCCTCACCGGCAATCTCGCGCCGCGCGGCTGCGTTATGAAACCGTCGGCCGCCGACAGGCGGCTTTTGCGCCACCGCGGCAAGGTGATCGCGTTCGAGGACTACAATCATATGGCGCGCGAGGTGGAGCGCGACGATCTCGACGTCACGCCCGATCACATTCTTGTCCTCAAGAACGGCGGCCCCAAAGGCGGCCCGGGTATGCCGGAGTGGGGCATGCTGCCGATCCCCAGGAAGCTCGTGAAGCAGGGCGTGCGTGACATGCTGCGCATTTCAGATGCGCGCATGAGCGGCACCAGTTATGGCGCCTGCATCCTGCATGTGGCGCCCGAGAGCTTTATCGGCGGGCCGCTGGCTTTCGTGAAGACGGGCGACGAGATTGAGGTCGACGTGCCGGCGCGCCGCATTCACCTGCACGTTTCCGACGAAGAGATGGCCCGCCGTCGGAGCGCATGGACACAACCGGGCCCCCGGTATCCGCGCGGCTACGGGGCGCTTTATTCGCAGCACATCGGCCAGGCGGACGAAGGCTGTGACTTTGATTTCCTCGCTCCGCTCGGAGCTATTCCGGAACCAGAAATCCACTGAATGCGGCAGCGGGCTGCCCGGATATTTAAAATTGCATACAACCTAAAGACGAATTTTCATCTCCTGGATGGCACGGTTCCGGCTGGGTCACCAGGATCAGAGACCGATGCGTCCTTCGTTTTTGAAGCTCGCGTTAAATGCCGGGGTTGCACTTTTGCTCGCTGCGACAGTGCTGGCCGGTGCCATCGTCAGCTCAGCAATCCTGCATGCGACCTTGCGGGATACGCTTTACCAGACCGCAGTTACCACTTTGGTATTCGCGCTGATTGGAACCGCGCTGGCCATCGCCGCGCGGTGGTTCCCGTTGCGTGCGCTCGACCGCACGCTCGAAGCGCTCCGCAAGACCCAGCGCGATCTGGCTGAACAAAATACGCGTCTGGATGCCGCGCTGACGAATATGTCGCAAGGCCTTTGCATGTATGACGCAGACGGCACACTCGCGATCTTCAATCCGCGCTTCGTAGAGATATACGGCCTTCCGAAAGACAAGGTTCAACCGGGCATGACGACGTATGATCTCGTTGCGCTCTTGCGCGCGTCCGGCAGCGCGACTGATGTCGACCCGCAAGGGACGCTTGCCATGCGCGACAGCATTTATCGCGAGGGCAAAGGCGGGGCATTCGTCCAGCGCCTGACCGACGGCCGCAGCATATTGATATTGTATCGGCCCAGGCCCGGTGGCGGCTTCGTCGTGACCTTCGAGGACATTACTGAACGGCTCGCCGCAGAAGAGCGGATCAAGCACCTGGCGCATTACGATGCGCTCACGGACTTGCCCAATCGCGTCACATTTTACGACCGAATGGAATCGATCCTTCGTCATTTGCGGCGCGCCGAGTCAGTTTCTGTTCTCAGCCTTGATCTGGACCATTTCAAAAGCGTGAACGACACGCTCGGACATCCTGTCGGCGACCGGCTCCTGCAGGCGGCGGCCGACCGCATGCGCACTTGCGTTCGCGATGCGGATATTGTCGCCAGGCTGGGCGGTGATGAGTTCGCAATCGTTCAAATTCCATCCACGCATGGTCTCGATGCCAATGCGCTCGCGGCCCGCCTGATCGAGGTCGTTGGTGCTCCCTATGATATTGAAGGCCATCAAGTTGTGATCGGCGCCAGCATCGGTATTGCCATGGCGCCTGCCGACGGCGCTACACCGGATACGTTAATGAAGAACGCGGACCTCGCGCTTCATCGAGCAAAGGCAGATGGCGGCGGCATGTTCCGCTTCTTCGAGACCGAAATGGACGAGCATATGCAGGCCCGTCGCACGCTCGAGCTCGAACTGCGCAAGGCAATCCTCAAGGGCGAGTTTGATCTTCACTACCAGCCGATTGTCGAAGTGAAGACGGGCAGAATCACGAGTTGTGAAGCCCTCATTCGATGGTCGCATCCCGAGCGTGGCATGATACCACCACTGGACTTTGTCCCGATCGCGGAAGAAACCAGCCTCATTATTCCTCTTGGAGAATGGGTGTTGCGACACGCCTGCAGCGAAGCCGTGCGTTGGCCGAAACATGTCACGGTGTCGGTCAATCTGTCGCCCGCGCAATTCAAAAATCCAAATCTGGTCAAGACGATTGTCAACGCGTTGACCGATTGCGGGCTGCCGGCGGCCCGGCTCGAACTGGAAATCACGGAGCTGGTGCTCTTGCAGGATAATGACCGCGCCCTCGCCATCCTGCACGAATTGCGCAATCTCGGCATCAAGATCGCAATGGATGATTTCGGCACGGGGTACTCCTCGCTCGGCTATCTGCGCAGCTTCCCGTTCGACAAGATCAAGATCGATCAGTCCTTTATTCGCGATCTGACGTCGAAAGAGGATAGCGTCGCGATCATTCGCGCTGTCGTCGGGTTGAGCAGCAGCCTCGGGATCACGACCACTGCCGAGGGCGTGGAGACGAAAGAGCAGCTCGCGCGCCTCACCAAGGAAGGCTGCAATGAAGTCCAGGGCTTTTTCTTCAGTTCGCCGCGTCCGGCTGCGGAAATTGAGCACATCCTCAATGAAACGGCCCGCAACGAGGCCGTGGCCTGACGCCGGTTCGCGTACATTCAAATTAGAATATCTCCGAACTAGAATATTCTAATGTTTGCTGGACGCATTGACTCTCACGCGAAAATTTCTTGAATTGATTTTGCGCCACGCGCTGTGCGTGGTGCGCGACCTGATTGTCAGGCCTTGAACCTGGCGTATGAGGAAAAGAAAAATGCCTTACGTTCGTTGCGCGCGCGCAATTGTTTTTGTCGCGCCATTTTTAGTCGCTACCGGTTTCGGCGCACGCGCCCAGGACAACCCGGCTTTCTATCGCGACGTCGAAACGAAATACATCTTCGGATTCACCGAAGGTTCGGGCATTGGCCTCGAAGGCGAGAAGGAGTTCTCGTTGGAGACTGTCGCACGAATGGGCAAACGCGACGGCCAGTATTGGGCGAGCGAGACCAAGCTCGAATATGAGTTCACGCCGAATCAATACGTCCAGTTCGAGCTTGGGCCACTGGTGTCCACCCACGTTATCAAAGACGTCACCGATATGGACAACCGCAACCAGCTTGCGATGAGCGGCTTCTTTGGTGAGGTGCGCTACCTGCTTCTGGACCGCGGCCCGTCCTCGCCCCTCGCTGTCACGCTCTCCGCCGAGCCTGAGTGGCATCGTATCGATGAGACAAGCGGCGCGCGCGTCAAGAATTTTGGCCTCGAACTGAAGGTCAATGCCGATCTCGAGCTCATCAAGAACCGGCTCTATCTCGGCAGCAACCTCCTATACGAACCCGAGGGGACGCATGATCCCGACGGTATCGGTGCCGGTTGGGAAAAGGAATCGACCGGAGGCATTTCGGGTGCCTTGTCCTATCGCGTCTTGCCGTCCGTGTTCGTCGGCGCCGAGCTCTGGTACCTGCGTCACTATGAGGGCGCCTGGTTCAACACGTTTACCGGCGATGCCTTCTTTCTCGGGCCCACGGCCTATGTTCAGCTCGGCCGCAAGGTGTTCATGACGGCTGCCTGGAACGTGCAAATCCATGGCCGGGACGTCGATGAGCCGGGTTCGACCCTCAACCTTTCGGAGTTTTCCCGGCAGCGCGGGAAGTTGAAACTCGCAGTTGAATTCTAGCCGGAGAGCTCTGCATGATCGGAACAAATGCAAGGTGGATTTTTTCCCTGCTTCTGCTTGCGATGTCCTGTTTGCCGGCAAGCGCGCAGCAAGCGGCGACCGTGACCATCAGCGTCAAGAACCACCGCTTCCAGCCCGCGCAAATTCAGGCGCCCGCCCGGGTGCCCATCGAACTGCACGTGAAAAATCTCGATCCGACACCGATGGAGTTCGAGAGCGTGAGTTTGCGTGTCGAGAAAGTCGTGGCCGGGAACAGCGAAGGCATCATCAGGCTGCGTCCGCTGGACCCGGGCACCTACAATTTTTTCGATGATTTCAATCAGGCGACCAACGGAACGCTGGTGATTAAATAGCCTGACAAATTCCGTGACGAGAGACTCATTGAAACTTCGGCTGCGCTGATCTACACGCGGCGCCATGGCCGAAGACATCCCGTTCGACAAAGACCTGAATCTGGCGCCGGACACGGTCGATGAGCCGATGTCCGGAATACGCCGGGTCATGGCGAACAACCCGGGTCCCTTCACTTTCAAAGGAACCGTCAGCTACATTGTCGGCCGCGGCAAGGTGGCCATCATTGATCCGGGGCCAGACGATGCCGCCCATATCGGCGCCTTGCTCGATGCGGTGCGCAACGAAACCGTGACGCATATTTTCGTCACCCATACTCATCGCGACCATTCGCCTGCGGTGCCGGCGATCAAGGCGGCCACGGGCGCAAAGGTCTATGCCGAGGGCCCGCACCGCGCCGCGCGGCCGCTGCATATTGGTGAGCACAATCCGCTCGACGCCAGCGCCGACCGTGACTTCCGGCCCGATGTTACACTCGAGGACGGCGAGGTCGTCGCCGGCGACGGATGGTCGATCGAAGCGGTTACGACGCCGGGTCACACCGCCAATCACATGTCCTATGCTCTGAAGGATAAAAACGTTTTATTCGCCGGCGATCATATCATGGCATGGGCGACGTCGATTGTTGCGCCGCCGGATGGCGCCATGAGTGACTACATGGCGTCCCTGGCAAAGCTCGCGCACCGTAAGGAGACTGTTTATTTCCCCGGCCACGGACCCGCAATCACCGACGCGTCGCGTTTCGTGAACTATTATATTTTGCACCGCAAGGCGCGCGAAGCGTCGATCCTGCACCGCCTGTCAAAAGGTGAGACCGATATCCCAACGATTGTGCGCGCTATTTATATCGGTATCGATCCTCGCCTGACCGGCGCGGCCGGCCTGTCAGTGCTCGCGCATCTCGAGGATCTGGTCGTGCGCGGTCTGGTCGAAACAGACGGCCAGCCTGCAATTGATGGCGTTTATCGTCTGCCCGGCTGACGTTTTTCGGGCTGCTGCCCCTTTTTCGGCGGCGGCGGTTTTTTCTCGGGCAGCGAGCGAGGTTCCGGCGCCGAGCCGACGACGTCGTCGAGGTCTTCAAGCAAGCTTCTGATGCGCGAAGCATTGGCGCCGAAGTCGTGCGTTCCGACGCGCGATGCCGAACGCATGTCGATGCGAGTGCCCTGGCCGATCGGGGTCACCCGGATGACGACATCGTCGCGAAATCCCATGATCGGTGTGCGGGCTACGGCCTCGATCACACCGTCGCGGCGCGCCGGGGCCGGCGAGCGTGCTTCCGCGATCGTCCATTTGCGCTTGGCCACCAGGGCGAGTGCCGCGTCATAGGCAACTTTGGGCGCAACGTCGAGTTCAAGCGGAGCGATGTCCGGATAGCCCGTCCGCTGTAGCCCGGCCACCGATTGGCCGGGATAGTCCGTGCGATCACGTGGGCGCAGACGGGCAAGAGCGTCGAACCGCGGAGGATTGGCCAGGTCCGTAGTGATGTCTGTAATCGCCGGCAGCTTTAAAGCCCGCGTGCCGAGGAAAGCCGGATAGGCGAGCAATGCCAACCCGAGAAAAAGGCCGAGCAGTGAGCGGCCAAGGCCGGAATAGCCCTGCCGCCAGACCACAATGAAACCTCCGAATGCCAGCAGAATAGCAAGTCCGGCAAAAACCAGCGCGGCCGCAAAGGTGGCAAGGGCCGGCACGATCTCGAGCAGATTTGACCGGACGATGATGATCGACAGCGCTGCCACAGCAAAAGCAAATATGCCCAGCCGGGACGACCAGACGGCGATCTTCGACGTGGGCTCGTCGTGAAAAGGGCGTCGTGCCATCATTACGACCCTGCACAAATTGTCTTGAGCGCCGCCCACTCTTCAGCATCGAGAAATGACGACGACGGCTGCGTCGCCGCCAATTTATTAATGGCGGCTACACGCGCTTTTGTGTCCGGATGGTCCAGGAGGATTTTCATGCCCGGTTCGGTGGCGTCACTGATCTTGTCGAGCATGGTCGCGAGTGCATGGGTGTCGCCTCCGGCTCTGTTCATAAGGTCGGCGTCGTAGGCATCGGCCTCCGTTTCCGCTTCGCGAGAATATGACGATTGCAGCACAGTTTTGCCTGCAATAACGACGGCGCCGCCGCCGACAAAATCACCGGGCAACATCCCGAACAGAAATGACAGGCCGGCGCCCTGGAGGATGGCCTTGGTGCCGTCGCGATGGGCAACGTGGCCGATTTCATGCGCAATCACGCCGGCAACCTCGTCAGCAGTTTCAGCCTTGGCAATCAGCCCGCGGAATACATAAACCTGTCCGCCAGGCAAAGCCACGGCATTGGCCTCGTCACGCCGCACAACATTGGCGCGCAAGGGCAGGGGGGAGGCCTGCGGCCGTTTCGAGCCTCGAGCGCAGTACGCCCCGCCGCTTCCGATGGGACTGTCCCGCAATCAAAGCTGGTGCCCGCCTTGTGAGGGGCGCGCATGCCGCGCACCTGCTTGACCGCGTCACCCAGTTTAAGCTCGATCGCCGGGGTGAGCCGCGCAGCGATAGCCGGCACCCCCCACCATGCCACCAACACGAGCGATGCCGTTGCGGCGACGCTCCAGCTGCCCCGGCTTCAGCACGTCCGCTGCGGCGTGGTCGCGCAGTGAATGCAGCGGTTGCGGCGCCATATTTCACGGGGCGCATCGCTTGATGGAACTCGCGGCAAATCGATGCGGGGCCGTGCGATGGTATTGGGCAGCCTCCGGCGAACTGCCGAACCGGCATTCAATTGCCCGGAATACCGCGGTTCAGAGTCGCACCGATGACAAATCGCGATTTTTGTGACTCCCGTCACAGCCAGGATTAACCATTTTAGCAACAAGAGATTAAGGAGGGTTAATTTTTGATTAATATCACGGCTCCGCGATGCCAGCCGTACTGTTCTGGCGAGTGCCAGACCGTTCAGTAAAAAGTGGAGGCAGTTTGCGTTCAGCCGTAACGAAACTCAACGTTGTGTCGCCAGGTCAAATGAGCCAGGCGACCGAGGCCAGGATTCCAACGCAGTTGGAGCTCTGGTCGCCGGCTAATCTTGCGTCGGCGCGTGAAGAGCGCGCGATGCAGCGCGCCTGTATCGAATTCAGTTCGGGTGTCAGCAGAGCCGGTTTCCGTGAACTCGACGTAACGCTGAATTCCAGCGAAGAAAGCATCTGGTGCTTCATGCGGCCGGCAGGACCGCCGAGCTTCACGCCGACTTTGCTGCAAGAACTGATTTCGATGCGGCGCATGCTGCAACGCATGTTTGCCAATTTGCCGCCGGGCGAAGCTGCGCCGATCAAGTACTTCGTCGGAGGCTCGCGTATTCCGGGCGTCTACAATCTCGGTGGCGATCTCGGCTTTTTCATCAAGAGTATTCGTGCGCACGACATCGATGCGCTGCGTAACTATGCGCATGACTGCGTCGACGTGGCGTATCACATGACGGTAGGCTTTCATCTGCCGATGATTACGATCGCGCTGGTCCAGGGGGACGCGCTTGGCGGCGGGTTCGAGGGTGCCCTGTCCTTCAACGTTCTCGTGGCGGAAAAGAAAGCCAAATTTGGACTGCCTGAAATTCTGTTCAATCTGTTTCCGGGCATGGGTGCCTTCAGTTTTCTGTCGCGCAAGCTCGACGTGACGCGCGCGCACAAGATGATTCTGAGCGGACGTGTTTTCGGGGCGCCGGAGCTTCACGAAATGGGCTTGATCGATGTTCTGGCCGAGGACGGACGTGGCGAGGAAGCGGTGCGCGACTACATCGCCCATAATCGTCGCCACCATGCCGTGCATCGCCGTGTCCGCGAGGTTGAACAGCATGTCAATCCGCTCTCGCTCAAGGAGCTGCGCGACGTGACCGACATCTGGGCGGAGCATGCGATGCGACTCCAGGAGTCGGATCTCCGAAACATGGAACGGCTCGCGAACGCACAACTGCGACGCGTAAAATACGCCGTTCCTAACGGTCGTCCTGCATCAGGCAGCGACGTTGCGCTTGGAAAGTCGTCCACGTAAGGCGGCACATACGCGTTCGAATTCCTCGCGCAGCCCCTTGAGGTAGATTTGACCTTGGCTCGCAAGGTCATCCGGGGCGATCTGCCGCCACGCGAGGCACATTTCATAGATTCCGCGCGCTCCAATATTGGCCGCTGCGCTGCGCAAGGCATGCAGTTGCTCACGGAATGCCAGGGTGTCGCCAGCGGCCGTGATATCGGACAGCTGACGCAGGATTTCGTCTGCATCATCCAGGAACTGCGTAGCGAGTTCGTCAACGAACTCCTTGCCACCGAGACTTTCCAGCGCGTCGATCGTATCCAGATCGATGGCTGCTTCCCTGGTATTGCGCGCGGCGACTGAAGCCTGTCCGGCGGATTCGGCCTTGCTAGAGACAACGCGAGGGCCTTTGGCGGCGTCGTTCACGAGCGACCCGATGATCTCGAGCAGACGATGCGGCTCGATTGGTTTGGTGGCGCAGGCATCCATGCCCGCTTCCCTGCAACGCTGCTTGACTTCCTCTGTTGCATCGGCTGTGAGCGCCACGACCGGCACGTGCGGCCGCCCGAGGGATGCGAAGCGGTAAAGCTTGGTCGCTTCAATGCCGTTCATAACCGGCATATTTACATCCATCAGAACGAGATCGAAATTCTGTGTTTCGAGGATATCGAGCGCGGCTTCGCCGTTGTCGACGATCGTGACGCGATGGCCGGCCCGATCGAGGATCTTGGCGATGACCATTTGGTTGGTTCGCTTGTCCTCGGCAACAAGGATCGACAAGGGCCGGCGCGCTGGAGCAATTGGGCGATTGCGCTCTGTAGCGGGGCGCTCGACGCTGATATCGCCGCGCGCGATTTGCAGGCTTGCAATGAGCTTCATCGGATCGAGCGGCGTGGACAACGTTGTAACGAACCGGCTGCGCACGACGCTGGCCGGCAGGCCTTCGCCGTGGTCATCCGTCACCAGGATGAGCGCTGGCGCGCAGGCGGAATTGTCGACGGTGATCGTGGCGAGCGCGGCCTCGTCCAGCTTGTCGGCAGCGCTGCGATCAATGACCGCAACCGGTCGGCGGACACCGCCTGCCCGCAGCGACGCCAGAGCGGTCGCGGCCTCGTTCAAATTGTCCGAGAAGGTCACATTCGGTACGCAAGACCTTGCGACCGCGCGGTCATCAGCGCTGCCACCGACGAAAACGACCGGCGTCTGAGCTGTATAGACCTGCAGCGGACTCTGCGCCTTCGCTTCCAGCTCGAGTTCGAACCAGAATGTGCTGCCTTTGCCTGGAGCGCTTTGGACGCCAATATTGCCGCCCTGCAATTCGACAAGCTGTCTTGCGATGGCGAGGCCAAGGCCGGTGCCGCCAAAGCGGTCAATGATGGTTTCGTCGGCCTGCGTGAAGCGGTCGAAGACACGCGCTTGTGCGTCGTCGCTGATGCCGATTCCAGTGTCAGTCACCTCGAAACGCAGTCGCACGCGATCGCCGTCCTGGACAATTGCGTCAACCGCAATGACGACGAACCCGCGCTCGGTAAATTTTACGGCGTTGCCCGCAAGGTTGATAAGAACTTCCTCGAGATGAGGTTTGTCTCCCACCAACAGTCGCGGTGTGCGGGCCGTGCAGTGGATCGCGAGCCTCACGCCCTTTCGCTGGGCTTCAAAAGCCAGCATATTCCGGATTTCCCCAAGCAGGGACATCAGGTCGAAATCGGCGTTCTTGATCGTGATACGGCCCGCCTCGACGCGCGAGAAATCCAGGACGGAATTGATCAATGTGAGAAGCTGGCGTCCGGACTTACCGATCGTATCGGACATTTCGTCCTGCTCGGGGTCCAGTGAGGATTCGCGCAGCAGATCGCTCAACCCAATGATGGCATTGAGTGGCGTGCGGAACTCGTGGCTCATGCTGGCGAGAAAGGCGCTTTTCGCGCGGTTTGCCTCTTCAGCCTGGCGTTTGGCTTCCGACAATTTGCGTATCAGCGTCGACACGTAAAGCGGCAACAAGATGAGACCCGCGGTCAGGCCGGAGGCCAGCCCACGATGCTCCTGCCAGAAGGCCGTCGTCGCGATGACGGTGCCGAAGGTCAGGACACTGGTGGCGGAAGCGGCGAACAGGTACGGCACGCCAAAGCGAAATCCGTTCCCAAAAATGACCCACAGATACACCGGGTAGAGCAGTGCGAAAGTTTCGCCGCCCACATGCATGCCATATGAAAAGAGACCGAAGTCGAACACCATGCCGACGAGGCGTCGTCCGACGGAAACTCCCGGCCGGTAAAGCAGGTGACAGAACAGGATGACAGCGACGATCTGATAGGCGGCAAAATACGGACTCTGATCGTGCAACATTCGTTCGGCGCCCCTTTGACCGAACTGCGCCGCAATGATGAGATAAGTGAAAGCCGTCCCGCTGATCACCAGCCGGTTGACGGTCAATTCGTGCTCGGAATCCGGGCGATTGCGCAGCCGGCTCGCAACCCAGGAAAGGACCCGGGTCACGGGATTGCCCGTGTGCCACACACGAAGAGCTTTTTGGGAGTCGGCGGTCCGCATCCGGGCCTCACGCGCTGCGCGCCCGTGCGCGAATGTCTCTGACGTAGGCAATCAGCTCGTCGGACTGCATCGCGCCCGCGTAATAGAAACCCTGCACTTCGTCGCACCCTTCGGCGCGCAAGAGCGTGGCCTGCTGGACGGTTTCCACGCCTTCCGCGACGATCTCAAGATCAAGGCTGTGGCCGAGACTCACGATTGCCCGTACGATCGCGGCGTCGCTCGGGTTTGTAGCCATGTCGCGGACGAAGCATTGATCGATCTTGAGCCGGTCGACAGGAAAATGCTTGACATAGGAGAGCGTCGAATAACGCGTTCCGAAATCATCGATCGAAATTCCAACGCCAAGCTCGCGCAGCTGCTGGAGATCCTTGGAGACCGCCTCGGCGTTGTGCATGACGATGCTTTCCGTCAGCTCCAGATCGAGTAGCCAGGGCTCAAGCCCGGTTTCGGCCAGGATCTTGGTCACCAGCAACGGAACGTTTTGTTTGAAGAACTGGATCGAGGAAAGGTTGACGCCAACGCGAAGCGGCGGCTGCCCGCGCTGCTGCCACGACTTGGCCTGCCGGCACGCTTCGCGAAGCGCCCATTCATTGATCGGAACGATTAGACCGTTCTCTTCCGCCCGTGCCAGGAAGTCGCTTGGGCCGATGAGTCCGTGACCGGGGCGCTGCCAGCGCAGCAGCGCTTCCGCACCGGTAACCTGACCGGTTCGAAGCGCGATCTGCGGCTGGTAGTGCAGGACGAATTGCCCATTGGCGATTGCCTCACGCAGATCGGCGTCGAGGACCAGGCTGGCACGCGCCCGACGGTCCATATCCGAGGCGTAGAAGCGGAAAACCTTACCGCCATCATGCTTTGCCCGATACATGGCAAGATCGCTGTTGCGAAGAAGGTCTTGTACGTCGGCGCCGTCGGTCGGGTGGATGGTGATGCCGATGCTTGCGCTTGAACTCACCTGCTCGCCCGCATGCGCCCAGGGCTTGTTGATGGCCTCGAGAATTCGGGTGGCCATGTCGGCCGCGTCTTCGTTTCGCGTTACGCGCGTTTGCAGGACTGCGAATTCATCGCCACCGAGACGGGCAACCGTATCGGTATCGCGGACGACGGCGCGCAGGCGGTCGGCGACCTCCACGAGGAACTGATCGCCGGCCTGGTGACCGAGGCCGTCGTTAATATCCTTGAAGCCGTCGAGGTCAATGAGATGGAGAGCGAAGGGACGGTCGCCGCGGCGCGTGCGGGCGATCTCGCGGCGCAGCCTGTCAGACAACAGCGCGCGGTTCGCAAGGTTGGTCAAACCATCATGGTGCGCCATGTAGAAAAGGTGATTTTCGGCGAGCTTGCGGTCGGTGATATCGAGCGAGGAGGTCAGCACGCCGACCACCGCGTTGGAGCCGTCGCGTAGCGGTGTTTTTGTGGTGAGGAACACGTGCTTGGTGCCCCTCGCGTCTATGATCTCCTCTTCGAAGCTTGGCAATGCAGCCTGCGTGTTGATCACCTTGCGGTCGAGCGCCCTACTGCGCGTCGCGTAGTCTTCTCCGAAGGCAGGCTGCATATCGAAACCGACGGCTTTGGCTGCGCCGACGCCGGCGAGTTCGGCGAGATACGCGTTAATGAACAGGATGCGTCCCTGGCTGTCGGTGGCGCTGATCATGGCCGGAACGGTATCGATCACCTGGGCAAGCCGTTCGCTGGAATCACGCAGTGCGGCTTCCCGCGAGCGCTCGGAGTCCTTGAGCTCCTGCGCGAGATTGTCGGCGCGGGCGGCGAGCTGGATCTGCTGCTTGCGCAACTTCAGAAGATTGCGGGCGCGCGTGATGAATTCCTGATGGTCAACCGGGCTGTGAAGAAAATCGGTGGCGCCGGCTTCCAGCGCGCGCAGCCGAAACTCACGCTCCTCGTACACCGTTATGACGATCACGGGAATCTCGCCGCAATCGGGTTGCGCGCGGAGACGGCAGATAAATTCTGCGCCGTCCATCGTCGGCATTTTGAAGTCGGTGACGATCAGATCGGGCGTGTTGTGCGCGAGCCAGGCGAGAAGTTCTACCGGATCGCCGAAGCTATGGACCATCACGCCAGGTTCTATCGAAGCGGCAAGCTTCGAAAAAATCTTTCGATTGGTCTCTCGATCGTCGAGGATGACTACCTGTACCATGCGTCCCAGATCGTGCTGTGGCCCCGAGCGAATAGATGCTCCACCAGACAGCCGACCCTACGAACGCGTCATTAAGCGATTGGGATGCCATTACCTCAAATTTAAATAAATTACCTGCCGTTAACGCTGGCCGATGCAGCCGTTTGGCTGCAATTTTGCGAACCGGGTCCGGCCCGCACGATCGCGCAATAGTGAATTTCGTTAATTGCGGGGTCAGGCGGCCGGTCTGCCGGACGCCAGTTCACCCCGCTCGTAGGACATCTGCGAAAACCTGTCGCGATACTCGCCGGGGGTCATTCCGGTGTGACGCTTGAACAGATTTCGGAAGAAGCCGATGTCGTCATATCCGATTTTGGACGACACCGCCTGGATCGAAGATGCGCCATTTTCCAGCAATTCCTTGGCTGCCGAGACCCGCAATGTCTGAACATAGGCACCGGGAACGCGGCCGGTCGCGGCCTTGAAACGGCGGATGAAGTTGCGTGGACCCATTCCGGCGCGCTCGGCGAGACGGTCGATCGAAATGTCGGAATTGTAGTATTGCTGCAGGTATTCCTCGGTTTTCCTGATCTTTTCGTCAGAATGTGGCCGCGACAGGTGGGCCACCGAATACCCCGATTGGCGGCCGCGCGGCATGCTGAGCAGTAAGGATTTTGCGCATTCAATCGCGACCTCGTGGCCGCAGAATTTCTCTACCAGATAGAGGCTCAGGTCGATCGACGCGTAGACGCCGCCGCTGCAGAACAGCCCGCCGTCTTCGGTTACAAACTGTTCGGTTTGCCAGCGAACCTTGGGATAACGCGCGCGAAAAATGTCGGCGACACCCCAGTGGGTGGTTGCTTTCCGGCCATCGAGAATCCCGCTTTCCGCGAGAAAGGCGACGCCGGTACAGGTGCCGGCAATGTAGGCGCCTCGCCTGTACCATTTTTTCAACCATGGCACGAGGGATGTATTTTTTGCGATCTGATCGAGGATGTCCCAGCCGGGGGCAGCGACGATGATAATATCTGTGCGCTTGATGTCGCTGATCGCGCAATCCGGTGTGAGACCCAGTGAGCCAGCCGCATTTATTTTGCGCCCATCGATTGAGGCGGTTCGCACCTTGAATCTGGGTTGTTGCGTCCTGCCATGGAGCCAATTCCACACGACGCCTGCGGAATGGAATATTTCGATAGGCGCAATGGCAGTCGACGCATAACCCTCTTCCAGAATGACAACCGTAACGTCGACCACGCGATTAACGCGTTCGGTCGGTGTTTTGAGTGTCCGGGCTTGTCGTTGTGCTGTTTTCCTAGCCATGGCCGTTCGCCTTCATGTTCAATTCGATTGGCTCCCACAAACCAATGAGCGCGCCGACAGAATCCAGGATAAGCGCAATTCGTGCAATGCCGGATACAATGAAGGGATGGGCAACCACAGTGCCACCAAGCAGGACGGCCCGCCGCACAGTGTCACTTACATCGTGGACCCGGACATAGGGCGTCCAGTGCGAGGGAATGCCATGCTCCAGAAGCGCCTCGCGTAACTGGTAGATCGAGCCGACATCCTGATCGCTCAGGCGCAGGCGCGTAAAGCTGCCGCCATTGGCCGACTGCTCGTGCGAGGTCCAGCCGAACAGATTTTCATAAAAAGCTTTCGCGCTGCCGGCATCGGTCGCGGCCAGGTCGACCCAGCAGAAGCGTCCGGTTTCTTCCTTGCCAAGCTGCACCATGGCTCACATGTCCCGCCTTGTCAGGCTGCATCAAAAACGGCCGGGACGCCGCCGGTGAGCGCGGCGGCGTCTTGGCATCAGGCAACCGCTGTCATCGGATCGATGACAGTGCGAACTTCGCTCACTTTCGTCGCCGGGAAGCCGCTCAACTTGGCGTGTTCTTTGACGGCTGCTTCGTCCGCGGCAAGGTAGATGCAGAACGTCTTGTTATCGACGACGTATGAATGCTCCCACTGGGCCTTGCCGGCGAGCTTCGCGAGCGCGCCGTTGGACGTTGCGGCGGCATCCTTGAGCTGCGCGCGGTTGAGGCCACCGATGCCCGGCAAATCGCGTTCGATCACATAGCGTTTCATGTTGTCACTCCGTGTTGGTCTCACGGAGCGTTCAATGACCGAATTTGAAGATACAGGACAGATGTCAATTTTGACAATATAGGATGGTGATCATGACAAGCACGGCCAAGTCATTGGCCGGCCTTGCGGATTTCGCATGCCGCAGCCTTGTTACTCGGCGGCCTGGACGTTGGGCAGCCGATAATCCTTGAAGGTCTGGCGCAGGACGAGTTTCTGGATCTTGCCGGTTGCCGTGTGCGGAATTTCGTCGACGAACACGACGTCATCCGGCATCCACCATTTCGCGATCTTGTCCTGCATGTAGCCCAGGAGTTCTTCCCGCGTGGCGCGCTCGCCTTTCTTGAGCACGATTACCAGCAGCGGCCGTTCACCCCATTTCGGATGCGTGACGCCGATGACCGCGGCCTCCGCAACTTTCGGATGACCGACCGCGAGATTTTCAAGATCAATCGATGAAATCCATTCGCCGCCCGACTTGATGACGTCCTTCGCACGGTCGGTAATCTGCATGTAGCCGTATTGGTCCATGGTGGCGACGTCGCCGGTGTCGAACCAGCCGTCTTTTTCGAAAACGGGATCGTTGTCGACCTTGTAGTAGCTCTTCGCGACCGCCGGTCCGCGAACCTTCAGTCGGCCGAATGTCTTGCCATCCCAGGGCAGGGGCTTCCCGTCGTCGTCGGTAATTTTCATTTCAACGCCGAACGGAGGATGGCCCTGCTTCATCTCGACGTCGAGTTTCGCCTCGCCGGTGAGAGCTGCGTATTCGGGTTTCATGGTGCAGAGGGAGCCAAGCGGGCTCATTTCTGTCATGCCCCAGGCGTGGACAACTTCGACGCCGTAGACGTCCTGGAAGGTCTTGGTCATCGCGCGCGGGCAGGCGGAGCCGCCGATCACCACGCGCTTGAGATGCGGCAGCTTGCCGCCGGTTTTTTCCAGATCCTGCAGCAGCATCAGCCACACCGTCGGCACCGCCGCGGTGAACGAGACCTTGTATGTCGTGAGCAACTCGTAGATCGAAGGGCCGTCAAGTTTAGCTCCGGGCATGACCACTGTCGCGCCGACCATCGGTGTCGAGAAGGCAAGCGACCAGCCATTGGCGTGGAATAGCGGCACCACGGGCAGCACGACGTCGCGTGATGACAGGCCCTTGCAGTCCGGCATCGCCGCCATGAAAGCATGCAGAACATTGGAGCGGTGGGAGTAGACTACGCCCTTGGGGTGCCCTGTCGTGCCGGACGTGTAACACATGCCGGCGGCGGTGTTTTCATCGAACGATTTCCAGGCGAAATCGCCATCCACTTCTCCGACCCAGTCTTCGTAAGCCACCGCATTCTTCAACGTCGTCTTCGGCATATGCGCGGCGTCGGTGAGGATGACGTAGCGCTCGATGGTCGGCAACTTGTCGGCGATTCTTTCCAGCAGCGGCACAAAAGTAAGATCGGTCATCATCACCCGATCGCCGGCGTGGTTGATGATCCAGGCGATTTGGTCGGGGAAGAGACGCGGGTTCACCGTGTGATAGACCGCGCCAATGCCGAGGATGCCGTACCAGGCCTCGAGATGCCGCCAGGTATTCCAGGCAAGAGTAGCGACCCGGTCGCCCAGCTTGATGCCGTCTTTGTCGAGCCGCTGCGCAACTTTCAGCGCGCGGGCGCGGATCTCGGCATAGTTCGTTGTGTGCATCGGTCCTTCGACCGACCGCGTGATGACCTTGCGTTCGCCGTGGAAAGTGGCGGCATGATCAATGATGCGATGGCACAGCAACTGCCAATCCTGCATCAGCCCGAGCATGGCATTCCCCTCCTGATTATTGAGTCTTGGACCAGCGCCCCTCGCCAGTCGGACCCAAGGTTAGCCGCCGGAACGGGCGGCGCAACGGTTTCGTTATGAGGTACGGGTTCATGCCCTCCTTGGTTTCACGCGAGACCTGCATAAATGCCGCAATCCCTGCAAATACATGTATCTATGCGGCTTTTGATCGCGCTCGTTTGGCTGGCCGGCTGTGGCTTTGCCACTGCCGAGACCGCGCCATTGCCGCGCCCGCGGCCTGCGCTATGGATTGAGCCGCAGACCTTTCGCGAAGCCGCCGGACCCGATTTCAGCTCCTCCGACGTCACGAGCGTCCCGACCGAGTGCGACGAACGGCTGAGCACGACCGCCGTCATCGAACAATTGCCACGCCTGATCGGCCCCGACGCCTGCGGCGGCAGCGATATGGTGCGGCTCAATGCCGTGTTGCTCGCGGATGGCGGCCGTATCGCGCTCAGTCCGGCACCGGTATTGCTCTGTCATTTTGCAGAATCCCTTGCCGGCTGGCTACGCGATGAAGTGGCACCGCGTGCAGAGAAACTGGGCTTGGCGTTGCGCGCAATCGAGACTTACGACGATTTCGAATGCAGAGGCCGCAATCGCGTTGGCGGCGCCAGGCTCAGTGAGCATGGCAAGGGTGATGCCGTCGATGTGCGCGCACTTGTGCTGGCCGATGGCCGCGCCGTCGGCCTGACTGATGTGACGGTGACCAAGGAGTTCCGCGACGAGTTACGCGAGAGCGCGTGCCATCGATTTACCACTGTGCTCGGACCGGGTTCGGATAGCTATCACGAGGCGCATATTCATCTTGATCTCGCCGAGCGCCGGCAAGGTTATCGTATTTGCCAGTGGGAAGTTCGCGAGCCGCCGGCCACCGAAGTGGCCGTCCGGGTTCCACTGCCGCTGCCACGGCCATCCTTGCCGGACGCGGCCATAAACCATGAACGAAAATTGTAATTGCAAGTTCATGTTTGACTCATAGTTGTTGGGTAGCAAAGCCTCCTTATGACCATCAGTGACCCCACCGCCATTGCCAACCTGAATCCACGCGGCTTGACGCGCCGCGGCGTGATCAAAGGCGGGCTTGGCTTTGTCGGCATGGCCGGCCTGGTGCTTCCGGCCACGGGCGCTCATGCTGCCATGGAGGCAGCGAACGGCCTGGTAGTCACCGACTATCGATTGTCGCCGTCGGCATGGCCGAAAGGTCAGCGCCTTGCAATCACTGTCGTCGCAGATCTGCATGCTGGCGGTCCTAACATGGGCCTTCAACGCGTGCGGCAGGTGGTCGACGCGGCCAATGAACTTCGCAGCGATCTCACCGTTGTGCTCGGCGATTTTTTCGCCACCCACCATTTTGTGACCGAGCGCGTGCCGCACCCCGTCTGGGCGGCAGAATTGGCGCGGCTGCACGCGCCGCTCGGCGTCTACACAATTCTAGGCAATCACGACTGGTGGTACGACATCGACGGCGTGCGGCGCGCACTCGATACGGTGCATCTACCGGTGATGGAAAACGAGGCGGCCCTTTTGGGCCCGCCCGGCCGCCGTTTCTGGCTCGCGGGGCTCGGCGACCAGATCGCCTATTGGCTCGGCCCCGGCATGTTCAAAGGCGTCGACGATCTCCCTGGCACGCTGGCGCGTGTCCGCAGCGACGATCCGGTGATCCTGCTGGCGCATGAGCCCGATATTTTCACCGAGGTGCCACCACGCGTGGCGCTCACCATTGCCGGACACACTCACGGCGGACAAATCCGCTTGCCGATGGTACCGCCCGTCTGGGCGCCATCAGCCTATGGCGCACGCTTCGCCTATGGGCACATCGTCGAGAATGGCCGTCATATGGTCGTGTCGGGCGGACTCGGCTGCAGCAAGGTGCCATTGCGCCTCGGCGTACCGCCAGAGATCGTGCGGATTGAACTTGGCTGAGATATTTCCCCGCTCGTCCCCGCGAATGCGGATGTAGGGGGCAACTACACGCACCTTTCTCCGCTCATTCCCGCGTAAGCGGGAATCCAGGGCAACAGAGTCCGAGCAAGCGGCTCTTGGTCCCCGCTTTCGCGGGGACGAGCGGAGAGAATTCAATATGCCGATGCTTACCGGAATGGACCGACGGCGGAGGCCACGCGCGGATTGGCCGGCGAGTCACCTTGGTGCGGCGCCAGCACGACAACGACCGCGCCCGGCTTGACGCGCTTGTAGAGGTCGATGACGTCCTCATTGGTCATACGAATGCAACCAGAGGAGATCGCCTCGCCGATATATTCCGGCTGATTGGTGCCATGAATGCGATAGAGGGTGTCCTTGTTGCCCTCATAGAGATACATCGCACGCGCGCCCAACGGATTCTGCGGACCGCCGCTGACGAAGCTGGGCACATCCATGCGCTTCTTGATTTCATCGGTCGGCGTCCACGAGGGCCATTCCGCCATGCGGCCGACTTTGGCGACGCCCGACCAGGCCAGCGCTTCCTCGCCGACGGTGACGCCGTAGCGGATCGCCTTGCCTTCGGGCAGCACGTAATAGAGGTAGCGCGCGTCGGAATCGATAAGGATCGTGCCGGGTGCTTCCTTGCGATGATATTCGACGATGTGGCGCTTGTAGGGTTCGGGGATCGTGGCCTTTTCATAAGGCGCTGCCGCCAGCAACTTCTTGTCGCGGGCGGTGAAGTTCGCTTCCGATGCCGGTTCGATCGTAGATTGCATGCAGCCGCCGAGCACAAGTCCGGCGCCGAACAGGACAATCAAAAACCCCCTTCTTGCCGCCATTTTCTTCCTCTTTTCCGGTCGCCACAGCGGCGCCGCACAAACGTTTCTGATCAGCAATTAACCGAAAACCCCCCGGGATTGCTACGTTTCTGGCATGCCCAGCGTCACCTTCCTGTGGACCTGTTGCAGGAATGCCGCACCCGGGTGAGTTCCATAGAGTCGGAAAATGACTTTGATGCCAAGACCTTAAGAGAGGGTTTACCATAGGCGCGCCTATACTGAATGACGGCTCAACCTCCGCGGCGGCCGTTGAATGTCACAAGACCACACGAATTGCCGCGCAATTCCGCCCCAGTGATTCACTACATTGGGATGGAAAGGGACAACGCAAGGAAGGACTGGAGTTCAGGACTATGAATGTGAAAGCAACGGAGCAGAAGCAAGACTCCGCCCGTCAATACACGAGCCTCGATACCCGTTACGGGAAAATCGGAATCTCGGCTGTCGCCGCCGCGGTGCGCCACCAGGGCGAGCAGCGCAATGCGACCGAGACGCACGCCGAGACTTACGACCGCGACTAGAAGGTCGCGCGCGCCGGGCGTGGCGCCATAAACGGACGGCTTCCGGAATTTGATCACCGCCACAGGCTGTGTGTGCGGCCACGAACAGGGCCGCGCATGCGGCAATTTTTTCTTGCGCAAATCCGTGCGATCGGGTCATGAGAGGTGACGCGACCACCGCATGATGACGAAAATTCATGCGCAAGATGGTGATGGCATGCTTTCGGTCTACATTCCGCGCGGCACGACGCTTGAGCGAGTGGCGGTCGAACCCGGTTCGCCGCCGCCCGATGAGGCCGTGTGGATCGACCTCGTGACGCCAACTATTCAGGAAGACAAACTCGTTGAAAAACTGCTCGGCATCGCGGTACCGACGCGCGAGGAAATGCAGGAAATTGAGGTCTCCAGCCGTCTCTATGTGGAGAATGGCGCGCGCTATATGACGGCGACGCTGATGTGCCAGTCAGATACTGATGCGCCGAAAACCACGCCCGTCACCTTCATTCTCTCTGGTCACCGCCTTGCCACCGTTCGCTATGACGATCCTCGCCCCTTCGCGATCGTTGAATACAAACTGGCGCGATCCTGTCCCGCCAAAGTGTCCGGGGAATCGGTGCTGATGGATTTGCTCGACGCGGTCGTCGACCGCTCGGCGGATATTCTGGAGCGCATCGGTGGCGAAGTCGATCAGGTCTCACATTCGATTTTTGAGCCGGAGGAGGATGCCGAGCCTCCATCCTACAAGGACGTGCTCAAGGCGCTCGGACGCAAGGGCGATCTGACCTCGAAGGTGCGCGAAAGCCTGGTATCGATCGGACGGTTGCTGCTGTTCCTGACGACCGAGGCGGAGGGCATGCGGTGGAACAAGGATGTCCGCGCCCATCTGCAATCCATGCGCCGCGACACCGCGTCGCTGTCCGATCACGCCAGTTACCTGTCGAGCAAGATCACGTTCCTGCTCGATGCCATGCTCGGCGTGGTCAACATTGAACAAAATGCCATCATCAAGATATTCTCGATCGCCGCTGTCATTTTCATGCCACCGACGCTGGTCGCGTCGATTTACGGCATGAACTTTCATAAAGGCATGATCGAGCTGGAATGGGATTACGGCTATCCGTTCGCGCTGATCCTTATGGTGTTCGCCGCCGTCCTTCCGATTCTTTATTTCAAATGGCGGAAGTGGCTGTAAATTAGCGCTGGCCTCGTTTCGAGCCGCCAAGGCCCGCAATAACAAAGTCGATCATCTGGTCGAGGGTCGGGCCCGGCTTGCCCGCGGATTCGGCAATGATTTGCGGATGGAAAAAGCGCACCATCGAAGCGCATATGCACAGGGCAGCCACGCCAACGTCCGGCACATGGAATTCGCCGGAGGCCACACCCGACGAAATGACCTGAGCGATCTCGCCGATGAGGCTTTCCATGTGCGCCTTGCAAACATCCCAGTTCTCTTCCATGGCGCACGCGACCATCTCATGCATCTTGGAATCGCCGACATAGCGGTCTGAATTCATGCGATGGATGGTCGTCAGCAGCTCGCGCAGCCGCGCGGCAGCGCTACCGCGCTTCGCGGCTATGGCTTTCGAGGCCTCCTCAACTTCTCCCATCAGTCGACGCGCCACGCCGGCGTTGATCGACTTCTTGGAATCGAAGAAACGGTAGACGTTCGCCGGGCTCATCTGCAGAGCCTTGGCGATGTCGGCGACCGTCGTCTTCTGGTATCCGATTTCGCGAAACAGCCGTTCAGCCTTGAGGAGAATTCTCTCCCGGACGTCCGTTTCAGTATGGTCGTGCACGTCACTCATTCAATTTTCTTCCCCTCGCTTTTGCTCACTCGGCGGCCGCCGCAAGCGGCTCTGCGGCAGGCCGGTGCATGGGTGCCGCGGCGTCCCTTTCGACTCGCTCTCCCTCCTGCGCACCAAGGTGCTTACGATACCACATCGCATAAAGACTGGGCAGGAAGAGCAAAGTCAGGAAGGTGGCCACGAACAGCCCTCCCATGATGGTGACCGCCATTGGTCCCCAGAATGCCGAGTGGGACAGCGGAATCATGGCCAGGATCGCCGCCATGGCCGTGAGGATGACAGGCCTTGCCCGTCTGACGGTCGCTTCCACAATGGCCTCGCGCCGGGTCAGCCCATGGGCGACGTCCGATTCGATCTGGTCGACCAGAATTACGGCGTTGCGCATGATCATACCGGCGAGCGCGATCAGGCCAAGCAGCGCGACAAAGCCAAAGGGCCGGTCGGCAACATTCAGGGCCAATGAAGCTCCAATGATGCCAAGCGGTGCCGTCAGGAAGACCAGCACGAGCCGCGAGATGTTCTGCAGCTGCACCATCAGCAGCGTGAGCATCGCCGCGATCATCACCGGAAACAGCACGAAGATCGAGGCGTTGCCTTTCTCGGATTCCTCGATCGCACCGCCGATCTCGAGCCGGTAGGCCGGCTCGAGGCTGTCGCGGATGGGTTTGAGCTTCGGCCAGATTGCATTGGTAGCGTCCGGGGGTTGCACGCCGTCGATGACATCGGCGCGCACGGTGATCGCCATGTCGCGGTTGATGCGCCAGAGGATCGGCTCCTCATGGGAGTATTCGACCTTGGCAATCTGCGAGAGCGGCACGGCGACGCCGTTTTTCGAATAGATCGACAGGTCGCCGATATGCGCGAGGTCGAGCCGCTCCGATGGCACGGCGCGCGCCACCACTTCGACTTTCTCGACGCCGTCGCGCACCGTGGTAATCGGCACGCCGGAGATCAGCATGCTTAGCGACTTTGAAATATCCTGGGGCGTCATGCCCAGGGCGCGCACGCGGTCCTGATCGACCACGAGTTTCAGGTAGGGCGACTGCTCATTCCAGTCGAGATGGGGATCCACCACCTGATCATTGGCCCGCATGATGTCTCGTACCTTGTAGGCGATGTCGCGCACCTTTTTGGTGTCGGGACCGATGACTCGGAACTGCACCGGGAAACCAACCGGCGGACCGAAGTTGAACCGGTCAACGCGGACACGTGCTTCCGAAAGCGCGCCGTTCGCGACCGCCTTCTCGATGCGCGCCTTGATCCGTTCGCGCGCCTCGACATCCTTCGACACAATTACGATCTCGGCGAAGGATTCATTGGGCAGCTGCGGATTGAGGCCAAGCCAGAAACGCGGTGAGCCGCGGCCGACATACGCGGTGTAGGTCGAAATATCCTTGTCATCCTTGAGCAGGGTCTCCGCCTTCTTGACGGATTCAAGCGTGGCGCCGAAGGCGGTTCCTTCTGGCAGGCGCAGCTGGAAGAACAGCTCGGGCCGCTCGGAGAGCGGGAAGAATTGCTGCTGCACGAGGCCGAAGCCGGCGATCGAAAGCGCGAAGATGCCGACGGTCGCCAGCACGACCGTGCCCCGCCGCTCGACGCACCATTCGATGATGCGGCGCAGCGCGCGGTAGGTCCGCGTTTCGTAAATCGCATGCGGATCGTGTTTGTGGCCGCTTCGCACGAGGCTGCCAAGCAGCTGCACGCCGATATAGGGCGTGAATACCACGGCCACGAACCACGAGGCCACGAGAGCAATCGCCACCACCCAGAAGATGCCGCCGGCATATTCGCCGACCGAGGAACTGGCAAAGCCGATAGGCAGAAATCCAGCGGCCGTCACCAGCGTTCCGGTGAGCATCGGGAAGGCCGTGGACTCCCAGGCAAATGACGCGGCGCGCACCCGATCCCAGCCTTGCTCCATTTTCACGACCATCATCTCGACGGCGATGATGGCATCGTCGACCAGCAGGCCGAGCGCGATGATCAGGGCGCCAAGGGTAATCCGGTGCAGGTCCATGCCCATTGCGTTCATGATGATGAAGACAATCGCGAGAACCAGCGGAACGGACAGCGCCACGACGATGCCGGTGCGCCAGCCCAGAGCGAGGAAGCTGACGAACAGCACGATCGCAAGCGCCTCGATAAAGGAATGGACGAACTCGCCAACCGCGTGCTCGACGACCGCCGGCTGATCGGCGATCTGCTGAAGTTCAAACCCTTGCGGCACCGAGGCCATGAAATCCGCGGTAGCAGTGGCCACCGCGGGGCCGAGCTCGAGGATGTTGGCACCCTTCGCCATCACCACGCCGATGCCGATGGCGGGCTTGCCCTCCTGTCGCACCTGGAAATCCGGCGGATCGACAAAGCCGTGGGTGACCTGTGCGATGTCGCCCAGGCGGAAGACGCGGCCATTGGCCTCGACCGGCGTCTCGGCCACGGCCCTGGCGCCGTCAAGGGCGCCGGTCACGCGCAGGGGAACGCGCTGCGCGGAGGATTCCACGGTGCCGGCCGGCACGACGGCATTCTGCCGGGCGAGCGAC